>Ga0207678_10000870_pt1 | contig 27713 bp, 19 predicted proteins | sample KBSC63metaG_FD_184319 | JGI IMG/M metagenome (GOLD analysis project Ga0207678, IMG submission 184319) | Corn rhizosphere microbial communities from Kellogg Biological Station, Michigan, USA - KBS C6-3 metaG (SPAdes) (version 2) | ecosystem: Host-associated > Plants > Roots > Rhizosphere > Soil ... | reverse complement strand
CAGGCGGATCATCTGGCGTTTCGCGTTCGGCAGTTCGAGGCCCATGCAGGTCTTGCCGGGAATCGTCTCGACGACGCGGATCGACGTGAGGCCGAGGCCACGCGACAGGTCCTTCATCAGGCCGACGATCTGGCTGCCGCGCACGCCGAGCGCGGGTTCGATCTCGAAGCGGGTGATCACCGGGCCCGCCGATGCGCCGACCACCGTCACCGGCACCTTGAATTCCTGCAGGCGCTGTTCGATCACCTGGGCCGTCTGCGCGAGATGTTCCTCGGTGATCGGTTCGACGTCGAAGGAAGCGGGCTCGAGAAGATCGAGCGTCGGCAGTTCGACGTTGAACGACGCGGGCGCGTGGAATTCGAATGCGTTCGGACGCGGCGGGCGTTCGGGTGCGGAGGGCGCGTCGGGGGCCGGGGCGCTCGGTTCTGCGGGTGCGGCGGGTTCGGCTGCAGTCGGCAGGGTGGCCGCGGGAAGCGTTGCGGGCGGGAGCGGCGCGATTGTGCCGGCCGGAATCGCGGTGCCGGTCGACGTGGGCGTCGCGCCGGCGCCGGGCATCGCCCAGCTCGACGGCGCAGCAGCAGGAGCCGGCGGGGCGGCGAACGGCTGCGCCTGCGGCGCCGGGGTGGGCGCGATCGGTGGCGTCGGTGTCGATGCGTCGATGGAGGACGCGCCCGGAACGGAGGCGATCGGCAATGCCGACGCCGACGGGCTCGCGGAAGTCGGGGGCGTGGCCGGTGCCGTCGCGGTGGGGGTTGCGGCGACGGACACAAACGCGCCGCTTGGCGACGCTGGCGTGCCGCCGAAGGCGGTAGGCGAAGCGGCCGCGATCGGGGGCGTCGGAGCGAGCGTGCCGGAAGACGATGCCGGGAAGGCGGCAACGTCAGCAGCAGCGACGGGCGCGGTGCTGCCGGTTGCCGTCTGCGCTGTGGCAGTCGACACGGACGGTTGACCGATCGCCGAAGCGTCGGGCATGCGGCTCGACGGTGCTGCCGAAGGCGTGGCCGACGCGCTCGACGTTGCGGTAAATGTGCTACCCGACGCGGCGGCAGGCGACACCGGCGTGCTTGGCGTCGGTTGCGAGGCGGCTGCGTTGAAGGACGCGCCGGTCGATGCGGGTGCAGGGGAGGCCGTCACGGTCGGCGCTGTCGCGGCAGGTGGCGCGGCGAGCATGCCCGAGGCGCCCGTCGCGGGGGGCGCAGAGATTGCAGAGGTTGCAGAGGTTGCGGCCGCTGCGAACGGTGCGGATACGGAAGACGGCGCCGTGGTCGGGCTGGAAGCGCCCACTGCGGACGTCGGGACGGACGCCGCGACCGACGCGCCCGGTTGCGACAGCGAACCGGAGGCCGTGTTCGTCATGCCGGCAAACGAAGGCGTGGCGGCGAGCGGCGTGCTGTTCGACGTGTTCGCCGGTGCCGGCACTGCGGAACCGGACGTGGTGCCGATGTGCGACGGCGTGCCGGCTACCGGGGCTGTCGGCGCGGCAGCGAAGGGTTCAGCGGACAGCGGTTTCGACCACGACGCGGGCGCAGCGGAATCGACGGAAGCAGGTTCAATGCTTGCAAAGGTCGGCGCAGCAGACGCAGGTGTTGCGCGTTGCGTGTCTGCGGGCAAGGGCGCGGTTTCGCCAGTGGGCTTTTCCGGAGCCTTCCAGACCGTTCCCGTAACGGTGTCGGCCAGCGTGGCATTCGACGCGGCAAAGGGCGCCGTCGTCGCTGCCGCGACGGGCATTGCGTCGGCGGGCGTGCGCATCGGCGTTGCCGCGATCGACGAAGCGGGGAGGGGAGCGCTGGGCGCGACCTGCTGGACGGGCTTCACGTCGTTCAGGTTTGCGTGTGCGTGTTGTTTCGCCTCGACCGATACGCCGGTATCGGCAGCAGGCGCGGATTGCGGCCGGAAGTGGCCGACGATCCCGGCGGCCATGGCCGTGTCCTTCGCATCGACGGTGCAACGCGTATCGTTTGCCGTCGGTGTAACGGCGGCCGCAGGCGCTTCGACAGCCGCATGTGCCGCCAACGGCTCACGCGTGGCCGACAGCGGCGTGGCAACCGGGCTCTGGTGTGATTCGCCGAGTCCGGAAACCGGTGAGCTGACGATGTCTTCCCACGGAGCAAAGTCGACCCGCGCATCGAATGCCGGCGCGGCAGGGACATCGACATCATGCCGATGCTCGCCGTCCGCATGACGCGTCGGCGCATCGGCCTCGACGGCGGAATCCGACATGGCATGTCGCGCGGCGTCACTGAACGTCGAGGTGCCGGTATCAATAGCATCAACCGCATCAACCGCATCAAGAGCAGGCGCGCGCACGGTCGGCTCGGCCGGCATGAACGCATCCAGCACGATCGGTGCGTTGTCGCCGTATGCCGACGCAGCTTCGTGCGCATCCGGACGGCCTGCGTCGTGAGGTGCGAACTGACGCACATCTTGAACGACGCCAGCCGGTACGGCCGTCGATGTCATCGATGCTATCGATCCGGTCAATGCGGTCGATGCCATCGATGCAGCCGATGCCGCGGATGCCACCGCGGCCACGCTGCCCGCGGCAGCAACCGTGCCGGCCACGGTCGCCACCGTCGCTCCGGCGGCCGTCGCCGGCGACGCATCGGTCGGGCGCACGCCATCCAGCGCCGCCCACTGCGCGGTGCTGGCTTCGATGGAGCGCAGCGTGTCGTGAACGCTCGGCGCGGGCGTGATCGGCTCCGCGGGCTGTTGCACCCAGGCATAGAGCGGCGCGCGTGCCGGCGCCGGTGGTGTGGGGCGGCGGCGCGCAGCATCCTGCGACTGGCCGCCGGCACCGGCGCCGGCGCCCGTCACCGGTCGCGCCGGCGTGCGCGGCGGCGCGCCGACCGGACGCGGCGTGACCGCGGTGCGCGGTGCGGCCGGCTGCTTCAGCGCGGCCGTGGCCGGTCGCGCGGCGGTCGGTTGCGGCCGAACGGGCTCGAACCCGGCCGGCAGCGGGGCTGGACTGGGGCGCGGGACTTGTGCGTTCGCGGCGGCGCGCGCGAGGCTGGCGGTGCTGCCGGTCGTCGGGGGCGGCATTGCGCTCGCCGCGCCCGGTGCGGGCGGTGCCGGCATCCGGCTGGCCGGCGTCGGCTTCAGCCAGCCCGACGGCGCGACCGGCTCCGCGAGCGGGCGCGGCGCTGGCTTGCTGCGCGGCGTCGGCCGGGCCTGCGGATCGGGTTTCCACACCGTCGGGCGCGAATACCGGCCGTTCTGCCGTGGCGCCATCGAGTTGACGGTATGGGCGGTCGTCGGCTGCACGAGGTCGTCGTCACGGTGCAGCGCGCTGCGCGGCAGATCGGCGACGCCGCGCACATCGTCGTCGTCGACGTCGCGCGCGAGCTTGACGCCGAACGACGTGTCGACCCACGCGGCGAACTGCCGCCAGCCGATGCCGGTCAGCCACGGCAGGCCCGCGAAGAACAGCACGACCATCGCGACCGGCGTGCCGATCGGGCCGAGCACGTGCGCGAAGCCGTTCGAGAACGCGTGGCCGAGCGCATTCGTGTCGGGGCCCGACAACGGGCTCGTCAGTGCGCAGCTCGCGACGAACACGGCCGCGAAGCCCAGCCACAGACGAATCGAGCCGCGGCCGGCGAGGCCGCCACCACCGGGCAGCATCGCCTGAACGAGACGCCAGAAGAGAAGGAGGAACCAGACGGCGGAGATGCCGAACCAGCCGAAGACAACCGTGTGCATGCTTTGATGAAACAGGAAGAGGGCGGGAGCGCGGTGCGCGACCCGCCGAGTTTAACCGGCCGACGAACAGGACTCTAATGCAGCATGAAGGCAGCGGTGCGCTTCCACGCCGCGGGACGTATGCGTCCGGGTTCCGCGCGTGGCGAAGGCGGCCGGCCGGCCTTCGCCCGCGCGCTGCATCAGGGGCTCCGGCGCGTGAAGGTCAGCGTCGCGCCGGCTTCGGTCACGATCTGCAGTTGCTGCGGCTCGCGCATCTGCACGCCGGTCTTTTCGATGTGCGCGAGCGCATCGAGGTAAGCGTGCTCGAGCTGGCCGCCGAGCGCGTTCGGGCACGCCATGCGCGTGCCGGCGAGCGGTCCGAAGCTCAGCAGGCCGTTCTTGAGCGCATAGGTGCCCATGTAACGGTTGCAGCCCGAAAAGCCGCTGGCGCGCCGCACACCCGATTCGGTGGACAGCGCGAGCTTGATCGGCTCGCCGTTGTCGCCGTGCGGAATCGTGCGCGACGTGCCGTCGGCGTTCAGCCAGCTCGTGAGCTCCCAGCTCGTGTCGTCGAGCAGCTGGACGGCGGCCGGGTTGTACGGGTCGGGTGCGGGGGCGGCGGAATCGGGGTGGGTCGGCATCGCGCAGGCGGCGAGAAGCGTGGCAAGCGTCAACGCGCAGAGCGGCGCTCGCAACGGGCGAAGCAGACCGGTGCGTGCGCGTGCGGCGGCGGACAAGTGGGACATGAGCCTCGTTCCTCATCGGATTCTGAACAAGGCGTAAGAGTAACGCACCCGCCCCGCACGAGGCGAGCCGACACTTCGCGCATGAAAACGTTCGCATCCCGCCTGAGGGCCGCGCGCGGCGGGGCAGCGGCGCGACGAAACCGGCCAAACGGGCGCGGGTGCGCGTGTTAACATCGAAGCCGTTTTCGTCCTCCAACAGAACCAGCGGGAAATCACATGCAGATCGGTCAGCGGCTCGGTACGCCGCTTTCTCCCTCGGCCACGCGCGTCATGCTGCTCGGCGCGGGCGAACTCGGCAAGGAAGTCATCATCGCGTTGCAGCGGCTCGGCGTCGAAGTCGTCGCGGTCGACCGCTATCCGGACGCGCCGGGCCACCAGGTCGCGCATCGCGCGCACGTGATCGACATGACCGACGCCGCTGCGCTGCGCGCGGTCGTCGAGGCCGAGCGTCCGCACCTGATCGTGCCGGAGATCGAGGCGATCGCGACCGACGCGCTCGCCGCGATCGAGGCCGCCGGCCTGGCCGAGGTGATCCCCACCGCGCGCGCGACGCAGCTCACGATGAACCGCGAAGGCATCCGCCGGCTCGCGGCCGAGGAGCTCGGGCTCGCGACGTCGCCGTACGCTTTCGCGGATTCGTTCGACGCATTCAGCGCGGCCGTCGCGAAGATCGGCATGCCGTGCGTCGTGAAGCCCGTGATGTCGTCGTCGGGCAAGGGGCAGTCGGTCGTGCGGACCGAAGCCGACGTGAAGCCCGCGTGGGATTACGCGATGGCGGGCGGCCGCGTGAACCACGGCCGCGTGATCGTCGAGGGCTTCATCGATTTCGAATACGAGATCACGCAGCTGACCGTGCGCGCGATCGATCCGGCGACGCTCGAGACGCGCACCTACTTCTGCGAGCCGGTCGGCCACGTGCAGGTGGCGGGCGACTACGTCGAATCGTGGCAGCCGCAGCCGATGAGCGCGCTCGCGCTGGAAAAGTCGCGCGAGATCGCGCACAAGGTGACCGAGGCGCTCGGCGGGCGCGGATTGTTCGGCGTCGAGCTGTTCGTGCGCGGCAACGACGTCTGGTTCTCCGAGGTGAGCCCGCGGCCGCACGACACCGGCCTCGTCACGCTCGCGTCGCAGCGCCAGTCGGAGTTCGAGCTGCACGCGCGCGCGATTCTCGGGCTGCCGGTCGATCCGACGCTCGGTTCGCCGGCCGCGTCGGCGGTGATCTACGGGGGGCTTGACGAGCGCGGCATCGCGTTCGAGGGCGTGCGCGACGCGCTCGCCGTGCCGGGCGCCGACCTGCGCCTGTTCGGCAAACCGGAAAGCTTTGCGAAGCGGCGCATGGGTGTCGCCCTCGCGACCGGCGCGAGCGTCGACGAAGCCCGCGAACGCGCGAAGCGTGCCGCGGCGGCCGTGCGGCCCGTGTCGGCGCGCTGACTAGACGAGGCGCGCGCGATGGCATCGAGATGGCGGTGGATCGGACGAATCGGCAGGCTGGGCGCCGCGCTGGCGCTGGTCGCGAGTCTCGCGGGGTGCGGCGTCGCGGCCGCACCGTGCCGGATCGCATCGGCGGGGTTGAAGATCGTGCCGCTCGTCGGCCATGTCGCGGCCGCGCCGACCGACGCGTGCGCCGACGTCATCGATCCCTGAGCGGCCGAGCCCTCGTCCTCTCGGCCCCTTGACCCATCACCAACGATAACCGCGCGCGCCGCGAGGGCGCGCTTCCACCCGTCTCGTGAAAGGATCTGCATGATTCGCCAAACCTTCGCCGCGCTCGCGCTGGCCGGCTCCGCCGTTTCCGTCGCGCATGCCGCGCAACTGACCGTCGAGGAGATCGACGCCGATGCGCGCGAGCAGACCATCTATCAGTGCGCGAACCTGAAGCAGCCGGTACGCGTGTCGTACTGGCGCGCGGCCAACGGCCAGAGCTTCGCGCTGGTGCCGGTCAACGGGCAGCAGTTGCTGTTCGTCGATACCGTATCGGCGTCGGGCGCGCGCTACCAGGCCGGACGCTATACGTGGTGGACGAAGGGCAGGGAAGGGACGCTGCGCGACGAGATCGCCGACCAGAATGCGGCACCGCTGCTGGGCGACTGCATGCAGGTCGAGAAGAAGAAAAAGAAGAAGGGCTGAGCGCCGCGCGCGATCGGATACGCGATGCGAGCGTGCCGATCGCTGCGGCCGCGCGCGGCCAGCCGCGATGCGTCGTGAACCGGACGGCGGCCCCCCCGGCCTTGCCGGTCATCCGGTGATTTTTCCGATCAATACGCGCCCGCGATCCGGCCCCGAATGGCAGCCATCGGCCGATCGGGATAGCCCGATCGCCCGCCACATCGCCCGCGCCCGGCCTCCCGGCGCACGCCGCGAACCGCCGCCCATGGCCGTTCGCGGTGTTGTCACGGACAGATGGCCGCGCAGTGCTACAATACGGCCCTTTCCGCCGGCATTCGCGCCGAACGGAGTCCGCACGGCCTGTGGTGCCCGTTGTTCGAATCGAACCGGTCCCGAGCGCCAGAGCGGCGCCGCGCGGCGCGCCGCGGCTCCGTCTACTTCCGAATTGTGATGAGCGCAGGCCCGGCGGGCCTGACGCACGATGTCCCCGCCGCGCCTTTTGAGCGAAACGCCACCATGTCCGATTCTGTCGCCAAGCCAGTCGACGCAACCTTCGATCAATTCGGCCTTGCCGCCGATATCCTGAAAGCCATTGCGGAGCAGGGTTATACGACGCCGACGCCGATCCAGGCGCAGGCCATTCCCGTCGTGCTCGCCGGGCGCGACGTCATGGGCGCCGCGCAAACGGGTACCGGCAAGACCGCGAGCTTCTCGCTGCCGATCATCCAGCGGCTGCTGCCGCAGGCCAGCACGAGCGCGTCCCCCGCGCGCCACCCCGTGCGCGCGCTGATTCTCACGCCGACCCGCGAACTTGCCGACCAGGTCGCCGCGAACGTGCACGCGTATGCGAAGCACACGTCGCTGCGCAGCGCGGTCGTGTTCGGCGGCGTCGACATGAATCCGCAGATGGCCGAGCTGCGCCGCGGCGTCGAGATCCTGATCGCGACGCCGGGCCGCCTGCTCGACCACGTGCAGCAAAAGACGGCGAACCTCGGTCAGGTCCAGATCCTCGTGCTCGACGAAGCCGACCGGATGCTCGACATGGGCTTCCTGCCCGACCTGCAGCGCATCCTGAACCTGCTGCCGAAGGAACGCCAGACGCTGCTGTTCTCGGCCACCTTCTCGCCCGAAATCAAGAAGCTCGCATCGACCTACCTGCGCAACCCGCAGACGATCGAGGTCGCGCGCAGCAACTCGACCAACGCGAACGTCACGCAGATCGTCTACGACGTCGCCGAAGGCGACAAGCACGGAGCCGTCGTGCAGCTGTTGCGCGATCGCGGGCTCAAGCAGGTGCTCGTGTTCTGCAACAGCAAGATCGGCGCGAGCCGGCTGGCGCGCAATCTCGAGCGCGATGGCGTGGTCGCGTCGGCGATCCACGGCGACAAGTCGCAGCTCGAGCGGATGCAGGCGCTCGACGCGTTCAAGCGCGGCGAGATCGAGGCGCTGGTCGCGACCGACGTGGCCGCGCGCGGTCTCGACATCGCCGAACTGCCGGCCGTGATCAACTTCGACCTGCCGTTCAACGCGGAAGACTACGTGCACCGGATCGGCCGCACGGGCCGCGCGGGCGCGACGGGCGATGCGCTGTCGCTGTGCAGCCCGAACGAGCGCAAGCAGCTGGCCGATATCGAAAAGCTGATCAAGCGTCCGCTCGAGGTGCAGACGCTCGCGCTCGACAAGCCGTCGCGTCATCGTCACGACGAGCGCGGCGGCGAACGCGGCGGTGAACGCGGCGGCCGACGCGAGCGCGACGAGCATCGCGGTGCGTCGGCGCGTCGTTCGGGTAGCTCCGAGCGTAGCGGCCATCATCGTCGCCACGAGGCGCCGGTCGACGATTTCTTCCTGAAGCCGTACGAACCGTCGGTGCCGGCGACGCAGCCGGAAGAGACGCAGTCCGCGCAGCAGCACGAGAAGAAGGGGCCGAAGCGTCAGGTCGCCGCGCTGCTCGGCGGCTTCGGGATGCCGCGCAAGCCGTCGGCGTAAGCGGGCGGTTCAAGCGGTTGATGCAGCGCGCGAGCGCTGCCGCGGAAACGGGTGCATGCGATGAGCATGTGCCCGTTTTTATTGGGCGAAGCGGCGCGCCCACGCGTCGGTCGCGGCCGCGTAGAACGCATCCATCGTATCGCCCGACGGATCGCAGTCGACCGCCAGGCCGAGATGCGCGGCGGCGGCCCGCAGTGCCGGCAGCGGATCGTCGCGTTCGAGCGCGATCGCGCCCGTCTGCTTGCTGAGCTTTTCGCCGTTCGCATCGACGACGACGGGCACATGCAGATAGGCGGGTGTCGGCACGCCGAGACAGCGCTGCAGATAGATCTGGCGTGCGGTCGAATCGAGCAGGTCGGCGCCGCGCACGACGTGCGTGATGCCGGCGTCCGCATCGTCGACCACGACCGCGAGCTGATACGCCCATTGTCCGTCCGCGCGCTTCAGCACGAAATCGCCGACTTCGGTCGCGAGGTTCTGCGTTTGCGTGTGCTGCCAGCGGTCGTCGAACGTGACGTTCGCATCGTCGCCGTCCGGCACGCGCAGGCGCCACGCACGCGCGGGCTTGCCGTGCAGGCCGGTGCGGCAGGTGCCCGGATACGCGAGCGTCGTGTGGCGCTCGTGCGCGGCGCGCAGCGAATCGGCGATTTCCTTGCGCGTGCAGCCGCACGGATAGACGCGCCCGGCGGCGACGAGCCGTTCGAGCGCGGCCGCATACTCGGCATCGCGCGTGCTTTGCCAGACGGGCGGCTCGTCGGGCGTCATGCCGAAATGCGCGAGCGTTGCGAGGATGTCGTCGGCGGCACCGGGCACCGTGCGCGGGCGGTCGATGTCCTCGATGCGCACGAGCCACGCGCCACCGTGCGCGCGCGCGTCGAGCCAGCTCGCAAGCGCACCGACCAGCGAGCCGAAATGCAGCGGGCCGGTGGGCGACGGCGCGAAGCGGCCGCGGTAGCCGTTCATCGGGGCACGGCGCAACGCGCGCTTACGCGGCGCTGGCTGCCTGCGTGCAGGCCGGGCACGACTTGCCGGGCACGTAGCTCGGCGATTGTTGCGCTTCTGGCGTGACGACCGCGCGGCACGCGAAGCACGTGACGTTCTCGGTCGGCTGCAGTTGCGGGTTCAGCGCGGTGCGGTAGTCGAACACGAAGCAGTCGCCGTGATAGTGCGCGCCGCCGACTTCCTCGAAATACTTCAGGATCCCGCCCTCGAGCTGGTACACGTTGTCGATGCCGATTTCCTTCATGTGGATCGCCGCCTTCTCGCAGCGGATCCCGCCGGTGCAGAACGACACGACCGTCCGGCCCTCGAGATCGGCGCGGTTCGCGTCGATCACTTCCGGGAACTCGCTGAACTTGTCGATCCGGTAGTCGAGCGCGCCGTCGAACGTGCCGACGTCCACTTCGAACGCATTGCGCGTGTCGAGCATCACGACCGGGCGGCCGGCGTCGTCGTGGCCGCGGTCGAGCCACGCCTTCAGCGTGCGCGCGTCGACCGACGGCGCGCGGCCGAGCTCGGGCTTGATCGCTGGCTTCTTCATCGTGATGATCTCGCGCTTCAGGCGCACGAGCATCCGGCGGAACGGCTGCGAGTCGGACAGGCTCTCCTTGAACTGCAGCGTCGCGAACTTGCCTTCGAACAGCGGATCGTGGCGGATGTAGTCGATGAACGCGTCGGTCGCTTCGCGCGGGCCGGCGATGAACAGGTTGATGCCTTCCGGCGCGAGCAGGATCGTGCCGCGCAGGCCGAGTTCGTTGCAGCGGGCGGTGACGAGGGGGCGCCATTGCTCGGTCGCGTCGATCGACACGAAGTGGTAGGCGGCGAGGTTGACGATGGTCATGATGGTCCGACGGGAAACGGCCGCGGCCGTGCGGCGGGGCGCACGGCGGCCCCGCAAAAAAGGGTGCGAAGCCGGGGCGAAGATTCGAAAACCCGTATTATCCCGCAAACTGCGCATGCGCCGGCACCTGAGCGTTCGGCCAGCATCGCATGCATCGGCCGAACGGCCGGGCGAGGGGATTTTTTGGGCAGCCTGCGCGACGACGCGGCTACAATAACGCCCATGTCAGATCCCCGCTTCGTCCATCTTCGCGTTCACTCCGAATTCTCGATTGCCGACGGCATCGTGCGTCTCGACGACATCGTCAAGGCGGCGGCCGCGGACGGCCAGGGCGCGCTCGCCCTCACCGATCTCGGCAACGCATTCGGCCTCGTCCGTTTCTACCAGGAAGCCCGCGGCAAGGGCATCAAGCCGATCGCCGGCTGCGACGTCTGGATCACCAATCCGGACGATCGCGACAAACCGTCGCGCCTGCTGCTGCTGGTGAAGGACAAGGTCGGCTACCTGAACCTGTGCGAGCTGCTGTCGAAGGCATGGCTCACGAACCAGTACCGCGGCCGCGCGGAGCTCGACGCGAGCTGGCTCGATGGCGAACTGTCGCAAGGGCTGCTCGCGCTGTCGGGCGCGCAGCAGGGCGATATCGGGCTCGCGTTCGCGGCCGGTAACGAGGAAGCCGCGCGCCGTCATGCCGAGCGCTGGGCGAAGGTGTTCCCGGGCGGCTTCTACATCGAGCTGCAGCGTTACGGCCAGCCGGGCGCCGAGGCGTACATCCAGCAGGCCGCGACGCTCGCCGCGTCGCTCGGTCTGCCGGTCGTCGCGACGCATCCGACGCAGTTCATGACCGACGATGATTTCACCGCGCACGAAGCGCGCGTGTGCATCTCGGAAGGCGACATGCTCGCGAATCCGCGGCGCCAGAAACGCTTCACGACCGATCAGTACTTCCGCACGCAGGACGAGATGGTCGCGCTGTTCGCCGATCTTCCCTCGGCGGTCGCGAACACGGTCGAGATCGCGAAGCGCTGCAACCTGAAGCTCGAGCTCGGCAAGCCGAAGCTGCCGCTGTTCCCGACGCCGGACGGCATGTCGCTCGACGACTACCTGGTCCAACTGTCGAAGGAAGGGCTCGAGAAGCGCCTCGAACAGCTGTTTCCGGATACGGCCGAGCGTGACGCGCAGCGCGACACGTACTACAAGCGGCTCGAATTCGAGTGCGGGACCATCACGAAGATGGGCTTCCCGGGCTACTTCCTGATCGTTGCCGACTTCATCAACTGGGCGAAGAACAACGGCGTGCCGGTCGGCCCGGGCCGCGGCTCGGGCGCCGGCTCGCTGGTCGCGTACGCGCTCGGCATCACCGATCTGGATCCGCTGCGCTACAACCTGCTGTTCGAGCGATTCCTGAATCCGGAACGCGTGTCGATGCCCGACTTCGACATCGACTTCTGCCAGCACGGCCGCGATCGCGTGATCCAGTACGTGAAGGAAAAATATGGCGCGGACGCCGTGTCGCAGATCGCCACCTTCGGCACGATGGCCGCGAAGGCGGCCGTGCGCGACATCGGCCGCGTGCTCGATCTCGGCTACATGTTCACCGACGGCGTCGCGAAGCTGATCCCGTTCAAGCCGGGCAAGCACGTGACGATCGCCGACGCGATGAAGGAAGAGCCGCAACTGCAGGAGCGCTACGACCACGAGGACGAAGTGCACCAGCTGCTCGACCTCGCGCAGCGCGTCGAGGGCCTGACGCGTAACGTCGGGATGCACGCGGGCGGCGTGCTGATCGCGCCCGGCAAGCTGACCGATTTCTGCCCGCTGTACACGCAGGGCGACGACGGCGGCGTCGTCAGCCAGTACGACAAGGACGACGTCGAAGCCGTCGGCCTCGTGAAGTTCGACTTTCTGGGTCTCACGACGCTGACGATCCTCGACTGGGCCGAGCGCTACATCCGCCGCCTCGATGCGTCGAAGGCCGACTGGTCGCTCGCGCAGGTGCCGCTCGACGATCCTGCATCGTTCCAGATCCTGAAGAAGGCCAACACGGTCGCCGTGTTCCAGCTGGAAAGCCGCGGGATGCAGGGCATGCTGAAGGACGCGCAGCCCGACCGCTTCGAGGACATCATCGCGCTCGTGTCGTTGTACCGTCCGGGCCCGATGGACCTGATCCCGAGCTTTTGCGCACGTAAGCACGGCCGCGAGAAGGTCGAGTATCCGGATCCGCGCGTCGAACCCGTCCTGAAAGAGACCTACGGCATCATGGTCTATCAGGAGCAGGTGATGCAGATGGCGCAGATCATCGGCGGCTATTCGCTCGGCGGCGCCGACTTGCTGCGTCGCGCGATGGGCAAGAAGAAGCCCGAGGAGATGGTCAAGCACCGCGAGATCTTCGCCGAGGGTGCGGCGAAGAACGGCCTCACGCGCGAGAAGTCCGACGAGATCTTCGACTTGATGGAGAAGTTCGCGGGCTACGGCTTCAACAAGTCGCACGCGGCGGCCTATGCATTGCTCGCGTATTACACCGCGTGGCTGAAGGCGCACCATCCGGCCGAATTCATGGCGGCCAACATGACGCTCGCGATGGACGACACCGACAAGGTGAAGATCCTGTTCGACGATTGCGTCGTGAACAACCTCGTCGTGCTGCCGCCGGACATCAACCAGTCGCATTACCGCTTCGAGCCGGTCGGCGAAGCCGACGGCAAGCGCTCGCGCACGATCCGCTACGGCCTGGGCGCGGTGAAGGGCAGCGGCCAGAACGCGATCGAGGAAATCCTGCGCGCGCGCGAGGAAAAGCCGTTCACCGACCTGTTCGACTTCTGCGAGCGGATCGACCGGCGCGTCGTCAATCGCCGCACGGTCGAGGCGCTGATCCGCGCCGGCGCATTCGATTCGCTGAACGCGAACCGCGCGCAGATGCTCGCGTCGGTGCCGCTCGCGATGGAAGCGGCCGAGCAGGCCGCGGCGAACGCGATGCAGGCCGGCCTGTTCGACATGGGCGCCGAGTCGCCGCACGCGCATGCGCTCGTCGACGAGCCCGCGTGGGACGACAAGCGCCGCCTGCAGGAAGAGAAGGGCGCGCTCGGCTTCTACCTGTCCGGTCACCTGTTCGACGCGTATCGCGACGAAGTGCGCCGGTTCGTGAGGCAGAAGATCGGCGATCTGAAGGAGGGGCGCGACAAGCTCGTCGCGGGCATCATCGCGTCGCTGCGCACGCAGATGACCCAGCGCGGCAAGATGCTGATCGCGTTGCTCGACGACGGTTCGGGCCAGTGCGAGATCACGATCTTCAACGAGCAGTTCGAGGCGAACAAGGCGCTGTTCAAGGAAGACGAACTGCTGATCGTGCAGGGGCAGGCGCGCAACGACGCGTTCACCGGCGGTCTGCGCTTCACGGCCGATACGGTGATGGACCTCGAGCGTGCGCGCAGCCGCTACGCGCAGGCGGTGCGGCTCACGATGAACGGCAATGCGGATGCGGCGGCGCTGCGCCGCGTGCTCGAACCGCATGTGTCGAAGGACGATTCGGCGGCCGCCCCCGCATTCGAGGCGCCCGTGCCGCGTGGCGGCGGGCGCGACGGCGGCCGTCGTCCGCAGGCACCGTTGCCGAACGGGCTCGCGGTGCAGGTGCACTACAGCAACGCGCGCGCGCAGGGCGAAATGCGTCTTGGCGACGCGTGGCGCGTGAAGCCGAGCGACACGCTGCTCGCGGACCTGCGCGCGACGTTCGACGGCAGCGTCGTCGAAATCACGTACTGAGCGCGTCCCGCCGGATGGTCGGGTTGCGCGGCCCGTCGCATCGCCTTCGTGCGGTGCGGCGGGCCGTTTTCATTTTGGCAGGTGCTTGGGGCTGTCATCAGGACGCTATACAATCCGTCGCGCGCGATGCAGATTCGCCGCCGGCCGCGGTCCATCCTGCGGCCGGCGGGCGACATACGCGCTTGAAAACGGGGGCGGTTGCGCGCCGCACACGATGCGGTGCGGTGCCGTGAGCGACCACGCGAGGAGGCCGGCACGGCGCTGGACGTCAGGATGCCGGTCGGTGCGCGACGATAAGAAATCGACAGTTACGCGATAACAATGGCCAACGAGACACCGAAGCGGCGGATCCTCGTGATCCGGATTGATTTTCTGGGCGACATGCTGTGCACGACCGCTTTCCTCGGCGCGCTGAAACGCCGCTGGCCGGACGCGGAACTGCACGTGGTCGCGAACCGCTACAACGCGAGCGCGCTGGACGGCAACCCGGACGTGCACACGGTCCATACGTATGTGTACAGCCGTCAGTGCGAGCGCAACGACCGCCCCGGGCGGATGCGTGCGTTCTTCGACCGGCTGCGGCTCGTGCGTCGGCTGCGCCGCCTGCGGTTCGACCTCGTGGTCGTGCCGAACGGCGGCATGCATCGCAGCAGCATCCAGTTGGCACGGCAGCTCGGCGTGAAGGATTGCCGCTGGCACGATGCCGATTCCGAATTCGACGATCGCAAGCCCGAACACGTCGCGTCCCGGCCGATGTGCCATGAAGCGCTGTCGGGATTCCGGCTCGTGCCCGAACTCGGCCGCACCGATCTCGACGGTCTCGCGCTGTCCGTCCATCCGGACCGCGCGCTGCAGGATACCTGGTATCGGCTGCTCGGGGCCCGCGCGAAGCCGCGCGTCGGGCTGTTCGTCTCGAACAAGGCGACGGAGCGGCGCTGGCCGGCCGATCGGTGGTGCGATCTCGGCAGGCGGCTCGCACCGTTCGCCGACGTGATCGTGTTCCGCGATCCCGCGGTGTCGGCCGGCGCCGGCGCCGACGGCGACGCGTGGCGGGATGTGAACGCCCGGCATGTCGCGCCGTCGTCGGTGGCCGAACTGGTGGCCGCCGCGAGCCTGCTCGACGCGATCGTGTCGGCCGACAGCGCGCCCGTGCATCTCGCGTCGGCGCTCGGCGTGCCGGTGGCCGCGCTGTTCGAGGACCGTCCCGAGAAATACCGGCGCTGGCATCCGCTCGGCGTGCCGCACATGATCCTGCGGGCCGGCGCGACGGTCGACGCGATCGGCGTCGACGCGGTAGAGCGCGCGGTGCTGCATCTGTTGGAGAAGGCAGGGCAGGCCGACGACGCGACGGGCGGCGCGCTGCCGCTTCCGGACGTCACGCTAGCCGTGCCCGAGGTCGGTGCGATCGTTTCGTAGCGCGCCCGGCGCTGAGCCGGGGGCAGGCTAGCGGCAGGAAACGGGAGCAAACGGGGGCGCAACGGGACGCGGTGGCCGCAGGTACCGCCGCGCGCGGCGCGCCGTTACCGCGTCGCCAGAAACGGCAGCACCGGCTACCACCCGCCGCCCGAACGTGCCGCCCCCGCTCGAAGCCCGCTGCCCGACGCCACGCCTGCCGCCGCAAAATCCTGTACATTGCGAGCCTTGTCCAGCCTGCTAGACGGAACGATCGTCGTGTCCCTGTTTTCTTCCGCCCGCCCGCCCAGAACCATCCTCGTCGCAGCACCGCGCCGTATCGGCGACGTGCTGCTGACGACGCCGCTCGTGCGTTCGCTGAAGGCGCGCTGGCCCGACGCGCAAATCGACATGCTGGTGTTTCGCGGCACCGAGGGCGTGCTGGAGCACAACCCCGACGTGCGGCGCGTGATCGTCGTCGCGCAGCGCGCCGGGTTCCGGGAGCGGCTGCGCGACGCGCTGTCGATGTGGCGCCGCTACGATCTCGCGTGCGCGGCACTGAGCTCCGACCGGCCGCGCTTCTATAGCTGGTTCGCCGGCCGCAAGCGCGTCGGCCTCGTCGATCCGAACCGTGTCACGTGGCTCACGCGGATGATGCTGAACGGCATCGCGATCAATCATCACGAGTCCGCGCACACGGTCGTCAGCACGCTCGCGCTCGCGCCGGTGATCGGCATCGAGCCGGTGTCCGAGGTCGTCGCGCCGGGGATCGGCGACGATCCCGCGCGGCGCGCGCGTTTCGACGCGTGGCTCGCGGAGTCGCCGGCCATCCGCGACGGCAAGCCGCTCGTCGTGCTGCATCCGTATCCGATGTTTCGCTACAAGCAATGGCGGCTCGAAGGCTGGATCGAAATGATCGAATGGCTGCGCGCGCAGGGCTTCGCGATCGCGCTGTCGGGCGGCCCGGCCGATCGCGAGCGCGAGTACGCGGAACAGGTCGCGGCCGGGGCGGGCGGCGACGTGCTGAACCTGGTGGGCCGCCTCACGTTCGGCGAAAGCGCGGAACTCGTGCGGCGCGCGCGGCTGTTCATCGGGCCCGATACGGGCGCGACGCACGTCGCGGCCGCGACGGGCGTCGACACGATCGCGCTGTTCGGTCCGTCCGACCCGGTGCGCTGGGGGCCGTGGCCGCAGCATTGGCCGCCGACCGAAAACCCATGGGCACTGCGCGGGTCCGCGCGGCACGGCAACGTATGGCTGCTGCAGGGTGAGGGCGATTGCGTGCCGTGCCGGCAGGAGGGTTGCGAGCGCCATGTGGACAGCCACAGCGACTGCCTCGTCAATCTCGGCACGCAGCGTGTGAAGATGGCGGCGGCCGAGATGCTCGGGCTGAATCCGCCGAACGCCGCCGATGCGGTCATCGACACGTCGCGGCTGCATCGCGCGCGCTCGGACTGACGCGCGAACCCCAGACGTTTTCCTGATTTGAAGGGTAGAGCGTGGCACCGCGGCGCCACGCATCGAAGGCTTGCGGCCGCGCATCGGGCGGCGGCGTGCGCCGCCATTGAAGACGAGCCGAGCTGAGCGGCAACATGCGCCGCTCGCCAGCACACCAGCCACGCGCGTGCTGCGTTACGCGCTGCGCCGGATCGCCGACGTCTCGCGCGGCAGCGCTTCGCCGCGCTCGGCGCAGCCGAGCAGGATGCCGGCGAGCAGCACCAGCAGGTGGCCTTCGGCGAAATCGAGCAGCAGCGAATTCGCGAGGCTGCCGATCGCGAAGATCGCGAGCCATGCGAGCAGCAAGTGCTGCGAACGCGGGTCGAGCGCGCGGCTGCCGCGTGCAATCTGCACGATCAGGTTCACGAACAGCAGGACCCCGAGCGTGCCGAGCTGCACGGCCATCAGCAGGTATTCGTTATGCGGGTTCGACGTGAGCTGGCCTTCGGCGGCCGTCTTGCCTGCCGTGAGCTTCTGGAACTCGAATTCGAGACCGCCCGCGCCATAGCCGATCACGGGGCGCATGCGATACAGCTCGAGCCCCTTCTTGTACCACTCGAGACGCAGCCCGGTCGACGTGGCCGCATCGGTCTGCCGATACTGCTGCACTTCCGTCACGACCTTCACGAGGCGGCCGTTTTGCATCGTGCACGCGGCAGCGACCAGCGCGACGCCGGCCAGCACCAGCGTTCCGGCGGCGAGGGTTGCGCGCAGTGCCGACTGGCGGCGCAGCAGCAACACGAAACGCACCGCGACGACGAGGATCAGCAGCAGCGCGATGACCTGCCCGGTGCGCCCCTGCAGCATCACGAACACGTTGATCAACGACCACGCGGCGACGGCTCCATACGCGGCGCGAGACAGCGCGGTGCGGGCCGACAGCGCGAGGTCGGCGGCCTGATAGAACAGCAGCGCGCCGAACATGCCGGCCGCGATGTGGTTCTTGAACACCCACGCGCGCGACAGCGGCAGATCGCTCGCATGCGCGGGCCCGATCGCGGTCAGTCCGAGATAGTTGGTGGTCGACAGCAACAGGATCACGCACAGCGTGCCGAACCACGCGCGCCGCACGATCGGCGCCCAGTTCGAATGGCGGAACGCGAGCACCGCAAACGGCAGCAGCAGCAGCTTGTCGTACTTGCCGATCCAGTTCCACGCCTTCGGATGCGGCGCGACGGTATAGGTGACGCTCGCGGTCAGCGCCGCGAGGATCAGCAGCGCGGCGAGCGCCGCCGGGTCGGTGACGAACGAGCGCAGGTCGCGCCAGAATTCGGGGGAGATCACGAGCGCGGCCGCGAACAGCCCGCAGAACACGTTGGTCAGCGCGGTCGAGACGGGCACCATGCAGAGCGCGATGACGGCGAAGGCGCGGGCGGCGGTCAGGCGCCGCGTGGCGGGAGCGGAAAACGAAAGCATCGGAACCTGTCGAATGGACGAATGCGGCATGCGGGCACCGTGCTGCGCGCCGCGCGTCCCGCAGCGGCAGCGCCCGGGACGAAGCGCGCAGTATACGCGAAGCGGCGCGCGTTTCCGCGAGGTTTCCGGGGCCGGATCAGCTGAATGCGCGCTTGATTCGCGAGCGCAGCAACGCGCGCTTGAGGCGCCCGTCGACAGTCGGCGTGTCGAGCGCGATCCGCGAGCCGGCCGGCTCGCCGCGACGCAGGTAATAGCGGTCGAACGTGGCCTGCGTCATGCCCCATTTGTTGAGGAACTGGCGGCGGCCGTCGTTCTTGACGATCTTGCCGGTGCTCTTCTGCTGGAAGTGATAGACGAGGCTGTCGCCGACGCCGAGGAAGATCCGGCAGCCGGCGTCCCAGAATTTCATCGAGAAGTCGTTGTCGCTGCTCATCCCCGGCGAGAGCTCGCTGCTGTAGCCGCCGATGCGGTTCCACCAGTCGCGGTGCACGAGCGTCGGCGGCCAGGTCGAGCCGAGCCAGTCCGCGCGCGCGAGCCGCGGCGTGGCCGCGACGAGGCCGGCCGCGTCGAACTGCTCGGCGTCGCGGCCGAAATTGCTGACCACGACGCACGGGTTGCGCGTGTCGACCGGCTCGACCATCGTGCCGGACAGCATGAACAGGTCGGTCGGCATCTGCTCGATGCGCCGCACGAGCGCCGCATCCCAGCCGGGGCAGCAGTACATGTCGTCGTTCATGTAGACGACGTAGTCGCGCGTCGCGCGCGCGGCAGCCAGGTTCACCGCGTGGCAGATGCCGATGTTGGTCGGCGACGCGGTGTGCTCGATGCCTTCGTCGCGCACCCAGTCGAGCGTGCCGTCCGAGCCGTCGTTCACGTGCACGATGATCTGGTGGTCGTAAGCCGAATGACGGCGCAGGCTGTCGACGACGAGCTTGAGGTACGGCAGGTTGTTCCAGGTCGGGATGATGATGGAGAACATGGCGGTCGGATTCGGTGGTCGTCGTGGCGGCGGCGCATGGCGCGGCGCCGCGCTTGGGGCGCGCATCGCATGCGGGCAGCCCGGCATTGTAACGCCGGGCCGGCCGCATGCCGGCGGCGTCGGGGTGGGGCGGGCGGCCCGCGCTCAGCGGGCCGGCTCGTGGCCGAGCTTCAGGAAGCGGTAGTACACCGTTTCCGCGTTGAACACGGCGATCATGAAGCCCGCGCGTCCGTCGAGAAACCCGCGCCGCAGCACGTAGGTCCGCACGAACGCCCATGCGCCGCGCGCGAGCGCCTTGCCGAAGCCGCCGCGCTGGCCGGCCGCGCGGCGCTGGCGCGCGCCGGCCGTCGAATACGCATCGAGCTTGCGCACGACGGTTTCGAAATCCTCGTACGAATAGTGCATCAGCTTGCCCGCCAGCCGCTGCGCGGGCGTGTCGAACACTAGCCGTTCGTGCACCAGGTCGTCGGAGAAGCGTGCGGCGCCGCGCCGGAACAGGCGCGGCACCCAGTCCGGATACCAGCCGCTGTGGCGGATCCACTGGCCGCAGAAGCTCGACAGCCGGTCGAGCGCGTAGACTTGCGCGGCCGGCGCGCGGATGGCCGCACGGATCGACTGCGCGAGTTCGGGGCTGACCACCTCGTCGGTGTCGAGCGACAGGATCCAGTCGGTGTCGAGCGCGGCGAGCGCGCGGTTCTTCTGCGGGCCGAAGCCCGGCCAGTCGCGCTCGACGATCACGCGGGCGCCATGTGCACGGGCGATCGCGACGGTATCGTCGGTGCTGCCGCCGTCGATTACGACGACGTCGTCGGCGAAGGTCAGCGCGTCGAGGCACTGCGCGAGCCGCGCGGCCGCGTTGAGGGCGATGAGGGCGACGCCGAGGGTGGGTTCTGCCATGAAATCGTCGAAAAGGCGGAGAAAACGGTGAGCGGCAGTATACCCGCGCACCGGCCGGCGGCCGCTTCGGCAACGGCCGTGCCGGCGCGGGCGGTACAGCTATAATGTTGGGCCTTTTTCGGCAACCGCCGGACTGGGCCAATCCCGGGCAGCCATGCCCCGGGCGCCGCGTCGCGGCTCAAGAAGGATTGCCTTGGAAACCCAGAACACTCTTCGCAAACCGATGGACGGCACGGGCACGTCGCCGTTCACGGTTCTCAAGCGCCTGTGGCCGTACATCCGGCCGCTGATCGGCATCGTGGTGCTCGCCGTCGTCACGATGGGCGTCGTCGCAGCCACCGAAGCCGGGATTCCGGCGCTGCTCAAGCCGCTGCTCGACCACGGCTTCGGCTCGCACGGCAGCGACCGCGCGAAATGGTACGTGCCGATGGCCGTGATCGGCCTCGCGCTCGTGCGCGGCGTGTCGCAGTACGCGTCGAATTACCTGCTCAACTACGTATCGAACCGCATCCTGCTGCAACTGCGGCTCGAAATGTTCCAGCGGATGCTGCACACGGGCGCGTCGTTCTTCCAGCGCGAGACGGCGAGCACGGTGATCAACGCGATCGTGTTCGAGGTCAACCAGATCCTGGCGGTGCTGACCGGCGTGATGGTCACGCTCGTGCGCGACTCGCTGACCGTGATGTTCCTGCTCGGCTACCTGTTCTACCTGAACTGGCGGCTCACGCTGATCGTCGCGGTGATCCTGCCGGGCATCGGCTGGCTCGTCAGCAAGATCAACCGCCGCCTGCGCCGCCTGAACCGCGAGCACCAGACGCTGACCAACGAGCTGTCGTACATCGTCGAGGAGACGGTCGGCGGCTACAAGGTCGTCAAGGTGCACAACGGCGAGACGTACGAGATGGACCGCTTCACCGCGATGAGCAAGCGCCTGCGCGGCTACGCGATGCGCATGACGATCTCGGGCGGCCTCGCGCAACCGTTGACGCAGTTCCTCGCGTCGATCGCGCTCGCGGTCGTGATCACGATCGCGGTCGTGCAGTCGACCAACGATCAGACGACGGTCGGCGGCTTCGTCGCGTTCGTCACGTCGATGCTGCTGGTGATTTCGCCGCTCAAGCACCTGATCGACGTGAACCAGCCGCTGCAGCGCGGGATGACCGCCGCCGAGCTGATCTTCGGGCTGATCGACGAGCCGGGCGAGCCGCAGGGCGGCGGCCGTGCGCTGCCGCACGCGCGCGGCGAGATCGAGTTCCGCGGCGTGTCGTTCGACTACGGCGCATCCGAGCGGCCGACGCTCGACCGCATTTCGTTCAAGGTCGCGCCGGGCGAAATGATCGCGCTCGCGGGGCCGTCGGGCAGCGGCAAGACGACCCTCGTGAACCTGCTGCCGCGCTTTTTCGACCCCACGGGCGGCGCGATCCTGGTCGACGGCGTGCCGGTGGCCGACTACGACCTCCACGCGCTGCGCGGCCAGATGGCGATGGTCAGCCAGGACGTCGTGCTGTTCAACGACACGATCGCCGCGAACGTTGCGTACGGCCAGACGCCCGATCGCGCACGCGTGCAGGCGGCACTCGAGGCGGCGAACCTGGCCGACGCGGTCGCCGCGATGCCCGACGGGCTCGACACGCTGGTCGGCGGCAACGGGATGCGTCTGTCGGGCGGCCAGCGGCAGCGGCTCGCGATCGCGCGCGCGATCTACAAGGACGCACCGATCCTGATCCTCGACGAGGCGACCTCCGCGCTCGATTCGGAATCCGAACGCCACGTGCAGGCCGCGCTCGAGCGGCTGATGGAAGGGCGCACGACGCTCGTGATCGCGCATCGGCTGTCGACGATCGAGCGTGCGGACCGGATCCTCGTGCTCGAAGCCGGGAAGATCGTTGAAGAGGGCAGCCACGAAGAACTGTTGCGCCACGGTGGGCTGTACGCGCACCTCCACCGGATCCAGTACCAGCAGCAGGCGGCGTGACGCCGGGTCACGTCGCCGGGTCACGTCGGTGTGCTAGTCTTGATCGGGCAGGCACCGTTGTTTTCGGTTCGACGTGACAACTCGGAGGGAAGAACAATGAAGAAGATGCACGGGACGATGCTGGCCGCGCTGATCGTGGCGGGTTTCGCGGCACCCGCGGCCATGGCGCAGGGTCATGGCAATGACGACAACCACGGCAATCATGGCATGCACCGCGGGCATGGCCCGAAGCACATGCCGCCCGGCCAGATGCGCCACGAGGACGACGTGCCGCCGCGCTGGGCCGACCAGCCGCATCGCGAGTGGCACAAGGGCGACCGGCTTCCCGGCGAATTCCGCGATCGCCAGTACGTGGTCGAGGACTGGCGCGGCTATCACCTGAGTGCGCCGCCGCGCGGCTATCAGTGGGTCGGCGTCGGCGGCGACTACCTGCTCGTGCAGATCGGTTCGGGCATCGTGCTGCGGGTCGGTCCGTAACGTTTCTTTCCGATCGTTCATCCGGCTGCCGGGCGCGTTGCCCGGCGCCGCGTTACTTTGCCGCCGCCCGGCGGAACCAGCGTCGCTCGATCAGCGACATCGCCCAGCACACGGCCAGCGCGCACACGGTGCCGAGCGCCACTTCTCCAAGCCGCATCAGCGGAATGTCCCATAGCGGGCCGTTGCCCGGAAACAGCAGCACGATCGTCGCGGTCACGCCGCCGAGCCGCGCCGCGCTGCCGACGTTCAGGCACCAGCAGCTGACGATGGTGAGCGCGACCGCGAGCGCATAGGCGACGAGGCGGTCGCCGCCGAGCGCCGCGCCCGCGAAGCCGAGCAGGCCGCCGATCATCGCGCCGATGAACTGGTCGCGCGACAGCGACATCGTGTCCGAGTAGTTGTGCTGCGTGACGGCGATCGCGGTGACCGCCGCCCAGACGGCCTGTTCGGTGTGCAGCGCGCGGCCGATCGCGTACGCGAGGCACGCGCCGCAGACCGCCTGCAGCGCCATCAGCGCGCCCTGCGTGAGCCGTTCGCCGAAGGTCAGCCCCTTGAACAGATCGAAGATCGACTGCTGGATCTGCTGGCGGGCTTCGTTGAGTGTCCTGATCGTATCCATCGTGTCGTGCTAGGAAGCGGGGGCGTCAGTGCGCCTGTTCGGGCGACGCGTCGGCCGGCTCGCCGGCGGTCACGTCGCCGTTGTCGACGCGCGTTTCGGGCATCGCGAGCCACACCAGCAGCGCCGCGAGCGCGCCGGCCGCGGCGAGCCCGAAGAAGCTGGTCGTGTTGCCGAAGTGATCGGCGACATAGCCGGCCACGGCCGTGCTGAGCGTCGCGCCGATGCCCGCCGCAAGTCCAAATAGCCCGATGCACAGGTTGTAGCGGCCCTTGCCGCCCGCGACGTCGGCCGCGATCAGCGGCAGCATCACGCCGAACACGGCCGCGCTGATGCCGTCGAGCATCTGCACCGGCACGAGCAGGTACGGGCTGCTCACGCCGGCGAACAGCAGCGCGCGCACCGGCAGCGCGGAGAAGCCGAGCAGCAGGATCGGCCTTCGACCCCAGCGTTGCGACGAGCGGCCGACCCATGGCGACAGCATCGCGACGATCGCCTGCGGCACGATGATGCACGCGGCGATCACGAGCTGCACGTTCTCGCCCATCCCGGCCGTGACTTCGCCGGCCGCGAGGTTGAGCATCGCCGCGTTCGACAGGTGGAACAGTACGACGCACGACGCGAAGATCAGCATCCGGCGATCGCGCAGCAGCTCGAGCAGCGTCTCGCGATGCTCGCCTTCGTCGTGATCGTCGGGCTTCGACGACTGTGGAATCACTTCGTGCGTCGGCTGGATCATCGCGAGCGCGAACAGCGCGGGCAACGCCAGCACCGCGGTCAGCCAGAACACCGCACGCGCGGAGAAATACTCACCGGTGAGCCCCATCAGGCCAGCCGCGACCGCGCTGCCGATCGACGCCCAGCGCGCGTTGCGGCCGAGCCGGTCGCCGAGATCGGCGCGGCCGACCAGCGAGAACGAGATCGCGGCCATCGCCGGCACGAGCATGCAGCTCGCGAAGCCGTGGAACACTTCGGCCGCGATCACCGGCACGATCGTCGGGCTCGACGCGAGCAGCACCGCGGACAGGATGATGGCCACGATCGCCCAGGCGGCCGCGCCTTTCTTGTTCTTCAGCGCGTCGACGGCGGCGCCGCCCGGCACCTGGCTGACCATCGCGCTGATCGTGCCGATCGACAGCACCATGCCGATCTCGCCCTGCGTCCACTTGTGCGACGCGAGGTAGGACGCGATGAACGGACCGAACCCGGTTTGAACGTTTGCAACGAAAAAGTTGAGCCAGTCGAGGGACCGCAGACTGCGTACGGTGACGGAATGCTTGATCGTCATCGGGTCGCACTCGCAGAGGAAGCCTGCACCGGTGCCGGGGCAACGGGCGGGTAGACCGCGACGATCGGCTTGTCGGCCGCGTAGGGCGGCGCCGCCTTGATCTGTGCGTCGTTGAGATCGAGCTGCGGGCGCAGCGCCTTGTCACGCGTGACGAAGCGCAGCGCGCCCCAGCTCGCGGCGATCGAACGGCGGTCGGTATTGACGAGGCCGCCGAGGTCGAGCACGACGGCCTGCGGCTGCGCGGCGCGGTCGATCAGCACGTCGACGACGCGCCCGATCTTCGTGCCGTTCGGGCGCTCGACGTCGCTGTCGAGCATCGGCAGTCGCGTGGCGGGCGACGCCGCGGCCGAACCCGACAGCGGCACGGCCTTCGGCCTCGCGGCAGGCGGCAGGTCGCCCGACGGCACGTCGAGCACGATCGGCTCCTGCTTGCCGCCCGGCGTGAAGCGGAACACGTTCCACGGGAAGATGACCTTGCGGTCGCCGATGCCCATGAAGCCCTGCAGGTTGACGATCATCTCGCGCGGCTTGCCGCTCGCGTCGATCACCATGTCGACCGCGCGGCCGATCACCTTGCCGTTGCGGCGCGCGACTTCGCTGTCGAGCAGCGCATGGATCTGGGTGCGGTCGAGCGGGCGGGTCGCGACGAGCGGGGGCGGCGGCGGAGGCGGCGGGGCCGGCGGTTCGGCACGTTGCACCGGCTTCGGCCGCGGCACCTCGCGGTGCGGCTTTTTCGGCGCTTCCGGTTCCTCTGGGTGCGTCGGCGCAGGCACGGGCGGCATCGTCAGCGGCTCGCCGGCGGTTTCCCCGACGGGCTCGATAAGCGCCTCGCTGATCGGCGCGGGCGGATTCTGGGTCGGCAGCAGACCGCAGCCGGACAGCAGCGCGGCGGCGGCGAGCACCAGGAAGACCGTCGAGGACGGGAACGACATTCGGGATGCGGGAAACGGGAGTCCGCCGCTCATTGACACTCACTCCATGGGTCGGGGGCCGGGCCTCCAGGCGCGCGGCTGGCGATGGATGGCGGGTGCGGGCGGCGCACCTCGCGAGGTGAGAGTTTAACGTGTCTTCCTTTCAGGACCGATTTCTGCGCAGGATCGGGCGCGCAATGGCGGGGAAAGGGTAGCGATCGAACGCGGGCGGCCGGCATCGAATGCGTAGAGGGGCCATAACGCACGCGGCGCCCGACCGTCGACGACGGTACGGGCGCCGCAGGGGGCTGCCGGCGTGACGTTACTTTTTGACCAGCGTGCCCAGCGTCGTCGTGACCGGCGCGAGCAGGCCGCCGCCGGTATTCGACAGCACGCCGGTGCCGCTGCCGCCCGTCAGGCCGCCGACCGCCGACGTGAGCGTACCGGCCGGTTTGCTGCCGCTCGTCGTGCCGCCGAGTGCGCCGGTCGACAGGAGCCCCGTCACCGGAGCGAGCGGATTTGTCGCGGCCGCGCCGCCGCCGAGCAGCGCGGTGCCTGCGGTGGCGACCGTGTTGCCGGTCGCGGTCACGACGTTGCCGACGCCCGTCGTGACCGGATTGTTGCCCGTCTTCGCGATCGTCGTGCCGGCGTTCGCGACGTCGTTGCCGACGGTCGTGACGAGGTTCGTCAGCGGCGCGCCGAGCGGCGTGCTGGCGGCGGCCGTCTGCGTGAGCGAGCCGACCGTCGTCGTGATCGGCGTGATCGCCGAGCTGGCCGCGCCCGTCACCTGCGCGACCGGGCCGGTCGACAGCTGCGTGCCGAGCGTCGCGCCGCCGCCCGCGATCGTGTTGCCGAGCATCGTCGCCGCACCGCCGACGGGTGAGGTGACGGGCGCAAGCGGCGCCAGTGCGGAACCGCTGGCCCCCAGGCTCGACACGACACCGCCCGTCGCGGCGACGGCCAGGCCGAGATCCGTGACCACGCCGCCCGTGCTCGCGACCGTCGTGCCGACCGGATTCGACGACGCGCCGAGCTGGCCGAGGCCCGAGCCGAGGCCGGTGCCGAGCGTCGTGACGGCCGCGCCGACATCCTGCACGACCGCGCCGAGCCCCTGCGTGGTCGCGGGGTTCGTGCCGGGCAGCGTTTGGGACCCGATCGCCGTGCCGACGCCCGAGATGGCGCCGCCGCCGGCCGTCACGATGTTGCTCGACGCCGCGAGCGTCTGGCCGACGCCGTTGGCCGACGTGCCGCTTGCACCGTTGCCGGTGCCGTCGGTGCTGCCGGTTCCGCCGGTTCCACCGTTCGACGCCGACGTGCCGCTCGTACCGTTGGCGGTGCCGCCGGTCGACGCCGTCGTGTCGCCGGACCCCGACCCGGAGCCGCCGGTGCCCTTGCTCAGCGAGCCGGAGCCGCCGCACGCGGCCAGCGACATCAGCGCCGCAACGCCTGCCGCGATCATGATCATTCGGAGTCCTGCTTGATGGGTGGTGGGCGTGTTCATGTCGTCCTCGTCTCGATTATGGAAATGGATCAGGCGGCCTTCGTGTGCGCCGACGTGCGGTCGCCGCGGAAGTGAAGCGGCGGGCGCGTCGTTGTTGTCTCCCTGATTGACCTGTCGCCGTGTCGCGTCTTCGCCTGAGTCGGAATCCGGAGCGCTTGCAGGACGAGTCGTTTGCATTCTTTCGTCCTGCTTGCCGATCGTGCCGGAAATCACCGGATTCGTACGATCAGAGTAGGACCGTCTGCGCGAGCCGTCTTTTAATGATCGTTAAATTGAAGTAAGCGTCCGATTCACTGCCGGAATCGGGCTAATCACGATCGACACGGGGCGCGTCGTGTGATGGGTAGGCGAGGAGAAGGGCGGAAGGGAGGAGACGTGCGGGTGGAGCGGCGGCGCCGGCCCGGTCCGCCCGGACGGGGGCAGGCGCGGGCGCCGCGCGACGGGTGAAGCAAGCGGCGCGTCAGGCGTCCGGATACCACGCGTCGCTGAATTCGCTGACCTGGACGTCGGTCAGCTCCGGCCGTGCGGCCAGCCATGCACGCACGCTCTCGCGGTCGGCGTCGGTGGTCGTGCCGCGCGGCGCGCCGGAGATCACGTAGGCGCCGATCCCTTCGTCGGCGGACGCGACGGTGAGCAGCCCGTTCGCTTCGAC
>Ga0207678_10000869_pt1 | contig 27725 bp, 25 predicted proteins | sample KBSC63metaG_FD_184319 | JGI IMG/M metagenome (GOLD analysis project Ga0207678, IMG submission 184319) | Corn rhizosphere microbial communities from Kellogg Biological Station, Michigan, USA - KBS C6-3 metaG (SPAdes) (version 2) | ecosystem: Host-associated > Plants > Roots > Rhizosphere > Soil ... | reverse complement strand
GATCCCAAATCGGATTTGGCCTTCCTCAAGAATGTGGATGCTGCAATCGCCGAACGCTCCCCGATCGTCGTCGCCACCCGCCTCGCCGACGGTAACCGGCAGATTATCGATGCGACGGCGGCGACGCAGCCGGAAGTCGCCGAAGCCCTGCGGCGTGGACGAAGCGTCCTCGATGCAACGGGTGAGACGTTCCTGCACGCCATCACACCCGCGCGGCGAGTCATTATTGTCGGCGCGACGCACATTGCGCAGCACTTGGCGTTGATGGCGACCGCGTCCGGATACGATGTCAAAGTCATCGACCCGAGAACCGCATTTACGAGTCCTGCGCGTTTTGAGCCTTCGCAGATCGTCGGCGGATGGCCGGAGGATGGCCTCGCGAAACTCGCCGCCGATCCGTTCACCGCCATCGTCACGCTGACGCACGTCGATGAGATCGATGACGAGGCGCTGACGCTGGCGCTCAAATCTCCCTGCCGCTACATCGGTTCGCTCGGCTCGCGCAAGACGCACGCCAAGCGCGTCGCGCGGCTGAAGTCCGCCGGTTTCTCCGATGCCGATATCGCGCGCATCCACGCGCCGATCGGCCTCGACATCGCCGCCGAGACGCCGGGCGAGATCGCGACATCGATCCTGGCTCAGATTATCGCGACGTTTCGCAAAGCCCCGGTGACGTGACCGTCGCGGCGATCATTCTGGCGGCCGGCCGCTCGACACGTTTTGAGGACGGCCACAAGCTTCTGGCCGAGATCGACGGCTTACCCGTCGTCCGCCGCGTCGCGTCGGCGGTCGCCCAATCTGAGGTTGGCGACATCGTCCTCGTGGTTGGCGCGAATGGACCTGAAGTCGTAAAAGCGGCAGGCCCCGGCCGTTGGCGAGCCATCGAAAACCCGAACGCGAGCGACGGCCTGTCCTCATCGCTCCGCCTCGGCCTTCAGAGTGTCGACAAAACCGCTCGCGGCGTGCTTGTCGCTCTTGGCGACATGCCGGGAATTACTACGGAACTGATAAATTCGCTGCTCACGGTATTTGCCGAAAGCGACGCCGGAGGACTCGTGTTTCCAGTCGCCGCTGATGGCCGGAAGGGCCATCCCGTGATCTGGCCGCGTGCGCTAGTTCCAGCGCTCGAAGCCGTCTCGGGCGACGCCGGGGGGAGAGCCCTCCTCGATGACTATCGCGAACTTTGGCGACCGGTTCCTTCCGCAGGTGCCGGCGCCTTCGCTGATATCGACACGCGCGCCGATCTCGAAGCGTTCCGCAAGGCAAACCCTCACACAACGCGCCGCAAGTGATTGTCGAACGCGATGTCGCGCAGCTCGACTTCCGAAATGATGCTGGCGCGCGGCGTCTCGTAGCGCACCACGCCAAAGCCGTTTGACGCCGCAAAATCTTCGACGCCTTCGGGCGCGATACCGCACACGTCTTTCAACGCGCTCTGCGAAATGACTTTGGCCGTTTGCGAGTCGACGTAAAGAATGTGCCCGGCTTTCGGTGCACTGGCCGCAATGATGCGGCCGTCGGCGCTGACGGCCATTGAGCCGATATAGCCCCTGAGATCAGGCGCACCGGAAGCGGGCGGCGCGATAAGGCGAAGTTCGCGATCACGCCCGGCACTGCCGACAATCTGCGGCGTTTCACTTGGCGCGCCTTCCCATTGCCCGCCAAACCATATGAGCCCCGCGGCGTCCTCGGTGACATGGCGAATGGAAAGCGATTTGAGGTCGCCCGTCATCGCGTGCTTGGCGATCAGCTTGCCGCTTGCCGCGTCGACCAGCGCCAACGACGGTTCCATCGAGTCGAGATTGAGATTTACACGGCCCGCATCAGGCACCGTGTCGAGGCCACCATTGCCAACGGCCAGCGTCTTGCCGTCCGCAAGCAGCAGGATCTCATGCGGACCGACGCCATAGCTCGAGTGTTCACCGATCTTTTTGTAATTGCGCGCCACATCGTAGATGCCGATGACGCCACGCTCTCCCTCGATGTCGTTTTCGGAGGCGTAGAGCAGCCTTCCGTCGCCGGAGAATGCGCCGTGCCCGTAGTAGTGCCGGCCTTCGCTGGCCGTAATAATGTGCGGCGGCGTCGCGCTCCGCAAATCGAATGCTACGGCGAACGTACCGGGGCGACGCGCGAATACGGCGACGCGGCCCGACAGCCGATGAATGGCGATATCGTGTCCGCGCCCCGAGAGCGGCACCTCACGCACCACCGTTCCGTCGGCGCGCAAGAGGAGGACGCAAAAGTCTCCGCCCGCGCGACGGGCAGCCGAAACGAACGCAACTTCGCTGGCGCCTGCCGCGAAGGCTCGACCCAACGGCGCCGATCCGACGAACGCAATCGTGCCGAGCAAAAAGGATCTTCGATCAATCGCCATCAAGCTCATTGAACCCCACAGTCAGCCCCGCGGCCACCGACATCTCTCCGATGACGAGTTTGCGCAGGCCGTTCATTTTGTCGAAAACCTCACGAAGCGGCGGCGCATCGTTCCTCGGCGCCCTACGCGCGCGACCGCCGACTCCATCGCTTGATTCGATGGCCCGCCATGCGCCCCCGGTCCAATTCTTGATCCAGTCTTTGTCGGGGGCCAGATAGTCCTCAAGATCGAGGGCGTCGTAAAGACTTCTGAGAGACTCGACGCTCGACGCGTAAAAGGCCTTTTGAAGTCCCGATTTTTGAAACGGCGGCACCAGCTTCACGCCCGGCTTGACTTGCGGCTTGAGTTGTAAATCCGCTGTCAACGAAAGCCCGACCAGCAGAGCTTTCACAAACTCGCCTGCGGACTCTTCCGGACTCTTGTACGTGTCGTTGTCGGCGCCGGGATGTAGCATCTTATCTTTCCAACCACCCGGCTTTTCCCAACCGTCGGAAATCTCGTCGGCGACACTTACGATATTCGCGGCTATGGCCTCGGCAAGTTCGCACCGGTAGCGTAACGCCTCGCCCGGACCGAGCGGAAATTCCTTGTCCGTCATCAGCCCTTCGAGCGCCGAAAGCCCCTGAACAGCGACGCTCTGCTTGGCGATCGCACCCGGCTGAACGACGGCCTCATCCTTGTTGAGCAGGATGAGACGCAGCTGCCTGCCGACGAACCCGCGCGGGTCGGGCCAGAACGACAGGCGCTCGCGGCGGCCGCCCTCGAGCATTGGACCGAAACGCAGGAAATCGATTCCGGCATACGCTTTGACCACGTTGCGGAAGCGGCTTGAAAGATCTTCTTTCGCCGCCGCCGAACCTGTCCGGCACATGCTGGCGACAGCCCCCGGCAGCTGAGCGGCAGCCTCTTTCAGCGCATCAATATGCGGAATGACGTGTTTCTCGATCGCCGCCTGAACGATGGCCGTATGACTTGGCGGTTCGGCCGCTTCGCTGACCGCCGCGTGTGCCAACAGCGCCAGAATTGATAAGGCGATTTTCGCCGTCTGCTGCAACGTCATAGTTTGCCCACGTAATCGATAAGCCGCTTCTTGTCTTCCGGCGTAAGTGCTTCGAACGAAGTGCGGCTGCGCGATGCTTCCCCGCCGTGCTTCTCGATTGCCTCCGCGATGGTCGAAGCCGAACCGTCGTGAAGATAGCGCCGCCCTGGTGGCCGCGACGTGCCTTCAATCAGCGGCGCCGTCCGCCATTCGGAGGATTTGACCCCGGGTTCACCGACGCCATCGTCGAGTGCCGCTCCCATATCGTGAACCAGCAGATCGGTAAATGCCGGTATCGGTTGACCGTCGCGCGTCGCGAGCGTCGGCGCGTGGCAGGCGGCGCAGCCCGTCTTGGCGAAAAGTGCCGTACCCGCCGGATCAGGCGCGGTCGGATCAGACCGCAGCGTTTCGAGGTAGCTCGCGACGAGGCCCAGCATCAGTCCGGAAACCTCGCGACCGTTGAACGCCGGGCTTTCCCCGTTCGCCGCCGCCAGGCACTCTGTCTGGCGGCTTGTGCAGTCTCCGTAGGGAAGCGGCTGCTTCGGACTTGAAAGGCCGATGTCGAATGCGAAGGCGTGCGCGATCTGATCTTCGAGCGTGACTTGCGCCGCCTTCCAGCCATACCGGCCGATGCCGTGAGCCGTCTGGTTGGCGCGCCCCGAAATACCATCGTGATCGCGATCGTCGGGATCAGCCCGTTTCAGAATTTCTTCGTCCGGCACGCGGGCGAATGCGGCCCGGCCAAACAGCGGCGTCGCCAGTCGCGCGCCGGCGCTGACGCCATTGTCAAGCGCCGGTCCCTCGAGCGAATATTTCAATTTGGGCAGGAAGCGAGCGCTGCCTTCGGATTTCAGTCCGGGCACCGCGTTGGTCTGCAGTTCCAGCCCGTAAAAGGGATCGGTTGAACCGTCGGCGCGGCCGAAGCGCACGACGGCCCCGGCAAGGTCTTCATATCCGTCGTCGCGTGTCACGACTCGTGCCCCCTCGCCGCGAGCGTGGCAGCTTGCGCACGAGCGCGACGTGAAAAGCGGACCCAGTCCATCGGAGCCGTTGGTCGAGGACGGCGACGGAATCCAATTGCGATCGAACAGCGCTTTACCGGCAGCCGCATCGAGAGGGTCGGCATGGAGCATATGCGGCAATGAGATCGCCAAGACGAGCGACGCGAGGGCGAGCCAAATCCGCATCGAGGATGTCATACGACGGTGATGTAGCCCATCATGCCGGCTTCCTGGTGCTCGAGGATGTGGCAGTGGAACATCCATTTTCCCGGCTCGCCTGCGACGAGGCCGACTTCGATACGCTCTTTCGGAAGCAGCAGCACGGTATCGGCGCGAAACGGCGGCAGATGGCGCCGGTTCGAATTCAATACCTCGAACGTGTGGCCGTGGATATGGATCGGATGCGAGTGTGGCGTTCGGTTTATCAGTTCGAAAATGTAACTCTGACCGGATTTGAGTACCGCCAGCGGCGGCCCGAGATTTCGGTGATCCATCGCAGGCCACGCCTGCTTGTTGATGGCCCAGAAAGTCCGGTTTGCGAGACAAAGCGAACCGATGTAAATGCCCGAAGAAGTCTGACTGAGTGCAGCGACCGCGGCACCGGTGGCCGTTGCCGAGAACTCAAACGGGATACGCTCGGCCGCGCTCACATTGACCTTCTCATACGGCATGACTTTGAGGGGCGTTGCCGTGAATTTGCCGCTTCGCTTCGCAGGCCCTTCGGATTTGAATTCCGCCAGCACGACCGGGATCTTGGAAAAGAAATCCATCAGCCGCACCGTGCCGCCTTCGGGCGCTGTGCGCAGCAGGATGTCGAGCCGCATGGCCGGTCCCATTCGCCACGACTCGAGCGGCAGCGGATTCAATCCGTTGCCATCGACTGCAATGATTGCCGCTTCGCACCCCTCGAAGCCGATCTCGGAAATTCGCACCGGATCGACATTGTAAAACCGGATGCGGACGTCCGCCGACGACGGCACTTTGATCACCGGCTTCGTCTCGCCATTGACCGATCTGATCGTGCCGGACGTGCCGGCTTTGGCCGCGCCATCATCGGTCGAGAACGGTAGAAACGTCCCCTCGGGCGATACGCGCCAATCCTTCATCATGAGCACGTATTCGGCATCGGGCGGCGCGATTTCGTCGCCCTCGATGATCAGCGCGCCGATAAGGCCGCGGCCGAAATGCTCGGCTGAATTGCAGTGCGTGTGAAAAAAGAACGAGCCCGTGTCGGGCGGCGTGAAGTCATAGCTCCCCTCCTGGCCCGGATCGATCGGCTGCTGCGTCATGTACGGTACCCCGTCCTCCCTGTTCGGGATTCTGAGGCCGTGCCAATGGATGGAGGCGTGTTCGCCAGGCCGCGGCAAATCGTTCTTGAAGCGCGTCTTGAGGCGCTCGCCGAGTTTCATGCGAACGATCGGAAATAGTGCGCCTTCCTGAAACGTCCACAGCGGCAGCGTCTTGCCGTTGAAGCACGGCAACGCCGTCGGCCTTTCGGCGAGATCGAACGCGACACTCTTCGCCCCCGTCGCGATAGGATGGCCGATCACCTCGCGTGCGCCCGCCCTAAAGCCCGTCAGTGCAAACGACGCCGCGGTGCTACTTGAGAACACCGCGGCGCCCGCCAAAAGTTGTCGACGTGTCAGCATAAAAGCGCTTCTACCACTGATCGATCATCGAAGCAGCTTCGATGCACGGCAATGCGCAAATCACTTCGCCTTTGCGACCTCATCGGGCTTATCGAGACTGTCCGAGCCTTCGACCGTGATCTTGAGATTCAAAGCGGCAACGACTGCTTCGATGGCGCGTGCCTGCGCAACGAGTGCATCGACGCCGTCGAGAACCAGCTTGTTGCCGGCGTCGTTACCGGCCGCCAGCATCTGATCGTAGGCCATCTCGCCGGAGTCGGCCTTGTCCTTGATCGCCTTGAGCTTCGCGAGCGTCGTATTCATCGCGTCGTCGACGCGCTTGGCAGCCTCCGGCGCTTTCTCGCGTGCAAGCTCTGCGATGCTGGCGCCACCGACCTTCGTGGGTCCGTCGTACTTGCCGTTCCAGATCGCCATCATGCCGACCTGATCGTTGTAGTGGCTGTTGTGAGTGTTGTCGGAGAAGCAGTCGTGCTCTTCCTCGGGATCGTGAAGCAGCACGCCAAGCTTCATGCGCTCGCCGGCGAGTTCGCCGTACGAGAGAGAGCCAAGGCCCGTCAGAATGGTCGAGAGCTGCCCTTTGTCATCTTCTTTAGCGAGCGCCTGACGCGCCGCGCCGTCGGGCTTCCAGTTATTGACCATGGTCGTCAGATCGTCGATCAGCAGCGAGGTTGCAGCTTTCAGATAATCGCGACGGCGATCGCAATTTCCGTTCGTGCAATTCCTCAGATCATAATCGGTCGCCGGCCGCTCACCTGCGCCGGGGTTCGTGCCGTGGAGGTCTTGTCCCCAAAGAAGGAACTCGATCGCGTGATATCCGGTCCCGACGTTGGCCTCGACCTCCATCGCGCTGTTGAGTTGGGCGATGACGTCCTTGGTGATCTTGCTGGCGTCCAAAGTCTTGGCGCCGAGACGAAGCTGCTTGTTGGCGATGATGTTCGCCGCGTAGAGCGGATTTTCAGCCCTCGCGTCCCCGTAGCTCGCTTTATCGACATAGTCGATCAAACCTTCATCGAGCGGCCACGAGTTGACGTTGCCTTCCCAGTCGTCGACGATCTTATTGCCGAAGCGGTAGCCCTCGGTCTGCATGTAGGGAACGCGGGAGGCTTTCCACGCATCGCGCGCCGCCTGCAAAGTTGACGTGCTCGGAGCCGCCAGGAACGCATCGACGGCTTTATCCAGTTCTTGCGCTTTGACGAGCGCGTCTGAATACATCGCTTCCGCGACGTTGCCGTAATTCGTGATGATGTCCTTGACGGCTGGACTGGCAGCAAGCGCGACCGAATTTGCTCCTGGTGCTGCCGCAAGCAGCAAACCCGTCGCGAAGGCCAGCACAACCGCCTTTTTCGACATTGTCGTTCTCCATAGCATTTGAGTTTGGGCCGAGTGACCGCGGATGCGAGACTGTCAGCGCTATTATTTACTGCGTTGGTATACATTGGGCGGCCATGGCGCTGTCAAGAGCGGATTCGGCCTAGACCGCGGGGCCGCAGAGGGCGCCGCCCTTGCCACGCCAGCGCGAACTGTGAAACAAGCACATAATTGGTTTTTTCCGCCGCCGCCGCGCGGTTCCGGGTCAACACGCAATGCGCCTGACGAAGCAGACCGGTCACGCCATACGCATTCTGATCGACTGCGCGCTGGCGGGCGACCAGCTCGTGAAAGTGGCTGATATTTCCGAGCGTCTCGGCGTCACCAAGCAGAACGTCTTCAAGATCGTCCACATCCTTTCCCACGCGGGTTTTCTGACGGCGGTCAGGGGCCCGAGCGGCGGTGTCAGGCTTGCAAAACCTGCGGCCTCGATCAGGGTCGGCGACGTCGTCCGGGCGATCGAGGTCACGCGCGTGCAGGTTGAGGGGGCTCCCGCGGCCAAACCCGCCGAAGGGAAGGCAGGCTCGATCAATGCCATGTTCGACGATGCACTCTCCGCATTCATTTCCGTCCTCGATCAGCATTCGCTCGCTGAGCTCGCCGTGCTAGGCCGCTCGCCGATTGAAATCGTCGGTTCGAGCCCAGCGGGTGGCCGCGGCCCGAGAGTTCGCGCCAAGAACCCGGCCACACGCGGCTCGCGACGGAGCTGAACCTCTGCGGAGGTGCACCATGTCGCTCATCAGAAATGCCCTGAACGGAGAGAGCCCTGGAAGCTTTCGTGCAGGCTTCGCGGTGCTCTGCGTAGCCGCTCTCGGTGCCCTCGTGCCGATCTCGATCTATGTAGGCGAGCCACTGCGTGCTGTACTTTTTCTCGCTTGCGGACTGGTGGCCGGCGTTGCCGCAAATCTGGCATGGCGAGGCGGTATAAGGCGCGAAAACGCGAACGCCATGACCGGTATCAGCACCATCGCCGACAAAGTACTTTCATGGAAAGATATCGCGACCGCGATGCCCGATCCTGCGATCGTTCTCGATCGATCATCGGTCATTCTCAATTACAATGCCGCCGCACGTAGTCTTTTCGACCGCCTGAGGACGGGACTTCCACTCGAACACGTCAACCGCGATCCGGAGCTGATAGCCGCCGTCTCGAGCGCTTTGGCAAACGGCGAGAAACGCATTGCCCATCTTGGTCCGCGCGGCGGCGCCGGCCAACGCCTCATCGCAACCGTGACGCCGTTCGGCGGCAGCGATCGTCATTCGCCCGTGGCAATCCTGATTTCAATCCATGATCAGTCCGAACAGCATCGCTTGCTTGAGATGCGTTCGGACTTCATCGCCAACGCCAGCCACGAACTACGTACGCCTCTCGCATCCGTCCGCGGCTTCATCGAAACGCTGCAAGGGCCGGCGCGCGATGACGAGGCCGCGCGAGAACGCTTCTTGGCGATCATGGCCGACCAGGCCGAACGCATGACGCGGCTGATCGATGATTTGCTTTTGCTCAGCCGTGTCGAAGAGAAGGTCAACTTGAAGCCCACCGGCCACGTCGATCTCAGCAAGGTGATCGATGACGTCGTGCGATCGCTGACACCGGCCGCGAATGAGCGGAACATGACGATCATCGTCGAACCGTCAGCTGGGCCGCTGCTCGCAATGGGTGATCGCGACGAGCTCTTTCAGGTCTTCCACAATCTCCTCGAGAACTCCGTCAAATACGGGCGAGACGAGGGCACGGTCCGTGTTTCGTCGGTCAAAAGTCGCGTGCCGCAAGAGGGCGCATTCATCGATCAGGCAACGGTTACGGTCGCCGACGATGGCCCAGGCATCGCACCCGACCATCTGCCACGGCTGACCGAACGCTTTTACCGGGTCAGCAATGAGCATAGCCGCCGCATCGGCGGCACCGGGCTTGGTCTCGCGATCGTCAAACACGTGTTGAATCGGCACGAGGGCGAATTGCAGATCAAATCGGTCGTCGGCGCCGGCACGACTTTCACTGTCACGCTTCCTGCGTGTTAAAACTGTTCAATTTCAAATACTTATATTGTCATAAATCCATAGCATCCCGCGCCTAGAAGGTCAGAGTGCGAGATGACAGTCTTGCGACGCTACGGGCGACCAGACGTTTGATGTGACTTAAGGAGACGCCCCGCTCGGGCCGGAGTGAGGCGTCACGCCACGCAATAAAAATCGCTCAATATCAATACGTTAGCGTTCATATAACCGTGACGTGAGTGGACTAGAGAGGGCTCGCCGTATGTTTAACCGGCGATCGAGCGGTGAGGCAGTTGGCCTCCGCCAAAGAAGGAGACGATGAGTGAAACAGTCCTTAGTGACTCTTTTTGCGGCGCTGGCGGTGACAACCGCTGCGACAGCGCCCGCCAAGGCGGATATTTCCGGGGCCGGGGCGACGTTCCCCTACCCCGTTTATGCGAAGTGGGCTGACACCTACAAAAAAGAGACGAACACCGGCCTCAACTATCAGTCGATTGGTTCGGGCGGCGGCATCAAGCAGATCATAGCCAACACCGTCACGTTCGGCGCTTCGGACAAGCCCCTGTCGGGCGCGGAACTCGAGAAGAACGGCCTCGTCCAGTTTCCGACAGTCATGGGCGGCATCGTTCCTGTCGTGAACCTCGATGGCATTACGCCGGGTCAAATCGTGCTCGACGGCCAGACGATTGCGAAAATCTATCTCGGCGAAATCACCGCCTGGAACGACGCAGCAATTCAGAAACTCAATCCGCAGCTGAAACTGCCTTCCGACGCCATCGCCGTCGTCTACCGGTCGGACGGATCGGGCACGACGTTCGTCTGGACGAACTATCTCTCGAAGGTCAGCGCCGACTTCAAAACGAAGATCGGTTCAAACACCTCCGTGCAGTTCCCGGCAGGCATCGGCGCCAAGGGTAATGAAGGCGTCGCCAACAACGTGATGCAGACGAAGGGCGCCATCGGCTACGTCGAGTACGCCTACGCCAAGCAGAACAAGCTCTCCTACACGCAGATGATCAACAAGGACGGCAAGACCGTTGCGCCCGTCAAGGAAGCGTTCCAGGCCGCTGCAGCAAACGCCGATTGGGCGTCTGCTCCCGGAATGGGCGTCATTCTGACGGACGAGCCAGGCGCTGCGTCGTGGCCGATCACCAACCCGACGTTCATTCTGATGCACAAGAAGGCGACAGACGCCGTTGCCGCGAAGGAAGCCCTGAAGTTCTTCGATTGGGCTTACACGAACGGCGACAAAATGGCCGAGGAGCTGGACTATGTTCCGCTTCCCGACAGCGTCGTGACCGAGGTCAAGAAGAACTGGGTTGAAATCACCGGCAATGACAACAAGCCGCTTTTCGCTCAGAAGTAATGTACGAGCGAGGAGGCACCCCTCCCGGGTGTCTCCTCGTTATCTAACCGCACGCGATCAAGTTGGTTTCGCGATTGGGAGCCTGGACGTTGACAGATTTCTTGGCTGATTTACGCCCTGAACCGGCACCGAACCCCGCCGCAAGGCACATCGTCATGGAAGCGCTTCGGCGCGGCGACCGGATTTTCCGCTCCCTCACGCAGGCATCCGCGTTTCTCGTTCTGGCTCTACTCGGAGCCATTTTCTTCTCACTCATCGCCGGTGGTTTCGAAGCCTTCAAGACGTTCGGTTTCAGCTTCATCACGACGGAAGTCTGGAACCCCGTCACGGAACAATTCGGCGCGCTGGCGCCCATCTACGGTACGATCATAACCTCAGCGATTGCCATGCTGATCGCCGTGCCTATCAGCATCGGCATCGCGGTATTTCTAACGGAACTCTGCCCGATGGCGCTGCGCCGCCCGATCGGCATCGCCATCGAACTTCTCGCCGGCATACCAAGTATCATTTATGGCATCTGGGGACTGTTCATCTTCGCGCCCTTCATGCAGCAATACGTGCAGCCGGCGCTGATCTCGATGTTCAAACCCGTTCCGGTTTTGAACAATCTGTTCGCCGGGCCGCCATACGGCATCGGCATCCTGACCTCCGCCTTCATTCTGGCGATGATGGTGCTGCCATTCGTGACCGCCGTCTGCCGCGACGTGTTCGAAACGGTTCCGCCGGTATTGAAGGAAGCGGCTTACGGCATGGGTTGCACGACGCGTGAAGTCGTCCGCACCGTCGTCATCCCGTATACGCGCGTCGGCATCGTCGGCGGCGTCATGCTCGGCCTTGGCCGGGCACTTGGCGAAACGATGGCCGTGACGTTCGTCATCGGCAACGCGCATCGAATTTCGGCGTCGATCATGGCGCCTGGAACGACGATTTCGGCGACGATCGCCAATGAATTCACCGAAGCGGTCGGCGATCTTTACACATCGTCCCTGATCGCCTTGGGACTGATCCTCTTCTTCATCACCTTCATCGTTCTTGGGCTGGCGCAGCTGATGCTGATGCGGCTCGAAAAGAAAGCGGGAACCTGACATGGCGCTCGATCGCGCACGCTATCAGCGACGCAGAACCGCAAGCGCAATAACGATCGGATTGTGCTGGGCAGCGGCGGCACTTGGCCTCGCCATCCTTGCCGCGATCCTGGCGACTCTGATGATCAAGGGTATCGCGGGCCTCACGCCGAAGGTATTCACAGAAATGACGCCGCCGCCCGGCAGCGACGGCGGCCTTCTGAACGCCATTGCAGGCAGTCTCGTGATGACGGCCATCGGCGTCATTATCGGTACGCCAGTCGGCATTCTCGCCGGCACATATATGGCCGAGTACGGACGCTATAACAAAGTCACTTCCGTCATCCGCTTCATCAACGACATTCTGCTGAGCGCACCGTCCATCGTGACGGGCCTGTTCGTCTACGAGCTGATGGTCCGCCCGATGGGGCACTTTTCCGCCCTTGCCGGATCGGCGGCACTCGCCGTTCTCGTCATCCCGACGGTCGTCAGAACGACGGAGAATATGCTCCTGCTGGTTCCCAACACGCTTCGCGAAGCGTCGTCGGCTCTTGGGCTGCCGCGCTCACTCATCATTCGCAAAGTGGCCTACAAGGCGGCGCGCGCCGGCATGCTGACCGGAATTCTATTGGCCATAGCGCGCGTCAGCGGCGAAACGGCACCGCTGCTCTTCACGTCTCTCAACAATCAATTCTGGAGCAGCGATCTCAATGCTCCAATGGCCAGTTTGCCGGTCGTTATATTCCAATACGCTTTAAGCCCGTACGAAGATTGGCAGCGCCTCGCCTGGGCCGGTGCGCTGATGATTACAGTGGCCGTGCTCACACTCAGTATCGTCGCACGTTGGTTGAGCTCATCGAGGACGTCGCAATGAACCTTATGGCCAAAGAGCTGGATTCAGCCCTTACCGAAAAAATCTCGGTCCGAGATCTGAATTTCTATTACGGGTCGACGCTAGCTCTGAAGAATATCACGCTGCCCCTATATGAGCGGGAGGTGACCTCCTTTATCGGGCCTTCCGGCTGCGGAAAGTCCACCCTGCTCCGAGTGATGAATCGGATGTACGATCTCTATCCGAACCAGCGGGCCGAGGGAGAGGTGCTGCTGGATGGCGAAAACCTCTTGAGCCCCAAGCAGGACCTGAACCTGCTTCGGTCGCGCGTTGGCATGGTCTTCCAAAAGCCGACGCCGTTCCCGATGACGATCTATGAAAATATCGCCTTCGGGCTCCGCCTTTATGAGCGATTGCCGAAATCCGAAACCGATGCGCGCGTCGAAACCGCGCTTCAAAAGGCTGCGCTGTGGGCAGAGGTAAAGGACAAGCTTCACACCAGCGGCCTAAGCCTGTCCGGCGGTCAGCAACAACGCCTCTGCATCGCGCGAACGATTGCGATCCGCCCCGAGGTGATCCTATTCGATGAGCCGTGCTCGGCGCTTGATCCCATTTCAACGGCCAGGATCGAAGCGACGATTGATGAGCTGAAAAACGAGTTCACGATCGCCATTGTGACTCACAATATGCAGCAAGCCGCCCGCGTCTCGCAGCACACGGCATTCATGTATCTCGGAGAGTTGGTCGAGTTCGGCGATACCAAGATAATATTCATGAATCCATCCGACCGCCGCACCCAGGACTACATCACAGGCCGCTTCGGCTAACCGCATTTTATTGCGGAACCATCTGAGGACTTCAGCATGAACGAGCATACAGTCAAATCATACGAAGACGAGTTCAAGCTCCTCGATCGCCGCATCGCGCAGATGGGCGGCTATGCCGAAAAACTTCTCGTGCAGGCGATGAACGCGCTTGAACGCCGCGATCCGAAGCTGGCGGAGAACGCCGTCGCAAGCGACGAAATGATCGATCAGCTCGAGCGCGATCTGCAGGAACAGGTTATCGTCATGATCGCCAAGCGGCAGCCGCTCGCCAACGATCTCCGCCACATCATGACGGTGCTGAAGATTGCCGGCGATCTCGAACGCATCGGCGATCTTGCGAAAAACATCGCCAAGCGGGCGCTGGCCGTTGCCGGCGAAAGCTGGCCGAAGCCGCTGATGACCGGCATGCGCCACATGACGGAAATGGTGCAAACCCAGCTCAAGGACGTCCTTGACGCCTTGGCCTCGCTCGATCCCGAAAAGGCGATGAAAGTCTGGCGTAGCGATCAGCAGGTCGACGCGATGTACAATTCATTGTTCCGCGAACTTCTGACCTACATGATGGAAGATCCGCGCAACATTGGCCTATGCACGCACTTCCTTTTCGGCGCCAAGAACATTGAACGCATCGGCGACCACACGACGAATATTGCGGAGAATGTCTATTACCTCGTCCACGGCGTTCCGATTGCCGACGACCGGCCGAAGGGCGACAGGACGTCGTCGACCCTCATCACGCCGGGTCAGTGAGTAGGACAAATTTAAAAGGAATTTAGGACGGACATCATGCCCGCCAAGATCATCGTCGTCGAGGACGAAGCGCCTCTCGCTGAACTTCTGAAATATAATCTGCAGTCGGAAGGCTACGACGTCGTGCATGCAGCCGACGGCGAAGACGCCGAGCTGCTTTTGTCGGAGCAGAGCTTCGATCTGGCCATTCTCGACTGGATGATTCCGAAGATATCCGGCATCGAGCTTTGCCGGCGCGTGCGTAATCGCACGGAAACCCAAAGTCTACCGATCATCCTGCTGACCGCACGTGGCGAAGAGACCGATCGTGTGCGCGGACTGACGACCGGCGCCGATGACTACGTTACCAAGCCCTTTTCAGTGCAGGAGCTGATGGCGCGGATCAAAGCTCTTCTCCGGCGCACAGCCCCCGAGCGCATGAGCGACATTCTTATTTCCGGCGAGATCACGATGGATCGCAGCGCCCATAAGGTCACGCGCGGCTCCCGCGAAGTGCGCCTAGGACCGACCGAATACAAAATGCTCGAAGTCTTCATGGAGAGCCAGCGGCGCGTTCTCTCGCGTAGCCAGCTTCTCGACCGCGTCTGGGGCCAATCCTCGGAAGTCGACGAGCGAACCGTCGATGTTCACATCGGCCGCTTGAGAAAATCGCTGATCCGCGGCAACGACAGCGATCCGATCCGCACCGTGCGCGGCGCCGGATATGTCTTTGATGGCCGGGAAGCCGAAGCCCCCGCCTGACGCGCCGGCGAAGCCCGCGATAGTCTCAGAACCGCCGGTTTCGATGCGGCGGCTTCGCCGTCCCAATGTCGCCACGTTCCGCGCGCGTGCGTAGCGTCGACGTCGACGAATCTCGTCTATTGTCCTTGGCAGAAATCTTGAGGTCGTGACGTGTCGCTCAAAGCAAAATTTTACGGCGCAGCACTGATCCTGATCGCAACCTTGACTGCCGCGGCGCCAGCATTTGCGCATCCGCACGTCTGGGTAACGTACAAGTTGACCGTCGATTACGACAAAGGCGCAGTGACCGGCGTCAACCACGTCTGGAGCTTCGATGATGCCTATACTGCGATGGCGCTCGAAGGCCTCGATAAGAACAACGACGGAAAATACGATCAGGGCGAACTGGCCGAACTCCTGAAGGTCAACATGGATGGCCTGACGGATTTCAACTATTTCACCGTTGCCAAGCTTGGCAGCACCGAGTTGGCCTTTTCGAAACCAACCGAAGCCCATCTCGAGTATGCGAACGGAATACTGCGGCTCTATTTCCGTTTGCCGCTCGCAACGCCTGTTCTTGCCGATGCTAACGGCCTGAACTTCTCAGTCTTTGATCCGTCGTACTTCATCGACTTCGAGCCCGAAAAAACCGACGCCGTAAAGCTGGCGGACGCACCGCAGGGCTGCACCGCCACGATCATCGATCCTGACGCAGAAAAAAATGACGCCGAGGCAAAGCGCTTGGGTGACGCCATGGCCCAGCAATTCGGCGCCGCATCGGTCGGCTTTGGGTCTTACAAAACCATTGCGGTCGGCTGCAAGAAATCCTGACAGCGGCGATGGCGTTGCAAAGTTAGTCATTCCGCCGTCCGTCTCATTCCGAAGCGCCGATTAACCAGCGATTCAGATCTTCAGCCACGCGAACGCGGCTTCGATTTAAATTATCGAGCCGGCTCCTTGCGGGCCTTGAGGACATTTGTTCATGCGCAGCACACTTCTCGCGTTGCTTTTCGCACTGACCATGCTCGTACCGGCTCGCTCCTCGCGGGCGGGCCTTGACCTCGAGACCGGTGCGCTGCCGAACGGAAGCCTAGAACTCATCGTCATCGAAGCCGACGGTTGCATCTACTGCAGGCTTTTCCGGCGCGACGTGCTGCCGTCCTACGCGGTTTCCGACCAGGGAAAGCAGATGCCGGCGCGCTTCGTGGATGTTAACGACACGGACAAGGCGCGCCTCGATCTCAAAACGCCGGTCGACATTGTGCCGACGTTCATCGTCGTCAAATCCCGTCAAGAAGTCGGGCGCATCTCCGGGTACATGGGGCCCGAAGATTTCTTTCACTCCATTAGTTACTTACTCGCCTCCGCACCGTAATGGCCGAGACGCGGTTTAAACACCCGCAACGTTAACGTCCAAGCGCGGCGCTCCAGACCGTACCGGGGCGAATTCCGCTCGATTTTTTCCGTAGTCGCACTAACCTCGCGGTGCCTCGACACTCCATCCCCCAGGAGAGTTCCCATGAGCGTTAATTATGCCGACGACATCAAGCGCTATCAGCCGAACGTCAACGACAAGGCCGTTGCGGCCATCGTCAAGCATCTCGGCATCGCTCTGCAAAGCCCTGATGCGTCGCTTGTCTCGTGCTCAAGCAAGGACGAACTTGCGCGCGTTCGCGATAACTGGCTGAAAAAGAAGCTGGCGCTGTCGGACGACGACGCCAAGCTCGACAAAGCCATCAGCGACGTGTGCGCCACGATGAAAGGCGACACGCGAAAGAGCCGCGTGACGTTCTATTATCTGATTGCCGAGAAATTCGGAAAGCTCGCAAGCCTGGGCGGATGAGATACGGCCCGCAGGGAGAGCAGCAAACCTGGCTCTCCCTCCAGAATGACGGGACCGCCCGTCAGACTTCAGCGTTGCAGCGCCCCGCGAAGCGCCTGACGCTCCTAGGCGGCGGCGGCTTTGGCAGGGCCCGCTGTTTCCGCGATGTAGCTCATCGCTGCAGCGACGCCGCCCTTTTTATGGGGAACGCCGGCAAGCTCGAAGCCCATTTCGACACCTGTCAACGCGCCGAGGATCGTCAGCTCGTTGGTGTCGCCAAGATGCCCGATGCGAAATGCTTTACCCGCGATCCTGTTCAAGCCTGTGCCGAGCGACATATTGAAATTGTCGAGAACGATCTTGCGGAACGCATCGGCGTTGTGACCTTCCGGCATGAGCACGGTCGTCACCGCCGGCGAATAATATTTGCCATCGCGGCATTGGGTGTCGAGACCCCACGCCTTCACGGCGCGCCGTGTCGCCTCGGCCAGCCGTTCGTGACGCGCGAAGACGTTCTCGAGACCCTCTTCGTTGATCATGTCGATGGATTCGGCGAGACCATAAAGCAGCCCCGTCGCCGGCGTGTAGGGGAAGAAGCCGTTCGAGTTATTCGCCAGCATATCGTCCCACGAAAAGTACGAGCGCCTCAGTCCGGCGGTCTTCGAGGCTTCGAGCGCCTTAGCGCTGATGGCCGTAAAGGACAGGCCCGGCGGCAGCATCATGCCCTTCTGCGAACCGGCAACGGTGACGTCGATGCCCCATTCGTCATGGCGAAGATCGGCGCACGCGAGCCCGGAAATCGTATCGGTCATCAGCAGCGCCGGATGATGCGCCGCATCCATCGCCTTGCGGATTTCATCGAGCCGCGTAAGGCAGCCCGTCGACGTCTCGTTGTGAACGACGCAGACCGCCTTGATCTCGTGCGATTTGTCAGCCCGGAGCTTGCGTTCGATCAGGTTGGCGTCGGCGCCGACGCGCCAGTCCGTCGGAATGACGTCCGGCTTGAGGCCGAGCTTCGTCGCCATCGCGGCCCAAAGGACCGCAAACTGCCCCGTCTCGCACATCAACACCTTGTCGCCGGGAGACAGAGTGTTCGTCAGTCCCGCTTCCCACGCACCCGTTCCGGACGAAGGATAGATGATGACGTGGCCCTGCGTTTTGAAAATAGTCTTGATGCCACTCAGCACACGCCGGCCAAGCTGCTGGAATTCGAGCCCGCGGTGGTCGAGGATCTGGCGCGACATGGACGCCAGGATACGCTCCGGCACAGGTGTCGGCCCCGGTATTTGCAAAAAGTGTCGACCAGGGCGGCGAGGCTCGTTCGTCATTATTGTCCTCAAGGGTCTTTTTTGTGTGGTCCCGTCGCGTGTCCTAGTACCCTACGACGCCGGATACAATTGGGAGAAGGTCTGATTTGACGCGAAGCCGGGGGCTTTTTGTCTCGGTGGCCATAATGGACAGCATTTCGCTGCACGTGACTGGCCTCAGAGCCAGCCTCCCGTGCCTACCTTGAAACTTTGCATCGTGTAGCGCATCAAACAGCCAACCGGTCGAAGCTTAATCCGGCGAGGTCAAACGCATGATCAAAAACGACCTAGAGCAGCTGACAGCCTCCGAAGCGCGCGTCGAATTGGCATCAGGCCGGCTGACCTCGCAATCCCTAGTCGCCGCGTGCCTTGCAAGGATAGCCGATCGCGACCAGGCCGTCGCAGCATGGGCTCACATCGACGCCGATCGCGCACTCGCCGCTGCACGCGCCAGCGATGCGTTGCGCTCAAGTGGCAAATCCATGCCGGCTTTGAGCGGTATCCCAGTCGGCATCAAAGACATCATAGACACCAGCGATTATCCGACCGAACTCGGATCGGTGGTCTTTGCCGGACGCCGGCCCAGCGCCGACGCTTTCATCGTTAGCGAACTGAGAGCTGCCGGCGCCATCATACTGGGCAAAACGGTGACGACGGAACTGGCTTTCTTCGGACCCGGAAAGACGCGCAATCCACGCCACCCCGAACACACGCCGGGCGGATCGTCATCGGGATCGGCCGCCGCCGTTGCCGACTCTCAGGTGCCGCTCGCCGTCGGAACGCAGACGGCAGGATCGATCATCAGGCCAGCCTCTTACTGTGGCGTGATCGGCTTCAAACCAACGTTTGGCTTTGCGTCTCGTTCGGGCGTGTTGTCCCAATCCGCACCGCTCGACACGATCGGCGGCTATGCGCGCTCCGTCGAGGACATCGCCCTCCTCTTCGACGCCATCGGTGGCTTCGACATTTCCGACCGCGATATGCTGGCGGGTCCGAGACCGTCGCTCGTCTCGGCGCTGCGCGAACCGCAACAACATGTGCCGCGCTTCGCATTCGTCAGGTCGCCGGCGTGGGCAAACGCCGACCGCGACATGAGGGCCGCGTTCGAAGCCTTTGCCAATGGCTTCGGCGCCCATGCCGAGGTCGTGGAAACGCCGCTTCCTTCCGATTTCGACGGCAGCCTTCGCCTGCAGGAAATCGTGCAATTTTCAGATATTGCGCGCAACTACGGCCCAATCGCCGACGCTAATCCCGATCGCGTCTCGACGAAGCTCAAGGAGATCATTGCCGAAGGACGGACCTTTTCCGCCGCGGACTACGCCGCCGCGCGAGCCGAACGCGAACAGCTGTACGATGCTTTGCGGCCGGTCCTCGTCAATCACGATGCCATCCTGACGCCCGCCGCGCCTGGCCCGGCGCTACACGGTCTTGAGGCGACAGGCAGTCCGATGTTCAATGCATTGTGGACCTATCTGGGGATGCCGTGCATTTCGCTGCCGCTGCTCGAAGTCCGCGGCCTTCCGGTCGGCGTGCAGCTCGTCGGCGCTCGCGGTGAGGACGCCGGCTTGCTCAGTGCCGCGACGTGGCTCATGCGCGAACGGGCACGTAAAAACTGAAATCTTTGCCGACCCTTCACGTCATGGCCAGGCTTGACCCGGCCATCCAGGGGCCGCGCTCATTTTCTCCCTGCATGGCCGCTCCGAAGTGCGGCCGTGACGTGAATTGGGGCACTTAGAAAAATGAAAAAGGTCCGCCGCGTGAGCGACGGACCTGAAAGATATTTTCGGAGTCTTGGCGCTTCTCTACGCCAGCTTGAAGGGCATCTCTTTACCGGCAAAGAACGCGTCGATGTTGTCGAGAGATTCAAAGCCCATCTGATTGCGCGCTTCGATCGCCGCCGAACCCAAATGCGGGAACAGGAACGTGTTCGGCAGGTCGTAATAACCTTCGTTGATCTTCGGCTCGCCTGCGAAGACATCGAGCCCGGCATAGGCGAGCCGTCCCGACTTCAACGCTGCGATCATGTCCTCGTCGTTGACGAGATCGCCGCGCGCCGTGTTGATGACGATGGCGCCTTGCGGCAGCTTTTCGATGGTGGCCTTGTTGAAGAAGTGGCGCGTTTCCGGCGTCAGCGGCGCATTGATCGAGAAGAACTGCGACACCGAGAGCAGGCTGTCGAGCGAGTCGTGATAGATCGCGCCAAGAGCCTTCTCCTTCTCCGGAGGCTGCCGGTAGATATCGTAATAATGGATTTCCATTTCGAAGCCGCGGGCCCGCTGCGCCAACGCCTGCCCAATCTTACCGAAGCCGTAGATGCCGAGCTTCTTGCCATCGAGACGCTGGCCGACAAGTTGCAATGGCTGCCAACCCGGCCACGAACGCGTGCGGATCATGCGCTCACCTTCCGACGCACGCCGCGCCGAACCAAGAAGCAGCAGCATGGCAATTTCGGCCGTCGCCGCGGTAACGCCGTGCGGCGCGTTGCCAACCTTGATTCCCCGCGCCTTGCAGGCTTCGAGATCGATGTGGTCGAACCCGATTGAGTACGTCGAGATGCACTTGATGTTGTCCGGCATCTTGTCGATGACGTCCTTCCGGCATTTTTCGTTGAGTGTGATGAGCAGCGCATCGACCGTCTTTGCCGTTGCGAGCAGTTCATCGATCGTAATTTTCGGATCGTCCCCATGGGCGATAACATCGTAGGTCGCCCGAGCGCGGGCCATAGCGGCTTCAGGCAGAGGCCAAGTAATGAGGATTTTCTTTTTTGACATTTGAGCAAGACTCTCCGGACATCCGACATTGATCGCAGGCATCGCTTGTGCCCCACCGCAGCGGGCCTGACAAGTCCGCAGCCCCTAGGCGTTGCGCCGCAACCAAGCGGCCGGCAACTCTTTCTTCACCACGTCCGGCGCAAAATGCGCTTCGAGGCAGCCTCTTCGCGCCTCGTTCGAGTGCGGGCTATCCATGCGCATTGTCGTCATCGGTTTGGTACTTCTTGCCGGCCTGAAGGTGTGGACCCAGGACCGGATGTACCGCTCCGTCACGGGCGAGGTGCTGATCGAAGCCTATCGCGAGCGCGCCATCGAGGTCTGCCGCAAGCAATCCGCGAAGACGGTCCATACCGCAGCCGGTACGACCGATCTATGGGGTTCGGATTCGGAAGCCGAGGTCCTGATCGGAAATCCCGGTCTCGACGTCGCGATCTGGGATACGCAAAACCCCAGATGGGACGAACGGTTTCGCCACCCCAATCTGATCCTGACTGGTGCCGGAGAAGCGCGTGCGCGCTGCGCCTACGATCTTCGCGACGGACTGGCGACGCTGTCGACGTACTGACGGGGCCCACGTCGCTCGACCCGACGCCTTAAGAACATTTTCACGCACAACGCCCTGTTCATCTTTCACCCCGACAATCGGACCGGACGAATCGGTTCGGCCGCGTGATGTAGCGACCACCCGACGATGGCAGCGCGACGGCGCTGCTCGAGCGTTGCGGACAGATGGACAATCAAGGTCGCAAATCAGCAAAGCACTCCGGCGGCAGAGCCCCGCGCTTCGCGCACGTCCGCCGCGCCGTCCTGAAGCGCATCAGGGCCATTGCGGCTCTGCCGGTCCTGTTCGCGCTATGTGCGTCCGGCATCGTACTGCTGTTACCCGATCGCTATGAAGCGTCGGTAACGATCCAAATCGATGCGCGCCAGAAATTGCCGGTACCGGCGGCTTCCGCAAGCTCAATACAGGATATCGACAGTCGTGCGCTGGAAAGCGAAATGGATAGGCTGCGCTCAGGACCCATCGTTGATCATGTCATCGACACGCTCGGCCTGAACAAAGATCCGGAATTCGCGCGTCGATGGCCCGCGGCACTGATTGACCGAGTGCTGAGATTCCACTCGCCGCCCCAAACGGATACGCAAGCGGCGGTTTCCGATAACCTCACCGTCTCGCGTATTCGCAATACGCTGCTGCTCAGCATTCGTTTCTCGTCGAAAGATCCGGTGAAGGCAGCGCGCATCGCCAACGCCATCGCCGGCGCTTATCTCGACAATCAAGTCGAAGCCAAATGGCGATTTGCAGCTAGCCCGCTGTCGGCCGCGCACGCTTCCGCGTTGAGCCAGAATTCCCCCGTCATCGGCAGCAAGATGACAGCCTCGGAACGTGTTTTTGAATCGCTCCTGACCCACTACGGCCAAACGCTGCAAGTACCGGGCGCTCTGATCATCAACAGCGCTAAACCACCTCACGCTGCAGCGGCGCCCAAACGTAAGCAGATCGTCGTGTTGGCCGCCGCAGCCGGACTCGTCATCGCGCTCGCGCTGGCACTCCTGCTTGAGTTGAAGGGGCCGCGCCGTCCGTGCATCGAAGACGTGCAACGCGCCCTCACCTGTCCGCATATGACCTCGGTTCCGGCATTGATCGCAGACCCAGCTGCACCTGTGCCAACGCTGGCCGCGCGCCGCGTCTTCGCGGAACCCACCGGTCTTTACGCCAAGGCTATCCGGAACGCCTGCGAAGCGCTGGAACGGCACCGCAGAGGTCCGCCGTCCCGCCTCGTGCTCGTGGTGTCGGCGCTACCCGGTGAAGGTGCGGAACTATTCGCCTCGAACCTCGCCCACCATTTCGCGATCTCCGGAAGTTCGTCGCTTCTCGTCGATGCAGATTTGCGAATGAAGGGCCTGACGCGTCAGCTCGCCGGAGGCAGCCGTTGCGGCCTTTTGGATCAGATCGCAAGCCATAGCCCGGTCGAGGACGCGATCCTGCGCGACGGCGTGACGGGTCTTTACTTTCTGCCGGCCTCCGGGCCGGCTCCGATACCGCTTTCGGTGCCGAGCGCAATCCGATCGCCCGCCTTGGCGGACGCCGTCAAAACGCTCAAGGAACGCTTCGCGACGATCGTTCTGTCCGCACCTCCCCTGCTTCCCGTTACCGACGCACGCGTTCTTGCGGATTTGGTTGACCAGATCGTCTTCGTGACGGCATGGCACAAAACGCCGCGTCAACTGGCGAGGACAGCGCTGACGTCGCTTGGTACGAACCAGCGCAAAGTTGCAGGCGCCGTTCTGACGGATGTCGCCGAGGCGACGGACGAAGCGATCATGAGTTTTGCCGACATTTTCGCCGAGTTACGGCGTGCGGCCTCGTTCTCCCAGCGCGCCGCCTGAAGACAACGGCACGTCGCCGCGTTAGCGACCTTCAAATACCATCCTTGCGGTCCGCCGGATATTTTGCAATCTACGGCGGCGTTCATAACCTGTTAACTCGTTGCATCGCGTACGAGGTCGACCGTGTCCACTGGACTTCCCAAGGTTTCCTCACCCTCGATCGATCTCGATGCCATTCGCGATACGCTTCATTACATCGAAAGCGACCTCAGCGGCCCGCGGTACGCGCAGCTCCGCTCGATCGTCGGATTGGCGATTGCTGAAATCGAGCTCATCCAAAGCAAAACCGAGAAAGAACAACCCCGCGCCGTGCAATTCGTGCCCGCGCGTCCTTAAGAACGCTACCGAGCAACCGATGCGCCAAACGAAAGCGGCGGACTTTTGGTCCGCCTCTTCGCAGTTTCGGGATGAGGTCGTGACGTACGCTAGAATTTCACTTTGATGCCACCGTAAGCGGCAAACGGGATGGCGGGCGTAACAGTCCGCGGGTTGTCGCCGAGATCCCGTCCGGCAACCTCTGCCGGGCCTTCGGCATCTTCTGTGCTGTAATAGGTCCCGTACACAGCATAATCGTTGTCCGTCAGGTTCTGGATTAAGCCGTAGACTTGGACGTTGCTGGTTATGTCGTACGACGAGTGCAAGTTGATCCTGGCATATCCGGCAAGCGGCCTGCTCAAGTTAGCTTCGTCTCCAAAGAAAATTTGATTGCTTGCTGCGAGCAAATCCGCGCCGAACTTCCATTCCGGCGTCAACCAATAGTCGAAGCCAGCCTTGAAGATGTGCTGAGGGACGCCCGGAATCCTGTCACCCTTGTGCACCGTAAAGCAAGTAGTCGGCTCTGCGGTCGGATCATCGGGATCCGGCGGACAATCAAAGAGTGCTGAACTGTCGGGATGGTTCGGTGACGGGAAGATCGGGATAACAGAGTCGAACGTCGCGTCTGTAAAGGTGTAATTGGCGTACCAGAAGAGACGCTTCGAGCGGTATGAGATATTCGCTTCAACGCCCTGCCGGAGCGTATCTCCAACGTTTTGGAAGAAGCCGCGACCGGTTTCTGTCGAGGCAGCGCTGAATATGTCGTCCGTATTTAATGTGCGGAACAGGCCGACGCCCCAGTCATACCGTTCATTATTCCAGTTTGTCACCGTACCCCTGAAGCCCGTTTCCCAGGTGTGCGACACGACCTGCTTGAGAGGTGGATCGGACGTGAGGAAACTCTCGAGGAGGCAGGGATTTTCCGGATCGGAGCAGGCAAGCTCTGCTGGTGTCGGCGTACGGTTGGCTTCTGAATAGCCACCATACCAGTTGAGCGCTTTCGAAAACTCGTAGGTTAAACCGACTGTAGGGTTGAATCGGTTATAACGGTTGACTCCATTGAGGAATGGATCTTCCCCAGTATCATCCTCAATTTCAATTCTAGCCCAATTATAACGACCACCCACAGTCAACGCGAGCTGATCGGTAATTTCGAACGTGTCTGTAAAGTATGCGCCAAAGTAATCGTTGGTCGTAGTCAGAACACGCGGGTTGAAGTCATCCGAACCGCTCAGAATCAGACCCGTACCCGCGACGACGAACTTCGGCTCGAACGTGCCAAGTTCGCTGTTCGCGGTATATCCGACCCGGCCGTGGTCATAGCTCGTGCCGATTGTGAATTGGTTTCGATGTCCGAAGAGCCTCGCCTTGTCGACGGCTTGCAAAGTAATGCCTTCGCTATCAGCATCTTGGGTGGTGCGATCAAGAGAGCCGAAAACGGTGTCGGGGTCAAACTGGTTCAGAAGGATCGGAGATCCATTGCCTAAGGCCTGATCGTTACCAGAGCAGAGCGTACCCGCCGTAAGAGGAGGAGTAGCCGCGGAACAGTCTTGGGCATCGTCAAAAAGGTTTCCATCAACGTGCTTCTGAGTGAAGTGCCGATAATACGTGACACCGGATAGCGTTATATCGTCCGTCGCTCGCACGGTTCCGTTGACCGAGTACATTTGCAACGTGTTCTCAGTCGTTTGCGGCGAGGTGAACGTCAGTTCTCTGTTGATGTCGAGAAGCGCTTCGGGTGCGGCGGAGGTTACGCCGACCTTGTTGTCTGCGCCGGTGAAGTTGAAGTGAAATTCCGAGTTCTCATTTCTGATGCCGACATCAGCGTAGCCGCGCCGAATTTCGGCGTCGGAGAAATCGCGGAAACCGTCGTCGTTGATAGCCTCGAAGGATCCATAGATCGCCATTCCGCCGCTCTGCATGCCCGCTTCAGTGCTGACCTGTTTGCGGCCAAACGAGCCAAACTCGGTATCGACGTCAGCACCGTGGAAATTGAAGCCGTTCTTCATGTCGATTGAGATCGAGCCGCCGATAGCGTTCAAACCAAAAACCGGGTTGCCAGTCATGACGGTGATGTTGTTGATCGCGTTCGTCGGGAGGAAGTCCCAGTTGACGGTATCGCCGAATGCCTCGTTGATGCGCACGCCGTTCTGATAGACGGCCAATCCTTGCGCGACGCCATTAACGGGCGAAGCTTCAAATCCGCGGTATTGAACGTTCGTTTGAAATTGGTTGCCCTGAAAGTCGCCAACGACGATGCCCGGGACGCGGGTCGTAAGCGCCTCCTGGACCATCACTGTGTCGTCTCTCGCGATGTCTGCCGCGTTCAACTGCGAAACGCTATTCGGCACTTTTTGAAGCGGAATCTCGCTGCCGATCGGCGACATTTTCACCATGTTGGCTTCAACGGGTACTGCGTAGCTCGGCGCTTCCGGCGCCGCTGCAGCCTCGGCGGGTGGCGGCGGAGCCGGTTGCGCGGCTACCGCTGGTGCTGCCTTCGGTTTCGGCTTGGCTGCTTGCTTGACCGGTTTCGGCTTGGGCTTCGGCTGTTCCTGTATGACCTGCACTTCGGGAAGCTTCGCACTCGGTGCTTCCGGCGTTGTGGTCTGACCGGCGGCCGGTGGCGGAGTTGCTGTAGCAGGAGGAGTCGTGGCAGGCGGGCTCGTCGTTTGCGGCGTACCCGCCCCACCACCCGTATCCTGAGCTATGGCAAAACCCGCACCGTCAAACGTCGTGAATAATGCCAATGCGGCCGCAGAAGCGATAACCTGACGCCTCATCCCCCGAATTCCCCGTTTCTTGCGCATTCGAACTTTTGTTTGCCGTCAAAAGTTGCAACGCGAACATTTCCCCCGCGGTCACGCGTCTGACCGCTGCCCACGTTCAGCAAACGTAGGTTTGCGGGAGTCGGTCAACCCAAGCCAGACCTGGAATTTTTCCCGTGGCCCTTTAGGCAAAGCGTTCGTTGCTGATACGCAACAGCCAAGGTCGTAAACGGGAAATCTGCATCGCGTATTCGGGAAGAATTCTCGCTGCGTTGCGTCGCAAAGATTCTGCATGGACGCATCGCCCGACATTTCTAAAAACTCTTTTGGATCAATCGTCGCAGGACGAACGCGATTGCGAGATAACGTTATCGTTTCTAACGCAATTGATACTGGCAACGCCGGCTCAAAATGGCTACACGCAATTCGAAGAACGACAACAACCAGACGCAGAGAAAGTCGCAGCGTGATCAGAATTCGGAAGTGCCTTTTAGTATCGCTAGCATCAGCAGCATCACTAACATTCTGGGCCACCATCGCCGGCGCCGAACCTCAAGCAGCTCCACCGGCATCGACGCCCAACTCGACATCCATCGAATTGAACAAGCTCGAGCCGGCGGACAAAGGCTGCCGGGCATACCTGGTGATCAACAACCCGACGGATACCGTTTATCAGTCATTCAAGATCGATCTGGTGCTGTTTCAGACCGATGGCGTCATCGGCCGCCGCTTCTCGATCGATCTCGCGCCGCTCAGGGCGCAGAAGAAATCCGTCAAGCTGTTCGATATCGACGGCATCGCATGCGACAAGATCGGCTCGCTGCTGATCAACGACGTGATGGAATGCAAAGCCGATGGGAATGCCGTCGACAATTGCCTTCAGCATTTGACGACGTCGACGCTGACGAACGTAAAACTTTCTAAGTAAAGGCGGTGTTTCCTTGTTTCTAATGGCAGAAGAAATTGCCGGCCGGGATTTGTCGATCGTTGGTCTGTTTCATCACGCCGATATCGTGGTGAAGAGCATCATCATCGGCCTGCTTCTCGCTTCGCTCGTCAGTTGGGCTCTGGTGTTCGAAAAGCTCGTGAAGGTCTGGCTTCTCAATCGTGAAATCAATGTTCTTGAAGCGAGCAGCAAATCCGGCGTGATCCAATCGCGCAGATCCGGCGGGCTCCTTAGGTCCGTGAGCGACGCCGCCCACACCGAATGGACGGAAGGCGAGCAGAATGCCTCCAACGGCGAAGTGCGCGATCGTCTCGAACTCGCCATGCGCGGCGCTACGAAGCGTCAGCTGAAGAAGCTTGAGACGGGTCTGCCATTTCTGGCGACGCTCGGATCCGCGGCACCGTTCATCGGACTGTTCGG
>Ga0207678_10000867_pt1 | contig 27735 bp, 16 predicted proteins | sample KBSC63metaG_FD_184319 | JGI IMG/M metagenome (GOLD analysis project Ga0207678, IMG submission 184319) | Corn rhizosphere microbial communities from Kellogg Biological Station, Michigan, USA - KBS C6-3 metaG (SPAdes) (version 2) | ecosystem: Host-associated > Plants > Roots > Rhizosphere > Soil ... | reverse complement strand
CAAAGCCAGAGAACAGGGGCCGTCGCCATGGGAAGATGCTTTGTCTATAAGCTGCAATGACCCTGAGGATGGATCGATGGTGTAGCTCAGCACGGCGCCATCCATGCCGTTGCTGGTCTTGCTCGTCTCCTGCGTCGCAAGCAGGCGGTGAGCGCCTCCACCGCCACCTGCGGGAACAAGCGCAAGCGCCGAAGGATTGACTGCCTCTGCGGCAAGGCCAAGCGGCTGAATTTTGCCATCGCAAGCACGAAAACGAAAGGCGTAGATGCCCTTGCTGCCATGAAGCGTATAGGTGCCTGCGTAGAGCAGAAACGTACCAGACGAATCATGCAGAGTCGCTCCAGTGCCTGCAAGTGCCGTACCGGCTGCAAAGCTCATCATGCCTCCAAGAAACTGCCTTCTCGATGAAGAATGGGACACCGCTCTCCTCCTGCAGACATGTTCACGTATGCGGCCTGGATTCGCTGCCTTACCAGGCGGTCCATCCACCGTCGACGCGGTGCGTCTCGCAATTGACCATGGCTGCCTCTTCGCTGGCCAGGTACACGGCGGCCGCGCCGATCTGCTCCGGTTCGGCGAGAACTCCCCCGGGAATTTTTCCAAGTACAAAGCTGCGAAATGCAGGATCGCTCAGCCGTTTGCGGGTCAGGTTGGTTTCAACAAAGGTGGGAGCAATGGAGTTGACGGTCACGCCGTCTTTAGCCCACTCCAGTCCCAGAGTGCGCACTAGTTGGATCACCGCGCCTTTGGTCGCGCAATAGACTGGCTGGCCGGGAATACCAACAAGGCCTGACTGGCTCGATATGAAGATGATTCGTCCCCATCCTCGCGCCCGCATCCCTTTCGCTACGGCTTGGGCCAGAAAGAAACCGCCGCGAACGTTGGTGTTGAAATGGTCGTCCCACTCTTCGAGGGTCACATCCTGCGCGGCTGCCGGGCGATTGATGCCCGCATTGTTGACGAGAATATCGATCGATCCAAACGAGTTCTCTACGTCGGTGATGCAGCGCCGGATCTGATCCTGCTCGCGAACGTCGACCGCGGTTTTGAAGACCCGGCCTCCCTGGCCGAGTGCCAGCGACTCCGTTTCATCGAGCGCATCCAACCGCCGGTCGGTGATGACGACATCTGCGCCATTGGAAGCGAGCGCCAGCGCAATTGCCTGGCCTATGCCTGTCGCCGCGCCAGTGATCAGCGCAGTTCTACCATCGAGGCGAAACATAGAGTTCTCCTTGCCTCTCACCATCATCGCCGAGCGCATCGGCGCTGCAACGGCATCGTCCAGCCTGTGGGACAGTTTTCCGGTGTCGCGGGCACGCTTGTATTGACGCTGCAAAAGGCGACTGCATATGCTCGAACGTGTTCCTGCCGGGCATCTCTCGCGTGCAGTCTTGCGCAGCCGGCCGGAAAGCTTCCGAGCGCGTTGTTCCTCCGTATGGTGGGCAATTTCGCACGGCAACCCACGGTGTGAAAGCGGTGTTCATGGCCACGCTCGACTGGCTGATCCTGGCAATCTACTGCATCGGCGTCCTCGGTTTCGCTCGGTACTTTCAGGCGCGTGCCAGCAAAAACGTCGAAGCATTTTTTATCGCTGGACGCGATCTGCCCTGGTGGGTGATCGGGTTTGCAGATGTTGCGGGCTACACCGGCGGCGGTCAGGGTTTCGTCATGGTACTGTTTCTCTCGGGATTCGCCGGCCTCTGGCTGATGGCATGGGTGAGCTGGGTGATCTGGATGCCGCTGGTTGCGATCATCTGGGCTCCGATGTGGAGACGGCTCGGGGTGGTGACCACCGGCGAGTTCATTGAGCGGCGATATGCGGGCCGCCGGGCCGCGGTGTATCGCAACATGTACGCCGTCTACGCGTGCGCGGTGTGGGGCATTACGTCCATTGCCTATGGAGCGGCCTGGATGGCCGCCACCGCAAGCCCCGTGCTCGGCTGGAAGCCCATGTCGGTCATCCTCGTCTTCGGAGCCTTCACCATTCTGTACAGTCTGATGGCCGGACTCTTCGCAGTCGCTTATAACGATGTACTGCAATTTTTCATCCTGATCGGCGGCAATCTCATCTTCGGCATTTTGCTCGTCTCCAAAGCCGGAGGCGTGTCGCATGTCCTGGCTCAGGTGACGACGCTCAGAGGCTCCGGCTTTCTCGCTCCGCTGCCCGGCGGCTCTTCGCTGACCTCGATGACTCTGCTTGCGCTTTGCGTACAAGGGCTCTTCTTTGCGGGCTCGCCATTTGCGGGCGAAGGCTGGACCGCACAGCGATTCATGGCGGCACGCAACGAGCGTCACGCCATTCTCGGACAGATGGCAAATGGGGTTCTGGCGCTCGTGGTGCGCCTGATCCCGTTCATTGTTATTGCGCTCGCTGCCGCGGCCATCTTACCGCTCAAATCCGTGCCGGTCCCGGCCGCGCTGTGGGGTGAACTGGTCAAGAGCTACGCGCCACCGGGACTGTTCGGACTTCTGCTGGTGAGTAGCCTCGCCGGTTATATGGCGGCAATCTCGTCTATCGGCAACTGGGCCGCAAGTTATGTCGTAAACGATGTCTACAAGCGCAGCGTCCGGCCCCACGCCACGGAAAAGGAGTTTGTGCGCGTAAGCCGCATCGCGACCGGCGTTCTGCTGGCAATTGCCTTCTTATGGGGTGGCATGATCCGGCCTGAGCAACTCGATAAATGGATACTCTTCATCAACTCGGCCCTGATCGTTTTCTCTCTCCCGCTGGCCTGGTTGAAGTGGTTCTGGTGGCGGACAAACGCCGTGGGAGATATGATCGGCGTCATTGGCGGCTTTCCCGCGGGATACCTCGTCTGGTTCGGCTCGGACTCCATACTGCCTGCCGGACTCCGAACGACGCTTGGCAATGTCACTGGCTGGAACTGGAACGGCATTGTTCCTGCATTCAGCAATCTCGATCGCTATCCCTTCTGGGTCGGATTTTGCATTTTGTTTATCGCCGGGTGGGTTGCGATCGTGTTGGCCACATTACTGACCCGGCCTGAGCCGATGGACGTGCTCGAAAGCTTCTACCGGTCCGCTCGTCCCGTTGGACTCTGGGGGCCGGTCCGCCGCAGCCTGGCCGCCAGGGGCGAGGAGCCGCAGCGCATCAGCCTGGGCAAGGATCTCTCCGCCAGCGCATGGGGCATCGCCTTTTACTTTTTCCTCTGTACAGCGCTCTTCAGCGCAATGGGAGGAAGATATATTTCCGCTGTCGTGGCGTTTACCGTAGCAGTGGCCACCGGAATCCTGTTTGCGCGCAAGGCGATGAACCGCCTCGCCGTCAATATTTCCTGATCCGCACCGGTACTGGTGTTTTCCGAAAGGTTGTGCCCGTTATGAAGATCACCGCAGTCAACGCGACTCCCACCTCGCTGGTCGTCAATCCAAAGCTCGCGATCGTAAGCGCTGCAGGAACGCATCCTGAATCGCACTATCTCGCCATCACCATTCATACCGATGAGGGACTGGTGGGCCATGGGGAGGCGACGGTGGCTCCGGCGTGGAGCGGCGAAAATCAGAGCACTGCGCTTGTGCTCATCCAGCAGATGCTCTCCACGGCGCTCATTGGGGCCGATCCCATGCTGACCAACGTGCTGGCCGATCGAATGGACCGCATGTTAATCGGCAATCCATTCACGAAGGCAGCGCTGGAGATGGCGCTGCTCGACCTCAAGGGAAAGATTCTCGGCCTGCCTGTACACATGCTGTTGGGAGGAGCGCGCCGCTCGACGAAGGTGCCGCTCAAATTTTCTATCGGGGCATTCTCGCCAAAGGAGGCCGTCCGCATTGCCAGACACGCTGCCGGTCTGGGGCTGCGCGCGGCGAAGGTGAAGGTAGGCCTTGTGGTGGAAGAAGATATTGCACGCGTGCAGGCCGTGCGCAGCGAGATGGGAGAGGACTTCCGCCTGGCTGTCGATGCCAACTCCGGATGGACGGAAGCGGATGCCGTGCGTGCCCTGCCTGCACTTGAGCGGCTTGGAGTGAATGCGCTGGAACAGCCGTTGCGCCGCGGTGATTTTCGTGGCTGTCGCCGACTACGTCAGCGAACGCACATTCCGCTCATGCTCGACGAATCTGTCTTTACCCGGCAGGATGCAATGGAGGCCATCCGCGAGGACGCCTGTGATTTCATCAGCATCTATCCGGGCAAGAATGGCGGCATCTTGCGCTCCATGGAGATCGCGCAGATGGCGGCTGCGGCGGGAATCGAATGTACTATCGGCAGCAATCTGGAGATGGATCTCGGCACCGCCGCCATGCTGCATCTGGCCGTGGCCATGCCGAACCTTGCCTCAACGGTAGATCACGACATCATCGGCCCGCTGTATTATCTCGAACATCTGACGCGAACGCCCATTCGTTATGAGGATGGCTGCGCTGTCCTGCCCGAGGGTAACGGGCTCGGCGTTGAAGTTCAGCCAAAGTAGAAGTGAGGCTATGCGCCGATAGGCCGGAACTCGTCCAATCGGCCTGATTCGAACTCTTCGACGAGCTTTGCGAGACGGACCACGATGGCTTCGAAGAAACGCTCGCCTTTTTCCGCGGTGGCAGTGCGGGGATCTCCGACGGCGCCGTGCTGGCTGATTTCAGAGAAGTGGCGCGAGATGCTGATGGAGCCGCCGGCAAGCATGTCCTTGCCCAGAAATTCCGAGATCGCCTGCCGCCCGTCCGGTGCGACCTGCCTGCCGCGAACGAGGTCCGGCCGTGCCGCCAGGACCAGCGAGGTTTCCAACTCACAGGCATGGCCCATGCCCCCGATCGCGCTCTCCCGCAGTGCGGCCAACTGCTCCGCGGCAGCATTCCAGTAGGTCACGCCGACCATGCGGGTCTCGGGATATTGTTCGCGGCATTTGGTCAGCGCCAGGTCCAGTGCTGACACATTACCGCCGTGCGAGTTGATGACCAGTATCTTGCGGAACCCCGCGCGCGCTATCGACCCGAGCAGATCGAAGGCCATCGCAAGAAATGTATCGACCGAGGTGGTAAGAGTGCCGCTGAATCCCATGTGATGCAGCGAAAGCCCCAGCCACTGGGTAGGCAATAGCAGCAGCCGTCCATCGCAGGCTGCATCGAGACGCCGGGCGATTTCGCGGCCAATCAGGGCATCGGTCTCGAGCGGCAGGTGAGTTCCATGCTGTTCCATCGCGCCAAATGTCGCTACTACGATGGTGGAGCGGTCCAACGCATCAATTTCCTGCCAGGTCATCTCTTGAAGCAGCATGGCTTTCCTCGCGCATCATCTTGGAATGCAGAACAGGGCGGAGTCTCTGTCGCTTGCACTCTTATACAGAATTGAAGTGCTTGCCGGAAGCGACGCCTGCGGGACGTCCATTTAGGTGGACGAATCTCTTTGACCTCTCTTTTCTTTGCTGGGCCGGCCAGAATTGCTGGATTGGCCAGAATACTGGACGAGTTCTCTCAAATCTCTTTCGGTGGCGGTTAAACGGGTGCACTGGATCGATAGACTGCCAGATATGGAATTCCTTCGTACAAGCTCGACGTTTCCTTTCAGCGCAGCCGTCATCCACTCTGGACGCACCATGGAGGCGGTGCTTACTGGCATTCCGCCCGGCGGCAATGCGCCTGTCCTCGGCGGGGCCGCTGCCGAGATGCGTGAGATTTTTCGCCAATATGACGAGTTGTTGCAACAAGCCGGTGTCGATCGCACGGCCGTTGTCTCTGTACGTCTCTATCTGCAAGAAGTTGTCCGGGATATCGCCGAGGTGAATCAGGTCTACCGCGAATACTTCGGCAGCCACCCTCCGAACCGCAGGGCCTATGGCGTCGACCTTCAGACAGGAATGCTTGTCGAAGCGGCATTCGTCGCAGAATTGCCCTGACCTAAATAGATGCGGTGTTCAGTTGGTAGCGGCCGCAAATGCATTAGGTTGCACTCGGCTGCAGTGGGAGAAAGCGAGGGATCGCCGCAAAGCTGTCCTCGCCCTTTATTGGTTAACGGTCAAGGCCGAACTCCAGAACTGATCGGTATAAAACCACCCATCCCTGTTTCGCGGGATCAGATGGTCGAAGCTGCGTCTGTCATGGTCAGTCGGGATTGCAAGAACGACTGAGCGGTATTATTACGACCATGGCCGATAAATTTCCCAAAATGCTTGAATTGAGGCAGCACTATCCCCAATCGCCAAAACTGAACTTCTCTGATCTGCTTCGGGAGCAGTTCGCGAAATCCGAGGTCCTCTCCGGGGTTACTCCGGGTATGAGGATCGCCGTGGGAGTGGGGAGCCGCGGAATCACGAATCTCGCTGAGATCGTCAAGGCAGTGCTCAAGATTTTGAGCGAGGCGGGGGCGGAGCCTTTTATTGTGCCGGCAATGGGGAGCCACGGTGGAGCGACCCCGGAAGGCCAGGAGAGCGTACTCGCGGAGTATGGGATTACGCGGGAAGCGCTCGGTGTGCCTTTTGAGACGAGTATGGAGGTTCGTCAGATCGGAGAGACCCCCGCTGGCCGGGATGTTGTCTTCAGCGTGCCCGCGCTGCAATCGGACGGGATTGTGGTCATCAACCGCGTGAAGCCCCACACGGATTTTTATGGCACGCTGGGCAGCGGACTGCAAAAAATGCTCGCGATCGGACTGGGCAAGCATGTAGGCGCTGCCAATGCCCATGGGGCGGCCAGCCGCTTGGGCCATGAGGCGGTCATTCGGGAGACAGCAAAGGTGATCCTGCAGGCGGCGCCCGTACTGTGTGGGGTCGCCATTCTGGAAGATCAACATCACCAGACTGCCGATATTGAAGTCATCGGAGCGGATGAGATAGTCGATCGGGAGGATGCATTGCTCGCGAAGGCGCGCTCATTGATGCCTACGCTTCCTTTTGTGGAGATAGACCTCTTGATTGTCGATGAGATCGGGAAAGAGATTAGCGGCACTGGAATGGATACGAACGTGATCGGCCGAGGCGTCCTCGGCTACTTCGCCTCACTTGCGCCGGAGAATTCGATGAAGCCACGCATCTTCCGCATCTTTGTCCGCGATCTTACGGCCGCAACCCACGGAAACGGTATCGGAATTGGCCTGGCTGATTTCACCACCAGCCGTGCGGTGAAAGCCCTCAATTTGAGATCCATGTATGTGAACGCGCTCACCTCTCTTGGGCTCCCCACGGCTAAAATTCCCATGTATTTCGATACAGACCGCGAAGCGCTGGAGACTGCCTTCACTTCCCTGGCGTCCCCTTCCAAAAGAGAGCTGCGGGTCGCGCGCATTGTCAATACTCTCAATCTGGATCGGATACTCATATCGGAAGCATTGGCTAAGGAGGTAAGCAGCCGGCCGGAGTTGACTGTTAACGGAACTGCCAGGGAGATGGAATTCGATGAAACAGGCAATTTACTGCCTTTCTGAACGTGATGTGTGGCTGTTCCGAAATTTTGTACAAAGATTCATTGACAATCGTTTCCCTAAACGTTTAGCCAAATGAAGATGAAGAAGAAGAAAAGCGCACCCACGATGCGGGATGTTGCGCATCTAGCTGAAGTCTCGATCGCGACAGTCTCGGCAGTGGTGAATGGGACGTCTGTCGTCAGCCCCAAGCGAGCCGAGCGGGTTCGCAAAGCTATGGAAGCATTGGATTACCATGCTGATCAGATTGCGCGGAGTCTCAAGACCGGGCGAACGCAAACGGTGGGAATTATCCTGCCGGATGTTACCAACCCGTTTTATCCGGAAGTGATTGTCGGTGCCGAAGAAGTGGCCCGTGCTGCGCAATATTCGGTCATCTTATGCAATGCGAACGAAGATTTGGACCAGGAGCAGCAACAACTCAATACTCTTTTCAGCCATCGGGTAGATGGAGTGCTGATCGCCTGTTCCGATCCGGCCATTTCGTTTGATCGGCTGATGCGGCGCCGGTTTCCAATCGTTTGTTTTGACCGGATTCCGCTTGGATTCCGTGGCGATACGGTTTCGACCGATAACTTTACGGGCGCGTACGAAGCGACCAATCATTTAATCCAGCTTGGGCATAAACGCATCGCGATCATGACGGGGCGAACGGAGCTATCGACTCACTCAGGCCGGCTCGAAGGCTATCGCAAGGCCATGCTCGCTGCTCGTTTGCCTGTCCTGGACGAATACACGCTTTCAGGTGGAATGCAGGCTCAGGCCGGTTACGATTTTGGGCATCGGCTATTTGAGTTCTCCGACCCTCCGACCGCGGTTTTCTGTACGAATAACAAGCTTCTTCTCGGATTTGTACGTGCTATGCGTGAGGCTGGAGTTCGCTGCCCAGAGGAGGTGAGTGTCGTGGGATTCGATGACTTCGCCTGGACGGAAAACTTTCAACCGCGGATCACAACGGTAGCTCAGCCGGCCCGGGAACAAGGGCGAAGAGCGATGAAGTTACTCATTGAAAGAATCCAGACCAAAGCCGACGAAACTTCTATGCAGCCCTGCAACATTGTGCTCAAGCCGGAGCTGCAGGTCAGGGAATCGACCGGTTCTATTTAGGGCGCAAGAGGCTGCGCTAAAACGCTTACTGTCGCCTATTTTTCGAAACGTTTCATTTTCCTTGACAGAGAAGAAACCACTCCTGTAAATTTGCGAACCATTGATCTCATTTGCGGCAGTAATGCTGTGTATGGGCGGTTCCGGTGTTATCGGGACGAAAAAACAAAACGATTCGTTTTCAGAGGTGCTTTATGCGCTTTTCATCTCCATACATTGCCGCAGGAGTAGCGTCCCTCCTCCTCTTCTGTATGCCCATGCTGTCACACGCCCAGGCGACGGCAGTCGATCAGATCTCCGGCACAATCCAGGATTCGACCGGCGCGGCTATTTCGCAGGCTCAAATTACTGCGCATCAGACATCCACCGGATTCACGCGATCCACAGTGAGCGGTTCCGATGGATCCTACCTGCTCAGGAGTCTTCCCATCGGCCCGTATCGAATCGAAGTCAGCGCTCCGGGATTTAAGACGTACAGGCGCGAAGGAATCGTTTTGCAGGTCAACGTCAATCCGCAGATGAATGCGGTTCTTGAGGTGGGCCTGGTGTCGCAACAGGTTGAAGTTCGGGCCAACATACAGATGGCCGAGACGCAGACCACAGGAATTTCTCAGATCATCGATGAGCGGCAGGTTGTCGATCTTCCACTGAATGGGCGGCAACCAACTCAGCTGGTGCTCCTTGCCGGGGCCGCGGTCACAGCACCACCCAGCGATCTTGCCAGCAGCAAGAATTATCCTTCTTCGACGACAATTGCAATCGCGGGCGGGCAGGCGAATGGGACGTATTACCTGCTCGACGGAGGAGACCATAACGACGCCTTCGGCTCCATCAATCTCCCGATCCCGTTCCCTGACCTGCTGCAAGAGTTCAGCGTACAGACAAACTCCATTCCTGCTAGCTATGGTGAGCGGGCCGGTGGCGTGGTCAACATTGTGACGAAGTCCGGCACCAATGCCTTTCACGGAGATCTTTTCGAATTTCTTCGCAACGGCGCAGTCAACGCCAAGAACTACTTTGCCTCCAGTGTGGACCAACTCAAGCGAAATCAATTCGGCGGCACGCTTGGAGGCCCTATTCTCCGGGACAGGCTATTTTTCTTCGGCGGGTACCAGGGGACGATCACCCACACTGCACCGCCAACCACTACTTCCTTTGTCCCGACCGCGCAAGCGCTTCAGGGCAACTTCAGCACTCAGTCCAGTGCATGTGCTATTCGCACCATTACCGATCCTCAGACCGGCAAGCCATTTCCTAATAATCAGATTCCGGTTGGCAGATTCAACCCTCAGGCCTTGAACCTTCTGAAGTACATCCCAACAACTACTGATCCATGTGGCAAGATACTTTACAGCATTCCGAATAACTCTACGGAGAACCAGTACCTCGGAAGAATTGACTGGACACAGTCTGCGCGCCACTCGCTATTCGGCCGCTATTACTTCACCAACAGCGATAATCCTGCGGTATTTACAAACAACAATCTGTTGCTGACCTCTCGTCCTGGGACAAAAGATACAGTTCAATCGTTCGTCGTTGGCGATTCCTATACTCTCAATGCGGCGGCTATCAATGCATTTCACTTCACCTGGTCTCGCGAGCGGATCAACCGTGGCCCCGCGTCGGGACTTCCGACAGCCGATAGTCTGGGCCTCAATGTGGCACCGTCGCCGGGAAATTCTCCTCAAATCAGCGTAAGTAGCCATTTCAATACTTCTTGCGGTATTTGCTCTCTCGCCAAAGTTTATTCCGGCAGCAAGCAATTCGCCGACGATATCAATATCGTCAAGGGACGCCATCAGTTTGCATTCGGGGGCGAATGGATAAATCGGTATGTCAATTACCAGACATCGACGCAGCAGAACGTATCGTATAGCTTCAATGGACAGCTTACGGGCGATGCTGTAGCAGACTTTCTGCTTGGCTTACCCAGTTCTTTTATCCAGGGAAACCTGACCATCCTCAATTACATTCAAAATTATGTTGGTATATATGCTTCAGACAAAATACGTGTTAGTCCGCGCCTGAGCATCAATGCGGGTTTGCGTTGGGAGCCTTACTTCCCGGAGCGTGAGACGAAACAGCGTGTAACTCACTTTGATCTTCCGTCATTCATTGCGGGCACCAAGAGCGCGGTGTTTCAAAACGCGCCTCCAGGACTTACCTTTCCGGGAGATAAGGACTTTCCTCGCGGCGGCACGTATTCTCATCTCAGCAACTTCGCTCCTCGTTTGGGCGTAGTGTGGGACACGCGGGGGAATGCCGAAACAGTTGTGCGCGCCGGTTATGGTGTGCTTTATGATCTTCCGGCCATGCAATACTTTGATCGCTTCGGCTTCGGACCACCCTGGGCAAGCGCGATTACCTTGAACAATCCGGCCGGCGGATTTACCGATCCGTATCTCACCTATCCTGGAGGGGATCCGTTCCCGCTTCCGATACCTCCGAAGAGTGATGCCACTTTTGCCTTGGCGGGCCAATACGCAAATCTTCCGCTCCATATCCATCCGAGTTACTTCCAACAGTGGAATCTGAGCCTTCAACAGCAGTTCAGTTCGGACTGGCTATTCTCGCTCAACTATTTAGGCAATAAAGGAACTCACCTTTGGGCCGTGACTGAAGGAAATCCAGCCGTTTATATTCCAGGTCAATGTGGCGCCGGCCCATGTTCTACGGTTGCCAACACGAATAGCCGGCGTGTTCTCTCCAGGATCAATTCAAAGGCAGGAAGCGCCTTCAGCAGTCTTGCAACAGTAGATGACGGCGCGAACTCCTCTTACAACGCCATGCTCGTGACGCTGAATCATCGCCTGCGAAAGCATTTCAGCCTGCTGATGAACTACACCTGGTCGCACTGCATCAATGAGGGCGGCGTACAGTCGGAGTTGTCCGGTAACGCTTATCAGGACCCCAACAATCGAGCCTCGAATCGCGGAAACTGCATTACCGATGTGCGGCAGATCTTCAATGCATCCCTCGTTGCCGGCACTCCTCACTTCACGAAGAACTTCGCCTTGCGATTCATTGGCGATTGGGAGCTGTCTACGATCGTTACCGCGCGATCGGGATTCTGGTTCAGCCCGAGCACTGGAAGCGACGCCTCATTAACTGGCGTAGGGTCAGACCGGCCGAATGTAATCGCGAATCCGAATGACGTAAGTAGTCGATCTCTGAATAAATGGTTCAACACAGCGGCTTTCAATAAGAACCAGCCAGGGACCTATGGAAACGCTGGACGGGATTCCCTCGTAGGGCCTGGCGGCTACCACGTCGATATGGCGCTGTTTCGCAGCTTCCCATTCGTAGTCTTTGAGAAGCCGCAATCGCTTCAGTTCCGTGTCGAAGCGTTCAATGCGTTCAATCATCCGATATTCGACAACCCGAGCTCCAACTTCTCCTCCTCGAACTTCGGAAGGATTCTTGGAGCAAGCGATCCTCGAATTATGCAGGTTGCGCTTAAGTACATCTTCTAAAGCTCTTCTCTCGAAAGGAGCTGTCGTCCTGGCTCCTTCGAGAGGCTTACATTTCGTAAACTGGCCGGAAAATATGGAGGGATGTTGATGCAAAGTGGATGGTTGGGCTGCAGCTCTCGCTGGCTATCGTTATGTGGACTTCTGCTTGCGGCAAGTGTCCACGCGGCGGAAAAGCCTCGTCCTATTCCGATTGGCCTTGATGCGTATCGATCATGGGACCACTGGGCTGACCAGCGAATTGGGATGCGCACTTACATGCGCAGCACCTATGACCGGCGCGGCGGCAATGAAGGCGCGGATGCTTCGCACTTTCTCTATCAGCTTTCTGATGACTTCAACGTAAGCCTGGATCTTGAAGGGCCTGGGCTCCTCCTATTCAGCCGCTATAACCACTGGCATGGAAGTCCGTGGCATTACGTTGTGGATGGGAAAGACAACATCATTCGGGAGAGCAGTACAGCCGATCCATTGCATCCGGATCAAAACTCCGTTTTTATTCCTTCCGCACCCTTTCCCAGTCCGTTGAATGAAACATGGGCGACTACGAAGGGAGCCGATTTGATCTGGACTCCGATTCCTTTTGAGCGGAGCTTTCAAATGGCATACACTCGCACCCGTTACGGGACTGGCTATTACATCTACAACCAGTTTGTGCCAGGTACAGAACTCTCCCATCCGCTCAAGAGCTGGGATGAGAGTATGGTTCCGGGTCAAGATGTGCTTGATCTCATCTCCAAAGCTGGCACTGACATTTCGCCCAAGAGCGGCTACAAGCAGGCAGGAGGAACGTTGAACGTTCCGGCGAGCGGCTCAATCGTTGCGGCGAATTTGAAGGGCAAAGCTACAGTTCGTTCCCTTAGCTTTTCTATTCCGGTTGATGAAGCGGCTGCGTTCACTAACACTCATCTGCGCATCACCTGGGACGGAAGGAAAGAGCCCTCGGTCGATGCGCCGATTGCTCTCTTCTATGGGGCCGGTACGCTCTACAATCGCGACAATCGCGAATATCTGGTAAAGGCTTTTCCGGTCAATATTCGCTTTGCGAATGGCAGGATCTACTTTGCGTGTTATTTCCCCATGCCTTTCTTTCGGTCCGCGCGAATTGAACTCGTCGGCGCCGGAGAAGAAGTTAAAGGTGTCGAATGGAATGTTCATTCCATGCCTCTGGATGCACCGAAAAACGAGCTTTCATATTTTCATGCGACTTACAGAGATATCCCCCATCCAGTGCAGGGAGAAGACATGGTGCTTCTCGATACTCGAAAGGCAGAAGGAGCTACAACCTGGTCGGGAAACTTTGTAGGAACCTCGTTCATCTTTTCGCACGATGCTGACCTGCGCACGCTGGAAGGAGATCCCCGATTCTTCTTCGATGACAGTCTTACGCCACAAGCCCAGGGGACGGGGACCGAAGAATGGGGTGGAGGCGGTGATTACTGGGGCGGGTTGAATATGACACTGGCCTTTGTGGGCCATCCAGTAGGCGCGCGTACTCTTAAATCCGCGGTAAATGATCAGGACAAGATTGAGTCCGCGTATCGCTTTTTGCTCGCCGATATGATGCCGTTCGGAAAAAATGCGGTCATTCGTCTGGAACACGGAGGAATGGACGAATCGACCCAACATTACGAAACCATCGCGTATTGGTATGGACTTCCAGCAGCTTCTCTCGTTCAGACGGATCAGCTTCAGATAGGCGATGTCGCCGACGAGCGGGCGCACGGTTATGACTCACCTCAGGCGTCTGCGCCTTATACGATCACGTCTCGCTATGAGTGGGGTGTCGATACTCTGAATGGCAAGGAAATATATCCGGCAGAGCAGGATAAGGGCCGCACCACGAAGGGAACTTCAGAGTTCAGGATTCGTTTAGACGCCGATAACTTAGGGGTACTTCTTCGACGCAAGCTCGACTACTCGTTCGCGGATCAGCGAGCCGAAGTTTATATCGCCGATAAATCAAAATCGGATTGGAAGCTGGCCGGCACCTGGTATCTGGCTGGATCCAATACCTGCGTGTACTCCAATCCAAAAGAGGAACTCGGGGCCACACAGCATATTGTGCAAACATCGAATCGCCGTTTTCGCGATGACGAATTTCTGATCTCACGCGAACTTACGCAGGGTAAAAAGAATATTTGGGTGAGGATAAAATTTACGCCGGTGAACAGGCCGCTTTTTCCGGGTTATCCAGTCGGAGACCGCGCCTGGAGCGAGATCAAATACACGGCCTATAGTTTTGTCAGGCCCAAAAACAAGTGACTCACTTTTGGCTCCAAAGTACCACTTCCACCCTGTTGCATAAAGGATGGCGCTACTCCAGGCAATTATTAAGAAGGAAGATTTGAGGTTTTTTGATGCAAAGTTTCCCATCGGATCACGTCAGTTTAGTCACAGGGGCCAGCACAGGAATCGGCGCTGCGGTTGCCGCTACTCTCGCAGAACGAGGTTCATGGGTTGCGGTACATTATCGGGCCAATGAAGCTGCCGCAAACAAAGTCGTGGAACAGATTCGAGCGGCGGGCGGCCGCGCTTTTGCAGTTCAGGCCGATCTCGTTCAATTGGAATCGGCAGATATTTTGATCAATTCCATACTGAACCGAACAGGCCGTTTGGATGTCGTGGTCAATAATGCGGGTGCCATGATCGAACGGCACAAGCTACTCGAAATCACTGACGAGTTCTGGCATGAGGTCATGGAAACAAATCTGGGCAGCGCGCTCCGGATCACGCGTGCGGTGGCTCCTTCCATGATGGAGCGGCGCTCAGGAGTGATCATTAACGTTGGCTCCGTGGCCGCACGAAACGGGGGGAGCATTGGGATTATTCCGTATGCCTCAGCGAAAGCCGCCGTATTATGTATGACCAAGGGTCTCGCCAAGGAGTTGATCCCTTATGGGATTCGGGTCAATGCAGTCAATCCGGGAGTTATTGATACCCCTTTCCACGAACGCTTCACGTCGCCTGAGCAGATGAAGAATCTGGTCGCCGGTATCCCGCAGGGACGCGCCGGAAACGCCGCCGAAATCGCATCGGTAATTGCGTTTCTTGCGAGCGGTGAGTCCTCCCACATGGTGGGGGAAACACTCGAAGTCAACGGTGGGATGTGGATGGACTAGAGCACTCTTACACTTCAGATGGCCTGTGGCGACGTCGGTAAACTATGAAAAAAATCCGCAATCTTCGGTGGTGGGTCGCGGGTCTCCTGGCCTGCGCCACGGCTCTCAGCTATCTCGACCGGCAGAGCTTCCCGGTAGCAGTAACAGAAATACAGAAGCACATCCCCCTCTCAGACCGGCAGTACTCCGAACTTCAGATGCTGTTCCTCCTGGCCTATGCGGTCATGTATGCCGGGGGCGGGAGAATCGCGGACTGGCTGGGAACTCGGCTTGGCTATTCCGTACTGATCTTCTGGTGGTCTCTCGCGACGATCCTGCATGGGCTCGTCAGCACGGTGATGGGTCTGGGAATCGCGCGATTCCTCCTCGGATTCGGCGAAGGGGGTGGGTTTCCCTGCTCGGCCAAGGCAATTTCGGAGTGGTTCCCGCCAGAGGAGCGGGCGTTCGCGTTTGGCATCTTCAACACCGGATCCAGCATAGGCGCCGTGGTTGCGCCTCCTCTGATCGCGCTGATCATCATCACGCTCAATTGGCGATGGGTATTTTTCCTGACCGGTGCACTCGGTCTGGCGTGGGCAGCAGCATGGTGGTTCTTTTACGATCTGCCGGAAAACCAGAAGCTCATTACGTCCGCAGAACGGGAGCAGATTCAAGGATCATTTGCCATAGCCGCGCAGAGCAGCGGTTTGGCCGAAGAGCATATCTCCTGGGCTGGACTCTTTCGTTACCGGCAGGTATGGGCGCTTATCTCCGCAAAGCTTCTCACCGACTCCACGTGGTTTTTCTTCATATTCTGGCTGCCAAAATACCTCGGCGATGTACGGCATCTCAATATCAGGCAGATCGGCTACTATGCGTGGATCCCCTATGCCTTTGCAGGTGCAGGAAGCTTTTTTGGCGGCTGGCTGAGTGGATTTCTAATCCGGCGTCATCTGACAGTCAATGCCTCGCGTAAAGTTTGTCTTGGGCTCAGTGCTGCCATAATGCCCATTTCCTTGCTCATCACCAGGTCGCCTCTCGGAATGGCTCTCGTATTCTTCAGTATGGCGCTGTTTGGACATCAATTCTGGTCGACCATTCTCCAGACGCTTGCCACCGATATCTTCCCTTCAAAGGTGGTTGGTTCCGTAGCAGGCCTGATGGGTGCGATAGGGGCATTCGGTGCAATGCTGTTCAATCTGCTCATCGGTGAAATACTGACCCATTACCACAGCTATTCGCCGGTATTCCTCATGGCGGGCCTGATCTATCCATTTGCACTCGCCTTGATCATTCTCCTGATTCCCAAAGTCGAGCCTGTTGCCAGTCAGGCCTCCTCTCCTCGTTACACCTGATCAGCGCTCAATGGCTATAAGACAGACCATCAATTCTTCTGTCTTTCCGGAATAAATTCCGAGCAACCTTTGTTACCATTCTCGGGACCGCAAAGCCCCAGGAGAATGACATGACTTACGCGCCCAATCGCCGCAGCTTCCTCATTGCAGGGGGACTTACCGCGCTCGCCTCCACAAAAGCTTTCGGAGCGAATGACAGACTTCGAATCGGCGTCATTGGCGCAGGAGGCCGCATGCGACAACTGCTCAACGCGGCCGAAAGTACGGGCGTGCCGTTCGAAATTGTGTCGGTGAACGATGTGTATACGCCGCGCCGTGACGAGGTGAAGACGCGGCCGAGTGCGACGGCGGCAATCACGTCCGGCGATTACCGCGAGGTGCTGGACAACAAGGACGTCGATGCGGTGATCATCGCGACCCCGGACCATTGGCATGTGCGGATCGCCGTGGCGGCGCTGGCCGCGGGCAAAGATGTGTACCTGGAGAAGCCGGTGACGCATACCCTCGAAGAGGCTGCGGCACTGCAAAAAAGCGTGCGATCGAGCAAACAGATCCTTCAGTCTGGAATGCAGCAAAGGAGTTGGGCCCACTTTCGAAATGCGGTAGACCTCATCCAGGGTGGTGCGCTCGGGCAGGTGACTCAGGTGCGGACGTACTGGTGGCAAAACTACAGTCTCAATTGGGCGCCGAAGCCTGTGGATGTGGCCCAGCTTGACTGGAAGCAATGGCTCGGAGGAGCGCCAGATCAGCCGTTCAGCCTGGAAAAATATAACCGCTGGCGGTGGTTCTGGAGTTTTGGTGGCGGCGCGATGACAGACTTGTTTACGCACTGGATCGATGTTGCGCAATGGGCAATGAAGGCAGACGAGCCAATGATGGCGCTGATGCTGGGTGACAAATACGTGTTTAAACAGTGGGATTGTCCCGACACCATTCAGGCGGCCTTTCGTTATCCGGGTTTCGATGTCGTGTACGAGGGCATGATGAGTTCGTCCATCGATGATGGAGGACTTGAGTTTCGGGGTACGCAGGCGACACTCAAGATTACCCGTGCAGGTATGAGCATCTTCCACGAGAATGTGAAGACCGATCGAAATCCGATACTGAAGGAAGAGAGCTTCGAAGACGGGACGACATCTCACATGAGGAATTTTTTCGACTGCATCAAGACGCGCAAGGAGCCGAATGCACCGGTTGAAGCGGGAATTGCAGCAGCAAGGGCCGGCCACATCGGAAATCTGGCGTATCACCGCGGAGGCAAAACACTGTGGCCGGTGAAGTGAAGATCAGCCGATTTCTCCCCATCATGAATCGAGCTTCCTGACCAGATGTTTCTAAAGCTGATCGGCTTACTCTGATCGCCGTGAGCCTACAGTTCAAAACAACCGATCGGCAGAGCAGGGAAGTCATGTTTGAGCAACCAATTTCATTGATGACCATTCGACATACACCGCGAATAAAATCTGCCGCGTGCCTCGCGGTTTTTCTGTCCTTCGTCGCGGCTATCCGCGCTCCAGGCCAGAATCTCGCGGAGCATCACTCTAGCCCGCAGGACAAAATTTCAGTCATCCTGTCCACAGATGTGGGCAACGAAATTGACGATCAATGGGCAATCGCATATTTGCTGACCAGCTCAAAGTTCAATGTCCTTGGGATTGTTTCAGCGCACGCGCCCAGCCTGCCTGCTCCTTCGGCGCATTCCACCTATCTTGTTCTGAAGGATGAAGTTGAAAACCGGCTTGGGATGAATGTCCATCCTCCTTTATTCGAAGGCTCAAGCTTGCCGCTAAGCGATATCAAAACTCCACAGCCTAACAGCGGGACCAGCTTCATCGTTGAAGAGTCCAAAAAATTCAGCAAAGATCATCGCCTGGTTGTCCTTACGATTGGGGCAGCGACAGATGTCGCCTCGGCAATCCTGCAGGATCCCACGATTGTGAATCGTATCAGCATCGTTGCCATGGCATTCACCAATCGTTCCGCGTCCGGCGCCAAAGAGTACAACGTGCAAAACGACATAACGGCATGGCAGGTGCTCCTTGGCTCCGATGTGCCGATCACAGTAGGGTCCGGCGACGTCTGCCGCACCTATCTATCTCTCAATTTTGAACAGGCCAAAGATCTGATAAAAAGCCATGGCCCTATCGGATCGTGGCTCTGGGATGAGTATGAGACATGGTATTACCGCAATGTGAAACCGCTCCGGGTAAATGACTTTTCCCGGCCCTGGATCATTTGGGACATCATCACGCTCGCTTATGTGCAGAACATGGCAACAGGAGAAACAGTCCCGAGGCCGCAATTAGGGAGTGATCTGTCTTTCACGTCACCATCTACAGGAAAGACCGTTACCTGGATTACGACAGTCGATTCCAGACTGATGTGGAATGACTTTCTGGAGCAGCTCGATAAGTATCAGCGGCGTCACGCCGTTCGCAGTCAAATGCGATAAAGCGTTCGCAACAGTATTCAAGCTGCCCAGGAGAGATCGCCTCCGCCGATCGGCAGAATTTGTTCCGGCAGTGAGACGCGACCAAAACGCCGAAATTCTCGGCAAAAAAAATCCAGAGCGCAATTATGTGATTCCGGTTGGCACAGACAGTGTGATACAAGCTGGGCTCACCATGAGATCTCTTTTGTATGCTGCACTCGCTCTCTTCGCCTTCTCTGCTGCGAAAGCGCAGGAAGTGCCGCTCTCGGTCTACACAGTGGACCATCATGCCGCGGTAAATTCACCTGCGGACGTCCGCTTTCTTCTGGATGCTCCGGCAGGCAAACATGGGTTTATCGGAGTTGCCGACGGCCATCTTGTTACTCCAGATGGCAAGCGTTTTCGTATGTGGGGAATCAATCTGAGTGGATGGACGAAGGGATCGGCACTGCTCCCATCGCACCGGGACTCGGAGGTGTTTGCGTCCGAATTGGCTGGTCTTGGAATCAACTGTGTCCGGTTTCAGTTTCTGGACCTTCCAGACAAGCAGCGAACACGGTTCGATGTGCCAACAACCTACACTCCCGCGGGCTTGATCGATGCAGACCGGGACGACACGCGCGTGATGGACAAGGGGCAACTCGACCGGCTCGATTATCTCGTTTCGCAACTAAAGAAGAATGGCATTTATATAGATTTCAATTTGAATGTGGGAAGGCAATACAAGAAGGGTGATGGAGTCGAAGGCTATTCCCTCATTGGCGTGGCGAAAGCGATTACGTATTTCGATCCCCGGCTCATCGAACTGGAAAAGGAATATGCAAAGCAACTGCTGACCCACCACAATCCTTACACCAACACCGACTATTCCAATGAGCCTGCAATTGCGATTGTGGAGATACTGAACGAAAATTCTGTACTGGAGTTCTGGCAAAGGAATTGGTTTCGGGGCAAGCTCGTCCCTGGCGGCGAGAACTATCAGTTGGACCTCACTCCCTATCACAAGAAGCTTCTTACGGATGATTACAACCAGTGGCTGCAAAAACATATGACTGCCGAAAAGCTGGCGCAACTCCGCACGATGGCGCATGTGAGCGCAGGTCAGCCAGTGCCTCTGCTTCAAAGGCAGGAGTTCGATGAAGCTCCAAAGGAGCGATTCTATGCAGAAGCGACGTTCTATACCCAGCTCGAATCGAATTTTCTCGAAGAGATGCGGAGCTACATCAAGAAGACGCTGCAAGTGAAGTCGCTAATTATCGGAACCAACGATCACACCTATTTCATTCCAGGCATGCCGCTGATTCGAACAACGTCGCATTTCGATATCGTCGATGCACATGTCTACTGGCAGCATCCTGCCATCTCCGGCCGGCGAAATACGCCGATGGTGAACGATCCTCTGCACTCGATCGAGGTCAAGCTTACGCGGTCGGCAATGGTGGGCAAGCCGTTTACCGTGAGTGAGGTCAACGAGCCATTCCCCAGTGACTATGGCGCCGAGATGATTCCGCTGCTCGCAGCTTATGGCGCCTTTCAGGATTGGGACGGCATCTTCATCTATTCGCTGGAACCGAAGATCGCCGGAGAATGGGAGCCGGTCATTGGAGACCACTTCGATATCAGCGAGGACCCCGTGAAGGTGGCGCAACTCCCGGCTGGCGCTCTGTTGTTTCTGCGCCACGACGTATTGACCGCTCACCAGACCATCGAGCGGACCTATTCGAGTGAGCAAATCAACGAAAGCATGCGTCTTCCGAGCTCCGAACTACCTTACTGGACGCCGGGATTCCCGTTGTCGCTGCCACTCGAACACGCGTCCCGCATACGGTGCCTCGATTGCAGTCCGACGCCGAAGTTCACGGATGAGCCGCATAATCCAATTGTGTCGGATACCGGTCAGCTTTCTTGGAAGCTTTCGGAGAAGAGTGGAGATGGAGCGGTCACGGTCGACACAGACAGGTCCACAGCGCTCGTAGGCTTCGTCAAAGAAAATGGCGCTGCAACGTCGCACCTTTCGGCGGACATTCAGAACAACTTTTGCGCGATCACGTTATCTGCGCTCGATAATGAGCCTCTGTCACGGTCGAACCTGATGCTTCTTACCACCACAGGGCGCGCCGAGAACACGGGTATGATCTGGAACAAGCGCCGGACAAACGCCGATGTATGGGGCACAGCGCCAACGCGAATTGAAAGCATCAAGGGATGGCTTCTCCTGAAGCAAATTGAAGGTGCGGTCGGCATGGTTGTGACCCCTCTCGATGGCGCAGGTCGTCCTTTGGGAGAGACGCATGGGCGGCTCCTCGAATCGGGTTGGGAGATTCCAATCGGCGAGATACCGACCACAACCTATTTGATAAAAGTGATCCGATAAATTGCTGGTAAATCCCTGTCCCGCGGCTATGCGCCCTGCCCAGGTTCTACCGTGGCATCCGGTTTCCACCATGCCACATGCCGGATAGCCATTCCAACATGTGGAACATGGTTCGCGACAAACAAGCCTAAAACGGCTCTCGCCGCCAACGTAGCATTTCGCAGTTCAACGATGCTTATGTATTTCATTTCGGACTTCTAAAGCATTTGAAGGACCGGCTCGTTCAACATTCCGAATTGCGGAGTAAATGCCACTCTCCCCCGAAAACATTCTTGACAACCCATATTCCGAATCCTAGGGTTGCGCAACAGTTCATAGAAGCCGCTGAAAACTGGCGGGATTGTCATCCCTTAATTTAGTGAGGTCGTTATGCCGGGAATGTGTGTTTCACAATGGAAGTGGAAAGAGCTCGCTGGCTCAAAGTGGGTAATTTCTTTTTTCGCTACCCTTTTGGTGTTGGTGCTTGCAGTCTCCGTTGCGCCTGCTCAAAGCTCCGGCACGAGCACGCTGCAGGGGACAGTCACCGATTCCACAGGTGCGGTGGTTCCGGGCGCAGAGGTGATCATCACGAATGTAGGGACCGGCGTCTCACGCACCGCAACCAGCAATGAGAACGGATTTTATTCAGCGCAGTCTCTTCAGGGCGGCGACTATCGGCTCACGATCACCAAGGCCGGCTTCAAGAAGAGCAGAGTGCAGGCGATCCACCTATCCCCAAGCACGGTGCTCGGTCTGAATCCGACTCTCGCGGTAGGCGATGTCACCTCTGAGGTAACAGTGACTGCGGACGCCGTCAGCGTACAGACCGAAACCAGCGAAAGCGGCGGCACGATTCCCGGAAAAGAGGTGTCGCAACTCATGCTGAATGGTCGCAACTTTCAGACGCTGGCCACGATTGTTCCCGGTGTGACCTCCGTGCAAGGCGCGAACCAGTTGAATGTCGGTGGCGCCGCTCCCAGCGCACAGGTACAGATCAGTGTGGGCGGGACCTCGGTGGAGCAGACTGCGTATTTTGTGGATGGCGTATATGACTCCAGTGGCCTCGGCCTCTTCGTGCTCCCCACCATCGACTCCATTCAGGAGTTTCGTATTCTGAAGGGCAACTACGGAGCCAACTATGGTTTCGTCGGGTCGGGTCAGGTGCTTGTCCAAACGAAGAGTGGCGGCAAGCAGTTTCATGGCACGGTGTATGACTACATCCGCAACAACAACATCGGCACCGCTAAAAACTTCTTTTACAAACAGGGGACTCCCTACGGCCTTCATCAGAACATCTTCGGCTATTCTCTGGGCGGTCCCGTGATGATTCCTCACGTGTACAACAACGATCGCGCCAAGACCTTTTTCTTCGCATCGGGGGAATGGCACCTGACAAACTCGTCGCAATCTTTGACGCGTGCTTTCTTTCCGCAGCCTATGAGGACCGGCGATTTCAGCTCCAGCCCAACCCTGCCGAAATCAGGCGCACTCTCCTTGGATGCAAACAGCCAGGCATTGCTGGCCGCCAGGGGTGTGGACCCGGCAACCTGTCTTTCCGCAGGGCCGAATGGAAAGGTGAATCAGATCAACCCCAACTGCATGGACCCGGTGGCAGTGTCCTTGATGAACGCATACTTTCCACTTCCCAACGCGGTTGTTCCCGGCCAGTTCAATAACTACGTGAATACCAAGGCCCAAAGGCTCTTTGACAGCAGTGTCTTGTACCGCCTCGACCACACGATCAACGATAAGAACCAGTTGATGGCGCGCGTGATGTACGAGGAGGCCCATATCCAGCTTGCCGCCCGAAACTACAACGATCCCGCTCCAGACCCAGGCGCTGCGAACTACAGCACAGGTCTGAACGCAATGGCTCGATGGACCTTCACCCCCAACTCTCACATCACCAATAACGTTCAGATCGCAGAGACTTACATCAAAGGGACAAACACGCTGGCTGGACGGTACACGGTTCCCGAGGGAACAACCATTCCCCTGCCGCTGGGACCGGATCCGCTCAATCGCATTCCCAGCATGTCGATCAATGGCGGATGGAACTGGCTCGGTGTAGGCGCCTTTCCGACTTACAACCACAACGGAATCGGAAGCGTCAGTGACGATTTCAGTTGGCTTAAAGGGAAACACTCGCTGCAATTTGGCGGAATCTATATGATCGGCATTACGCGCGCCAATGTGGCGACCGGCAACGTGCCTCAGGGCAACTACTCTTTCACGGGTGTGCATACCGGCGATCCCGCAGCCGACTATCTGCTGGGCCTGGATTCTACTTTCGTCCAGATCAACTCGCAGCGGCATGGTGTCTTCCACTATCGCTGGTTCGAAGGCTACGCCCAGGATGACTATCACGTCACACCCCGCTTTGTAGCGAATCTCGGCCTTCGGTGGTCCTACTTTGGCCCGACAACGCGCGAAGGAAATGAGCTGGCTAACTTTAACCCGAGCACCTTCGATCCATCGCAAGCGCCCGTTGTAAACCCGAACGGCTCGCTCCTGGCGAATGCCAGCGGGCAGCCTGTGACTGCATCCGGAGCTGTGGCCAACCTGACAAATGGGCTGGTAATCGCCGGTCAAAATGGAGTTCCGTCGGGAATCATCAAGCCGCGACATAGCTACTTCGCTCCGCGCGTCGGCTTTGCATACCGAATCACTGAAGATGGAAAGACGTCGGTCCATGCCGGCTATGGGATGGCCTATACGCAGGTCTCTCAGCAAAACACAGTTATTCTGCTGCCGAATCCGCCGTACACGAAAAATATCAATATCTCGAATAGCCTCCTGAGCAATCCTGCTGCCGGAACCGCGGCCGCTCCGAGCGTGCAATCGTTGCAGGCGGTCGGCTACGATTTCCGCGCAGGCCTGATCCAGACCTTCAGCCTGACTCTGGAGCGCGAGGTAGTGCCGCATGGAGTTCTTTCCGTGGCGTATGCCGGCAATACGCAGCAGCACACGCTTTCATCGCAGCTCGATGCCAACTTCCCGCTGCCTGCAACAACTTCCGGCACCCCCGCTTGCGCTGCTGCGAGCCCGACACCGGAGACATCCACCAACTACCAGTTCGATCCATGTTTGAATCGAGGAGCAGCTCGAGCCTATTACCGCCCATATAAGGGATACGATCAGATCCTCTCGACGATGAGCGGCGGCAGCGGCAACTACAACGCGTTCCAGGCCGGTTTCGTCTATCGCACGGCCAACGTCACCCTGAACGGGGCTTATACCTTCAGCAAGTCACTTTCGGATGTGGTCCCATCCAACCCCGGAAGCAACGGCGGCAGCGGCGTAGGCTACAATTCTGCCGCTACCTTCCAGAACTCTCGTGATGTAGCGGCCGAATATGGACGGCCCGACTACGACCGCACCCATGTCTTCACATCGGCTGTCGTGTACCAGCTTCCTTTCTTTAAGACCTCTTCCAATCTCTTCGCGCATGAATTTCTTTCCGGCTGGGGAGTTTCAGGCCTTGCCATTCTCGAGAGCGGATACGCCCTGACGCCGAGCAATACCTTTGGCGATGCGGGTCTGGCGACGCGCCCCGATCAACTTGAGAGACCGAGGACCCATGGAAGCGGAAAAGTCAGAATCGGCGAACCCAATTACTTTGTGAATCCGACCGGCATGTATCAGAAGCCGGCGTATGGCTTCTTTGGTAACGCCCGCAATGGCTCGATCGTAGGTCCCAGGGAGGTTTCCTTCAATGTCTCTGCGACCAAGGCATTTCCAATCTATGAAAGCTTCAATGCGGAACTCCGCGTCGAGGCCTTCAATGTCATGAATCATCCAAACATCACCAGCATTTCCACGCAATATGGTGCTGCCAACTTCGGGCAGGCAATTGCGGCGGGCGATCCACGCATTATGGAAGCGGCTTTTCGTCTGAGCTTCTGAAGATTGGGTGGTGCCTCCTGCTGAATTGGATAGGGTTCGCCTATTTTTTGACCGCCGGAAGCGCGAACGCCATATAGCTCTTCGAGATCGCCGGAGGCACCACGCCGCCGGGCGGCATGTAGGCTCCCTCGGGATACGGCGTCGCCCCGCCGCACACGGCGAGCAGAATGTACTCCCGCCCGTTCACTTCATACACCGCGGGCACGCCCTGCGATCCGTTTGGCAGGTCTTTACTGAAGATCACCTTGCCCGTGGCGCTGTCCAGCGCATAGAGCTTCGAGTCGTTCCCGGCAAACAGCACAAGTCCTCCAGCCGTAACGACGATTCCGCTCTTCGGATAGACGTTTCCTCGCAACTTGTCGCTCGGGCCGGCCTCCGGAAGATCGCCATAAGGCGTCTTCCATTTAATCTTGCCCGTATTCAGGTCGTAGGCGGTGATGGTGCTCCACGGCGGAGTAATCACATACGGTTCATTGCCATAACCCGTCTTATAACGGGAGGGAGGCCCCTCGACATCGGCCGGGTAAGAAGGCTCCGTCGTGTACGACTTCATCATGGCCTGCATCGCAGCAGTAGGAGCCGAACCCAGTGGAGCCAGGTCGGGCTGCTTCAGAAACGACATCAGCTCATTCATCGAGGTTGCAGGCAGCGCGGCAAACGAAGGCATCGTCGCCCTGCCGTTCGTGATGGTCTTGCGTGTCGCCTCCTCGCCCAGTCGGCTGACGACCGTGTCCAGCGCGGGCCCGCGGTCCCCCTTCAACTCCGGGCCGTGGCAGAACTGACAGTTCTGTTCATAAACGGCGCGCCCCATCTGCTCCTGTGTCGGAAATCCCGGTCTGGTCCGCCTCGCCGGCTGATTGTGCGGACGGCTCGGAATCAGGCCTCCCGCATTCGCGGTCGTGGACTCTCCGCCCGGCACCAGCTTGACGATCGACGGCATATCCTTTGAAACCACGAATACCGTTCCATTTGTCGGGTCCGCGCCGGTGCTGAAGAACAACGCGCCGCCGTTCACGCTCGGAAGATTGATCGTATCCACGCCAACCGACGGAGGCGTATAGAAACCGGTCTTCGCCTTGGTCAGACGATCTCTCCACCAGGCCTTCTCCTCCGGCTTCATGAAACCTTCGTACATGTCCTTCACCGTCATGCCCTGCCGCGCAAACGGAGGCACCACGGTTGGAAAAGGCTGTGTCTTCGAGGTGATTTCTCCCGGCACATCGCTCGCCGGAACCGGACGCTCTTCGATCGGCCATAGCGGCTTGCCCGTGATTCTGTCGAATACATACAAGAAGCCGTTCTTCGAGGCCAGCGCCACGGCGTCCACCATCTTGCCATCGTGCTTAACCGTCACCAGTTGAGGGGCCGCGTCCGGATCGTAATCCCACACATCATGATGGATCGTCTGGTAATGCCAGAGCTGCTTGCCCGTGTGCACGTCCAGCGCCAGCAGGCAATCCGCATAAAGATTGTTACCCGGCCGGTCCCCTCCATATAGCTCGTATTTCGCGGAGGCCACCGGGAAATAGGCGATCCCATGCTTCGGGTCGACCGTAATTTCACCCCACACATCTACGCCGCCCATGTACTTGTAGGCGTCCTTCGGCCACGTGTCGTAGCCGGGCTCGCCGGGCCGCGGAATCGTATGAAACACCCACAGCAGCTTCCCGGTAACCACATTGAAAGCGCGGATATCGCCCGGAGGCGCGAGGTATCCCTCTCCGGTCGCGCTGCCCAGAATCAGAATGTTCTCGAAGACCTTACCCGGAGTCCGCGACGATAGAGGCCTCGTCGTCCGGTCCAGGCCAGTCCTCAGGTCAAGCTTCCCGTGGTCGGCAAACGAGTCCACCAGCTTGCCCGTTCGCGCATCAATGGCCTGCACGAACCCCCCCGACGTCACCAGCAGCCGGCGGTCCTTCCGGTCCTTGCTCTCCCAGTAGTTCCCCCCGCGCATGCCTGCGATTCCGGCAAAGCGCGAAGGCGCGCTGCCCGGAGCGGTAAACGAGTGCTCCCACAGCTCCTTGCCCGTCGTCGCATCGACGGCCACCAGTGAACCCCCTTTCGCGGCCAGATAGGCGACGTTATCGATCACCAGCGGACTGAACGTGTAGGAGACGTCATCGCCCGTAGGGTAACTCCACGCTACGTCCAACTTGTTCACATTGTTTGTATTGATCTGCTTCAGCGGCGAATAATGCGAGCTCTCCGGCCCACCCAGATAATCTTTCCACTGCTGCCCGAATGACGTGCCACAACAGGCAACGGTGAGCAAAGCAGCGGCAGGAAGCAGTCGAAGTTTATAAAGAAGGGCTCTTCGTGCAAGAGCCTGGTTAGCTTCAGCTTCGTAAGAGCGCGCACCCGGTGCCGGAGAATCAATGTGCTCTTGGGACAGAACGTCACGATAGTCGGAGCATGTGCCCCGTGAGGTATATGGGACTTCCATTTTTCACTTCCCCTGAGAAAGCCTGCGACTGCCGGAGAGAATAGTAAATGACGCAACATACTTTGCGCATTACGCAATTGCAATCTCTGTCTTTAATTTATTGCCGTTTTTCTGCTTACGCCCTTTTCTCAGGGAAAGAGGCAACACTCGGGCAAGAGTAGCTTCTGAACAACCATCATTATTTACTCCACCGGCCTGCCCCAGTC
>Ga0207678_10000866_pt1 | contig 27746 bp, 23 predicted proteins | sample KBSC63metaG_FD_184319 | JGI IMG/M metagenome (GOLD analysis project Ga0207678, IMG submission 184319) | Corn rhizosphere microbial communities from Kellogg Biological Station, Michigan, USA - KBS C6-3 metaG (SPAdes) (version 2) | ecosystem: Host-associated > Plants > Roots > Rhizosphere > Soil ... | reverse complement strand
CATCCCCAGCGGGCGGGGTCGGCCCGCCCGGCCGACTGGTGGTCCGGCTGGGGTCCGCTCGCCGCCGCGGCCCGCCTCGGTCTGAGCCCGATCGAGCCGCTCGCGATGCCGCCCTCTCACGCTCCGCTGAGCCGACCCGGGCGAGGGCCTGGACCCTCCGGCGGCGGCTACGTCTCTGCCCCGTCCGGTGGTGCAGAGACGTAGCCGTTCGCGCTGGACATCCCCACCGGGCGGGCCAGCGGGATCGGGCGCCGGCAGGGCGGGCCGCCGGAGGAGCGGCGGCGGCCCGGCCCGCTCGGGTGGGGTCAGAAGGCCCCGGTGCCGTTGGGCGTGCCGAGCCCGGTCGGCCCGTCCCACCCGGCGCGTGCCGTGCACAGCTGGGACGGCGAGCAGGTCCCGTTGGACCCGGTCGTCACGTCGAACAGCGAGCCGGCGTGCTGGTACGGGAAGTCGTTCGCGTCGATGGTCGCCGCGTTGCCGGCGAGGCCGTACACCGAGGCGATGATCGGCGAGGACGCGCTGGTCCCGCCGAACACCAGCCAGCCGGAGAAGCCCTGGAACGGAACGCTGTCGAAGACCGCGACGCCGGTGTTGGGGTCGGCGACGGCGGACACGTCGGCGACCGCGCGCCGGGCACAGCCGGTGTTGAACGACGCCGCGCTCGGGATCGCGGTGTTGAACGCCGAGCAGCCGCTGCCGGCCCCGGACCACGCCGACTCCGTCCAGCCGCGGGTGGTCCCGGCCGCCTTCCGCAGCGAGGTGCCGCCGACCGCGACGACGAACGACGACGACGCCGGGTACTCGACGCCGAACCCGCCGTCGCCGGACGAGGCGGTGACCGCGACACCCGGGTGGTTGTAGAACGCGCCGTTGGTCGAGTCGGACGCGTCGCTGCCGCCGTAGCTGTTGCTGATCGCGGTCGCGCCGAGCCGGGCGGCGGTGTTCACCGCGGCGCCGAGGTTGGCGAAGGAGTTGGAGTTGGCCTCGACCAGCAGGATGTGGCAGAGCGGGCAGGTCGCCGACACCATGTCGACGTCGAGCGAGATCTCCTCGGCCCAGCTGGCGTTCTTGCGGGGGAGCGAGGTGGTGCCGGTCTGGCCGACCTTGCGGAAGCATCCGTTGGCGGTCGTGCACGCCGGCAGGCCGAACTGGCTGCGGTAGACGCCGAGATCGCTCTCCGCGGCCGGGTCGTCGAACGCGTCGACGATCGCGACCGTCCGGCCGGCGCCCGCGGTGGCCGACGGCAGCTTGTACGCGGACTGCAGGTCGGCCGGGAACAGCCCGGACGGCGTCGCCGCGGCCGGTGACACGCCGGATCCGCTGGTCGCCGGGTCGACCCGCAGCGCCTGGCAAGAGGCGCCGGTCACGGCCTGCGTGCAGACCCTGACGGCGTGCTTGCCGGCCGGTTGGGCGGGGGTTGGCGCCGCTCCCGCCGCCGGCGCGGTCGCGCCGACCAAGGCGAGCGAGGCGAGACCGGTCGCGGCGACCGCGGCCAGAATGGGACGGAGTCTCATGGACACCTCCTGATGGGCCGCCACATTGGCGCACCTGCCGCGAATTCTTACGACAGATGCCGCAGTCACTCGCCCCCAGAAGCCTCCAGATATGGCCAACAGAGCACTAAGAAGATCGAACCGCCAATTCCACCACCGCGGCGGACGCGGGCTCCAGCTCGATCACGCCGTCCCGGTAGACGAACCCCGGCCGGGAAGCGAGCAGCACGCTCATCGGCGTCCCGTCCAGCGGGACCTCCTGCCGCTCGGCAGCGAGGTTGACCGCGACCCGGAGCGCACCCCGGTACACGACCAGCCAGCGGGCGCCCTCGTCGTACCCGACCTCGACCAGGTCCAGCCGCGGGTCGGACAGCTCGGGCCGGGACCGGCGCAGCGCCAGCAGCCGGCGGTAGAAGTCCAGCACGTCCGCGTGCTTGTCGTCGTCCAGCTCGGACCAGTCCAGCTTCGACCGCTCGAAGGTGGCCGGGTCCTGGGGGTCGGGCACGTCGCCGGTGGCCCAGCCGTGCCCGGCGAACTCGTCCCGCCGCCCGGCCGCGACAGAGGCGGCCAGCTCCGGCTCCGGGTGCGAGGTGAAGAACTGCCAGGGCGTCGACGCGCCCCACTCCTCGCCCATCCACAGCATCGGTGTGAACGGGGCGGTGAGCAGCAGTGCCGCACCGACCTTGAGCAGCTCCGGCGGCAGCGCGTCCGGCTCCCCGGAGAGCCGGTCACCGAGCGCCCGGTTGCCGACCTGGTCGTGGTCCTGCAGGAAGGCGACGAACCGGTAGCCCGGGGTGTCGTCCCGGTTCACCCGCCGCCCGTGCAGCCGCCCGCGGAACGACGAGTACGACCCGTCGTGCACGAACGCGCCGGTGAGCGCCTTGGCCAGGGTGGCGAGCGAGCCGAAGTCGGCGTAGTAGCCCTGCCGCTCGCCGGTCAGCAGCGCGTGCAGCGCGTGGTGGATGTCGTCGTCCCACTGCGCGGTCAACCCGTACCCGCCGGCGTCCCGGGACCGGATCAGCCTCGGGTCGTTGAGGTCGGACTCGGCGATCAGCGTGAGCGGCCGGCGCAGGTGCGCGGACAGCGCGTCCACCTCGATGGCCAGCTGCTCGAGCAGGTGCGTCGCGCCGAGGTCGACCAGCGCGTGCACGGCGTCCAGCCGCAGCCCGTCGACGTGGTATTCGTGCAGCCACATCAGCGCGCTGTCGAGGATGTGGCGGCGGACCGGTCCGGAGCCGGGGCCGTCCAGGTTGACCAGCTCGCCCCAGGTCGACCTGCCCGGCTTGAGGAACGGCCCGAACCGCGGCAGGTAGGCCCCGGACGGGCCGAGGTGGTTGTAGACCACGTCGAGCACGACGCCGAGCCCGCGCCGGTGGCAGGCGTCGACGAACGCCTTCAACCCGTCCGGGCCGCCGTACGGCTCGTGCACCGCATACCAGTCCACGCCGTCGTAGCCCCAGTTGCGCGTGCCGTTGACCGCGTTGACCGGCAGCAGCTCGACCAGGTCGACGCCGAGCTCGACGAGGTGGTCGAGCCGGCCGGCCGCGGCCGCGAACGTGCCCTCCGGGGTGAACGTGCCGACGTGCAGCTCGTAGACCACCGACCCGGCCAGCTGGCGGCCGGTCCACGCCGCGTCGCCCCACTCGTACGCCTGGGTGTCGTACAGCCGGCTGAGGCCGTGCACCCCGTCCGGCTGCCAGCGCGAGCGCGGGTCCGGCACCGGGGTCTCGTCGTCGCCGAGCAGGAACCCGTAGTCGGTGCCGGGGCCGGCGCCGGGCAGGGTGACCCGCCACTGGCCATCGCCGATCGGCGACATCTCGTGGTCGTTGCCCAGCGCGCGCAGCCGTACCCGGTCATGGTTCGGCGCCCAGACCTCGAAGGTGGTCATCATGTCCCTTCCGCTGCGCCGGACGGCCCTGTCACCTGCCCGCTACCCGGCCCCTACCCCGACTGGCGACTAGTGTCCCGGGTGATCGATTCCGGACCGGACGGGGGTACGCGATGGCCAAGTCACTGCGGGATGCGCTCCGGGTGCCGCCCGGCGAGCCCGTCGACCTCGCCGGCCTCGACCCGCGGGCGACCCCGCTCGCCCCCGGCGGCAAGAAGAAGACCGCCGACGCGATGGCCGCCGACGGGGCCGAGCTGGCCCGGCTGCAGGAGGCGCTGTTCGCGTCCGGGGACCGCCGGGTGCTCGTGGTCCTGCAGGGCATGGACACCTCGGGCAAGGGCGGAGTGATCGAGCACGTCATCGGGCTGGTCAACCCGCAGGGCGTGCACATCCAGTCGTTCAAGAAGCCGACGGCGCAGGAGCTGCGGCACCACTTCCTCTGGCGGGTGCGCCGGGCGCTGCCGGAGCCGGGGATGATCGGCATCTTCGACCGGTCCCATTACGAGGACGTGCTGGTCGTCCGGGTGCACCGGCTGGCGACTCCGGAGGTGGTGGAGAAGCGGTACGGCGAGATCGCCCGGTTCGAGGCGGGCCTCGCCGACCAGGGCTACGCGCTGGTCAAGTGCTTCCTCGACATCTCCTACGACGAGCAGCGGGAGCGGCTGCTGGCCCGGCTCGAGGACCCGGACAAGCACTGGAAGTTCAACGAGGGCGACCTGGCCGAGCGGCAGCGCTGGGGCGACTACCAGGAGGCGTACCGGATCGCGCTGGAGCGTTGCTCGACGCCGCAGGCGCCGTGGTATGCGGTGCCCGCCGACCGCAAGTGGTATCGCAACTGGGCGATCGGCCGGCTGCTGCTGGAGACCGTGCGCGAGCTCGACCCCCGGTTCCCCCACCCCGATCTCGACGTCAAGGCCCTGACCAAGGCCCTCGCCCCGCCGAACTGATGCGCCGGGTCGGCCTGATCGCGATGATCTTCACCGCGCTGGCGTACGCCCAGATGGCCAAGGAGTTCCTGCTCGCAGCCGCGAGCTCACGATCGGAGAGGGCGCCTGATGGCCGACGAGATCGAGGTCGACAACACGCACGGACAGCCGGGCTTCGACCGGGACGCGCCGCCGGCCGTCCGGGTCGTCGCCGGCGCGGGCGACCGCATCGCGCTGGAGACCTCCGACGAGGCGTACCGGCAGATGGACGAGCGGCGCGACCTGGCCGCGGTCACCGCGACGATCAACCCGGTGACCGGGCCGGTGTACGTGCAGGGCGCCGAGCCGGGCGACGCGCTGGCGGTGACCGTGCACGAGATCCGGCTGACCGATCACGGCTGGTCGATCTACCTGCCCGGGGTCGGCGCGCTGGCCCGGTCGATGGGCCCGGAGATGTTCGTCCGCAGGGTGCCGCTGGACGACGCCGGCGTGCACCTCACCGACCGAATCACGCTGCGGGCCGCGCCGATGATCGGCTGCATCGGCGTCGCGCCCGCCGGCCCGGCCGCATCCACGGTCATGCCGTCGTACCCGACCGGCGGCAACATGGACCTCACCGACGCCCGTCCCGGCGCCACCGTCTACCTGCCGGTCGAGGTGCCCGGCGCACTGCTGTCGGTCGGCGACATCCACGCGGTGATGGCCCGCGGCGAGGCGAGCTTCGTGGCCATCGAGGCCGAGGGCACCGCGGTGGTCAGCGTCGACGTGGTCAAGGGCCTGCGGCTGCGGGCTCCGCGCATCGACACCGGCGACGAGATCGTCTTCGTCGGGCTCGGCGATCCGGTGCAGGAGAGCATCGCCCGCGGGTACGAGGACGCGTTCGCGTTCCTCACCGGCGAGCACGGCTGGTCGGCCGGCGACGCGTACGCGGTGCTGTCCGCCTGCGCCCACAGCGAGCTCGGCGGCCCGACCGGCAGCACCACGCCGGACCCGCTGCACCCGCTGACGCCGATCGGCGCGGTGACCCTGCACCGGCTCCCGAAGGCGCTGCTGTGAGCCTCAGCCGACCTCGGTGGTGAGGCCGAGGACCCGGACGCCCGGCGTCTCGGCCGCCCGCAGCGCCTCGCGCAGCAGGTCGGCCGCGACGGCGCCGGCGTCGGCGAGGTCCTCGGCGTCCACGGTCATCCGCACCTCGATCCGGCCGCCGGTCAGGCTGCCGCCGACCTGCGGGTCGCCGGCGCCGGCGTCGAGCAGCGCGTCGGCCAGCCCGTCCACCCAGCGGTCGATCACGTGCAGTCCGGCACTGGCCAGCCGCACGGTCGCGGTGACCGGGTGCGGCGTCCGGTCCCGGTCGCGCAGCGCCCAGGCCAGCACGGCCCGGCGGACCGGGTCGGGCAGCAGCAGCACCTGCGGCTCCGCCTCCACCCAGCCCGGCTCCTTCGTCCGCCGGGCCTGGGCGTCGTGGTCGCGGTCGATCGGGTTCGACAGGTCGAGCCCACTCCCGCCGGCACCCTTGATCGTGACCCAGTAGAGGTGGTCGCGGCCGTCCTCGCGCAGCCGGAAGACGATCTCGACCGCCATCCGCTCCCGGTCGAGGGTGGCCACGCACTCGTCCAGCCGGTCGTCGAGCATCGCCATCCAGCGGTCGGCCTCCGCCGACGCGCCGGGCAGCACGGTGCCCCGGGACAGCTCCAGCACCAGCCCGTCCGGGATGCTGCGCCGCCCGGTCATGCCGCCAGCAGCGCGACGGGATAGTCGGCCAGCAGCTCGGCCACCAGGATCTCGCCCGCGTGCGACCGGCCGGTGAGCGCGTCGGTGCCGGACACCGCGACGGTCGTGTCCCGCCAGCCGCCGTCGCGCGCCAGCCGGACGGGCAGCCGGGTCCCGACGGTCACCGCGCCGCCGCGGTCGAACGCGACCAGGTGATCGGCGGCCGCCCCGGTCGCGACCACCGGCGCGTACCGGGTGAACAGGCCCGGCCGGTCCCGGCGCAGTCGCAGCGCCCGGGACACGACAAGCAGCTTGGCCGCACCCTCCGGCTCGTCCCAGTCCGGCCGGTGGCCCTCGTCCAGCCGGGCCAGCAGCCGGTCCCGCAGCGCGAAGTCGACCGGCCGCCGGTTGTCCGGGTCGACCAGCGACAGGTCCCACAGCTCGCTGCCCTGGTAGGTGTCCGGCACGCCCGGCATCGTCAGCTGCACCAGCGCGGCGGTCAGCGCGTTCGACCGGCCGGGGCCGGCGATCCGGTCGGCGAACCCGGCGACGTCGTCGCGCAGCGGACCCGGCTCCAGCGCCGCCGCCGCGGCCGCGTGCATCGCCGCCTCGAAGGCGGGGTCCGGGTCGTCCCAGCTGGTCCGGGTCCGCGCCTCCCGGCAGGCCTTGTCGAGGTAGCCGTGCAGCCGGTCGGCGGCGATCGGCCAGGCGCCGACCACCGTCTGCCAGAGCAGGTGGCCGAGCGCGCCGTCCGGGGTCGGCACCCGCCGCGACCACCGGTCCACCGCGGCCGCCCACTCGGCCGGGATCTCGGCCAGCACCGCCAGCCGGGCCCGGACGTCCCCGGACCGCTTGGTGTCGTGTGTGGACAGTGCGGTCATCCCGGTGGGGTGCCGGTCCTGGCGGTCGGCCAGCGCGGCGTGGAAGTCGGCCGGCGGCAGACCGAACCGGACCGGGTCGCCGCCGACCTCGTTGAGTGCGACGAACCGGGTCCACCGGTAGTACGCGGTGTCCTCGACGCCCTTGGCCATCACCGCACCGGAGGTCTGCTGGAACCGCACGGCCAGCTCATCGGCCGGGTCGGCGAGCCGGGCCGACAGCGCGGCGAAGGACAGGTCCGGCCGGCGCCGCCGGGCCTCGGCCAGCGCCGCGTCCAGGTGCTCGAGCCCCACCGGCAGGAACGACCGGTAGACCGGGAAGCAGGCCAGCAGCTCGGCCAGCTCCTCCTCGACGGCCGGGATCTCGACCGCGAGCGCGGCCAGCCGGCGCACCTCGGCATGCAGCATCCCGGTGGCCACGTCCAGCTTGCAGTCGTGCACCAGGTCGGGCCAGGACGTGCCGACCCCGGTGAGCCGCTCGTCCAGCGCGGTGAACGCGGCCTCGCCGGCCGGGTCCACCAGCACGCCGTCGACCTCGGCCATCGCGTCGTACCCCGAGGTGCCGGCGACCGGCCAGTCCGGCAGCCGCTCGCCCGGCTCGAGGATCTTCTCGACCACGGTCCACGTCCCGTTCGAGGCCCGCCGGAGCCGCTCCAGGTAGCCGGCCGGGTCGGTGAGCCCGTCCGGGTGGTCGATGCGCAGCCCGGTCACGTCGCCGACCGCGACCCAGCGCAGCACCTCGGCGTGGGTCGCGTCGAACACCGACGGATCCTCCTGGCGCAGCCCGGCCAGGTCGCTGATCGCGAAGAACCGCCGGTAGTTCTGCTCGGCGGCCGCCCGCCGCCAGGACACCAGCTCGTAGTGCTGGTGCTCGTGCACCTTGATCGGGTCGTCCAGCGACTCGGTGCCGGTCGCGAGCGGGAACCGCGTGTCGTAGTAGTGCAGCTCGCCGTCGACCACCCGCAGCCGGCTCAGCTCGTCCGGCCCGTCGCCGAGCACCGGCAGCAGCAGCCGCCCGCGGGACCAGTCGATGTCGAACCACCGGTTGTACGCGGACTGCACGCCCAGCCGGAGCACGTCCCACCAGGCCGCGTTCTCCGCCGCGGCGGCGACGCCCATGTGGTTGGGCACCAGGTCGAGCACCATCGACAGGCCGTGCTCGCGCAGCGCCTCGGCCAGCACCAGCCGGCCCTCCTCGCCGCCGCGCTGGGGGTCGGCGGTGCGGTGGTCGGTGACGTCGTAGCCGTGCATCGAGCCGGTGGTCGAGGTCAGCAGCGGCGACGCGTACAGGTGGCTGACGCCGAGCCTGGCCAGGTAGCCGGCCAGCCGCGCGGTCGCGTGCAGGTCGAACGCGGGGGAGACCTGCACCCGGTAGGTGGAGACCGGGTGCGTCACCTCAGCTCACCCGCCTCAGCACGCACAGCGAACGGGCCTCGATGGTCAGCAGGCTCTGGGCCGCCGCGGGCGCCGGCTCGGCCAGCTGCGGGGTCGCGGTGTCGAGCACGATCTCCCACTTCGCGCCCCACTCCGGGGGCGGCAGCGTGAAGTCGATCGACCCGTCGTGCGCGTTGAAGATCATGATGAACGAGTCGTCGACGACCCGCTCGCCGCGCGCGTTGCGGTCCGGGATGCCCTCCCCGTTGAGGAAGACCGCGACCGACTTGCCGAAGCCGGCCTCCCAGTCCTCCTCGCTCATCTCCCGGGAGTCCGGGGTGAACCAGGCGATGTCCGGCAGCGGGGCGCCCGCACCCCGGCGCACCGGCCGGCCGTCGAAGAACCGCCGCCGCCGGAACACCGGGTGCTCCCGGCGCAGCTGGGACACCTGGGTGGTGAACCGGAGCAGCTCCTCGTCCACCTGCGCCCAGTCCAGCCAGGTGATGTCGTTGTCCTGGCAGTAGCCGTTGTTGTTGCCCCGCTGGGTGCGCCCGGTCTCGTCGCCGTGCAGCAGCATCGGCACGCCCTGGGACAGGAACAGCGTCGCCAGGAAGTTGCGCCGCTGCTGCGCCCGCAGCTCGATGATCTCCAGGTCGTCGGTCTCGCCCTCGACCCCGCAGTTCCAGGACCGGTTGTGCGACTCGCCGTCCCGGTTGCCCTCGCCGTTGGCCTCGTTGTGCTTCTCGTTGTACGAGACGAGATCCCGCAGGGTGAACCCGTCGTGCGCGGTGACGAAGTTGATCGACGCGACCGGGCGCCGGGACGAGTGCTCGTACAGGTCGGGCGAGCCGCTGATCCGGGCCGCGAACTCGCCGAGCGTGGCCGGCTCGCCCCGCCAGAAGTCGCGGACGGTGTCCCGGAACTTGCCGTTCCACTCGGTCCACTGCGGCGGGAAGTTGCCGACCTGGTAGCCGCCGGGGCCGACGTCCCACGGCTCGGCGATGAGCTTCACCTGGGACACCGTCGGGTCCTGCTGGACCAGGTCGAAGAACGCCGACAGCCGGTCCACGTCGTAGAACTCGCGGGCCAGCGTCGCGGCCAGGTCGAACCGGAACCCGTCGACGTGCATCTCGAGCACCCAGTAGCGCAGCGAGTCCATGATCAGCTGGAGCGTGTGCGGGTGCCGCACGTTGAGCGTGTTCCCGGTGCCGGTGTAGTCCATGTAGTACTCCGGCTGCCCGTCGACGAGCCGGTAGTAGGAGGCGTTGTCGATCCCGCGCATCGACAGCGTGGGCCCGAGGTGGTTGCCCTCGGCGGTGTGGTTGTAGACCACGTCGAGGATCACCTCGATGCCGGCCTCGTGCAGGTCCCGGACCATCGCCTTGAACTCCTGCACCTGCTGGCCGCTCGTACCCGAGGACGAGTACGCCGCGTCCGGGGCGAGGAACCCGATCGTGTTGTAGCCCCAGTAGTTGCGCAGCCCGCGCTGGCGCAGCGAGTGGTCGTGGACGAACTGGTGCACCGGCATCAGCTCGACCGCGGTGACCCCGAGCTTCAGGAAGTGCTCGATCATCGCCGGGTGGGACAGCCCCGCATACGTCCCGCGCATCTCCAGCGGGATGTTCCTGTTGAGGAACGTCAGGCCCTTGACGTGCGCCTCGTAGATGACCGTCTCGTTGTACGGCCGGGCCGGCGGGCGGTCGGTGCCCCAGTTGAAGTACGGGTTGATGACGACCGCCTTGGGCAGGAACGGCGCCGAGTCGTCGTCGTTGCGCCGGTCCGGGCGGTCGAACTCGTACGAGAACAGCGACGGGTGCCAGTCCACCTTGCCGTCGACGGCCTTCGCGTACGGGTCGAGCAGCAGCTTGTGCGGGTTGCAGCGCAGCCCGCTGCCGGGGTCGTACGGGCCGTGCACGCGGTAGCCGTACCGCTGGCCGGGGCCGATGTTGGGCAGGTAGCCGTGCCAGACGAAGCCGTCCACCTCCGGGAGGGTGATCGCGGTCTCCCGGCCGGCGTCGTCGAACAGGCAGAGCTCGACCCGCTCCGCGATCTCGGAGAACAGCGAGAAGTTGGTGCCCATCCCGTCGTACGTCGCGCCCAGGGGGTACGACGACCCGGGCCACACCTGCATCCGCCCCCTCCGATCCCGACTCCGCGTCCTTCCCCGGAAGCTCGAACCTAACGCACCGCGCTCCGTACGGCCGCCGGTGCCTGTCTAGGCTGCCGCGGGTGTCCGGTCCGCTGATCTCGCCGCCGCGCCCGGCGGTGTCGTCCCGCCAGGTGGTCCTGGTCGCGCTCGCACTGGTAGTCGGGTTCGTGCTCGTCCGGCTCGTGCTGGCCACCTCGGTCGCCGGGTTCACCGTCGCCGGCGACCGGTTCGTCGACCCGGCGCTGACGCCGGACCGGCTGCCGGTCACGCAGGAGAGCGGCGGGTACGACGGCCAGTTCGTCTACCGGCTCGCGCTGGAGCCGTGGACCCAGCAGCGGACGGACTACGGGATCACGCTGGACAACCCGGCGTACCGGCAGCAGCGGATCGCCACCCCGGCGCTGGCCTGGGCGGTCGGCCTGCTGCCCGGGGTCTCGACCGCGCTGGCGCTGCTGCTGGTCAACGTCGCCGCGCTGACGGTGGCCGCGGCGTTCGCCGTCCGGCTGGCCGTCGCGCTGGGCCGGCACCCGGTGGCGGGACTGGTGCTCGCGGTGCCGGCCGGGATGCCGATCTCGCTCGGCCGCGACCTCACCGAGCCGGTGGCGTGGGCGGCGGTGCTGGCCGGCCTCTGGTACGCCCGGCAGCAGCGCTGGCCGGCGACCGCGGCGGCGCTGACCGTCGCGGTGCTGGCCCGGGAGACGTCCCTGGTCGTGGTCGCCGGGCTGGCCGCGGCGCAGCTGTGGCGGCTGCTGTCCGGCGACCCGCGCGGGAACCGCGGCGCGCTCGCCTGGCTCGCGGTGCCGGCGGTGACCGCCGTGGCCTGGCAGCTGGTGCTGCTGCGGGCCTGGGGCGTGCTGCCGGTGCGCTCCGGCGGCACGACCAGCTTCGCCGGCCAGCCGGTGCTCCGGGTGCTCGACACGCTGGCCGCCGGCGTGCCCGGTCCGCCCGTGCTGACCGCGGTGGTGACCGCCGAGCGGGTCGGCGTGCTGGCGCTGTTCGGCTACGCGGCCGTGGCCCTGGCCACCCGCCGGGCCGGCGCGACCGGCGGCGAGGCGGTCGCCTGGGCGCTGTCCGTCCTGATGGCTCTGGCGGTCGCCGGCTGGACCAGCGACGTGCAGTTCCTCCGCGCGGCCAACGAGGCGATCGGGCTGTCCGTCCTGGTCGCGCTGTCCGACCGGCGGTCCGGGGCCGGGCGGTGGGCGCTGCTGCTGGCCGCGGCGATGACCTGCGGCGTGGCGCTGGAGTATGCGCTGCGGCAGTGAGCCGGGACCCGGGCCGGACCTGACAGGTGTCATGGCGGAGTCCGGACGGACGGAACTGTGGAGCGGACGCCGCGGTGACGACAGTGAACGCATGCCTGAGATCACGCTCGCCGCGGGATTGAGCCTCCGCGGCCTCACCAAGTCCTACGGCCCGGTCCGGGCCGTGGCCGGGATCGACCTCGACATCGTCGCGGGCGAGACCGTCGCCCTGCTCGGCCCGAACGGCGCCGGCAAGTCCACCACGATCGACGTGCTGCTCGGCCTGGCCCGCCCGGATGCCGGCGCGGTCACGGTCTTCGGCCGCACGCCCGAGGAGGCCGTGCGGGCCGGCCTGGTCGGCGCGATGCTGCAGAGCGGCGGCCTGATCTCCGAGGTGACCGTGCGCGAGCTGCTCGTGCTGGCCGCCTCGCTCTACCCGGCGCCGATGCCGGTCGACGAGGTGCTGGAGCGCGCCGACCTCACCGAGCTGGCCGACCGGCGCACCACCAAGCTGTCCGGCGGCCAGACCCAGCGGGTCCGGTTCGCGCTCGCGCTGGTGCCGGACCCGGAGCTGCTCGTGCTGGACGAGCCGACCGCGGCGATGGACGTGGAGACCCGGCGCCGGTTCTGGGCGTCGATGCGGCAGCTGGCCGCCGCCGGCCGTACCGTCCTGTTCGCCACCCACTACCTCGACGAGGCCGACGAGTACGCCGACCGGATCGTGCTGATGGCCGAGGGCCGGGTCGTCGCCGACGGTCCCGCGACCGCGATCAAGGCCGTCGTCGGCGGCCGGACGATCCGCGCCACCCTGCCGGGCGTGCCGGACGGCGTGCTGGCCGCCCTGCCCGGGGTCGGCGCGGTCGAGCGGCACGGCGACGCGGTCCGGCTCACCTGCACCGACTCCGACCTGGCCCTGCGCGCGCTGCTGGCCGGCCACCCGGACGCCCGCGACCTCGAGGTCGGCGGCGCCGACCTCGAGGACGCCTTCGTCGCCCTCACCTCTCCCGCCACTGGAGTGTCGGCATGAACGCCACCTACCTGCGCACCGAGGTGCGCCGCACGCTGCGCGCCCCGCGCTACTTCGTCTTCGTCATCGGCATGCCGGTCGGCCTGTTCCTGCTCTTCTCCTCCCTGTACGGGAGCGGGGACCAGGACGGCATCGCCGCCAAGGCGTGGCTGATGGTCAGCATGTCGGTCTTCGGCGCGATGGGTGCCGCGGTCTCCATCGGCGGCCGGATCGCCGGCGAGCGGCAGGCCGGCTGGACCCGGCAGCTGCGGCTGACCCCGATGCCCGGCCGGATGTACGTCGCCTCCAAGGCGATCACCGCGCTCGCCGTCGCCGTCCCCGCGCTCGCCCTGGTCTACGCGGTCGGCGCGATCGTCGAGGGCGTCCGGCTGCCGGCCGCCCGGTGGGCCGAGGCCGCCGGCTGGAGCCTGCTCGCGCTGGCGCCGTTCGTTGCGCTGGGCATCTGGCTCGGCCACCGGCTGACCGTCGACGTGCTCGGTCCGCTGTCCGGCGCGCTGTTCACCGCGCTCGGCATCCTCGGCGGCGTCTGGTTCCCGATCGACCAGCTGCCCTCGGCGATGCAGGGCGTGGCCAAGGCCCTGCCGTCGTACTGGCTGGCCCAGGCCGGGCGGGAGCCGCTGGCCGGCTCCTGGATCGGCTGGCACGGGGTGGCGGTGCTGGCGATCTGGACCGCGGTGTTCGCGGTCCTCGGGGCCCGCGCCTACCGGCGGGACACCGCGCGAGCCTAGGTTCGACACCGTGGCGACGCGAGCGGGCTCGGAACCCGGCTGGGGCTTCGGCTTCCGGCCGGGTGCCGGCATCGCGCTGGGCCCGATCGGCCGCCGGCTGAACGGACGGGGGCGCTGGCGGTTCTTCGCCGGCATCTGGCTGCTCTACCTGCTGCCGGGGTTCGCCAGTGCCTGGACCGAGCACAGCGGGGTCGACCGGGTGCTGCGGCTGGCTCTGCTGGTGGCCTTCTGCTACGTCTACGTCGACCTGGTCGCCCGGGCGCTGACCGGTGCGCGGCCGTGGCTGCGGTGGGCCGCGCCGGCGCTGCTCGCGGCGCTGTCGCTGGCCCTGGCCGCCCTGGTCGGCCCGGACTCGCTGGGCACCGTCGTCTACGTGACGGTCGCCGTCGTCGTGCTCCAGCAGTTCCGGGTCGGGGTCCCGATCGCGGCGGCCGGCACCCTGCTGGTCGGGCTGTCGTCGCGGATCGTGCCGTCCTGGGCCGGAAGCGACACCTGGGCGGTGGCGGGGTCGGTCGCGCTCGGCTCGCTGGCAGCGTTCGGGTTCCAGGCGCTGATCCGGCGGACCTGGGAGCTGCGGGCGGCCCAGCAGGAGGTGTCTCGGCTCGCCGCCGAGCGGGAGCGGATGCGGATCGCCCGCGACCTGCACGACCTGCTCGGCCACTCGCTCACCGCGGCCTCGGTCAAGGCGCAGCTGGCCGGCCGGCTGGTCGGCCAGGACGACGTCAAGGCCGCAGCCGAGATCGGCGAGGTGGAGCGGCTGACCCGGCAGGTGCTGGCCGACGTGCGGGCGGCGGTGGCCGGCTATCGCGAGGTCTCGCTCGCGGTGGAGCTGGCCACCGCGCGGGAGGTGCTCGGCGCGGCCGGCATCGCCGCCGCCCTGCCCGGCGCGGTCGACGAGGTGCCGGCCGGGCGGCGGGAGCTGTTCGGCTGGGTGGTCCGGGAGGGCGTGACCAACGTGGTCCGGCACTCGCAGGCGTCCCGGGTGACGATCCGGGTCACGCCGACCGCGGTCGAGGTCGTGGACAACGGGCGCGGTGGGGTGGTGCGGGCGCCCGGCAGCGGGCTGGCCGGGCTGGCCGAGCGGGCCGCCGCGGCCGGCGGTCAGCTGTCCGCCGGTCCGATCCCCGGCGGTGGCTACCGCCTCGCCCTGACCGTCCCCGCCGAGGCCCCGCCCGTCCCGACCACACCCGGGCTGCACCCCGCCGCCGCCTCGCCCGGGTCTTCGGACTCCGCGGCGGAGACGCTTGGCTGGACCGCCGCGCCGGGCGCCGGGGCGACCGCGGCGGAGCCGGATCCCCCGGCGACGCCCGGCTGGACGGCGGCGCCGGCTCCGTCGGCCGGGTTCACCGGGATCCCGGCCGACCAACACCCGGCGACCGGCGCCGCGGGCGCGCCGGCTCCGTCGGCCGGGTTCACCGGGATTCCGGCCGACCAACACCCGGCGACCGGCGCCGCGGGCGCGCCGGCTCCGTCGGCTCCGTCCGCTCCGTCCGCCTGGTCACGGGCCGGCAGGGTGAGGCGGGGGACGCCGTGATCCGGGTGCTGCTCGCCGACGACCAGAGTCTCGTCCGGGGCGCGCTGGCCGCGCTGCTGTCCCTGGAGCCGGATCTCGAGGTGGTCGCCGAGGTCGGCCGCGGCGACGAGGTGGTCGCCGCCGCCCGGGAGAGCAAGCCCGACGTGGCCCTCCTCGACGTGGAGATGCCCGGCCTGGACGGCATCGCCGCCGCGGCCGCGCTGCGGGCCGAGGTGCCCTCGGTCAAGGTCGCGATCCTCACCACCTTCGGGCGGCCGGGATACCTGCGCCGGGCGATGGAGGCCGGCGCGCTCGGCTTCGTGGTCAAGGACGCGCCGGCCGACGAGCTGGCCGAGGCGGTCCGCCGGGTCGCCGCCGGGCTGCGGGTGGTCGACCCGACGCTGGCCGCCGCCACGCTCGCCGGCGGGTCGAGCCCGCTGACCGCCCGGGAACGGGACGTCCTCGTGGCGGCCCGTGACGGCGCCACGGTCGCCGACATCGCCGGCCGGCTGTTCCTGTCCGAGGGCACCGTCCGCAACTACCTGTCCGCGGCGATCACCAAGACCAACACGCGCAACCGGGTGGAGGCCCTCCGCGCCGCCGAAGCCAACGGCTGGCTCTGACCCCGGACCTCCACCCCCGACAACCCCGCTCCGTCCCCATGGCAGACCCTGCCCCCAAGTGGCGTCCTTCCGGGGGGTGCTCGGGGGCGGAGCCCCCGGGGTGGCGTCCTTCCGGGGGGTCCTCGGGGGCGGAGCCCCCGGGGTGGCGTCCTTCCGGGGGGTCCTCGGGGGGCGGAGCCCCCGGGGTGGCGCCCTTCCGGGGGGTCCTCGGGGGGCGGAGCCCCCCGAGTGGGAAGAAACTGTCGGTCGGGATCCTTAACCTCTAGCTATGCGCGCCATCACCGACATCGTCCCGACCGAGGGCACCTTCAAGGTCGTCAGCGAGTTCGAGCCCTCGGGCGACCAGCCGGCGGCGATCGACGCGCTGGAGCAGCGGATCAGGTCGGGCGCGCGCGACTCCGTGCTGCTCGGCGCCACCGGCACCGGCAAGTCGGCGACGACGGCCTGGCTCATCGAGCGGATGCAGCGCCCGACGCTGGTGATGGCGCCGAACAAGACGCTGGCCGCGCAGCTGGCCAACGAGTTCCGCGAGCTGCTGCCGCACAACGCGGTCGAATACTTCGTCTCCTACTACGACTACTACCAGCCCGAGGCGTACGTGCCGCAGACGGACACGTACATCGAGAAGGACTCCTCGATCAACGAGGAGGTCGAGCGGCTGCGCCACTCGGCGACGATGTCGCTGCTGACCCGGCGGGACGTGGTCGTGGTCGCCACCGTCTCCTGCATCTACGGCCTCGGCACCCCGCAGGAATACGTCGACCGCTGCGTCCGGCTGCGGGTCGGCCAGGAGATCGAGCGCGACCTGATCCTGCGCAACCTCGTCACCGAGCAATACACCCGCAACGACCTGTCCTTCACCCGCGGCACGTTCCGGGTGCGCGGCGACACGATCGAGATCTTCCCGGTCTACGAGGAGCTCGCCGTCCGGGTGGAGATGTTCGGCGACGAGATCGAGCGGCTCTACTACCTCCACCCGCTGACCGGTGAGGTGATCCGGGAGGTCACCGAGGTCTTCGTGTTCCCGGCCTCGCACTACGTCGCCGGCCCGGAGCGGATGGAGCGGGCGATCGGGCGGATCGAGCAGGAGCTGGCCGAGCGGCTGGCCGAGCTGGAGAAGCAGGGCAAGCTGCTGGAGGCGCAGCGGCTGCGGATGCGCACGACGTACGACATCGAGATGATGCGGCAGGTCGGCTTCTGTTCCGGCATCGAGAACTACTCCCGGCACATCGACGGCCGGTCCGCCGGCGAGCCGTCGTTCACCCTGCTCGACTACTTCCCGGAAGACTTCCTCCTGGTCATCGACGAGTCGCACAACACGGTCCCGCAGATCGGCGGGATGTACGAGGGCGACATGTCCCGCAAGCGGATGCTCGTCGAGCACGGCTTCCGGCTGCCGTCGGCGATGGACAACCGGCCGCTGAAGTGGGAGGAGTTCGCCGAGCGGATCGGCCAGACCGTCTACCTCTCGGCCACGCCGGGACCGTACGAGCTCGGCCGCACCGGCGGTGAGTTCGTCGAGCAGGTGATCCGGCCGACCGGCCTGGTCGACCCGGAGGTCGTGGTCAAGCCGACGAAGGGCCAGATCGACGACCTGGTGCACGAGATCCGCGTGCGGGCCGAGCGGGACGAGCGGGTCCTGGTCACCACGCTGACCAAGAAGATGGCCGAGGACCTCACCGACTACCTGCTCGAGCTCGGCGTCCGCGTGCGCTACCTGCACTCCGAGGTCGACACGCTGCGCCGGGTGGAGCTGCTGCGCGAGCTGCGGCAGGGCGAGTTCGACGTGCTGGTCGGCATCAACCTGCTGCGGGAGGGTCTCGACCTGCCCGAGGTGTCGCTGGTGTCGATCCTCGACGCCGACAAGGAGGGCTTCCTGCGCTCCGGCACGTCGCTGATCCAGACCATCGGCCGGGCCGCGCGGAACGTCTCGGGCCAGGTCCACATGTACGCGGACAAGATCACCCCGTCCATGGCGAAGGCGATCGACGAGACCAACCGGCGGCGGCTGAAGCAGATCGCCTACAACACCGAGCGCGGTGTCGACCCGCAGCCGCTGCGGAAGCGGATCGTCGACATCCTCGACGGGATCTACCGGGACGCCGAGGAGACCGAGCACGAGCTGGTCGGCGGGTCCGGGAGGCAGCAGTCCCGCGGCAAGGCGCCGGTGCCGGGGCTGTCGTCGCGGCCCGGCCGGGGCGGTCGGACCGGCGGCGCCGGGGCGCACGCCAAGGACCTCGCCGGGATGCCGCGGGCCGAGCTGGCCGACCTCATCCAGCAGCTCAACGACCAGATGCTGGCCGCCGCCCGGGAGCTGCAGTTCGAGCTGGCGGCGCGGCTGCGGGACGAGATCGGCGAGCTGAAGAAGGAGCTGCGCGGCATGGACGCGGCCGGCGTCAAGTAGCCCACCGCGCCCTCCCAGCCCATGTACGCACGGTAGTCACATGCGGCCGTACGGGGGAGGTGATCAAGGCCGGCTGGCCTGGCGGCGGTGATGGCGGGATAATGCACGAAGTCGGAGGGGAGTATCCCTACGCGGCGGCATCGTCATCACGGTCGATCCGACCCGGTGCCGCCGGTCGTGACCAGCGGCGGGAGAGACCTCCGGACTGGACCTTGTCGTGTCCGTCCGGAGGAGGCCTGTGAACGTCCCCGTGTGGCTCTGGTTCGCCACCATCGCCGGGATCCTCGTCCTGCTGGCGGCCGACCTGTTCATCGTCGACCACAACCCGCACGCGATCCGGGTCGCTGAGGCGGCGAAGTGGGTCGCCTTCTACGTGAGCTGCGCGATCCTGTTCGGGCTCGGGATCCTGATGTTCTTCGGCGGCCAGTACGCGGGGGAGTTCTTCGCCGGGTACATCACCGAGTACAGCCTCTCGGTCGACAACCTGTTCGTCTTCGTGATCATCATGACGACGTTCGGGGTGCCGGCGATCTACCAGCACAAGGTGCTGCTGTTCGGGATTCTCGCCGCGCTCGTGCTGCGCGGTCTGTTCATCGCGGCCGGCGCGGCGGTGATCGAGCAGTTCGAGTGGGTTTTCTACCTGTTCGGGGCGTTCCTGCTCTACACGGGGTGGCGGCTGGCGTTCCGGCGGGAGGGCGACGAGGAGGCGGAGTTCCGGGAGAACGCGGCGCTGCGGCTGATCCGCCGGTTCCTTCCGGTGACCGACCGTTATCACGGCGCCGCGGTGTTCACCCGGATCGACGGCAAGCGGTACGTGACGCCGATGCTCGTCGTGATGCTGGCGATCGGGACGACCGACATCCTGTTCGCGCTCGACTCCATCCCGGCGATCTTCGGCTTGACCAAGGAGCCGTTCCTGGTCTTCACGTCGAACGCGTTCGCGCTGATGGGGTTGCGACAGCTCTACTTCCTGCTCGGCGGGCTGCTGAACCGGCTGGTCTACCTGGACATCGGGCTGGCGGTGATCCTCGCGTTCATCGGAGTGAAGCTGATCCTGGAGGCGCTGCACGGCGAGGGGGTCACCTGGGCGCCGGAGATCGGCATCATCGCCTCGCTCACGGTCATCGTCGTCGTCCTCGGCGTCACCACCGCACTCAGCCTGCTGAAGGTCCGCCGAGATCCCTCCGCCGCTCGCCAGGTGTCCGCACCCCGCCCGCCCCCGGCGCGCGTCACTCCCGTCCCCCCTCCCGCCGAACCCGCCGTCCCCGCCCCCGCCGTCCCCGCCCCGTCGGCCGGCGACCGAGGCGCCCCCGGCCCCGGGAGAGACGGTCCGGCCGCCCGGTCGGACCGATCCGCGTCGCCTCCCGGACGGCGCCGCTCGTGACCCGGCCACCGGCGCCGGCCAGCCTCGGTCCCGACCGGGCGCCCCGCAGCCGACCCGCCGCCGAGCCGCCGAGCCACCGCGGGGCCGCGAGCCGACCAGCCACCACTGCGCCGACCGTCCACCGGCCCGCCCGTCGCGAACCGCCGACCGCGGCCCGCTCCAGTAGGTGACGGTCGGGGGCGCGCGGTCGGGGTCAGGTGGGGGGTTTGCGGCCCAGGAGGTGGAAGACGCGGCTGAGTTGGCGATAGGGATCTCGGCGGGCGGCTTCGAGCTCGACCGCAGCGGTGGCCGCGATCTGCTCCGAGTCGCCGGGGTCGAGCTCGACACCGCTGAACTCGAGCCAGTCGACGAACAACCACACCCCGTACCAGCGCACCGGCTCGACACCGCGGCTCTGCAGGAGGTCGCTGAGCTCCTCCACCGTGTCGGCCCGGCCCTGCACGCCGAGCACCCCGATCTCGGTCCTGGCGTCGAACGACGCGAGCGCGTCCGCCCACCGCCGCTCCAGCGCCGGGCGCACCGCCCCCGCCTTGGCGTTGCCCGTCATGATCGAGACCACCCCGCCGGCGTCGACGCACCGGCACAGCTGGTCGACCATCGGCCCCGGCCGGTCCAGGTATCCGAGCACGCCGTGGCACAGCACGGCGGCGAACCGGCTGCCGCCGACCGCCTCGTCGGCCCGCTCGCCGTCCGCCTGCAGCAGCGTCACCCGCTGCCGGGCCGGCGCCGGCAGTCGTTCGAGCCGCTGGCGCGCCCGGTCCAGCATCGCCGCCGACGGGTCGAGCAGCGTCACCTCGTAGCCGGCCTTGGCCAGCGGGAACGACTGGTGGCCGGCGCCGCCGCCCACGTCGAGCACCCGCGCCGGAGCCGGTGGCAGGTGCTCCAGCAGCTGGTTGTGCAGCACGTACGTGCGCACGAAACCCTTCACCGAGGCGTAGGCCCCGTCGACGAACTGATCCGCCAGACCCGCCCAGATGTCCTCGCCCACCACACCAACACTAGGAGCCGGGGATCGGGGCGACCTGGGTGCCGTCCTGGTAGACGGCGCGGATGCGGGTGGGCAGGGTGTGCAGGTCACGCGCGTCACCGTCCACGACGACGAGGTCGGCGCGCTGCCCGGACTCGATCGTGCCGCGGTCGTCCGCCACGTCGAGCAGCTCGCAGGCCGACTGGGTCGCCGCGTGCAGTGCCTGCTCCGGCGTCATCCCGCAGTCGACCAGCAGCTGCAGCTCGGCCAGGTTGCGCCCGTGCGGACCGACGCCGGAGTCGGTCCCCATCGCCACCGTCACCCCGGCCGCGATCGCCCGCCGCACCGACTCGGTGTGCTCCTCGAGCACCATCCGCGCCTTCGCCAGCACGGCGTCCGGGTACGGCACGCCGGCGTCGGCCTGCTCGAGCACCGCCCGCGGCGCCGCCAGCGTCGGCACCAGCCAGGTGCCCCAGTCGAGCATCATCTCGATCGCCTCGTCGTCGAGGTAGATGCCGTGCTCGATGGACCGGACGCCGTTGCGTACCGCGGTCTTGATGCCCTCGGTCGCCTGAGCGTGCGCCATGACGGAGATCCCGGCGGCCTGGGCCTCGTGCACCATCATCGCCACCTCCTCGTCGCGGAAGTGCCCGTGCCGCGGGTCGTCCCGCGCCGACAGCACCCCGCCGCTGGTGGCGACCTTGATCACGTCCGCGCCGGCCCGGATCAGCTCCCGGACCGTCTTGCGGATCTGCTCCGGCCCGTCGACGACCGTGTGCGGCCGGCCGGGGTGCGGCTGCAGGAGCGGGACCGTGCAGCCGGACGGGTACCACCCGTCGCCGTGCCCGCCGGTCTGGCTGAGCATGCTCACCGCGATGTGCACCCGCGGTCCCGGGATCAGCCCGGTCGCCACCGCCTGCTTGACCCCGAGGTCCGACCCGCCGGCGTCCCGGACCGTCGTGATGCCGAGGTCTAGCGTGGCCCGCAGGTTCCGGACCGCCTCGAAGTACGGGTACGAGAACGGGGTCTGCAGCGTCTTGAGCGGGTTCACCCCGCTGAAGAGCAGGTGCACGTGGCAGTCGACGAACCCGGGCAGCACCGTCGCGCCGCCGCAGTCGACCACCTCGTCGCCGTCCAGGCCCGGGCCGACGTCGACGACCCGGCCGTCCTCCACCACGACGTCCGCGTCGGCGGGCGGCGACCCGGTGCCGTCGAAGACCTGACCGTTCGCGAAGAGGGTGCGCACGACGGAGATCTCACCATGGTTGACTCCTCCCGTGGTGACGGAGATCGCGGTGCTGGAGATCACGCCCGGGTCGGAGGAGGCGTTCGCCGACGCGTACCGCAAGGTCAGGCACGAGGTCGCGGAGACCGAGGGCTGCCGGTCGGTGCGGCTGACCCGCGGCGTCGAGTCGCCGAGCCGGTTCGTCCTGCTGGTGGAGTGGGACTCGGTCGAGGCGCACGAGGGCAACTTCCGGGCCAGCGACCGGTTCGCCCGCTGGCGGGCGGCGATCGGCCCGCACTTCGCCCGGCCACCGCAGGTGGAACATTACGTCGACATCGACGGATAGCCGCGGGTTGCTAGCGTCGGCGGCGTGAAGCCTGCCGATCTCGCCCTGCTCCGGTTGCCCGGCCAGCCCACCCTCTCCCCGGACGGGACCCGCGCGGTCGTCGCCGTGAGCCGTCCCGACCTCGAGTCCGACGAGTATCGCTCGCGGCTGTGGCTGGTGGACACCACCGGCGCCACGCCGCCGCGGCCGCTCACCGAGGGCCCGCGGGATCTTGCGCCGGCCTGGTCGCCGGACGGGCGGTGGATCGCGTTCCTGCGCGCGCCGGAGGGTGGCAAGCCGCAGCTGCACCTGCTGCCCGCGGACGTCGGCGACGCCCGGCCGGTCACCACCGACGAGCAGCACCCGCTGGGTGCCGGCGCGCCGCGGTGGAGCCCCGACTCGACCCGGCTGGCCTACGCGGCCCGGGTCCCGGAGCAGGGCCGGTACGGCACCGAGGACGACCGCGGCCCGGAGAAGGAGCCGCCGCGCCGGATCACCACGCTGCACTTCCGCCGCGACGACATCGGCTTCCTGCTCGACCGGCACTCGCACGTGTTCGTGCTCGACCCGTTCGCGGACGAGCCGGCGCCGGTGCAGGTCACCGCCGACGACCACGAATACGACCAGGTCAGCTGGACGCCCGCGGGCGACCTGCTGTTCGTGACCGACCGCGACACACCGTGGAACACCTATCTGCACTCCGACGTGTATTCGTGTGCCGCCGACGGTTCCGACCTGCGCCGCCTGACCCCCGGTGGTCAGGACGCCGCCGTCCCGGCCGCATCCGCCGACGGCGGCACGGTCTTCTACCTGGCCGCCTCCGATCTGGGCGCGGACGCGGCGGACTTCGTCGGCCGCAACGGCGTGCTGTGGTCGGTGCCGGCCGACGGCTCGGCCGGGCCCACCCGGCTCACCACGCCGGACACCGATCTGATCCCGGTCGGCGACCGGCTGATCGTGGACGGTGACGGCGTGCTGGCCGCGACCCGCCGCCGCGGCAGCCAGGAGCTGGTCCGCGTCCCGGTGACCGGCGGCGAGCCGGAGGTCGTGTTCGGCGGCGCCCGTACCGTGCTGGGCGCGGCGGCCGCGGCCGGGCGGATCGCGGTCACCGCGTCGGACGCGGTCAGCGCCGGCGAGGTCTTCCTGGTCGGCCGGGACGAGCCGCTGACCGACTTCGGCGCCGAGCTGACGGCGGGCGCGCCGCCGCGCCCGATGCAGGAGCTGACCGCGACCGCGCCGGACGGCTTCCCGGTGCACGGCTGGCTGGTGCGCCCCGACCCGGACCGGTACGCCGGACCGCGGCCGGTGCTGCTGGCCATCCACGGCGGCCCGCACGCCCAGTACGGCTACACGCTGTTCGACGAGGCCCAGGTCTACGCCGGCGCGGGATACGTCGTGGTGCTCGGCAACCCGCGCGGCGCCGCCGGCTACGGCGAGGACCACGCCCGGGCGATCAAGCACCGGCTCGGCACCGTCGACGCCGACGACCTGCTGGCGCTGCTCGACGCCGCGCTCGCCACCGACGGCACCGACCGGTCCCGGGTCGGGGTGATGGGCGGCTCGTACGGCGGGTTCATGACCGGCTGGCTGGCCTCGCACGCGGGGGAGCGGTTCCGGGCCGCGATCGTGGAGCGGGCGGTCACCTCGTGGGACTCGTTCAGCGGGTCCAGCGACATCGGCTTCGTCTTCGCCGAGCAGTACACCGGCGCCGACCCGGCGGCCTCGGCCGCGCAGAGCCCGCTCGCGTACGTGGACAAGATCGACCTGCCGGTCCTGATCATCCACTCGGAACAGGACTGGCGCTGCCCGGTCGAGCAGGCCCAGCGACTGTACGTGGCGCTCAAGCTGCGCGGCGTCGACACCGAGCTGCTGCTGTTCCCCGGGGAGGGGCACGAGCTGAGCCGATCCGGGCTCCCGAGCCACCGCGTGGCGCGGTTCGACGCCATACTCGACTGGTGGTCACGGCACTTCGCCTGACATGATCATCCGGGCCGACAGCGCGGGTGGAAGGAGCCCAGACGACGTGTTCTCGTCCGAGACGCGCCGCCAGGCGGCGGCCTTCGACGCGATCGGGGAGCGGTACGACGACGTCTTCCCGCACAAGTCGGGCCAGATCATCGCCACCCAGTGGATGATCGACCGGCTCCCGTCCGGGGCCAGGGTGCTCGACCTCGGCTGCGGCAGCGGGGTGCCCAGCGCGGGCATGCTCGCCGAGAGCGGCATCGAGGTCGTCGGGATCGACGTGTCGACCGAGATGCTGGCGCTGGCCCGGCGCAACGTGCCGACCGGCCGGTTCGTGGCGATGGACGTGATGGAGCTGGACGACTCCCTCGGCCGGTTCGACGGGGCGTGCGCGTTCTTCTCGTTGCTGATGCTGCGCCGGGACGACATCCCGAAGGTGCTGCGCCGGGTCCGGTCGGTGCTCCGGCCGGGCGGGCTGGTCACGATCGGCATGGTCGAGGGCGACGTCGACTACGCGCCGATCCGGTTCCTCGGCCAGGACGTGTTCGTGACCGCGTACCCGCGGGCCGACCTCGAGGCCGCGGTGCGGGCCGACGGGCTGCACGTGCTCGAGGTCGACGTGGAGGAGTTCGAGCCGGCGTCGGCGGAGCTGCCGGCGGAGCGGCAGATCTTCCTCTACTGCCAGGCGCCGTAGCCGCCGGACGGCGCACCGGCGGTCGCCGTAAGGACGAATACCGCCGACGCGGTATACAGGTCGGGCACAGCATGGATGATCGGGTCGTTGGACCAGGTGACCAGACCGCCTCGCCGTCCCGGAGCTCCAGATGACCGACGCACTGCCGGACCCCCGACCGCCGGAACCCCGCTCGCCGCAGCCCCTTCCCGCGGACCTGCTCCGGGTCGGGGACGCCGAGCGGCAGCAGGCGGTCACCGCGCTCGGCGAGCACTACGCCGCCGGCCGCCTCGACCAGGACGAGTACGACACCCGCATCCAGACCGCGTACGCGGCGAAGACTCGGGTCGACCTGCAGGGCCTGTTCGGCGACCTGCCGGAGCCGGTGCCGTTCCCGCCGGCCGGGCACCAGGCGACGGCGTCGGCGCCGGGATGGCAGGCCGGCCGGGAGGCCCGTGACCGCCCCCGGCGCCGGACCGGAGCGCCGGTGATCCCGGTGCTGATGGTGGTCGCGATCTTCCTCGGGGTGAGCCTGCTGGTGCACTTCCCGGTGGTGCCGCTGCTGTTCCTGCTGATCTGGGTCGGCGCCGGGCGCCGGCGCGGCTGGGGCGGCGGACCGGGCCCTCGCATGTACCGCTGAGCCGCGCGGCGCGCCGTGCTCGATCATGGCGTGGTGGTCGATCTCGATGTGCTGGTACGACGGGCACTGGCCCGGCCCGGGCGGGCCCTGATCGGCATCGCCGGACCACCGGGAGCGGGGAAGTCGACGCTGGCGGAGCGGCTGGTCACCGCGCTCGGGCCGGCCGCCGCATGGGTACCGATGGACGGCTTCCACCTCGCCGACGCCGCGCTCGACCGGCTCGGGCTTCGGGACCGGAAGGGGGCGCCGGAGACCTTCGACGGCTGGGGCTACCTCGCCCTGCTGCGCCGGCTCGCGACCGAGACCGACCATCCGGTGTGGGCGCCGGGCTTCGAGCGGACGCTGGAGCAGCCGATCGCCGGCAGCATCCCGGTCGGTCCCGAGGTCCGGCTGGTCGTGACCGAGGGGAACTACCTGCTGCTCGACCGGCCGCCGTGGCCGCAGGTGCGGGCCGCGCTCAGCGAGGTCTGGTACGTCGAGGCCGACGCCGGCGTCCGGCTGGAGCGGCTGCTCGCCCGGCACGTCGAGTTCGGCAAGAGCCCGGCCGAGGCGCGGGCGTGGGTGGCCGCCGTGGACGAGCCGAACGCCCGGCTGGTCGAGGGGTGCCGGGACGCCGCCGACCTGGTCGTGCGGCTCTGAGCGCGGCTCGGCTCTGGCCGCGGCTCAGCCGGGCTTGCACTCCAGGGTGACCGAGTCGTCGTTGATGCCGAGCTCGCTCGGGCCGGCGCAGTCGCGGGGGCAGGCGCTAACTCCGCTGGCAGCGGAACTGGATGTGCTCGCCGCTGACGCCGAGCTGGCTGCCGGTCACGCAACCGTTGCCGGTGAACGGGATCGCGCCGAGCGCGTCATGCACGGTCACGGTGCCTACCGTGTAGCCGGCCACGGGCAGCTGCTTCTGCCAGAACGACGTGGCCTCGTCGCCGTCCGGCACGAGCATCGGTGCCGTGATGTCGGTGGCCCGCACGGCCACCCGACCGATCGTGGTGCCAGGCGGCAGCGGGAACCCGTCCGGGATCGTGCCGTTCTTCACGTTGGCGCCGTTGGGCGGGTTGGCGACCCGGTTGCCGCCGGGCGAGCTGGCGTCGGGGCGCCCGTTGAGCGCGCCGCCGGCCGTGTTGATGGTGGGCGTCTTCGGGGCGTCGGTGGCGGTCTGGTCGCTGCCGCAACCGGTGAGCGCGATGCCGGCCGTGACGAGCAGGGCGGCGAGGGCTGCGGAGCGCGGGGTCATCACTCGATCCTTCGGCGGGTCAGGGCAGGGCTGCTGGAGCGTCGAACCGGATGGTCGGGGCGGATCCGGCGCCGGGTGCGGGCGCCGGGTGCAGGTCGAGTACAGGGTCCGACACGACGGCACCGGAGTGGAATCCCTCATCGAGGGGGATCGCCGGCCCCTCCACTCGGGGGACGGGCTGGTGGCCCGGACGGGTGCCCGGCGTCCTGCCTCCGGGCTCGGCCGGTGGTCTAGACGAGTAAGTCCGAACTTGATCAGTGGTCGTAGGCGATCAGGGATCGGGTGACCGGTTGTCCGGTGGCGCGGTTGTGCCAGATGGCGGCGGTGAGGGCGAGGATGCGCTGGCCGACGCGGGCGGTGACGCCGTCGATGCTGCGGCCGCCGTGCAGTTCCAGGTCGAGCTGGCCTTTGAGGGTGTCGTTGACCGACTCGATGAGCTGGCGGATCGGCTTGAGCAGGTGCTCGCCGGGGCGGGGGCTGCGGTTGCGGTAGGACGGGCGCAGCAGTTGCACGCCGCGGTCGGCGAGGAAGGCGTCGAGTTCGGCGGAGACGTAGCCCTTGTCGGCGATGACGACCAGCCCGGGCCGACCGGCGGTCAGGGCCGGGTCCTGCTCCAGGATCGCCATCAGGACCTGCCGGTCGTCCAGTTTCGGGTCGGCCAGCGCCCAGCTGACCGGTAGGCCGGCTGGGGTGCAGATCAGGTGCAGCCGCAGCCCCCAGAAGAACCGGGAGTGGGAGGCGCAGTAGCCGTAACCGGCCCACCCAGCCAGGTCCGACCGCTTCGCCGCTGGCCGGGACCGGGCGCACTCGACCGGAGTGGAGTCGGTGATCCAGACCGGGTCGGTCCACAGGTCGGTGTCCGCGGCCAGTACTCGGATCAGCCGCTTGATCAGCGGCACCGCGTTCCGTAGCCGCTTGTTGTAACCCGACTGCCCGGGCAGGTACGGAAACGCACCGGGCAGCGCCCGGGGCACGAACCGCAGCCACCGCGCGTCCGAGCGCACCCCGAGCAGCACCTGCGCCACCGCCAGCGTGAGCAGTTCAGCGTCGGACAACTTCGGCGGCCGACCCGGCCGGGGACGCCGCTCCAGATACTCGTCGATCTTCACGTACAGTCCGGTCAGGAGGGTGTTCAGGTCTGTCGTCACAAACTGATCTTGAACACCCTCCGCCGACGTCCCGAGCCGGCGCGCCGTTAGGACTTACTCGTCTAGGCCAGGCGGGGCCGAACCGCTGCCGGTAGCCCCCGCCTGGGCGTCGACCTCACAGGTCAACCCGCCCGCCCATGAGTCTCAGCCGGTGGACCGCCACTCAAACCGGCCGTCCGTCAGCGGCACTGCATGCACCAGGGCGGTGTCCGGACGGCTCCACAGCTGCTATGCAGTACA
>Ga0207678_10000855_pt1 | contig 27932 bp, 37 predicted proteins | sample KBSC63metaG_FD_184319 | JGI IMG/M metagenome (GOLD analysis project Ga0207678, IMG submission 184319) | Corn rhizosphere microbial communities from Kellogg Biological Station, Michigan, USA - KBS C6-3 metaG (SPAdes) (version 2) | ecosystem: Host-associated > Plants > Roots > Rhizosphere > Soil ... | reverse complement strand
CACCCATGGGGGCGTCCGCGGGTACCTGCACAGGGGTACGCAGGAATGGCCACGGGGGTACGCAGGAATAGCAGGGGGTGCTCCGTAACAATGGCTAGTAGCAGTACTAGGGGGTATGGGTATGGGCATAGGAGGCTACGCCAATGGTGGGCACCAAGGGTAGCTACAGGATTAGTGAGGTGTTGGAGATGTGGTGTGGTGATACGTAGTGGTGAAGCTTGGCACTTAGGTCATGATGATGTGAATAGACAAGTCTATAAAGGACCAGAACATGTTGATTGCAATTGTGCTACTAAGTCGAGGAATGTGAATACAGATCCAAGGCCAAAGGTAGAGAGGTTCTGGGAGTGACATGTGTGTGTCAACATGACGTGATGATGTCAACATTGTGGATCTCACACGCATGTGTTTACGCAGGTCAACCGCGACCCCTCGCTTTTTCTGTGGCAAATGATCACCGTTGTTGACCGTTGCCGATCGATCTCTCCCCCCGGCGCTGGCGGGCCCCGGGCGGGAATGCCATTCCGAGAATGGCGGGCGCCATTGTCGTGACCACCCTAATTGCGCAGTCGATGATCCTGTTGGGCCAGGCTGGTGCTATCCTGTTGAGCCTTTATCTGATTGGCTGGGCGGGCTGGCGCATTTACACGCTGATCAGGCGGCGGTGGTTTTAGCTGGTCGATATCCTCGCGGTGCATCTGCAATTGTCGGGACTGAATGGCGTTCACGTGGTTGAGCGTGTCCATATGGCGGCCTTGCTCGTGCAATACCCGCCGGATGGCCGCCAGTTCGCGGGCCATGGTCACGAATGCCACGGTCAGCGTGACAATGCACACGATCAGCAGGGCATTGACCACGATTGCTCCGTTTCTCCCCGGTATTGCCGGTGATCTCCCGGGGATTGTGCCGGATTGCTTGGTGACTCAACGATCACGGCTTACGCTGTCGGCCGACCTGGGACACACACGCACCGCTATTGGGCTACCCGGCCGGGAGGTGTCCCCCGTTGGTTGTCGAGTCCGTGGGGACCATGGCCCCGGCCGTGGCCAAGACGCTCGCAGCACTGGCCCTCCCGCCGACGGACGCGGCGCTGGCGGCGCTGGTGACCGCGTACGCGGCCGAGATCGATGCCTCGGTCTCCCGGGCCGCCCGGTTCGATCGGCTGCTGGACCGGATCGAGCGGGCCGACGAGCCGGACGCCTACGAGGCACTCATGATCGCCCGCGGCCTGCTGTCCTCGCGGGCCGCGCTGGACAAGATCGGAGCACGTATCCAAACCGGGCTCGATGCCCTGCGGGCGACGCCACGAGCGCGCCCGTTGGCTCCGCCACGAGCGCCGGACACCTCCCCCCTCGGTCGGCTCCGGCTGGCCGCAGGGACGGAAGTGGACGGCGTGCGTGACGGGCCGCCCGGGTGACGGCGGCGGCACAGCCCTCCGTTGACATCCGCGGGTCAACCGTCCCGCGGATCTTCACCCCTCCCCGCTGGGCCGGTCCGCCGGGCCCGTGCGGCTGCGGCTGCCCGCTCACCCCGGCCACCTCCCGCGGGTTCGAGGTGATCGCGTTCGCGGCCGACGTGCTGCGGGTGGCCCTGCTCCCCTGGCAACGCTGGTGGTTGATCCACGCCTTCGAGCTGTCGATCGACCGGCACCCGATCACCGGCCGCCGACGCCTGCGCTACCGGACCCTGCTCACCCTCGTGGCCCGCCAGCAGGGCAAGTCGTTCCTGCTCCGGATCGTGGCGCTGTGGGCGCTCTACGTCCGCCGGGTGGGGCTCGTGCTCGGCGCCGCGCAGTCCCTCGACATCGCCCGGGAGTCGTGGCTTGGCGCGGTCGAGCTGGCCCGCGGAGCCGAGGAGACCGCGGCCGAGATCCCGGCCGTGGGCGGGGTGCGGATGACCAACGGGGAGCAGTGCCTCATGCTCACCGACGGCCAGCGCTACCGGATCACGGCGGCCACCCGCGGCGCCGGGCGTGGCCTGTCGGTGGACGTCCTGCTGCTCGACGAGTTGCGCGAGCATCGGGACTACCTGGCCTGGGCCGCGCTGTCCAAGACCACCCTGGCCCGGCCGGAGGCGCTGATCTGCGCGGTCTCGAACGCGGGCGACGACGAGTCGGTCGTGCTCAATGACCTGCGGGCACGGGCCATCGAGGCGATCAGTCGGTGTTCCGGCGAGCGAGAGATGCCAGCGGATATACCGGCCGATCGTCTCGCCGGGTTCACCCCGGCGGGCCACGACGGCGCCAGCGCAGCCGATCCCTCCGGCGGGCTGTTCCTGGCCGAGTGGTCGGCCCGCGAGGGTGTCCCGCTCGACGATCGCACCGGGTGGGCGGCGGCCATGCCGGGGCTCAACATCGACGTCGTCGGCCCGCGCGGCTGGCAGCCTGCGCCGATCACCACGGAGGCGGTGCTCGGCTTCCTGGCCACCGATCCGCCCAACGTGTTCCGCACCGAGTTGCTCTGCATCCGGGTCGGCGCGCTGGACACCGCCTACGACCCGGTCGAGTGGGCGGCCTGCGCGGACTCGGCGTTCTCGCTGCGCCCGTACCGGGACCGGGTCGCGGTGTGCGTGGATGTCGCGCTGGACGGCGAGCACGTGACCGCGTGCGGCGCGGTGGTGCTGCCGGACGGCCGGGCCGGGGTGGCGGTGCTCGGCGCCTGGGCGGGCCGGGGTGCGGTGAGCGCGGCCGAGCGGGTTCTCCCCGGGATCTTGACCGCGATCCGGCCGCTGGAGATCGGCTGGTATCCGACGAGCCCGGTGGGCGCGCTGGGCCCGGTGCTGCGCAACCTGCGCCGGACGATCCGGCTGGCCCTGCCCAGGCTGGTCGACGACCCGGTGATCGGGCGGCACCTGGTGACCCACGACGAGTCCGAGGCGGCCAAGATCACCGCGACGATGGAACGGGAGTCCGCGCAGGGGCTCGCGGACCTGTTGCGGGTGCGTCGGCTGGTGCACCCGGCGGACCCCCTGCTCGACGCTCAGGTGCCCGCGGCGCAGCGGGTGGACGCACCCGGCGGGGAATCGGGCTGGCGGCTCACCCGCCGCGGTGGGGGCCACTGCGATGCCGCGTACGCGGCGGCCGGGGCGGTGTTCCTGGCGCGGGCCACGCCCGGCTTACCGGCGAGACCGCAGCGGGCGCAGATCTTCTAGCGCCCGTTGACAGGGCGGTGTCAACCTCGAGGATTTTCGATCTTGCTAGGGGGAGCGGTGGAACGGTTCGCGGAGGGTCTACAGGGGCTCGGCGCGCTGGCGGTGGCGGTCGGGCTGTTCGCGTGGTTGGCCTGGCCGATCGCCCTGCTCGTGCTCGGTGTGCTGGCCGCGGTGGCGGGGGTGGCCCTGGAGATCGGTGCCCGGCCGCGCCAGGTGGTGGCGGCCCCCCGGCCGATGACACCCGAGGAACGCCGCGCGCACTCGCTGGCCGACCTCGCGGCACACCAGAGCGGGCGGTAATCCGTGGGACTCGGCCAGTTCTTCACCCGTGACCTCAAGATCACGCAGACCGACACGGTATCCGGCGTCTCGGTCACCGACGTGATCGTCCAACCGCCCTACGGGATGGGCTGGCCGGAGTGGCACGCGGCGGGCCCGTACCAGGGCTGCCTCCAGATCTCGGCCGCGTGGCGGGCCTCGCTGTTGCTGGCCGAACTGCTCGGGCGGCTGCCCTGGGACGAGTACCGCTCGATCTCTCCGGAGCCGGAGGATCCGCCGGAGAAGCAACCGGTACCGCCGATCTTGGAACAACCGGCCCCGCCGGACACCCGCATGGTCACGTTCTCCTCGATGGGGCTCGACGCGCTGTTCCACGGCAACGCGGTGGCGATCATCACCAGCCGGGACCGGCAGGGCTACCCGTCCTCGTTCGCGCCGGTCGTGGCCGAGCGGGTGTGGATCAAGCGCGTGCAGCGCGGGGACGCGCTGCCCTGGCCGGTCGGCAGCATCGCCTACTGGATCGGCCCGCAGCCGGTCCCGGACGCGGATCCGCGGGACGGGTCGGGCCACTGGTACCGGCCGGACGAGATTTTCCACGTCAAGGGGATGTGCCGCCCCGGCGCGCTGCGCGGTATGGGCGTGCTAGAGGTCGGGCTCAATGGCGGCCCGCTGGCGCTGGCCCAGACGTTGTCCGGGCAGGCGGCCAACGTGTCCGAGGCGGGCGTCCCGACGATGCACATCCGGTCATTCGACCCGGATTTCGACTCCGGCCAGGCGGCGGAATTGAAATCCAAGGCGATCGAAACGCAGCGGGTGCGGTCTCCCATGGTGACCAACGCACTCGTCGAGGCCAAACCGCTCGCCTGGAATCCGACCGAAACGCAGTTGTTGGAGGCCCGGAAGTTCTCCCTGGTGGAGATCGCCAACATGTTCGGAATGGATGCTGAGTGGTTAAACGCAGGACAGGTGTCCGGGACGTATCAGAACATCGAGCAAAAGGGTATCGACTTCCTGCGCCATTCCGCGGGGGGTTGGCTCGCTCGGTTCGAGCAGGCGCTCACCGCCATCCGGCCGCGTGGCCGGTGGGTCGAGGCCAACCGCAACGCGGAGCTGCAATCCGACACGCTCACCCGGTTCCAGTGCTACGAGATCGCCATCCGCAACGGGTTCATGACCCGTGACGAGGTGCGCGCCCTGGAGCGCCGCAAGCCGCTCACCGAGGAACAGAAGATCGAGGCGCTGCCGACCGAGGTCACCAGTCACGAGCCCGCGGGTCCCCCCGGCGGCAGCGGATCGGCCACTGGCGTCCCGGGCGGGCCCCCGCGGGGTGCGCGCCAGCCGGGCCGCACGGGCATGCAGGGGCCCTCGCACGGGGCCGGACAGCGGCCCAAGGCAGCGAAGCCGACACCAGTGAGGTCGTGAGGGAGTGGCCATCTTGGGCAAGAAGGCGAAGAAGGCGAAGCGCAAGATCAAGAGGAAGCTGGCCCAGAAGCTCGACCCACCGGAGCGCGCCATGGCCCCGGCCTCGGCCACGGCCGAGCGGGCCGGGACGGATCTACCCCCCTCGGCCATGCACGAGCCGGACTATCCCGATGACGCGCGGGCGGTACAGCGCACCCCCAAGGCCAAGCGCAAGCGCAAGAGCGCGATCAAGAAGAAGACGATCAAGGCGATGCACCAGGAGGTGAATCGGCGGATTGCCGCGGTCGGCGCGGAGCAAACCGTGCTCGATGAAGACATGTCCGATCACGAGAAATTCGTGCAGCTCACCCGCCAGACCGGCAATATCGGGGACACCCTGGCCGGTCAGGCCCCGGCTCCGGAATTGATTTACAGCGAACTGATCCGGCTCATGGCGCTGTGCGCCGCGTGGGCACAGTCGATCGCACCGAAAAGGGGGCAGCGATGACGGCCGACTACTACCGGGCCCCGCTCACCGATGCCGATGCGCCGCGTGGACCGTTCTCCGACGAACAGTTACGCGCGGATCTGCACCCGGGGGACGCGGGAAACAATCTCAAGAAATATTGGCTGTCGAAAGAGGGGCTAGCGAAATGGGCGACCAAGCCGCACCCCTGGACGGCGCTGTATCACCATATCCTCAAGCACGTGGGGAATCCGGAGAAGGCGAAGCGGATTGCTTCGCAATGGTTCCACGACCATTTCGGCTATTGGCCCGGGGATCGGAAGGGCAAGAATCCGGTAGGCAAAGGGTAGCGCCGGATTGGTTCGGCCTGGCGTTCTGGGAGGGCGTGATCACGGCGTGGGCGATGATCTTGGAGAGGTGGGCGGTGGCAGTGGGCGAGGAACACGAGCTGTACGGCGCGGCGCGCGTTGACAGAGCACTGTCAACGTCGGGGGCCGATCTCGCGCCGGGCGGGCCGGACCCGGCGGCTGAGCTGCCGGATCCCGCTGAGCGGGAGATCCCGCACGAGCGCCAGCCCGCCGGGCTGCGGGCCGCCCGGGTGATCCGCACGACGCTCACCCGGACCACCCGGCGGGATCTCGGCCGGGCGATGCTCGACATGACGGGGCCGGGCGGCTGGCGCTCGACCACGCTCAATCCCGACATGCCGGACCCGCGGAAGTTCGCGATCTTGTCCGACCGGTTCGACAAGATCACGCAGACCGACGAGGGGACCGTGCTCTACCGCGAGCTGCTGGCGCTCGCGGCGGTGGCGGCCGGATGGGCACAGGGCATCCAGCGGCGGCACTGGCGCGACGTCAAGCGAGCCCGCCGGGCAGCCCGGCGGGCTCGACGGGCGCGCCGCCGGGGCGATCACGTGCGCGAGCCCGGGGACGTGCCCGGGCTGGCGGCCGGGCACGGGGACGTGGACGGGTGAACCAAGAGGCGGCACTAGAGGCGCTGACCGATATCGCACTGTTCATCGCCATCTATATCGGGGTGCTGCCGACGATTTACGCGGTAGGTGAGCCGCAGACAAGGAATGAGGCCATGGCCCGGGCGGTCGCGTTATGGATGTGCGCCATTGCGGGCGTCCTGCTCATCATATGGCTGGCGGTGGCCATTCTCATTCGCCTTGGCCTGATCGTGCACGTCGCATAAAGGGGGAGGTACGGGGATGCCGATGATCGAGGAAGTGTTCCACCGCGTCGAGGGCGCAGAGCTGGAGATGATGCGGGCCGAGGCGGGCGGGTCCGACGGCCGCACGGTGTACGGGATCTTGGTCCCGTGGAACCACCCGCAGCGCATCGATGATCAGCTCGTCGAGCAGTTCGAGCGGGGCTCGGCCGATCACGTGATCCAAGCCGGGGAGCGCGGCCGGGCGCCGGGCGGGCTGCCCGCGTACCGGATGCACTTCGCCCGCGAGCACGTCCGCCAGGGCGGTGTCGCGTGTGGACGGACGCAACTCCTGCGCGACGACGCGGCCGGGCTCTATGGGGAGTGGCGGATCAGCAAGACGGCCACCGGGGACGAGCTGATCGAGTTGATCCGGGACGGGGTCTACCGGGAGCTGTCGGTCGGGTTCCGGTGTGCCCCCTCGTGGTCGCGCACACTGCTCGACGGCACGGTCTCCCGGCAGCGGTTCGACCCGTTCGAGGCGGCCTCGGTGCTGCGCGGCGCGTACGCCGATGCGGCGGTCGTCGAGGGCGTCCGACACGAGGCGCTGACCACGATCGAGCGGCCCCGGCTGACCCGCGCTCGCCTCGCGCTGGCGGACTGGCCGGTCGCCTAGGCTGCCCACCCGTGGGCGCGGTCGGCTGGATCGTCCTCGCGCTGGTCACATGGGCGGCCCTGGCGGTGCTCGTGGGAGTCCTGCTGGGCCAGGCCATCCGCCTGCGCAACCGGCGTTGAATGCACGATCTTTGACAGCGCCGTGTCACCGGCCATAGCCTCGCCCCGATTCCCGGTTCCCCGGCGATCGACCGCTCGGCTTCCTGACGCCCGGTGTTCACCCCCGGCCGATCAGCACCCCGACGGCGTTCCGACTCGGCACCCCGGTCCCTGATCCCTGCCCCCTTGACCGGGAGTGCCTGCCATGTTCGTACGTCTTTTCCTGCTGGCCACCACCCTCGCGATGCACCGTCGGGCGCCCGGCGGATCGGCCGTACTCACCCGGCGGCGCGAGGAGTTCCGCACCATCCACGAGCGCGCCCGGGGTGTCATCGAGGCTGCCGCGGGCGCCAATGACGGCGCCGGGCGCGAGCTGTCCGAGTCCGAGGCGGCAGCCGTCGCGGCCGACCGCGAGCGGGCCGAGGCGCTGTCCGAGGAGATCTCACAGCTCGTCGAGGACGAGCTACGCGCCGCGCGGGTCGCGGCCGGGTACGCCGAGATCGGCACCGCCGACGAAGCCGAGGGCGCGGGGGCCCCGGGCCCCGGCGGCGACCAGGAGCGCTCCGGCTCGGGCACCGAGCACACGACCTCGTCCACGACCGCCCAGGATCGCGATCCGGGCCACTACCGCAGCGCGGTAGAGGGCGGGGAGCACTCGTTTTTCACCGACCTTGTCCGGGCCCGTGAGGGCGACGAGGAGGCGGCCACCCGGCTGACCGAGCACAACCGCGCGCTGTCCACGACCGTGTCCGGCGCGGGCATCGTGCCGCCCCGGTGGTTGACCGAGGAGTACGAGAGCCTGGCCCGGCAGGGCCGGGTGCTGGCCGAGATGGTCCGGCACATCCCGATCACCTCCCCGGCGCCGATGACGCTCCCGCGGCAGACGGCCGGGACGGATGCGGTTATCGCCGAGCAGGCGACGGAGAACACGCACCCGTCCGAGACCGATGCGTTTGCGACCACCACCGACGTCGTGACTCCCAAGCCGACGAGCGGGATCCAGGTGGTCTCCCGGCAGATGATCGACGCCACCAACCCGGCCGTCGACGCGCTGATCTACGGCGACATGCTGAGCGTCTACAACCGCAAGGTCGAGGACAAGGTCAGCGCGGCGCTCGTCTCGGCCGCCGGTGCGGCCGTGATCGCACTGGCCTCCGACGCAACCAACTTCACCGCAGCAGCGGCCGAGGACGCGATCACCGATGCGGCCATCGCGGTCTGGAACGCGCGCAAGCTGCCCGCGGACGTGATCGCGATGCGCACCTCGCGGTGGGGCCGGTTCATGAAATTCCGCGACACCGCCGGGCGGCGCCTGTTCCCCGCGGAGGAGCAGCTCGTGAACGTCTCGGGCCGCGGGTCGGTCACCGTCCCGGGCTCGGTCGGCGGGCTCGGCGTGGCGGTCACCGAGGGCCTGGGCATCGGCGGCGCGACCTATCCGGAGAACATTCTCGTTTTCCGGTCGGCGGACACCATTCTTTTCGAGGGCTCCGTCCTGCGATTCCGGTACGAGGAAGTGGCCGGGCCGGAATCGGTGAAACTCGGCGTCTGGGCCTACACCGCGTGCATCGTGCGGCAGGCGGCCAACTCCGTCCGTCGCGTGCAGATCACGGCCGCGTGAGCGGGAAGGAATCGGAGAAATGGCAGACGACACCAGCACCAGCGCCAGCGCGGCCCCCACGTCCGCAGCGTCCGCAACGTCCACACCGGATTCCGGTGCCGGGGCCTCGGCCAGCAAGACGGCCGCCGGAACCTCCAGCACCACCGCCACGAGCGAGTCGGTGGCCGGGGCCGAGTCCGGCGCACCGGGCACCGGCGGGCACGAGCCGCGGGGCGGCGCTGGGCCGGAGGGCGGCCCGGTCCCGGGCGACCCCACGACCGAGCCGGTGGCCACGGCGGCACAGAGCCACGTCGTGGGCCGGGTAGGGCCCCCCTCGATCGCGCAGGACAGCGACGCGCCCTGGCACACCCCGGAAGGGGTCGGCCAGATCCGGCCGGGCCAGGTGCTCGACGCGAGCACGGTCGTCGAGGGCGGGCACCTGGAGACCGCGCCGCTACCGTCCGCGCTCGGCGCGGGCCCGTACGGCGGGGACACCCCGGCCGACGACAAGCCGAACACGATCAAGGCGACGACCCCGGGCGAGGACGAGCCGGGGGTCAACGAACTGCCGCCGAACACGCCACTTCCGGGCGACGCCAAGTCGTCGAGCAGCCTCACCCCGACCGGCGTCCCGACCGGCAAGGCGGCGGCCGACAGCGGGGCTGATAGCACGACTACCAGCGGTGACGACAAGGGGGCCGAGTCCCCATTGTCGGGGTCGTCCGGTACCTCTGAGGCGGGCAAGACCACGACGGCGCCGGGCTCGTCCGGATCGCCCACCCTCCCCACGGAGGGCTCGGCGTCGTCCCCCCATCCCGGGTCTGACGGCGATTCCGAGACGGCGGACTCGGGCACCGAGGGATCCGACACGGGCCCGGCCGAGTCCGGCGGAACGTCCGAGCCGTCGGGCTCGGCCGGGTCTTCCACGAGCAAGCCGAGCACGAGCGGCTGAGCCATGCCGTGGGCGCCGGAGTACGCGACCGTTGACGAGATCCGCGAGTTGATCCGCATCGATGACGACGCGGACGACGCGGTGATCGAGGCTGCGCTCTCCGGCGCCTCCCGGGCGATCGACCATGCCTGCGACCCACGGCCGGGACACTGGCGCCAGTTCGGCCGGACCGACACCCCGCAAGATCGTTGGTTCACCCCGTCCCGGCGCGGCTACTCGGCGCCCTGGCGTGATCAATGGGTGGCGATCACCGACGACATCGCCAGCTCGTCCGGCGTCCTGGTGGCGGCCGACCTCACCGGGGACGGTAGCTACGTCGAGATCACCGGAACGACCCTGCTCCCGCGCAACGCGGGCGCGCAGGGCCTCCCCTGGGACTCGATCCTGTTTACCGGTAGCTCGATGCCGATCCCGCCGATCATCGCGGAGTCGGTCAAGGTCACCGCGGAATGGGGCTGGCCGGACGTGCCGGGCCCGATCCACCAGGCGTGCCTGATCCAGACCAACCGGTTGATCATGCGCCGGGACGCGCCGTTCGGGGTGGCCGGGTCACCGGAGGTCGGCTCCGAGGTGCGGCTCCTGGCGCGCCTGGATCCCGACGTCGAGACCATGGTCCGGCCGTACATGCGCAAGATCGGGACGGTGCTCGAATGATCTTGCGTGAGGTGATGGACGACCTGGGCGAGGCGCTCAAGGTCATCGACGGGCTGCGGGTCAAGCCCTACACCGAGCAACGGGTCATGGCGCCGATGGCCATGGTCAGCTTGCCGCGGACCTACAGCTACGACGCGACGTTCGACCGCGGGTCCGACGACATCGAGATCCCGATCGTGGTCATGGTCGGCCGGATCGACGCGGAGTCGGCACGGAATGCGCTCGGCCCGTATGTCGATCCCACCGGCCCGGACTCGATCAAGGCGGCCGTCGAGAATCATAAATCAACCGTCTGGGACATCGCGCACGTCATCGACGTGCAGTTCCTCGTAATGGCTTCGTCGGGTACGGAGTACCTGACCGCAACGTTCCGGGTGCGCATCGTCGGCTCGGGAAGGGGATAGAGCAATGGCGTTCGTTCACGGTAAGGGCGTCGTGGTCTCGCTCGGCGGAGACGACCTGTCGGTGTTCGGCACCTCGTGCGAATACGAGCTGAAGGCCGACGCGCACGACGTGACCACGTTCGGTCAGGACACCAAGGTCTTTAGCGGTGGGCTCAAGGAATCCACGATGAAGATCGAGGGGAACTACGACTCGACGGCCAGCACGGGCCCCCGGGGAATCATCGAGCCACTCGTGGGCGAGGTCTCGGAGATGATCTATCAGCCGGAGGGCACCGGGACCGGGAAGCCCACCCGCACCTGGGATGCGCTGTGCACGAGCTACGTCGAGACGGCGCCGGTCTCGGACATGATCAAGTTCACGGCGCAGTTCCAGGGCTCGGGCTCGGTGGCCACCAGCACGAGCCCGTAGTTGACACGGGGCTGTCAACACCCGCACGGCACCCATCCATCACGGGACTCGGACGACGTGAGGCAGAGATATGGACGAGGAATACCGCCCGGATCTGATTGGCACGGACGCAGGCGGCAGCGTCGCGGCTATCGGCGACACCGACCCGGGGCAGATCGTCGATAAGGCGGCGTTGCTATCCGGGGCAGCGGCGGTCGAGTTGACGGCTGTCCCCGTTCCGGGGTTCGGCCTGATCAAGGTCAAGCCGCTGTCCCGGGCTCAGGCGATGAGCGTCTATAACCGCGATCTCGACGCGGCCGAGATGGAACAGGTGCTCGTGTCCTATGCCGCGGTCGAGCCGACGTTCACCCGCAAGGAAGTGGCCCGCTGGCAGGAGATCGACACGGCGGGCGGCGCCCTGTCCAAGCTCGTGCACGTGATCATGGAGATCTCCGGAATGGAGATCGGGGCGGGTAAGGCGGCATACAAACGATTTCGAGGCGCGGCCGGATGAGGAGTTCGCCTATTTCCTGGCCAAGGAACTAGGGATGACCGTGGCAGATCTCCTCACGCGAATGAGTAATAAGGAGTTCGTCGAGTGGGCGATCTACTACGGCCGCCGCGCACAGGAGGCGCAGCTCGCCCGGGGTGGGTGATCCCCCGTGGTGCGTGATCGCGACATCGACGTCGAGGTCGACGGCATCCCGCACGTGTTGGCCTGCCTCGCGGCGCTCGATCACACCGTCGACGACCGGGCCGACGAGGTGATCAAGGACTCGGCGGAGACGGTGGCCAGCCGGACCCGGGCCCTGATGCCGGTCGGCCCGGTGCCGCACGGGCACGCGCGTAGCTCCGTCGAGGTCGTGCGCACCGAGGGCCTGGCGGCCACGGTGAGCGAGGGCTCGGCCCGGTTCCCCTACGTCGGATGGCTGGAGTTCGGCGGCCACGTCGGGCGGCGCCACGCGGTGGCCCGGCAGTGGATCCCGCGCGGCCGGTACCTGTTCCCCTCGCTGTCCACGGTCCGGCCGGGACTGACGCCACAGATGCACGAGGCCATGCGCCGGGCAGCCCGCGAGGCGGGCTGGGATCCGGATGGCTGACCCATGGCACTGACCGGCGGACCCACCGTCACGCTGCGGTTCAAGGGCGACGCGGACGATCTGCACCGGACCGTCGCGGGCGTCCGGACGGCGGTGGCCGGGCTGGCGACCGCGGGCGTCGGGCTGGCCGGAACGGTCGGCGTGGTCGGCGCGCTCGGTGCCGCCGCGAGCGCGGCCGTGGTCTCGGTGGCGGCGCTCCCGGCGGCCTTCCTCGGGATCGGCATCGCGGCGGCGGCCCAGACCGAGCAAGTCAAGACGCGGTTCACCGCGATGAAAGATCATGTCGTCGCGGAGACGACCCGGCTGGCCGCCCCGATCCAGGCCGAACTACTGCACACCGCGGACTCGGTAGAAGCCGCGTTCAACCGGATCGCCCCCTCGCTCGGCCGGATCTTCGAGATGACCGCGCCGCATCTCAAGATCTTTACCGACGGGGTGACCTCGCTCGTCGAGCGGGCGATGCCCGGGTTCGAGACGGCCATCGCGAACGCCACCCCGCTGGTCGGGGCGTTTGCTCGCGGGCTCGATTATCTCGGGACCGGTATCGGCAATTTCTTCGCGGAATTGTCCTACGGGACTCCCGGCGCGGTTAAGGGCATGGACGCGCTGTTTAAGCTCACCCGGGATTTGCTGGTCTACCTAGGCCATTTAGTGGGCCAACTCGCGAACTCCCTCGGCCCGGCGTTCGCGGCCCTGGAGCCGTCGATCATGGTGGTTGTGCGGGCCCTCGGGGAGGGCCTGCTCTCGATCGTGCAGACGCTCGCGCCCTACGTCGGCACGCTGGGCCGCTCGATCGCGGAGTTCCTCACTGCCGCCCTGGACGCGGCCATCCCGGTGGTCAACGCGATCCTGCCCCTGCTGGCCGAGTTCGGCGGCATGCTCATGGACTCGGTCACCCCGATCCTGCGCGAGCTGGGCCCGGTGCTGGCCGAGGTCGTGCGGGAGCTGGCCGACGGGCTGCGCCCGGTGATCCCGGTGGTGGCCGCTGCCTTCCGCGAGATGACCCCGACGATCTTGGAGATCGCGCGCGACGCGGGCCCACTTCTCGCCGAGATCATCCGGGTGCTGGCCCCGCTGTTCCTGGAGCTGGTGAGCGGTGCCCTGGACTTGACCAACGCGCTGCTGCCGGTCATCCCGCCCTTGCTGGAGATGGCGAACAACGCGATGCCGCTGGTGGCCGGGGTGATCAAGGACGTGCTGATCCCGGTGATCAAGTGGCTGGTGACCGAGTTCGTCGGCCTGATCGACTACGGGGTCAAGATCGCGGAGTCGTTCGCGGACCTGTCGGTGCGCTGGCGGACCTACTGGGACGAGATCAAGGCGGCGTTCGCGGACGCGGACGCCAAGATCCGCGCGGGCATCGAGGGGTTCGCCTCGCTCGGCGAGACCGCCCGGCGGCACTGGGATGCGATGTACCAGGCGATCAAGGGCAAGATCGAGGAGATCGTCGCCTGGGCGGCCGACTTCCCGAGGCGGATCATCGACGCGATCATGGCCTACGTCCAGCGGTTCTACGACGCGGGCGCAAGCCTGATCCAGGGGTTCGCGGACGGCATCGCGTCCAAGGCCGAGACGGCGAAAGAGGCGGGCATCGTCACGGTGCAGGGTGTCGATGCGGTGTTCCCGCAGTCGCCTCCGCCGGAGGGCCCGTTCGCGGGCTCGGGCTGGACCTACTACCGCGGTCAGTCGCTCATCGACGGGTTCGTCGAGGGCGTCCGGGCGGCGGCCCCGCAGCTCTACGCGCAGATCACCAGCGTGGTCGGCCAGGCGCAGGGGCTCATGGCCGCGGTGGGCGAGGTCGCGCAGCGGGTCATGTCCGGCGGGCAGATCTTCGAAGACTTCTCCTACCAGGGGATGAGCGCCAACCTGGCCCGGTACAACGACATGATCAGCAAGGCGGTGCAGGGGGCCAAGGTCAACTGGGACCCGCGCACGGGCTCGGGCTCGGCCAGCATGGGCGGGCTGGAGCTGAAAGTCGCCCCCGGCGCTGACAGCGCGCTGTCATCGATGCTGATGAACCTGGTGCGGACCGGTCAACTCCAGCTCGCGAGGGCCTGACCGATGCCTCTTGCTGCGACCTACCGGGGCCGGGTGGACGGGGCGGTCGGCGCGTCGAGCGTGGTCTCCGGGCCCATCCCGGTCACCACCGGTGAGGCGTTCGTCATCGCGGTGTTCGCGGACTCGCTCTACGAGGACACCACGGCCGTGGTCACCGCGACCGGCATGGGCATTAACTGGCCGATGACGAACACGTTTATGGGCAATGTCGACGACGGTGCATTCGTCGGCATCTATGCCGCCATTCCGTGTCCCTTTACCGGGACGACCACGGTCACGGTGACCACGGCCGGATCCCCCTCGGCCTATCGGCGCCCGTCGTTCATGATGTGGTCGGTCACCGGTTACGACCCGGCCGATCCGGTGTTCGCCCGTACCACGGTCGACACGTTCGGCTATCCGACGATCAACACGACGCTGCGGTCCACCCCGGGCACCCCGAACCGCTCGATCGCGATCATCGCGGGCACCGACGCGATGGCCCGCGGGGCGGCGTACATCTCGGGCTCGGGTATCAATCCGGGGTACGGGTTCGACCAGCCCGCGGCGGCCGGGCAGCGCAAGATCTCGTACTTCTCGACGGCCGCGGTGTGGACCGCCCGCGACGCCAATCAGTCGCTCACCATCGAGCCACCCGGGACGTTCTCGGTCTACCCGCTGGCGGTGATGGAGTTCCGCGAGGCGCCCACGGCGCCGATCGTGGACGCGGGCACCGATCGCACCGTCGAGCGCACCAAGGGCGTGATCCGGACCGCCGGGGAGACCAGCGACGGCGGTAAGCCGATCACGGCCCGGCAGTGGCGGCTCATGTCCGGGCCGGGCGGCTCGGGCGCGCCGGTCGACCTGGCCGCGTACGGCGGTGATCCGAAACGCTGCGCGCTGCCGAGTGCGGTCGCGGGCGCGCACGTCATCCGCTACACCGCGACCAACTCCGTCGGGCCGGGCTACGACGAGGCGACGATCACGGTCACCCCGCTGCGGCCGACCGTCGAGGCGGGGCCGGACCTGACCCAACCGCTCGGCGTGGTCACCCGCACGGCCACCGAGACGGCCGGGGACTCGGCCATCACCTCGCGGCGGTGGTACGTCGTCGAGGGGCCCTCGGCGGTCGGCACGACGATCGGCAGCGCGGCGGCGCTGAGCTGGACACCGCCGAGCCTGGGCCGCTGGGTGCTGGGCTACACCGCGACGTCGAGCGCGGGCACATCCGACCCGGACACGTTCACGCTCACCGCGGGCGTGTCCGGTGTCCCCCTCAAGATCGGCCGCACGCCCGTGCCGAAATTCGCGGTCGCGCTGGCGTTCGGCGGGAACCTGACCGACCCGGACGGCTCGGACTGGGTGTTCACCGAGGTGACCACGGACGTCCGGCTCGATACCGGGGTGCACCTGCGGCACGGGCGCAGCGATGAGGCCAGCGCGAGCCAACCGGCGGCGCTGGCGCTCACGCTCAACAACCGGCACGGCCGCTACAGCCTGGGAGGGCTATCTCCGCACTGGCCCAACGTCCGGCAGGGCACCCCGGTACAGGTCAGCGTCGACCTCGGTTCGGGCTTTCAGACGCTGTTCACCGGTTACGCGGACGGCTTCACTCCCGAGTGGTCGACCGAGCCGATGCGGCCCGGCAGCGGCGGCCTGGGGGCTCGCGGGGATGCCGTGGTGCGGCTGTCGGCCAGCGGCACGATGCGGCGGTTGCAGCAGGGGCAGCCGATCGTGTTCTCCCCGCTCCGCCGCGGGCTGATCAACTCCTCCGGCGTGGTCGCCTACTGGCCGGGCGAGGACGAGGAAGGCGCCACGCTGATCGCGTCGGCGTTCCCGCAGTACCCGCCGATGGACTTCTCCGGCCGGATCCACGGCGGGTCCAACCCGGGGCTGCCCGCGGCGTCCCCGCGGCTGGCGGCCTCGGACGTGTTCGCCTGCTCGAAACCGCTGCCGCTGATCAGCGATTCCGAGTGGTACGGCACGGTCCCGGACTTCACCGGGACCGAGATCATCCAGCTCCGGTGCCTGATCGCGGTGCCGTCGGCCGGGAGCAATGACGGCGGGGTGATCCTCGGCATGATCACCACCGGGGACCCGTCATTCTGGGAGATCCGCTACCGGACCGGCGGGCTGTTCAACGTCCGGGCCTGGCGGGACTCGCTGGTGCTCGATACCGGGCCGATCGCGCTCGTGCCGGTCATCCCCGGTTCGACATCGTTTGTCGGGATCGACGGGCGATCCGGTCAGCTCGGGCTCACCCTGACCAAGAGCGGCAGCAATATCGATTGGGTGATCGACTTCATCGAGCAGGGGGCAGGAGTCGGCTACGTGTACGGGCCGGGCGCCGGGGGGCCGACCGTGCCGGGCGCCTCGGTGGGCAAGCCGGTCCGGATCCAGACGGCCACCGACGGCGGGCACATGGACGTCACGCTCGGGCACATCGTCTGCCGCAAGGATGCCCGGGACACCACGCTGCACGTCAATCAACTCAATGCGTACCGGGGCGAGAACATCGGTACCCGGCTCAACCGGCTGGCCGGTGAGGCGGGAATCTGGTACCAGCAGATCGACCCCTCGCTACCCGCGTGGGCCTTCCAGGGGATCATCACCGACACGATGGGCTCGCAACCGCCGGGCACCGTGCTCGATCTGTTCCGGGACTGCGAACGGACCGACGGCGGGATCTTGTGGGATGGCAAGGGGCCGGGGCTGAGCTACACCACCAAGCGCTACCGGGAGTCGCGCGCGCCGGTGCTCGTGCTCGATGCGGCAACCGGGATGCTCGGGCTTCCGTTCGTGCCCACCCACGACGACGCTTACCGTGTAAACCGCTCCGAGGTGCAGCGCTACCGCGGGGCCAGCGCGGTCTATCTGGACACCGCCGGACCGCTGGGCAGCGACACGATCGGGCGCTACGACGACTCGCGCACGGTGAACTGCCGCGACGACACGGCGCTGCCGCAATATGCCTCATGGGCGGTGTTCCAGGGCACCGTCGAGGGCTACCGCTACCCGCGGCTGACGCTGGATCTCACCGCCCGCCCGGACCTGCTCGACGAGTGGTGCTCGATCATCCCCGGGGACCGGATCGACGTGATCAATCTGCCGCTGGTGAACGCGGCGGCGCCGGACGACCGGGTCCGCCTGGCGGTCGAGGGGTTCGAGCAGACGATCACCTGGTCACGCTGGACGGCCACCCTCAACACGTCGCTGTATCGGCGCTGGGAGGTGGCGTGCGTGGCCGCCGAGACGGGCGATACGCAGGAGTTCTGCGCCCGGGTGGACACCAACGGCTCGGCGCTGGCGGCCATCGCGGCGGCCGGGGCCACGACGATCAGTGTGGCGGTCTCGGCCGGTCCGTTGTGGACGACCAAGGCCGACGACTTCCCGATGGATCTCGATCTCGGCGCGGTCAAGGTCACGGCCACCGCGTGCTCGGGCTCGGCCTCCCCGCAGACGTTCACCATCTCGCCGATGCCGGTGACCCGGCCCGCCGGTACCCGGGTGCAGCTCTGGAATCCCCCGGTGTTCGGACTTTGACAGGGAGGTGTCAACGCAATGGTGCAATACACCGCGGGGCAGCGGATCCGCGGCAGCGAGATCAATGCACTGCCGCAGCTCTACCGGGTGGCCACCGACCAGACGAACAACACGGCTTCATTCGTGGATTGCGTCGGAGCCTCGTTCGTGGGCGAGGTCAATGGCTTGTACCTGGTGGAATGCTTCCTCATCTTCAAGAGCCCGGCGGCCCGGGACATCAAGTTCCAATGGTCGGTCCCGGGCGGGGTGACCGGTTGGTGGGCGGCCAACGGTAACGAGTTGAGTAGTAACACGGTCGGCCAGACCAACCGGCAGACGTTGCCTTTCACTCAGCTTCACGTATTCGCGGGCGATGACAGCCTGGAGTCCAACGCCACCCCCTGGGCCTACGTCGCATTTACCGGTTCGGGCACGATGAAACTCCAGTTTGGGCAGCAGTCCGCGGGTACCGGGCCGACCGTGGTCCGGGCGGGCTCGTCGATCCGCGTCTCTCGGCTGGCGTGAGGAGGCTCCTGTGACGCTGCCGAGCACGGCCTACCGCGGGTACGCGGCGCCCACCTGGGACACCAAGACGATCCAGCAGATGATCGACTACTTGCAGACCACCACGCTGCCGGTGCTGGACAACCGCTACGCGCGGTCCCCGCTGTCCTATTTCTGTGACGTCGCGAACGGGGATGGCATCAGCACCATCACCTCGGTAAGCAATGCCACGTGGACCAAGATTAACGCGGCGGGCACGGTCAACGTGAACAACGGCGGCGGCTGGGACTCCACTACCGACGTCTACACCGCTCCGGCTGCCGGCACGTATTACTGCCAGGCACTCGTCCGACTGGCCGACGGGATCGCGCAGAATTTCAACCTGGCGATCGGCATCGGGGACAGCCTGGCGGACGGTGCTTTCGTGCAGTGGAACAAGTATTTTACCGGCGCGGGTGGCCGGTGCGCGTTCGACTACACGCGGATCTGCGCGCTCACGGCCGGGCAGGGGGTCTTCCTCTATTGCTTCCACGACTCCGGGGTCACGCAGAACATCACCCGTTCGGCGTTGCAGATCTGGCGGATCGGCTGACCCCCGGCGAGGTGGTCGCCCGGTGGGGCTACCGTCCCACCCATGGTCATGCCGGAGGGGTCACCAGATGAGGACGGGCACGAGATCGGCGGCGTCCCCGGGTGCTCGTGCACCCGGGAGAGCTGGCGCGACGTGTTCGCGGCCTACCTCGTGCACACGGGGTTGAACCTGGCCACCGGGCAGGCACGCAACCGGATGCTGCACGTGCTCTCCGACGAGTGGCGCCGCCGGGTGGCGCGCCAGCTCGACGCGACGGAGCGGGCGCAGGCGATGGCCCGGCATCCCGCGGGCAAGGGTCGGCGCCCGGTGCACCTGGCCGACCGGATGGACGCGGCCTACCGGGCGTCCCACCGGCGGCCCCGGTGATCCCGCAGCACTACCCGTTGTGGGCGGTGTTCGAGAGCCTGGCCCAGCACGAGGGGCTGGTCATTCCCGCGTTCTGCCTGGTGATCGGCTGGTATGCACCGGGAACGTCTCCCCCGGTCTGGCGGCCGGTGATGATCGATCTTGCTGACCGGGATCCGACGGGGGCGGTCATCGGCGTGCAGGACGAGCGACTGGTCCACTACTTCACCGACTACGACGAAGCGGTCGGGCTGCGCACGTACCTCACGCACGGCGGCAGTGAGTGATGAGGCTCTACGTCGATCCGCAGCTCTACCTGCGGCTCAGGTGCGGCGGTGACGCGGCATTGCCCGGGCCGCTGGCGGACTGGGCCCGTGCCCAGTTCCCGCGTCCCGTCGCGCCGGTGCCGGTCACGATCGACTACCGCGCTCCGGCGGGCTGGTGGCGACTCGCGGACGAGGACGGCTCGACGATCGTCGAATGCGCCGTCGTCCGGCACTAGATCAAGTGATCCACTAAGCTGTCCGGCGTCCTCGTCGGTCCGCGGGCGGGTGCGCGCTGCGACGCGCGCCGGAGGGAGTCGCACCGGCGGGGGCCCCCGGGCCGACCCCACGGCAGTCCCGGGTGTCGCGCGCCCGGCCGGGGGGACGGGGCGCGCGGGGATGGGGCTCGTGCGGTGGGTCGCACGGGCCCCATCGCCCCGGTCTCCCTGCGGGGCTCTGAGCGCGCCCTGAGAGCCGTTCTAACAAGATCGGCGCCCTGGCGGGCACATCCGGGCACGGACCGGGAGCGAGCCTCTCAGCGGTTCGTACGGCGGCGGGACCTGGCCAGTGGGTCCGGCGGCAGCACCACCCGGTGACGGCCGGGGTTGGCCGGTTCGAGCAGGCCGAGGCTGCACAGGTCGTCGACCACCTCGCGCTGCACCCGGCGGGTGCCCACCCGGACCCGCTCGGTGTCCACGGTGTTGTCCCGGCCGTCCACCGCGTAGGCCAGCGAGCGGGCCACCACGGCACAGCCGGGCTTGACCTCGTCGATCCGGTCGAGCCACGGCCAGAGCAGGGCGGCCCAGGTGTCGTGATCGGGCAGGGACTCCGGCAGTGGGGCGTGGGCGTGGCGCACGGCGCACCTCCAAGATCAACCCCGCTCGTGTTGACACGGCACTGTCAACGGGGGAAGGCGAGCGGGTCGCGATCAGCATCCGCCCGTGATCACGGCGGCTATCGTCACCCCTGCCTCGGGACAACCCACGGGAGGCAGCACATGACCCACCGGATAGCGGCCGAGCTGATCGGCACGTTCGTCCTGGTGTTTTTCGGGGTCGGCTCGGCGGTGTACGGGATCGACACGATCGGGCGCCTGGGCGTGGCCCTGGTGTTCGGGCTCGTCCTGCTCGCGCTGGCCTATGCGTTCGGCCCGGTGTCGGGCGCGCACGTGAACCCGGCGGTGACCCTGGGCGTCCTGCTCACCAAGGGCATCCGCGGAGCCGAGGCGGGCGCGTTCATGGCCGCGCAGCTCGTCGGCGGCATCCTGGGCGGCGCGGCCCTGCGCGGCATGGTCTCGCTCGGCGGGGTGCACGACGAGACCGGCGGACTGGGCACCAACGGCTGGAGTGCCCCGGTGCACGTGGGCGCGGCGCTGGCCATCGAGGTCGCGATGACGGCGCTGTTCGTCACCGTGATCCTGTTGACCACCCGGTGTGACGGCGCCGGGCCGTTCGCGCCGCACGCCATCGGACTGACCCTGGCGGGCATGGTCGCAGTCGGTATCCCGCTCACCGGCGCCTCGCTGAATCCGGCCCGCTCGCTCGGCCCGGCGATCTTCTACCCGCCCGCGCTGGCGCAGCTCTGGGTGTTCATCGTGGCCCCGTTGCTCGGCGCAGCCCTGGCGGTCGGACTGATCCGGGTGATCGCGCCGGTGGCCCGGCCGAGCGTGCACGTCCCGGTGCACCCGGACGGACACCCGCACCCGCACGAGGGACACACGACGGTCACGGCCTAGCGGCCGACGATCCGCGGGTCACCGTCCCGCGGATCGCAGCCGTTCGGGCACTCCCATCGGCCCTCGATGAACGCGAGCGGGCCGCCCCACGTCGTGACGTCGATCAGCTCGATCTCGATCGGGGTGCGGCAGACCGGGCACGGCGGCAGGTCGTCGCCCTCCCCGCAGAGCGCGAACGTGTCCGGGTCGATCCACCGCATGATCACTCGACCGCCCGCAGGTGGCGCCGGTCGGCCACGCTCGGGTCGCCCGGCCACCCGTCGAGGAACCACCGGACGAGCCCGGCGTCGGCGTCGAGGAGGTCATCCTCCTCGGCCCCGGGCACCCACAAGCATTGCTGATCTTCCAGTTCGCCATTCTCCAGCTCGGGATGGTGCAGCACGGCGCCGCGGTGGTACCGGCGGGCCAGCCCCTCGATCCGCTGCCGTTTCCCGGTCGAGTTGCGGTACGGGATGATCGTCGTCAGTTGCGAGGGCAGCGGGTCGAGCACTTCCAGATTCCGGTTCCCGCCTTGGTTCACCTCGATCAACAGGGTGTGCAACGTCTGGGGATACAGCTCGCAGTAGTCCCAGATCCGCTCGCGCAGTTGCAGCCCGGTGATCCGGCCCTGCTCGGCGTGCTCGACCAGCACTTTCCGCGGGTCCGGGAGCTGGCCGCCGACCACGATCGCGGTCTGATTGCTGGTGGACTTGGTGGTCACCGCACCGTCGATCGAGATAGCCCGCTCGTCGATCCGCTGGCGACTGGTCCGGCGGTAGATCTCCGGCGTCCACACGTGCCCGCCGGACTCGGCGCTCGGGTCGCACCGGTAGTTCATCGCCCAACCGAGCGGGTCGGACTCGCGCATCCGGCGCAGCCGGGCGGTCGACCACTTCTGCGGCCAGAGCGAGCGCTCGTCCGCGGTGCCCTCGTGCAGCAGGGCGGGCCAGTAGTGCGGGGCGAACTCCAGATCATCGACCCACCGCCCGCGGTCGGGCAGCACCCCCGGCCGCCCGGTGGCCCGGCGGACCGCGTCGTGCACCAGGGCCCCGGCCATCGAGGGCACCCCGACGATCAGCACGGCGGCGTCGATGTTCATCGGCAAGATCGTCCGCAGCTTGCCCAGCAGCCGGGTCTTCTCTCTCGCCGAGTGCTTGACCTCGTCCGGCTCGGCGTCGTCCCAGACGATCATGTCCGGGCGGCGGCCCTGCGCGGCGCGGGCGCCGAGGTAGGACTCACCGAGCCCGTGCCCGGCGATCGTCGCGCCGGTCACGGTGACATACGACATCGTGTTGCGGCTGCCCGGCCCGCGGCGCGGGGCCAGCTCCGGGAAGTCGGACAGCAGGAGATCGGACTCGAACGCGATTCGCACGTCCGCGAGTTGCGGAATGATCTGTTCGCGGGTGTGGCTGAATGCCTGGAGATACTCCCGGTGTCCGTGCGCGATGGCCCAGACGGCGCCGATGATCCAGCCGATCGACTTGGCCCCGTCCCGGGGGCCGACCACGATGTCGCGGTGCGGCCCGGGGATCGCCCACGAGCGGGTGACGGCGGCCAGGTCGAGGTGTAGCGGGGAGAACGACCAGACCGGTACCCCGTCGGTGTTCGCGTACTGGCGCAGCAGGTGCGACAGGTAGGTGACGGCGAACGCCACGGGGTTGTACCGGGTGGCCTCGCGCCGGTAGCAGGCGCCGCAGGCGTCGCACGGGTCATCGCGGGTGCACCCGCGGCGGCCGGGTGCATTCCACGCTGCGGCGTAGCAGTCGCGCAGGTAGTTCCACGGGTCGATCCCGTCGGGGAACTCCGGCGGTAGCTCGATGATGTCGATCTCGTCCCAGGTTGACACCGCTATGTCACCGTGGCCCCCCGGCAGACGATCTCCTCGGCCTCATCCGGGATGGTCTCGCCCGGCCGCCAGGTGATCGAGAGTTCCCCGCGGCCGTACGGTGCGGCCTCGGTGCTGCCCTCGTGCGCGGTCGGGTCGGCCCCGGGGATGATCACGTACCACCAGAGCCTGACCTCGGCGTCGGGGTCGGAGTCGGCACCGCGCAGCGCACCCCGGACCTTCCGCTCGGTGGCCATGATCAGCTCGTCCACGTCTGGGCTCTCCCGCCATCGGGCGACGGGCATCCGGACGTGCGTGGTGTAGCTCGCCATGCTCAACTCGTCTTCCTCCGGCGCGGCCGGGTCGGGGTGGGCACCACCGTGGCGCCCGGGTAGGCGTCGTCCACCAGGCGGCGGCCCTGTTCGATCGCGCGCCGTTTGGCGGCCTCGACCGATGCCCGGATGTTCTCAGGTGGCAGTGCCGGGCCACCGCCGTTGATCTCCAGCTTGGTCGTCACCGGGACCTTGAGGCCGAGCAGGTCGATCCGGTCCCGCTCGATCTTGCGCATCTGCTCGATGCAGGTGATCAGGTCCGACGTCGGCAGGGTGCCCCCGTTGCGGATCTTGAGGTGCTCCCAGACCACAGCGGCGAGCAGCGAGAGCCGGGTGTCGCTGTCCTGGCGCTGTTCGGCGATCTCCAGCAGGGTCGCGTATGCCTCGGCCGCCCGGCCCTCGTCGATCCACGTGGAGATCGTGTCCCGGGAGAACAGGCGACGGCCGCCGCACACGCGCAGGGTCACCGGGTCCCCGGCCAGGTGCTCGCGGACCTTGCTCAGCGAGTGGTACTCGGCATACAGCTCGTATGCGCGCACGACGAGGTCGGCCCGGTCGTCGGGATCCTCGATGTGCTGATCGGCGCCCACGGGTCACCTCCCCGGGGTTGACACGGCCCCGTCAACGGGCCGCCCCCCGTGCTGGTGCGAGAGCAGCACGGAGGGCGGTGATCGGGGGGACGGCCTACTCGTCGAGCGACTCGATCGGGCGGTTGATCGTCCGGCGCAGCGGGGGCAGGTCCCCGGCGTGCCGGGTCTCGGGCTTCATCGCCATCCGGTCGGCCTCGACGTTGCGTTCGATCTGCTCGCGGGCCATCAGGAACAGGCCCGGGGCCAGGCCACCGACGGCCAGCGCGAGCGCGTAGGGCCAGTCCAGCAGGCCGAACGCGAAAGAGACCACGCCGATCACGAACATGAGCAGGAAGCCGTTGCGCCAGAACATCCGCTCGATCCACGCGGTCTTGTCGTAGAGATCGCGCCGGGCGGGCTCGGGCTGGTCCCACGGATCCACCTGGCCCACCCCTCCCACGGCCGTGACGGGCTCACGCGGGGCCACCACGGGCAGTCCCGGCAGGGTGTCGGCCGGGTCGGGCTCGGGCGGCTCGGGCGCGATGGTGGACGGGCCCGGCGGCCGGGTCCAGCGGGTGGGCGCGGGCTCGCGGCGGCCCTCGTCCGGGCCGGTCACGACTCGGCTCCCGTCTCGGGCACGAGCGCCAGCTCTCCGGGGACCGCGCCGTTGCCGCTGGCGGTCTCCTCGAACGGCGCGCCGGTGCGCCAGTTGATCGCGGGCAGCCGGTGGTAGGCGCGGACGTCGCTGACCAGCCCGCGCACGGCGGCCAGGGTGGCGGTCATCGTGCGGCCCAGGTGCGCGGCTTCGTAGCGCTTGGTCGCCTCATCGATCATCTCGACGAGTTCGAGGGTGACGATGTTGGCCAGCATCCCGGACCGCATGATCTCGGGTTCGCGGGGCTCGGGCGTGCTGTCGGTGGTGCCGGTGGTGGTGGGCGTGCGTCCCATGGTCGTCCTCCCAGGTGGACGAGTTGAGTTGATCTACTGGTAGTAGTGCCGGGTGGGCAGCGGCTCGGCCCGGCCGGATTCCTTGGCCTCGGCGGCGGCCCGGACGATCCGGCCCGCCTGGACTCGCGACACCCCGGCCAGCCGGGCGATCTCGGAGAGCCATCCCTCGCCCTGCTGGGTGTGCCAGCGCACGATCGCGGCGTTGCGCTTCTGCCGGTCGATCTTGGACTCGGTCTCGCGAGCCCGGGCGCCGAGCCGTTCCAGCTCGCGCCGCATATCCGCCGGGACGTCAAGGGTGCGCACGGGTGAAACCGTACCATCGGTGAGCGACACTGGATCACCCCTCCGCAGGTCGGCGGGGTAGCTCACGACGCACCCTGTTCCTGGCCACCGTTGAGCCCGTGCGGGCCGAACGGGCGCACCCTTGACGTCCCGGGTGCCGGGGCGAGCTGCTCCGCTACGAGCGCCAGCGAGGCGCTCTCAGCGGCCACCACGGCCCCATCCCGGTAGCGGCTGGCGATCGCCTCGGCGCGAGCGCGCAGCGGGTCGGCCGCGGGCTGTCGGGGGATCTGGACACCCTGCTCGCGCAGCGCGGCCAGGGTCTCCTCCGCCACCCGGGCGCGGGTCTGCGCGTCGTGCAGCGCGGCCACCATCCGCAGCCATCCGGCCAGTTCCATGATCGCGAAACTGCGCAGGGGGTCGGGCACCCGGGGGCGCTTGACGATCAGCACGGCCCAGTGGGCGCGGGCCCGGTGCGCTTGGGTGATCGTCTGGTCGAGCCACGCACTGATCCGCCACTCGCGCCGATTCTTGGCCTGGCAGGCGGCCACCAGTTGACGGTCCGGTGTCAACACGTGCAGATCCCCGTGATCGCGCTCGTATCCGGCGCGGGTGCGCGCCATCGTGAGTCCGACCGTGGCCAGCGCACCGTCCGGATCGTTGCTGACCACGCGCACGTCACGCTCGTAGTTGTCGCCCTTGGCCTTGCTGGGATTGGTCACGGTCATGATCTGTTCCCCTCGTCGTCGGTGGGTACCGGGTCGGCGATCGGGTGCACGTCGAGGCGCCGGTCACTGGGGCTGTACTCGATGAAGCACGGCCCGGTAGCGGTGCCGTCCGGGACCTTGGCCAGCGCGAAACGCAGGTCCCCGACGGTCGTGATGGGGTCGGGCAGGCACGGGCCGGATTCCCAGGTCATGATCAGTTCCCCCACGGTGCGCCGGGTCGGTTGAGCACCTCGGCCGCGTGCTCGGCGGCCAGCCTGTCCTGCGACAGGCGGCCGATGCCGATCGTGATGTGGGTGATCAGTTCGACGTCGTCCTCGGTCGCACCGTCGGGCACCTCGCACGAGGCCTTGACCGTGATCAGCGACAGCGGCGGCGCGCCCACTTCGGCCAGGTAGGCCAGCGCGGCAGCGTGCACGGCCGGGGTGATCACGTCGTCCGGGTCGGGGTCGCCTGCCAACGGGCAGTCGGGCGAATGGGCCATGGTGTGATCCTTTCGGCGGGGAAGGGCCCGACCGTACCACCCGTGGGCGGCACTGTCGGGCCGGGGGGCTAGAAGTCGGCGCGCAGCCGGTTGGTCGCCAACCGGCGCTCGATCTCGTCCCCGCAGGCGCCCGAGGTGAGCCCGGTGGGGTCACCGCCGAGCCCGCGCAGGAACTTGACCTGGCCGGGGCTGGCGGACTTGCGGGCCAGGCGCCAGGGCTGGTCCAGCCGCTCGCCCATGCTGGCGATCGTGCCGCCGAGCCCGCGCAGGTAGAGCGACTCCACGGCCTCCCGGGCGGTCCGCTCGTCGGTCTCCTCGATGATCCAGTCCCCGTCGTGCGGGCCCTCGGCGGTGACCCACCCGCCCGACCACGATCCGTCCGAGTTGTGCCACAAGATCCCGTAATAGCCTCCGGCGCGCAGGAACGGGATCCCCTCGTACCCCTCGGCCGGGATGGTGCGCAGCCAATTGAGCCCGGACGCGCGGGCTCCGGCCAGCAGGTCCCGATCGGCGTAGGTGGCGGGCCCGTCGAGGCGGCGGCGGCCCCCCTCGCGGTCGCGCTCCGGACCGGGCTCGGGCGGGCACCCGCAGGGCTTGGGCTGTCCGCAGGTCTTGCACGGGCGCCCGACGTAGGGCGCGCCGGGCAGCAGGTCGGTGAGCGTGCGCAGCGAGACGTGCGCGGTCATGCCCACCACGTCGAGCACGAGGAGATCATCCTTCGGGTGGAACAGGGTGCCATCGAAGCGCGGCCACTCGGCCGGGTCCATCTGCCGGGTCCCGCGGCCGACGCACTGCTGATAGAGCCAATCCAGCAGGGTCGGGCGGGCCATCACGATGCAGGAGATCGGCGGGCAGTCGAAACCCTCGGTGAGCACCCCGACGCTGACCAGCACCCGCGTGCGACCGTCGGCCACCCGGCCGTAGATCCCGGTGCGCTTATAGACGTCGCCCCGGATGTGCGCGGGGGTCGTCCCGGTGACCATCTCGGCGGTGATCCCGGCGTCCCGGAATGCCTCGGTGGTGGCCTGCGCCGAGGCGATCGAGGGGACGAACACGGCCGTTTGCCGGTGCGAGCCGTCCGAGAGCAGGGCCTCGGCGTGCCAGGCTTTGACGATCTCCGGCGCATCCTGGGCCACCATCTCGCCCATGTCCGAGTCCGCGTAGTCCCGGGTCGTGCGGCTGATCTTGGCCTTGTCCAGGTCGACGTGCTCGGCCACGACCGTGCGCCCGCGGATCGGCGCGAGCCACCCGCGCGGGGCCTGCCTCTCGCCGGTGCCCACGGGCAGCGTCCGGGTGGGGTCGGCCGGGTCCGGTCCGTGCTCGATCCCCCAGGCGATGTCCCGGGTGGCCACGATCTCCTGCCAGACGTCGCCCAGGCCGAGCCCGGCGCCTTTCTGCCGGGCCATGGTCGCGGTCACGCCGAGCGCCCGGGTGGGGTTGACCTCGTCGTAGCAGCCGAGCGCGCGCATGATC
>Ga0207678_10000853_pt1 | contig 27956 bp, 25 predicted proteins | sample KBSC63metaG_FD_184319 | JGI IMG/M metagenome (GOLD analysis project Ga0207678, IMG submission 184319) | Corn rhizosphere microbial communities from Kellogg Biological Station, Michigan, USA - KBS C6-3 metaG (SPAdes) (version 2) | ecosystem: Host-associated > Plants > Roots > Rhizosphere > Soil ... | reverse complement strand
GGCGCACACTTGCACCGGCGACGGTAATGCGATGGTTCTACGCGCCGGCCTGCCGCTGCAGGACATGGAGTTCGTCCAGTTCCATCCGACCGGCGTTTACGGCGCCGGCGTTTTGATCACCGAAGGGGCACGCGGCGAAGGCGGCTATCTGACGAATTCAACGGGCGAGCGGTTCATGGAGCGCTACGCGCCGCATGCCAAGGATCTCGCCTCGCGCGATGTCGTCTCGCGTTCGATGACGATCGAAATTCGCGAAGGCCGCGGCCACGGCGCCGAGGCCGATCACATCTATCTGCATCTCGACCATCTCGATCCGAAGATTTTGGCCGAACGACTGCCGGGAATCACTGAAAGCGCCAAGGTGTTCGCTGGCGTCGACTTGCGCCGCCAGCCGATCCCCGTCCTTCCTACGGTTCACTACAACATGGGCGGCATACCGACCAATTATCACGGCGAGGTGCTGACGAAGAAAGGTGACAACCCCGATCACGTCGTTCCCGGCCTTATGGCGATCGGCGAGGCCGCGTGTGTGTCGGTACACGGCGCCAACCGCTTGGGCTCGAACTCGCTGATCGACCTCGTTGTCTTCGGCCGCGCCGCCGGTCTGCGCTGCGCAGAGACGATTGAATCGAAAAGTGCGCAACCGGAGTTGCCGAAGGACGGCCACGACCGGGCCATCGCGCGTCTCGATAAGTATCGGTTTGCCAGCGGAGGCACGCCAACGGCGGCCCTGCGCCTTCGCATGCAGAAAACCATGCAGGCGAACTGCGCCGTCTTCCGCGACGGACCGGTCCTCAAAGAGGGCGTCCAAAAGATCACGGCCGTATGGCGCGACGCAGGGGACATTTCCGTCACCGACAGGTCGCTGGTCTGGAATTCGGACCTCGTCGAGACGCTCGAATTCGACAATCTGATCGCGCAGGCGGCGGTGACCGTTACCGGCGCCGAGAACCGCAAGGAAAGCCGCGGCGCCCACGCGCGCGAGGACTACCCGAACCGCGACGACGTCAATTGGATGAAGCACACGCTGGCCTGGGCCGACTATGACACGGCGTCGGTGCGGCTCGGCGACCGGCCGGTCCACAAGACCACGATGACGAATGAGGTCAAATATATCGAGCCGAAAGCCCGCGTGTATTGACGGCTTTGTTTGGGCTCGCGCGAGTAGAAATAGCGCGGCCATATCAAGACGCGCTAGTGTGCGGCGCCTGGAGGGGCACCGCAATTGAGCAGATCTAAGCCAGAAGAAGACGCAAACGACACCGACACTCGTATGTCGCCCGATCCGTTTGCAGCGGTCCTACCGGCGCTTGCGGCGCTCGGTGCCATTACGTCGATCGCCGCGATCAACTGGTCGGGCCAGGATAAGCTCGCGACGCGGACACGAACCAAGCGCAAGACTGGCGCAGCGCTCCGCGATCTCGAGACGTGCTGCCTGGGGCTGGCCGAAATTTTCCGCCGTTTCCAGCGCCACCCCCGCGTCTTCGCCGGCGAGGGCGGGCAAGCCGCTGCGCCACTCAAATTCGGAGTCCACGGACAACGCATCCGTGCCGATGCCCAGCGTCTCTACCTTCAACTGATAAACGACATCGCTTCGATGCTGGTGCTGGCCGCGCAGAACGCTTTCGACGTCATGACGGCGATTGAGGATGGCGACATCGATGCACCGGAAGAGGTCTTCTTCGGGTTCGGCGAGCAGCAGGATCGTCTCAACACCATCATCCAGTCGCGCGTCACGTTGCGCGTCGCCGTCGATACCGGCGCCGAGATTGCCGAGCGCCTCGTCGCCCTCGTGAGAGAACTGAAGAAGTATCAGAAAGGCGCCTAAAGCGCCAAAGAACCGCACATCGCGAGCGCTCGCGCCGTTGACACGCGAACGCGATCAAGCTTCTGTCGCTTAGCAGTTTTTTCGCATGCGAGGACGCACAGCACTCTCATGGTTCAGCTTACGCTTCCCAAGAATTCCAAGATTTCAGAAGGCAAAACCTGGAACCGGCCCGAGCACGGCGGTGACTGGAAAGAGGTTCGCGTTTATCGCTGGAACCCGGACGATGGACAAAATCCGCACATCGACACGTATCATGTCGACCGCAAACAGTGCGGGCCGATGGTCCTCGACGCGCTGATCAAGATCAAAAACGAAATCGACCCGACGCTGACGTTCCGGCGCTCTTGCCGCGAAGGCATTTGCGGCTCGTGCTCGATGAATATCGACGGAACCAATACGCTCGCCTGCCTCAAAGGGCTCGATGAGGTTTCGGGCGCGGTCAAAATCTATCCCCTGCCGCACATGGAGGTCGTCAAGGACCTGGTACCGGATATGACGAACTTCTACGCTCAGCACCGCTCGATCGAGCCGTGGCTGAAGACGGATACCGCGACACCGCCAAAGGAATGGAAACAGTCTCGCGAGGATCGCGCCAAGCTCGACGGGCTCTACGAATGCATTCTGTGCGCCTGCTGTTCGGCCTCGTGTCCGAGCTATTGGTGGAACTCCGACCGGTATCTCGGGCCGGCCATCCTGCTCCAGGCCTACCGATGGGTCGTCGACAGCCGCGACGAGGCCACGGGCGAACGGCTCGACAATCTCGAAGATCCGTTCCGACTCTACCGCTGCCACACAATCATGAACTGCGCCAAAGCCTGCCCTAAGGGCTTGTCACCCGCCAAGGCTATCGCCGAACTCAAGAAGCTGATGGTTGAACGGCGCGTGTAGCGCCAGTGCTTCAATTTAAACCTGCGGTTACGCGCAAAAGGACACGTCGTGCTGGATATCCTTGATCACGTCGGTTTCCCGGTGACCGACTACGCCCGGTCCGTCGCTTTCTACGAGAAGGCGTTGGCGCCTCTGGGGATTGTCATTCTGAAGCAATTCAGCCTTTCGGAAGATGGCGCCGACGGCTACGCGGGATTTGGCCGGCAACGCCCGCAGTTCTGGATTGGCACCGGAGCGACGTTGACGGGCCGCCTCCACGTCGCATTTGCGGCAGCAAACCGGCAGGAAGTCCAAGCGTTTTATGATGCAGCGCTGGCGGCAGGCGGCCGCGATAATGGCGCCCCCGGTCTCAGGCCGCATTATCACGAGAACTATTATGGCGGATTTGTTTTGGATCCGGACGGTCACAATATCGAGGCGGTGACGCATCTGCCGGAATAGCGGGGGATTTAACCCGCAATAGCGCTATGGCACGACTTGAAAAGAATATGGCCGGTGACGCGTATCGCTGTCGCCGGCCATTTAAAAAGAACAGGCGCTGATGAGCGCCAATCCGCCTTCAATTGCGCCCGAAGTCCGAATGCCCAATCCAGAACATCGAGGCGCAAATGATTTAGGCGGCCTTCCTCTTCGCCGTTTTCTTGGCCGGCTTGCGTACGGTCTTCTTTGCGGCCTTCTTGGCGACGGGTTTCTTTCTCTTTGCTGTCTTCGCTGCTGCTTTAGCCATAGGTTTAGTCTCCCTCTAGAGTTCGAATCAGCTCGAACTTCGCAAACATGAGCAAATTCACGAAGTTTGTAGACGGAGAAGTTTGATATAGCGGGCAAAAAGGAGTTTATTAACAGGTGCGTGTGGCTTGAATGTCGCAATTTTTCTTATTTTTCGTGAACACTTGGCGTTTTGGGCGACTCGCGGGCGCAAATACGCAGTGGGCGAGATGGCATTTTCCATCTCAATTGCGCGGCCAATTCAAAAATAGCAATTGGCGCCGATTAAATCCCGGCGCGTCCGCTCATGCGCGTTTGCATGTCGAGCGCCGCGTGCAAATACGTCAAACGCTCATCGAGAATTTCAGAAACCCAAGACTGATAGTCTGCGCCACGGGGCACGACATCGGCGACGATCGAGCCGTCGGCGATTTTCAGTTCTGCTCCGTAGTGCCGAGCGATGGCTTGCATCTTGGCATTGTCCGGCATGCAGACCAGCAGCAGATGGCGTAGCCCGCGATTTCGTGCGGTCTGAATAACGCGACCCATCAGTTGCGTTGCAATGCCCCGGTTGATGAATGGCCGTTCGACCGAAAAGGCGACTTCGGCGCTATCGCGGCGGATCAGGGCATCGGGACGCAATTCCGCCACGGCGCGAACTTCGCCTTCGACGAAATAGCCGAACGTAATGTTGCCGATGTCGCCCGCGCGCGACGCGTAAGAGGCAATTGTGTCGTCGGACACATCGTGGCCGAACCGGCGGCGCCGGGCCTCGGGGTCGAGCCGCTGCAAGTGCTCCTTGAGCAGGTAGCTCTCGCTCACCAGCAAGCGCCGAATGAAGCCAAACTGCGCTTCAGTTGATAATTGATCGGCTTCCAACATCTCGAAGCTCCTTCAGTCGCGCGCGGCACGCCGCCCGCTAAACACTTGTAAGTACCAGCAATTGGTGACTAATCCGTGCATAGCGATAGGCTATGCTGCACAGCAGCAATGCACTTCCAGGCGACGGAAGTCTGACCCGCTCGCAACGGCGGCCCTGGGCACAATTCTGGAGAAATCGCCGGATGGTGACATTCAGTCGCGCGAAACGTTCACGCGATATGATTGCGCGGTGTTGCGCTTTGCATGCCGGCACGACTACCGAATACCGAAGCGTGCAGGCCGGCGGGGCGAATGGGAACGATCATCGAGGGCTATCAGGAGCGTCTCGCCGAGCTCGAGATTGAGCCCGATGCGGCGCAGTCCGCACTCGCCGCTCGTCTGGATGCGCTTCAGAGCGAGCTGATGCAGCTTCGCCGGAAGCGAAACGTGGTTTCGCGTATCTTGGGCAAGCGGCCGCCCTCGCCCAGGGGGCTTTATATCTGGGGCGCCGTGGGCCGCGGCAAGACGATGCTGATGGACCTCTTCTTCGAAGAAACGCCATTCGAACCGAAGCGGCGGGCCCACTTCCACGAATTCATGGCGGACGTCCACGATCGCATCGCGATGGCCCGGACGAACGTTCCGGGCGATCCGATACCGCACGTCGCTCAGGCCATCGCAAAAGAAGCACGGCTTCTTTGTTTCGATGAATTGCACGTCACCGATATCGCCGACGCGATGATCCTGGGACGGTTGTTCGAAGGCTTGTTTGCCGCCGGCATCGTTGTCGTCGTAACGTCGAATTCGCCGCCGTCGGGACTCTACAAGAACGGTCTCAATCGCCAACTGTTTCTACCGTTTATCGGTTTGGTCAGCGCGCACATGGACATCGTCGAGCTGAAAGCCGAAAAGGATTTTCGTCTCGACAAGCTGTCAGGCGCCCAGCTCTATTTCTTTCCTGCCGACGCTGCAGCCAAGGCGTCGCTCGACAAGCATTGGGAGCGTCTCACCGGCCGACATCCCGGCAAATCCCAGGCGCTCGACGTCAAAGGCCGGAAAGTGCGCGTGCCGCTCGCATCGATGGGCGTCGCCCGCTTTCACTTCGACGATCTTTGTGCCCAGCCACTCGGCGCCAATGACTATCTGCACATCGCCCATGCCTTCCATACCGTGATTATCGACGATATTCCGTTGCTGACCCCTGGTCGCCGTGATGTCGTCCGGCGTTTCATAAATTTGGTCGACGCGCTCTACGACAACCGCATCTGCCTGATCGCATCGACGGCGGCCGAGCCCAGTGCGCTCTACCCCAAAGGCGTTGGATCGGACCACTTTCAGCGGACCGCCTCCCGCCTCACCGAGATGCGGTCCGAAGCCTACCTCGCGGGCCATTCGGGCGGGCGGGCGCGGCGGTGATCGGCGAAATACGATAATTATTTACCAGCCATTGCACTTTCGGATGAAAGTTGCGGCTTGCGTTTGCCCCTCCGACCAATTTGATTAGGCGGCAGGATGTCCGTCCTCTCGACTGCAATGATTCAAAAATCCTCCGGGGGAAGTTTAGGTATGGCGCGCAGCAAAATCGCATTGATCGGCTCTGGACAGATTGGTGGCACGATTGCGCTGCTGGCCGGGCTCAAGGAGCTGGGCGACATTGTCCTGACGGACATCATCGAGGGGGTCGCCAAGGGCAAGGCGCTCGATCTTTCGCAAGCCGCCGCGATCGAAGGCTATAACGCCAAGCTCGCAGGCGCCGGAACGAACGGTTACGCGGCAATCGAGGGCGCCGACGTTTGTATCGTCACCGCGGGCATACCGCGCAAGCCCGGCATGAGCCGCGATGATCTCCTGGGCGTCAATCTCGGCGTCATGGAGCAGGTCGGCACGGCGATCAAACAATATGCGCCGAACGCCTTTGTCATCTGCATCACGAACCCACTCGATGCGATGGTCTGGGCGCTGCAGAAGTTTACGGGGTTACCGTCGAACAAGGTCGTCGGCATGGCCGGCGTGCTCGATAGCGCTCGCTTCTCATGCTTTCTGGCTGAGGCAGCCGGCGTTTCAATCGAAGATGTTTGTGCTCTGACGCTTGGCGGCCACGGCGACGATATGGTGCCGCTCATTCGCTATTCGACGATTGGCGGCGTGCCGCTGCCCGATTGCATCAAGCTCGGCTTTTTCAGCCAGGAAAGCCTTGACGCGATGATCAAGCGGACGCGCGGCGGCGGCGGAGAAATCGTAGCCCTGCTCGGAACGGGCTCGGCCTTCTATGCGCCCGCTTCCTCGGCGATCGCCATGGCCGAAAGCTACCTGAAGGATAAAAAGCGCATGCTGCCGTGTGCGGCCTATCTCAACGGCGAGTACGGCCAAAAGGACACCTACGTTGGTGTTACGGCGATCATCGGGGCTGGCGGTATCGAGAAGGTCGTCGAGTTGGCGCTCGACGACGGAGAGCAGGCAATGTTTTCAAAGTCGGTCAATTCCGTGCGCAGCCTGATCGACGCCTGCAAAAAGATCAAACCGGTGCTCGCAACGTGAGCGAGCAAAGAAAGCCGTGCGGCCAAGCTGTTCAAACTTCGCCGCACGCGACGCTCAGGCTATTGTCTCAACCGAACCGGAACATCTTTTTCAAATTGTGGGACAGCGCGCCGCGCTTTTCCTTCCGTGCAACATCGGCTTCGCTTCTGAGCCATGTCATTTGAACGACGCGGCGCTCACCGACGAAAGGCGTGTGCCCATGCCAGGAGCCATCGGAACGGCGAAACGCGAAAACGGTACCGGTGAGGGGGCTGATCTGCTCGACGTAGTCTTCGAAGCTCTTTTCGTTGCGCAGGACCCGAAGGCAGCCTGCAGCGGTGCCGTCCCATTTGTCGTTGAGATACGTCAGCATCGTTGCGATCTTGGCTTCGCCGTCGGTATGGATGCGCCCGTCTTTCGCCGCCGAGATCTTGCGGATCGTGATCATCTTCGGCTTGTCGACGAGATCGATATCGAGTTTCTCCGAAACGATTTTCGAAACCTCAGGGCTCTTCAGGTCTTGCAACAGTTTCGCGAAGGCACCGTGGACACGCTCGCTGATATCGGTTTCCGTGAAGAAGCCAGGCTCTTTGAGATCCGGATAATCCGCTTTGAGTGGATCGACGGCTGTCGGTTGAATGAAATTATCGCCGACGAGAAAGTTGTACGGATCGCGGCCTGTCCGCGCCGATTTCAAGCCATCAATGTTGATGCACGCAAAAGACGTAGACATGGACGATCCCCGTTGTTGACTAGGTCTGTATTGAACCCGGACTTACGGCGGCGCCGACCGCAACTCAAGAGGCGCAGGCTTGCCATACCGACAATTGCGCGTGAGCCTCGCCTTTTGGGCTCCGAAATAGGGCGTAAAGACGGCATCACGAGAAATCAGAGACGCGACGAACGATACTCCGGCAACAGGGCGATGCGATGAACATTCACGAATATCAGGCCAAGGAACTCTATCGTCAGTTCGGCGTGCCGACGCCCAACGGCTTCCCGGCTTTTTCGGTGGCCGAGGCTGTCGAAGCCGCAAAAAAACTTTCCGGTCCCGTCTGGGTCGTCAAAGCACAAATTCATGCCGGCGGCCGCGGCAAGGGGAAATTCAAGGAACCTTCGGCTGGCGATAAGGGTGGCGTGCGGCTTGCCAAGTCGATCGATGAGGTCAAGACGTTCGCCGAAGAGATGCTCGGCAAGACGCTCGTCACCGTGCAGACGGGGCCGGCGGGCCGGGTCGTCAATCGTCTCTATGTCGAGGACGGCTCTGCGATTGCACGCGAGCTTTATCTTTCAGCCCTCATCGATCGTGATTCGTCACGTGTTGCCTTCATCGCCAGTGAAGCCGGCGGCATGAACATCGAGGATGTGGCGCACGCCACTCCAGAAAGGATCCACACGCTGACCATCGACCCGGCGACCGGCTACCAGCCGTTTCATGGCCGCAGGATTGCGTTCGCGCTGGGTCTCAAGGGCGATCAGGTGAAAGCCTGCGGCAAGCTCATCGACAATCTTTACCGCATGGTCGTCGAGAAGGACATGAGCCTGCTCGAGATCAACCCGCTGGTCGTCACCAAGGACGGCAAGCTCATCTGCCTCGACGGTAAGATGAACTTCGACAGCAACGCGCTTTATCGCCAGCCCGACATCGTCGCGCTTCGCGACCTCGGTGAAGAGGATGCAACCGAGATCGAAGCCTCCAAGCACGATCTCGCCTTCGTCAAGCTCGACGGCAACATCGGCTGCCTCGTCAACGGCGCCGGCCTCGCTATGGCGACGATGGACATCATCAAGCTCTATGGTCAGGAACCGGCGAACTTCCTCGACGTTGGCGGCGGCGCCTCGAAGGAAAAGGTTCAGGAAGCCTTCAAGATCATTCTCGCCGATCCGGCCGTCAAAGGTATTCTGGTCAATATCTTCGGTGGCATCATGCGTTGTGACATCATCGCCGAAGGTGTTATCGCGGCGGCACGCGAAATGCACATCGAGGTGCCGCTGGTCGTGCGCCTTGAGGGGACAAACGTCGAACTCGGCAAGAAAATTTTGAAGGGATCGGGCCTCAAGATCATTCCGGCCGATGACCTCGCCGACGCCGCAAAAAAGATCACCGACGAGTTGAAAAGCGCCGCCTAGGCATTTTGCAGCACCTCCTTCCAGCTATTGTCATGAAGGGCCGCGCCAGCACTGGGTAAAACTGTTCCTCATAAGACGTTCGTCGCTCTTGCTGCACCGCAAAAAATGCGCGACATTCGCGCACAAGCGGGACGTCTTACGCGGGGACGGAATGGCAATTCTAATCGACACGGCGACCAAGGTCATTTGTCAGGGCATAACCGGTAGCCAGGGAACGTTTCACACGAAACAGGCGCGGGCCTACGGCACGCAAATCGTCGGCGGCGTGACGCCCGGGAAGGGCGGCACGAGGCACCCCGACGCCGAGCTTGCCGACGTACCGCTGTTCGACAGCGTCGCCGAGGCGGTCGCCAAGACGGGCGCTAACGCGACGTCGATCTACGTCCCTCCACCGTTCGCGGCCGATGCCATTCTCGAAGCCATCGACGCTGAAGTGCCGCTCATCGTCTGCATCACCGAAGGCATTCCGGTGATGGACATGGTGAGGGTGAAGCGGGCGCTCGACGGATCGAAATCGCGTCTGATCGGGCCGAACTGTCCGGGCGTGCTGACGCCGGGTCAATGCAAGATCGGCATCATGCCGGGAAACATTTTCAAAATCGGCACGGTCGGCATCGTTTCGCGATCGGGAACGCTTACATATGAAGCTGTGAAGCAGACGACCGATGTCGGGCTCGGGCAAACTACGGCCGTCGGCATCGGCGGCGACCCGGTCAAAGGTACCGAGTTCATCGACGTGCTCGACATGTTCCTCGCCGATAAGGACACGCAATCGATCATCATGATCGGCGAGATCGGCGGTTCGGCCGAGGAAGACGCGGCAGAATTTCTGACGCGCGAAGCCCGCAAAGGCCGCAAGAAGCCGGTGGCAGGTTTCATCGCCGGTGTCACGGCGCCGCCAGGCCGGCGCATGGGTCACGCGGGCGCCATCATTTCAGGCGGTAAGGGCAAGGCCGAAGACAAGCTGGCCGCGATGAAAGCCGCCGGCATTGCCATCTCGCCGAGTCCGGCTTCTCTCGGTCGTACTCTTGTCGAAATGCTCAACGGATAAGCGAGCTAGAGGGCGATAAGTCGAAGACCGGCGATATTGCATCCGGTCGATATGTCCGCGTCAGCCGCTGCTCAGATTAGCAGCCGGAGCATGAAAAGGACGAACTAGATGTCACGAAACGGCCAGAACGAAGCCTTTTTGCGCACCTCGTTTTTGAATGCCGCCAATGCGCCCTACATCGAAGACATGCAGGCGGAATATGAGCGCAACCCCGGCGCTGTAAGCGATGAATGGCGGCGTTTTTTCGAGAGCATCAAAGAGCCTGAGGCGACTGCCGGCATCGAAGCGGGTGGGCCGGCGTGGGCGCCGCAGCTTTCGGCCCTCCTCAACGACAATGCAACGGACCGCGATCTCGTCGGGGCTCTGACCGGCGATTACGGACAGACGGAACGCACGATCCGCGACAAGATCGTGCGGCAGGCGCACGTCGCCGGCTTCGAGATGACGCCGGCGGCCTCGCTCCGGGCGACACAGGATTCAATCCGCGCGCTGATGCTGATCCGCGCCTACCGCGTTATCGGCCATCTCGCCGCCGACCTCGATCCGCTTGGCCTCGCCGATCGCCGCGTGCACCGCGAGCTGATGCCGGAGTCGTATGGCTTCACCGAAGCCGATCTCGACCGGCCAATCTTCATCGACCACGTCATGGGTCTCGACACGGCGACGATGCGCCAGATACTTGCCATTCTGCGGCGCACGTACTGCCGCCAGATTGGCGTTCAGTTCACGCACATTACAGATCCGACGCAAAAGGGTTGGATTCAGGAGCGAGTCGAAGGTGTGGAGAAGGATATTCGCTTCACGCCGAAGGGTCGTAAGGCGATCCTCAGGAAATTGATCGAAGCCGAGACGTTCGAAAAATTCTGCGATCTGAAATACACAGGAACCAAGCGCTTCGGCATCGACGGCGGCGAAGCGATGATCCCGGCGCTCGAGCAAATCATCAAGCGCGGCGGCCAACTCGGCGTCCGAGAAATTGCGATCGGCATGGCGCATCGCGGGCGCCTCACCGTGCTCGCCAACGTGCTGGCCAAGCCCCTGCGCGCGATTTTCAAGGAATTCAAGGGCGGCTCCTTCAAGCCGGACGATGTCGAGGGATCAGGCGACGTCAAATACCACCTCGGTGCATCTTCCGATCGCGCCTTCGACGGCAATACCGTCCACTTGTCGCTGACGGCCAACCCCTCGCATCTCGAAATCGTAGATCCGGTGGTGCTCGGCAAAGTGCGCGCCAAGCAGGATCAATACGGATGCGCGGCCGGCGAACGCACACCCGTGCTACCGCTTCTCATTCACGGCGATGCGGCGTTCGCCGGGCAAGGTGTCGTTGCCGAGTGCTTCGGCCTATCGGGCCTCAGAGGTCACCGCACCGGCGGCTCGATCCACTTCATCATCAACAACCAGATCGGCTTCACGACGTCGCCGCATCACTCGCGTTCCTCGCCCTACTGCTCGGACGTGGCGTTGATGATCGAAGCGCCGATCTTCCACGTGAACGGCGACAATCCGGAAGCCGTCGTGCATGTCGCGAAGATCGCGACGGAATTCCGCCAGCGTTTCCAGAAGCCGGTCGTCATCGACATGTTCTGCTATCGCCGGCACGGCCATAACGAGACCGACGAGCCGATGTTCACGCAGCCGGCGATGTACAAGCGCATCAAGTCGCATCCGACCGTCGTTGAGATTTATTCGAAGGAACTTATCGAACAAGGCGTGCTGAATGACGCCGAAGTCACGGAAATGAAGGAATCGGTTCGCGCCAACCTCGACAGCGAGTTCGGGTTCTCCGACGGCTACAAACCGAACAAAGCCGATTGGCTCGACGGCCGCTGGTCCGGCATCACGCGCGTCGATAGCGACGATTGGCGCGGCAATACCGGCGTTGCGGTCGAGAAGCTGAGGGACATCGGCCGGCGCGTCACGGTCATCCCGACAGATTTTCACATTCACAAGACAATCAGCAGGTTGCTGGATCGCCGCCGCGAGATGATCGAAAGCGGCCAGGGCATAGACTGGGCGATGGGCGAACATCTCGCCTTCGCATCGCTGTTGATGGAAGGCTTTCGCGTCCGCCTTTCAGGTCAAGATTGCGAGCGCGGTACGTTCTCGCAGCGCCATGCCGTATTCGTCGACCAGGACAACGATCGCCGGTTCGCGCCGCTGAAGCACATTTCACCGAACCAGGCACGCTTCGAAATCGTCAACTCGATGCTGTCGGAAGAGGCCGTTCTTGGTTTTGAATACGGCTATTCGCTCGCCGAGCCGAATGCGCTGACCCTATGGGAGGCGCAGTTTGGCGATTTCGCAAACGGCGCGCAGGTCATTTTCGATCAGTTCGTGTCGTCGGCCGAACGCAAATGGCTGCGCATGTCGGGTCTCGTCTGCCTGTTGCCGCACGGCTATGAAGGGCAGGGCCCAGAGCACTCTTCGGCGCGCCTCGAACGTTTCCTGCAGCTTTCCGCAGAGGACAATTGGCAAGTCGCAAACTGCACGACGCCCGCCAATTACTTCCACATTCTGCGACGGCAGCTGCATCGCAACTTCCGCAAGCCGCTGATCCTGATGACGCCGAAATCCTTGCTGCGCCACAAGCGCGTCGTCTCGAGGATCGAGGAATTCGGCGCTCAAACGAGTTTCCACCGGCTTCTTTGGGACGACGCCGAGATGGGTACGGGGTCAATCACGCTGCGTCCCGACAACGAAATCAAGCGGGTCGTGATCTGTTCGGGCAAAGTCTATTATGATCTGCTCGAGGCCCGCGACAAGCAACAGCGCGACGACGTCTACCTGCTGCGCGTCGAGCAGCTTTATCCGTTTCCCGCCCGTGCGTTGATCCACGAACTCGGACGTTTCAAGTTCGCGGAAATCGTCTGGTGCCAGGAGGAGCCGAAAAACATGGGCGCCTGGTACTTCATGGATGCGAATATCGAGTGGGTGCTGAACCATTTAGGCTATATTCATAGTCGCCCGCGCTACGCTGGGCGACCTGCCTCGGCTTCAACTGCAACCGGTCTGCTTTCGCAACATATCAAGGAGCAGACCGCACTCGTCGCCGACGCGCTCGGAACGTAATCAGGAAGGTGTGAGGGCTCATATGTCGATCGAGATTCGCGTTCCCGCGCTTGGCGAAAGCGTGACGGAGGCGACCGTAGGCAAGTGGTTCAAGCAAGCCGGAGAGTCGGTCAACGCCGACGAGCCGCTCGTCGAACTCGAAACCGACAAGGTCACCGTCGAAGTACCGGCGCCGGCTTCGGGCGTGCTTGGCGATATCCTCGTCAAGTCGGGATCGACCGTCGCCGTCGGATCGCTGCTCGCGGCCTTGAGAGATGGGGCTGCAAAGACCGCTTCGGCCTCCGCGCCACAACCGGCCCCGAGCGAGCCGAAGGCTGCACCCCCGCCGCCGCGTCCTCAGCCTCAGACAGCGCAGCCAACTGTGTCCAGGCCATCGACGTCAGCCGCCACACCACCTCCGGCTCCCGCTGCGCGCAAGGCGCTGGAAGAGGCAGGCTTTGAAGCTTCGGAGATCCACGGCTCCGGCAAGCACGGCCAGATTTTGAAAGAAGACGTCGTCAATGCGATTGCGGCTGCGGCGAAGCCCTCGCCACCTCCGCCACCTCGCGAACCGTCGAACGCCGCGGCCCCGGCAAAGGCCGTTGCTGTGCACCGGCATACGGCTTCAGCCTTGAAGGATGTGCGCTTTCCTTCCCCCGCCAACGACGCGACCCGCGAAGAGCGCGTCAAGATGACGAGGCTCCGCCAGACGATCGCACGGCGCCTGAAGGACGCGCAAAATACAGCCGCCATGCTAACGACGTTCAACGACGTCGACATGACCGCGGTGATGGCGATGCGCGCGCAATACAAGGACGCCTTCGAAAAGCGCCACGGTGTGAAATTGGGATTTATGGGTTTGTTCGTGAAGGCCTGCATCCAGGCATTGCGCGACGTGCCCGCCGTCAATGCCGAGATCGACGGCGACGATCTCGTCTACAAGAATTATTATCACATCGGCGTCGCCGTCGGGACCGAGAAGGGTCTCGTCGTCCCGGTGGTCCGCGATGCCGATCGTTTGAGCCTTGCCGAGATCGAACAGCAAATCAATGATTTCGGCCGCCGGGCTCGTGACGGCAAGCTTTCGATCGATGACATGCAGGGCGGCACGTTCACGATCTCGAACGGCGGCGTCTATGGTTCGCTGATGTCGACGCCTATCCTCAATGCTCCGCAATCGGGCATCCTCGGCATGCACCGCATCGAGGAGCGGCCCGTCGTCCGCGCCGGTCAGGTCGTGGCGCGCCCGATGATGTATCTGGCTCTGTCGTACGACCACCGCGTCGTTGATGGGAAGGAGGCGGTGACCTTCCTGATGCGCGTCAAAGAGTGTCTCGAAGATCCGCAGCGCTTCATTCTGGAGCTTTGAGGAATGGCCACTTCGTACGATCTGGTGGTCATCGGCACCGGACCCGGCGGATATATCTGCGCCATTCGCGCCGCGCAGCTCGGGCTCAAAGTTGCAGTCGTCGAAAAGCGGGCGACGCACGGCGGCACGTGTCTCAACGTCGGCTGCATTCCCTCGAAAGCCCTGCTGCACGCTTCGCACGCCTACGCCGAAGCAAAGCACGCCTTTGCTGCAATGGGTATCGACGCCAATCCGACGCTAGATTTGCCGACGATGCAGGCGTTCAAACGCGAAGGCGTCAAAGGTAACGTCGATGGCGTCGCATATCTCTTGAAGAAAAACAAAATCGACAGCGTCTTCGGCACTGGCCGCATCATCAAATCTGGGCAAGTCGCTGTGACTTCGGCCAGTGGTGAGACGCAGACGCTCGCGACAAAATCGATCGTCATCGCGACTGGGTCCGATTCGGCCCGTCTTCCCGGGATCGAGATCGATGAAAAGCGTATCGTGTCGTCGACTGGCGCACTCGACTTGCCGGCTGTGCCGCGCAGGCTTCTCGTCATCGGCGCCGGCGTCATCGGACTCGAACTCGGGTCCGTCTGGCAGCGCCTCGGCTCGGACGTACTCGTCGTCGAATACCTCAACCGAATTTTGCCCGGAGTAGACAACGAAATCGCGCGGGCTTTTCAGCGCATTCTCGAAAAGCAGGGCGTCGCAATTCGGCTGTCGAGCAAGGTCGCCTCGGTCGAGACGCGAGGCCGGAGCGTCGTTGCAAACATCGAGCCGGCTGCAGGCGGTCCTGCCGAATCCATTGAAACTGATATTGTGCTCGTCGCGGTCGGCCGCGTACCGTTCACAGATGGGCTTGGGCTCGCGGAGGCCGGAATCGCGCTCGATACCAAGAAGCGCGTGCTGGTCGACGGCCATTTCCAGACGAATCTGACGGGCGTGTTCGCCATCGGCGATGTCATCACGGGCCCCATGCTGGCGCACAAGGCGGAAGACGAAGGTGTCGCCGTTGCCGAGGTCGTCGCGGGGCAAGCGGGCCATGTGAACTACGACGTCATACCAAACGTCATCTACACGAGCCCGGAGGTCGCGACGGTCGGCAAGAGCGAAGAAGAATTGAAGGCCGCCGGCGTCGCCTACAACGTCGGCAAATTTCCGTTTACCGCGAACGGTCGCGCCAAGACCATTCACATGACGGACGGCTTCGTCAAAATCCTGGCCGACGCCACGACGGACCGCGTGCTCGGCGTTCACATCATCGGCGTCAACGCGGGCGAGATCATCGCGGAAGCGGCAGTACTGATGGAATTCAGCGGTTCAGCGGAAGACTTGGCGCGCACCTGCCACGCGCATCCGACGTTGACGGAAGCCGTCAAGGAAGCGGCCCTTGCCGTCGGCAAACGGGCAATACATTTCTGAGCGCTACTCGACCGGCGTGACGGTGTAGCCCCGGTCGCGTAGCAGCGCCACGAGACCCGTCTCGCCCGGCAGATGCAGAGCGCCGACGGCGATGAAGGCATTGCCCTTTTCGAGCATTGGCGCAGCCGCGTCGCGCATCTTGACGTTGCGATCGACAAGCAGCGTTTTTTTGAACCCGTCGAACGCCGAAGCCGGCACGCCGGTCTCGGCCGCCAGCGCCAGCTGGAATGGCATGGCGGCGCCGATCTGACGCTTCACATACATCTGGACCAGCGTTTCCATCATGTCGTCGGCGCGGTCGATGTACTTGAGGCCGACTTTCAGCATGGCGACCTGCTGGTCCTCCGGCACGGCGGCGAGCGCCGCGAGCTGATCTTCGACCGTCTCGAGCCCGCCGACCGTCATCCCGTCCTTCTGCGCCTCCGCCGCGACGCGCAGATCGAGTACCTTTGCGCCGGAAGCCAACTGACGGCGTTCGCAATCCGAAGTGGCTAGCAACATGCTGACGAGCCAGGGCTTCAGTACGCTCGCGAATTCCGCCGGCATGCCCGACTTCGAAACGACCTTCTCGACCTTCTTGTATTCGTCGTCCGAAAGTTGCGTTTTGAGGGATTTGCTGCCGTCGGCATAAACAATGAGGTTTCGGTCTTTCGCCATCGCGTCGCCGACCGCCTTGTCCGACAGATCCGCGACTTCAAGCGTCACGGATTTCGATTTGGCGATCGCGTCTTTGGCTTTCTGCGAAAGCTCGGAAATTCGGGGATCGCTCAGATGCATCGTTCCGAACAGGTAGGAGGGTTCGACGCCGGGCTTCTCGACTTTCCAAAACACGGCTTCGGTGTTGGGAAGTGCTTTGCTTTCCTCCATCACCTTTTTGTAGAGCTCGGGCGACGTGGTCTGTAGTTCGGCGAGCATGTCGATGCCGTGACAGCGCCCGGCCTCTGTGGCGACCGCCGGGCGAGACGCCAAGAGAAGCGTCGCAACCAACGTCGCGCCAAACACGCACGCAAACGGCCGGATATTAGGTGGTAATATCATGACAATCTCGCGCTTGACGGGCGTTGACGTTCAGAGTCGCGCCGCCCTCGGATGAGCCTGATCGTAAACCGCAAGCAGGCGCTCCCGATCCACTTCCGTATAGACTTGTGTCGTCGAGAGCGAGGCGTGACCCAAAAGCTCCTGGATTTGTCGTAAATCGGCACCGGCCGAAAGAAGATGCGTAGCGAACGAATGCCGGAGTGCATGCGGCGTGGCGGTCTCAGGCAAGCCAAGCTGATGGCGCAGCTTTTCCATCGCCAGCTGGATGAGGCGCGGCGACAGCGGACCACCGCGCGCCCCGAGAAACAGCGGTCCATCCGGTGTCAGCGGGTGCGGGCAAAGGCGCATGTACTTTGCGATCGCGCCGGATACGATGGCCAGCGCCGGCACCAGCCGTTCCTTGCCGCCCTTGCCCTTGATATGCATGACGTCGCGGCCATCGAGCGGCGCCTTGTTCGGCGTCAGACTCAACGCTTCGCTGATACGAAGCCCGGCTCCATAGAGCAGCAACATCACGGCGACGTCGCGAGCCACAATCCATTCCGTCTCGCAGGTAACGTCAGCTACGACGAGCGACGCCGCGCCCTCTATCGTCAATGGCTTGGGTACGGAATGCGGAATCTTCGGCAGCGCCACCTGCAATACGGCGCGATTTTTCAGCGTGTCTTGGCGTTCGAGCCAGCTGAAAAACGTTCGCAGCGCCGATAGCGACCGCGCCAGCGATCGCGAAATGACCTTGGCCTTGCGCCGCTTGGCGAGGAAAGCGCGAAACGCCTTGGCATCGAGCCGCGCCAGATCGCCGAGACACGGCGGATGGCCCAGGTGAGATTTGAGAAACGCCAGGAATTGCCGGAGATCGCGCGCGTAAGCTTCGCACGTCGCGGGACTTTGACCGCGCTCGTTGACGAGATGTGTCAGCCACGCGTCGACGGCCTGTCTCAGATCGGCTCCGAGCGGCAGCTCGGCATCCGCCGTCAGAATGTCATCAAGCGTGTCCGTCATGTGCTGCGCCCTGTCGTGCCCGCAGAAGCGTCTGGGTGATTGGGTTAACGAAGCGTTAACGCCAGGCTTTTCTACAGCAGTTTGCCGGGATTCAATATGCCCTTGGGGTCGAGCGCTTGCTTGATCGAACGCATCATGTCGAGTTCGACCGGCGTTCTATAGAGCCGCAATGCCTCGCGCTTCATCTGGCCGATACCATGTTCGGCCGAGATCGAGCCGTCGAGATCCGCGACAAGTTCGAAGATCGCATCCGACATCGGCGTCCAGAGCGCCAGATACGCGGCGCGATCCATGCCTTCGGGCTGCGTGACGTTGTAGTGCAGATTGCCGTCGCCGAAATGGCCGAACGGCACCGGACGCGCGGCCGGGCAGACACGTTCGACGACGCTGGCGGCACGCATCAGGAATTCCGGAATGCGGGCAACCGGCACGGAGATGTCGTGCTTGATGCTGCCACCGGCGCCTTTTTGTGCTTCCGAGAAGGCGTCGCGTAGACGCCAGAAATCCTGCGCCTGCTGCAGCGATCCGGCGATAACCGCATCGCGAATGACGCCGTCTTCGCTCGCCGCCGTCAGGAGATATTCCATCGCGTTCGCACTCTGATCGCTGCCGCGCGCCTGCGATAATTCGATCAATGCGTACCAGGGATGCCGGTCGGCGAATGGATCGCGAACGTTCGGCATGAAGCGAAGCGCGAACTCTTGCGCGCGAGCCGCCCAGAATTCAAACGCCGTCAGCGATTGTCCCGCGTGGCGTTCCGCCAGCCGCAGCAGTTTCAGCGCATCATCCGGCGATTGAAACGCGACGATGGCGGTTTCGCGTTCGGCCGGCATTGGCAAAAGCTTGAGGCATGCGGCCGTTATGACGCCGAGTGTGCCCTCCGAACCGATCAGCAGATCGCGCAGATCGTACCCGGTGTTGTCCTTTTTCAACCGTCGCAGCCCGTGCCAAACGCGCCCGTCGGCCAGCACTGCCTCGAGCCCGAGCGTCAAATTCCGCGCATTGCCGTAGGCGAGCACCGCCGTGCCTCCGGCGTTTGTCGCGAGCACGCCACCGATCATGGCGCTTCCTTCCGAGGCAAGGCTCAGCGGGAACAACCGGTCGGCTGCCTGCGCGGCATTCTGGGCTTCGAGTAACGTCACGCCGGCTTCGACGATCATCGTGCTGCCCGCCGCGTCGATGTTGCGAACCGCCTTCAGCCGAGCAAGCGATAGAACGATCTCGTTGCCCTCTTGCGAGGGAATTTGGCCGCCGACAAGACCGGTATTGCCACCTTGCGGGACGATGCCGACTTGGTGTTCGTTGGCCAACGCCAGAATCCGCGAGACCTCTTCCGTCGATCCGGGGCGCAGCACCATAGGCGTCTTGCCCGTATAGCGGTCGCGCCATTCACGCAGGTAGGGCGCTTGATCGTCGGCGCGCGTCAACGCATGCGCTTCGCCGACGATCGCGGCGAAACGTTCAATCAAACTTGCGGGAAGGCTCTTCAAGCGCACGCGATTTGCCCACGGCGAGTTGAGGCGACGACGTTACACGATCTTCTGTCCGGTCTTCTTCCAGTCGTTGACGAACGCCGTCAGCCCGGCATCCGTCAGCGGGTGTTTCACCAGCGCTTTTAAAATCGCGGGTGGAACGGTCGCGACATCGGCGCCGATCATCGCCGCTTCCTTGACGTGGTTCACGGAGCGGATCGACGCCGCGAGGATGTCCGTCGAGAAATCGGGGTAGTTATCGTAGATCGTGCGAATTTCCCGGATCACGTCCATGCCGTTGAGGCCGATATCGTCGAGCCGGCCGATGAACGGCGAGACGAACGTCGCGCCCGCCTTCGCCGCCAGCAACGCCTGATTAGCCGAAAAACACAGCGTTACGTTGACCATCGTCCCATCGTCCGTCAGCGCCTTGCAGGCTTTGAGGCCGTCCATCGTCAGCGGCACCTTGATCGTGACATTCTTGGCGATTTTCCGCAGCACTTCGGCTTCGCGCATCATGCCGTCGTAATCGGTCGCAGCGACCTCGGCCGAAACGGGCCCCGGCACGGCGGCGCAGATTTCCTTGATGATTTCCTTGAAATCGCGGCCTGCTTTGGCGACGAGCGTCGGATTCGTCGTCACGCCGTCGAGCAGCCCCGTCGCCGCTAACTCCTTGATCTCGGCCACGTCGGCAGTATCGACGAAAAATTTCATTTATTTCTCCTGACCTCGTCCCATAAGTCACGGGGCGCTTGCCTTTGCTGCGCCGCATCTTAAGGCAAACCTAGCACGCCCGATTCTTGGAAAAAGCTTCTAGTCCGTTGAACGTCCCTTTGGATAGTCTGCTCGAAATTCTGGATAACGGCGCCGGTCGCGGCCTCCGCAGCGTGCCGGTGCTGATGCCGGTCGCGCTCGACCAAACCTACGACTATCTGGTGCCGGAGGGTATTGAGGCAGCGCCGGGTGCCTTCGTGCTCGTGCCGTTCGGACCCCAAACCCGAATCGGCATCGTCTGGGACGGGCCGCGTGGCGACCGCAAGCCGGTCGACCCCAAAAAGCTCAAGACCCTGACCAGCCGCATCGATGCGCCGCAGCTGCCCGAAATTTCGATGCGTTTCGCGGAGTGGGTGGCGCGCTATTCGCTGGCGCCGCTAGGCATGGTGGCGCGTATGATGATGAGCGCCGATGCGGCATTCGAGCCGCCGAAACACCGGTTCGGCGTTTGCCTCGTCGAAGGTGCGCAGCTTCCCGCCAAAATGACCGCCGCTCGCACGCGCGTCCTAGAGATCGCGGCGGATGGCCTGGTCCGCGCCAAATCCGATCTGGCGCACATCGCCGGCTGCTCGACAGGCGTGATTGACGGACTGGCTGCGGCCGGCACGCTCGTTGAAGTTGCAATCCCCGAACGCGCCTTTCCGCACCCTGAGCCGCGCCACGCGTCGACGGACTTTACGCTCGATCAGTCGCGCGCCGTCGAATCGTTGGTCAGCGCCGTCGATGCAGAAAATTTTTCCGTCACTTTGCTCGATGGCGTCACGGGGTCGGGGAAGACGGAAGTCTATTTCGAGGCCGTGGCGCGTGCGCTCGAAGCCGGCGGCCAAGCCCTGATCTTGCTGCCTGAAATCGCGCTGACCAGCCAGTTCCTCGATCGTTTCGCGCGCCGCTTCGGCGCCGCGCCTGTCGAGTGGCATTCGGCGTTGAGTCCGGCGGAGCGTGGCCGCATCTGGAAAGGCGTGGCCCGTGGTGACGTGCGATGCGTCGTCGGCGCACGTTCGGCGCTTTTCCTGCCGTTCTGTCAGCTCGGCCTCATTGTCGTCGACGAGGAGCACGATCAGGGATTCAAGCAGGAAGACCGCGTCCACTATCAGGGCCGCGACATGGCCGTGGTGCGCGGCAACCTCGGCAAGTTTCCCGTTGTGCTCGCGTCCGCGACGCCGTCGATCGAAAGCCACGTCAACGCGCTCGTCGGACGCTATCGCCACGCGATCCTTCCGGGCCGCTTCTCCGGCGTCGCGATGCCGGATGTTTCGGTCATCGATTTGAAACGGGAAAAGCTGGAACCGGGAAAATGGCTCGCCCCGCAGCTCGTTTCAGCGATCACTGAAACGCTGGAAAAAGGTCAGCAAACACTGCTGTTCCTCAATCGTCGTGGTTACGCGCCGCTGACGCTCTGTCGCTCGTGCGGCCATCGGCTCGAATGTCCGCAGTGTACGGCATGGCTCGTCGAGCATCGCTTCAAGAAGCGGCTGACGTGCCACCATTGCGGGTTCTCGCTGTCGCTCCCCGAGAAATGTCCGAAGTGTGCAGCCCCTGGCGCGCTCGTCGCCTGCGGACCCGGTATCGAACGCGTGCAGGAAGAAGTGGCGGAGCGATTCCCCGATGCGCGTCTGGCGTTGCTGTCGTCCGATCTCATCCCAGGGCTGACCGAAATGCGCGAGATGATCCGTGGCATTGAGGCGCGCGAATTCGATATTATCATCGGCACGCAGATCGTTGCCAAGGGACACAACTTTCCGGGCCTCGCCCTCGTCGGCGTGGTCGACGGTGACCTCGGCCTCGCACATGGCGCCGACCCTCGCGCCGCAGAGCGCACGTTCCAGCTCTTGCAGCAGGTCACGGGTCGCGCTGGGCGAACGAGTTTCGTCGGCCGCGGCTACGTGCAAAGCTATTCGCCCGACCATCCGGTGATGAAGGCGATCGTCGCCGGCGACCGCGAGGCCTTCCTCAATTACGAGGTAAAGACACGTCAGGCGGGATTGCTGCCGCCATACGGCCGGCTCGCCGCCATCGTCATCTCGGCGCGCGACAAAGCCCTGACCGAAACGACGGCACGCGACATTTCGCGGCGGGCGCCTCAGAGCGATACCATTTCGGTTCTAGGCCCGACCGAAGCGCCGATAGCCGTCGTTCGTGGCCGCCATCGTTGGCGGTTGCTCGTCAAGGCGCCGCGCGACGCCGATTTGCAGGGCTATCTCAGGGACTGGGCTGGAATGATTCCAAAGCTCAAGTCCGACATTCGGATCACCGTCGACGTCGATCCCTACAACTTCCTATAAGTGGCGCGTTCTGCGGCATGTTTGCCATAAGCGAGCGCGCTTCTAACCCTGTGCGCGACGCATCATTTCGCCGCCGGTTTAAATCAGCTAAACGACCACCGGCTGACGCTCGCCCGCGGTATCGTGGCGATCAACACGCCTTTCGGATCGAAAGCTTCACATGCCCCTTCGCGTTGCCGTTCAAATGGACCCGATCGAAAGAATCGACATCGCCGGCGATTCGACGTTCGCGATTCTGCTTGACGCGCAGAAGCGCGGGCACGAGATTTTCTACTACACGCCCGCCGATCTCTCACTGCATGGCAACAAGCTTCTGGCGCGCGGCCAAAGCCTGACGGTCGAGGACAAGCACGGCGCGCATTTCGCGGTTTCAAATCTCCGCGTCGAAAATCTCGCCGAGTTCGACGTCGTTCTGCTGCGGCAAGACCCGCCATTCGACATGGCCTACATCACGACGACGCATCTGCTCGAGCGCATTCACCCAAAAACGCTTGTCGTCAACGACCCCGCGCACGTCCGCAACGCGCCTGAAAAATTGTTCGTCCTAGATTTTCTCAATCTGATGCCGCCGACGCTCGTCACGCGCAACCTCGCCGACGTGCAGGCGTTCCGCGCCGAATACAAAGACATCATCGTCAAGCCGCTCTACGGCAACGGCGGCGCGGCGGTGTTCCGTATCAAGCCCGGTGACGGAAATCTCAGCTCGCTGGTCGAACTGTTTCAAACCGTGTTCCGCGAACCGTTCATGGTCCAGGAATTCCGGCCTGAAGTGAAAGACGGCGACAAACGCATTATCCTGGTCGATGGCGAAATCGCGGGCGCACTCAATCGCGTACCGCAGGCCGGCGAAACGCGTTCAAACCTGCACGTTGGCGGCAGCGCTGTGCCGGTCGAACTCAACGAGCGCGATCGTGAAATCTGCGCGCGGCTGAAGCCGGAACTGAAGCGCCGCGGCTTGATCTTCACCGGCATCGACGTCATCGGTCCTTATCTCACCGAGATCAACGTCACGTCGCCGACCGGCATCCGGCAGGTGAAGGCGTTCGGCGGCAACGACATCGCCGCGATGATCTGGGACGTGATCGAAAAAAAGGTCCGCGTGGCTGCGTCAAAGAATTGAAATACGAATCCGAAAATCAAGTGAAGGGTACTGAGTTCATGTTCGACGGGTTTACGAGAGGTGTAATTGTTCGATCAATACGCGACCTTCTTCTTTCTCTCTGTTTTCTCTTTTTGATGATGCCGGCGCCGGCGTCGGCCGATCCCAATTCAGAGTTCGAGAAATTCGCTGGACGATGGACGGGCGAAGGCATGCTGGGATTCAAGGCGAGCGCTCCCGAGCGCGTCAAATGCCGCGCTACGTACTTCCTCAACGACGCAAAGGACGAACTGAAACAAACGATCCGCTGCGCAACGTCGGGCGGCAGTATCGAGGTACTGAGCAACATCAAAGATGCTGCGGGAAAGCTGACCGGCCACTGGAAGGAAACGACCCACAATTTCGAAGGTGACTTGTCGGGGGACGTCACGCCGAAGGGATTTCGCATCAAGGTCCAAGGCGCCGACCTCGCCGCCAACATGGATATCGTCGTGCGCGACAACAAACAGGTGGTCGAGATTCAGTTCATCAATACGTCGCTCATTGGTCTGACGCTGGTGATGACAAAGGGCTAACCGGTTCTGTCGTTCCGCATTTGTTCTTGACAACTATCCGCCGTTCAATTTAGCGTTCCGATGTCAGGGGGCGCTATGTACGGCCAGATTTCCACGCTCGCGTTTATTGGTATCGAAGCGCGCCCCGTGGAGGTGCAGGTCCGCGTCACGCCTGGGGCTGCAGCGTTCGCCATCGTCGGCCTGCCAGACAAGGCCGTTGCTGAAAGCCGCGAGCGCGTCCGCAACGCACTGCACGCTGTCGGGCTTGGCCTGCCCTTCAAGCACATCACGGTCAATCTGGCGCCTGCCGATCTGCCGAAGGAAGGCAGCCATTTCGATCTTCCGATCGTGCTGGCGATGATGTCGGCGATGGAAGCCATCGCGCCGGACGCGATTGCGTCCTACGCAGCCATCGGAGAGCTGGCGCTCGACGGTTCCATTCGCGCCGTTCCCGGCACGCTGCCGGCCGCCATCGGGGCGAACACGATGGGCAAGGGCCTCATCTGCCCGCAGGCCTCCGGTCCCGAAGCGGCGTGGGCCAGTGAAGACATCGACATCCTGGCGGCGCCGCACCTGCTGTCGCTCGTCAATCACTTCAAGGGCATGCAGACGCTGTCGCGGCCGAAGCCGAACATTCTGCCGTCGCAAGCCTATCTTGCCGATCTTCGCGACATCAAGGGTCAGGAAACGGCCAAGCGGGCTCTCGAAATAGCCGCGGCAGGCAGCCACAATCTGCTGATGATCGGGCCGCCAGGGTCCGGCAAATCGATGCTCGCGGCGCGCTTGCCCTCGATCCTGCCGCCGCTTCTGCCGGAAGAAATCCTCGAAGTTTCGATGGTGCACTCTTTGGCGGGCGAGCTGATGGGCGGCAAGCTCACCGTCGATCGCCCGTTTCGCGCGCCGCACCATTCGGCCAGCATGGCGGCGCTGGTCGGCGGCGGTTCGCGACCGCGCCCGGGAGAAGTCTCGCTGGCGCATCACGGCGTGCTGTTTCTCGACGAGCTGCCCGAGTTCCAGCCGAATGTGCTCGACGCACTTCGCCAGCCGTTGGAATCGGGAGAGACGGTCATTGCGCGCGCCAATCATCGCATTTCCTATCCATCCCGCATCCAACTCGTCGCGGCGATGAACCCGTGCAAATGCGGCGGCGGGTCGCCGGGGCTCGCGTGTCGCCGCGGTCCGCGCTGCGCCGCCGATTACCAAGCGCGCATTTCCGGCCCATTGCTTGATCGCATCGACCTGCAGATCGAAGTTCCGGCAATCTCAGCCGCCGACTTGGTCTTGCCACCGGCAGCCGAGGGGAGTGCCGAGGTCCGTGCGCGTGTGACGGCGGCGCGCGAGCGCCAACGGGCACGCTTTGCGGCGCTAGGCGTCAAGGGTGTTCGAACGAATGCCGAGTGTTCGGCAGCGCTGCTCGAGCAGACGTCGATGCCGGATGAGCACGGTACGGCGCTTCTGCGTCAGGCCGCCGAGACGCTCGGTCTCTCGGCGCGCGGCTTCCACCGAACGCTGAAAGTGGCGCGAACCATTGCCGACCTCGCGGGTTGTGAAACCGTGGCGCGTGCTCACATCGCCGAAGCGTTGAGCTATCGCGGGGAAACGCTGCGCCAGGCCCGGGCCGCCTAAGCGGAATATTTCGTGGCGAAAGAGACGCCCAATGGACTTTCCCAATTCGTCGGTTATGCGCGCCGCTGACTACGATCCAAATGCGCTAACACTCGATGTCACGTTTACGACAGGCCGTCGTTATACCTACTTCGGCGTGCCCGGCTGGGAATACGACGGATTGATAACGGCGTCGTCGGCTGGCGAGTATTTCAACACGCACATTCGCGATCAGTATGCGTGCCGCGAGCGTAACTAATCTCGATTGTCATGCCAAAAAGAAAACGCCGGAGCGGTGCCCCAGCGTTTTGAATTTGTGCCGATCCATTTTCGAAACGGATTGGATTACGCGAACGCCGACTTGATGCCCGCCTGCATCGCGGCGGCCTGGGCAGCGTTGCGCAACAGGCACGCGATCGTCATCGGCCCGACGCCACCCGGCACCGGCGTGATGGCGCCGGCGACCTTGGCGCATTCCTCATAAGCGACATCGCCGACAAGCTTCGTCTTGCCGTTCTCCGATGGCACACGGTTGATGCCGACGTCGATGACGGTTGCGCCGGGGCGTATCCAGCTCCCCTTGACCATTTCAGGAATGCCGACCGCGGCGATCACCAGATCGGCGCATTTGACGATGTCTTCGATATTCTTGGTCCGAGAGTGCGCGACGGTAACGGTGCAATTCTCGCGCAGCAGCAGTGCCGCGACCGGCTTGCCGACGATGTTCGACCTGCCGATGACGACGGCGTCGAGGCCGGACAAGCTCGGCCGCACGCTTTTGGCCAGGATCACCGATCCGGTCGGTGTGCAGGGCACGAGCGCTCGTTCGCCGACCCAAAGCCGGCCGACATTGACGGGATGAAATCCGTCGACGTCTTTGTCCGGGTTGAGTGAATTCAGAACCTTTTCCGAATTGATATGCTTCGGCAGCGGCAACTGCACGAGGATGCCGTGGCACGCCGGGTCGTTGTTCAGTTTCTCGACGAGAGCCAGAAGATCGGCCTCGCTCGTTTCGGCGGGAAGCCGGTGCTCCCAGGAATTCATGCCGACCTCGACGGTCTGCTTGGCTTTGTTGGCCACATAAACCTTGCTCGCCGGATCTTCACCGACAAGCACGACGGCGAGGCCCGGCTTTATGCTGTGGTCCTTCATCAGCCGCGCCACCTCCGCCGCCACCTCGGCGCGGACGTCGGCCGCTATCTTCTTTCCGTCGATGATTTGCGCTCCGGACATCCCCGTCGTTCCTCTTTGCTTTGTGTCTCTATCGTGAAAAGTCGTCTGCTCGTTCCTGCAACATCCTGTCGAGCGCCGCCGGGTCGCCGTCAATCCGCAAGGACTTGAGCCGCGATTTGCCGCCGGTCGCTAGCGAAACCGAACGTTTCGGCACATCGAGCCAGCGGGCGACGAGGTCCTCAAGCGCCTTGTTAGCCGCTCCATCCTCCGGAAGGGCGCGCACCCGCGCCTGAAAGACCGGGCCATCGGTCGTGTCGATGAGCCCGTCTACGGCATCTTTGGAGGCTTTCGGAATAAGTCGAAAGTGCGCGATGACGCACGCGGCGCCGTGCCGCCAAGCTTTGGGGCTCGTCGCGACGCCGTCCTGGCTGCGTCTCAAATCACCGCCTTCGCGATGTTCGGAAGGACGACGCTCTGCACGAAGTAACACGCGAGCAGCAGGATGACCGGTGAAATATCGATGCCGCCCATGTTCGGCATCGCATTCCGAATTGGCGCCAGCAACGGCTCGGTGACGGCGTTCAGGCCTTGCCAGATCGAGCGCACCATCGGGTTGTAGGCATTGATAACGCCGAAGGCCATCAACCAGCTCACGATGACGACAGCAATGACGATGTACGTGTACAGTGTGATGAGATAGCTGATAAAACCGAGAAATTCGAGCATCGCTGATCCGAAGTTAAGTGGCGCCGCGTCATGTAGCCTCGACGCGCCCAGGCTCGCAAGTGTTTGATCGGGCTCAACCAGGCTTCCCGCGATAGGCTACCGCGGCGTTGGGCTGCGGCGCATGCGCAGGCCGGTGGAAAAGTTACCGCCGCCTCCCGGCGAAGTCATTGGGCAGGCACAACACGTCGCGCCGCGGCGGACGGCAACGCTTGGCTTGCCTCCGGGCGGCTTTCTTGACAAGGCTTCGCGGCAAATCCTAAATGCCGGCGCCTTTGGGGCCGTAGCTCAGTTGGGAGAGCGCTGCAATCGCACTGCAGAGGTCAGGGGTTCGATTCCCCTCGGCTCCACCAGGCATAAATACTTGATTTCACACAATAATTTACGCCACACTAATGTCCGATATTTCCGCGCGTTACGCGGTATG
>Ga0207678_10000851_pt1 | contig 28009 bp, 21 predicted proteins | sample KBSC63metaG_FD_184319 | JGI IMG/M metagenome (GOLD analysis project Ga0207678, IMG submission 184319) | Corn rhizosphere microbial communities from Kellogg Biological Station, Michigan, USA - KBS C6-3 metaG (SPAdes) (version 2) | ecosystem: Host-associated > Plants > Roots > Rhizosphere > Soil ... | reverse complement strand
TCGTGACATTGCCGACGCCGCGAATGAAGATGGACGAGATGTTGCCGCCCGGCGATGGCAAGGAGATTGCCGGAACAGCCTTGGTGATGTCGGTCGCACTGGCGATGCCGCGCTGGGCCAGATCGTCGCCCGAGACCGCGTCGATCGCCAGAGCGGCCTTCTGCAGCGATTCTTCCTTGCGCTGCGCGGTGACAATGATCTCGCTGATGCCGCCATTGTCCGATGCCGCCGATTGCGCCTCCTGGGCGAATGCGGGCGAAGCAAGGGCGATCGCCGTCATTGCCGTGGTGATAAGAAATGCTGTGCGCATAAGGATTCCCCTCCCCTTTCACGATATTTTGCTTGGAGACGGGATAGAGGCTTTCAGGCCGAAACTCCCGCCATTTGTATCAATGCATTCCTATCCATGGTTCGAATGTATGCGCCGCAACGGCACGGCGAAGGTTGCACGAACCTTGCGCATGGATGGTTTTCCATCGACAATTCGAATTTTCCCCCGGAGCTGCAGCCTATTAGGCTACCCAGATGGTATCGGGGCGTCACGGGCGCGGAACAGATCGAGGGAGAGGACATTGGCAAACCGTCTGGCAGGCAAGGTGGCCGTGGTCACGGGCGCCGGCAACGGCATCGGCAAGGGTTGCGCGGAAATCTTCGCCGCGGAAGGCGCGACGGTGATCGGCGTCGATCTTAAAGATGCCGATCGCGCCAGCAACCTTCTCGACGAAGCGGCAACCAACGCGCTGTTCGCCGATATCGGGTCGGAGTTCGGCAAGGTGGACATCCTCCTCAACGCGGCGGCCTTTGCCGTCTTCGCCTGGATCGAGGACCTGACCTATGCCGACTGGAGGAAGACGCTCGACGCCGAACTGGACATCGTCTTTCTTCCCACCCGTGCGGCCTGGCCATGGCTCAAGGCCAGCGGGGCGGCGAGCGTGATCAACTTCGCCAGCGCAAATGCGTGGAAGGCGCTCGAAGGCTCGCCCGCCCTCGCCCATTGCGCCGGCAAGGGCGGAGTCCTGGCCATGACGCGCCAGTTGGCGATGGAAGGCGCCCCACACAACATCCGCGCCAACACCATCGCCCCCGGTTTTATCCGGACCGAAGCAACCGGGCGCCATCTCGACGCGCATCCCGAATTCCTCGACATCGTGCTGTCCAAGAACATGCTCAAGTTGATCGGAGAGCCCTCCGACATCGGCTGGTGCGCCACCTGGCTTGCCAGCAACGAGGCGCGCTACGTCACCGGGGCCGACTTTTCGGTCGATGCCGGGGCGACCGCCTGGTAGGATTGGACGCGGGTCATTTGCCGACCGTGGCGGAGAAGGGCGCCCTTGCACCCTCGTCCTCTCTATCGCACCGTTCGCGTGGATGGGTTCCTATCCATTGTTCCAATTTGCCTGTTGCCCATGCTCCGTTCATGCAGAGGGCATGACTGAAGCGGCAATCAAAAGCATCGCAACGGCGCTTGTCGTGGGCGGGGGTATCGGCGGAATGGCAAGCGCGATCAGCCTTGCCGAACGCGGCGTGAAGGCAGAGCTGATCGATCTGGATCCCGACTGGCGCGTCTATGGCGCGGGGATCACGATCACCGGCCCCACATTGCGCGCCTACAAGCGCCTCGGCCTGCTCGACCAGATCAAGCAGAAGGGAGCGATCACCAGCAAGACGCGCCTGTTCCGCTATGACGGCACGCATATCCTCGATCTCGACGAACCAGTGATCGAGGAGGGGCTGCCCGCGACCGGCGGTATCATGCGTCCGGTGCTGCACCAGATCATGCAAAAGCGCGTGGGTGAGCTTGGCATCCCGGTCCGCCTCGGGCTGACGGTGACGGCGCTTGAAAACGACGGCAGTGGGGTCAATGTCCGCTTCTCCGACGGGAGCGAGGGCCGCTATGATCTGGTCGTGGGCGCAGACAGCATATTTTCCGCCGTGCGAGACATCGCCTTCCCGCACATGGGACCGGCGAAGATGACCGGCCAGGGGTGCTGGCGCATTTCGATCCGCAAACCACCCGAACTGCAGATGGGCGAATTCTTCCTTGGCCACGCCAATCCCTGCGGCATCACAGCCTGCGCGCCCGACCGCGTCTACATGTGGATGCTGACGCCCCATATGGAGCGGGACAGGTTCATGGACAAAGAGGAACTGTTCGTGACGCTCACCGGCCTGCTGCATGATTTCGGCGGCAATGCAGGGTGGATCCGCGACAACATGACCAGCGACGACTGGATCAACTACCGCCCGCTCGCCGCTGCATTGCAGCCCAGGGACTGGTTCAGCGGCCGCATTGTGCTGGTGGGGGACGCTGTCCACGCCACCACGCCGCACCTTGCATCGGGAGCGGGCATGGCGGTGGAGAGCGGCATCGTCCTGGCCGAGGAACTGGCGCGGACCGACGATGTCGAAACCGCACTCCACGCCTATCAGGAACGGCGGTTCGATCGTTGCCGCGATGTGATCGAAACCAGCATCGCCCTGGGCAAGCTGCAACTTGAACATGGCGATCCCCAGGTTCATGCGCAGATGCTCGAAGGCGCGCTGAAGCGGCTCAACGAGCCGTTTTAGAGCATTTTCAAGTTGACCCTTTACGGTCGACGGTTCGGAAAATGCGGCATCAAAGGACCAGAGCGTTTCCGCTCATGGTGAAAACGCTCTGGCGCCTTCTTCCCTCACCGATAGCGGTACGCCGCGGCGCGCTGCTTGAGCGAGCCATCGTTCGCAAGAGAAGATGCTGGCCGCCGACATTGGCTGCTGTTAAGTCTTGAGGCCGACCTCATGCCTTGGGACATGCCGGATGATCTTCGCCGACTTCCTTCGCAATCGTCGCCGCGAGCAGTTATCGGACCAGGATCTCGCGGCGCTGGAGGCCAGCGTGAGCCAGGTCCGGAAAACCCATGCGCGACAGATCATTGCCCAGGCCGGCGAGCCGATCTCCTGCAGCACCTATCTGATGGACGGCTTCATCTGCCGCTATATGGACGACAGGAATGGCCTGCGCCAACTCGTCGCCGTCCATGTACCCGGCGATTTCGTCGACCTGCATGGCTATCCGCTCAGGCGGCTCGACCATGATGTCGCGACACTCGGCGCCTGCAGGATCGCTCTGGTGCCGCATGCGACACTCGACCGCCTGCTGCCCGAACGGCCCAATCTGACCAAGCTTTTGTGGTTCAGCACCCTGCTGGACGCAGCCATGCACAGGGAGTGGATATTCCGCCTTGGCAGGCTCGACGCCGTGGCGCGGATCGGCCATTTCTTCTGCGAGATGGAAGCGAAGCTGCGCGCGGTGGGCCTGAGCGACGGCAGCCGGTTCACCCTGCCGCTGACGCAGGCCGATCTGGGCGAGGCCTGCGGCATGACATCGGTGCACATCAACCGGATGCTGCGCGAATTGAGGGAACGAAAACTGCTCCAGATGCAACGCGGCAAGGTCACGATCTTCGATCTCGCCGCGCTGCGGCGGCTTTGCGATTATGATCCATCCTATCTGTTCATAGGCGGTTGAGGGAACAACATCCGCCTGCGAAGCGTCCTGAACTGCCGAACAGGAAGAGGATGGTGCATGCCCCGCGACGGCGTATTTGATGAATCCGGCAAGGCCTATGCCGAGGAAGGACAGGTGATGCTGGACGGCCCCGACGGGGTCGCGATCAGCATGACGCCCGACGCCGCGGACGAGACGGGGCATGAACTTATTCGCGCAGCATCGGAGGCGCGGGAACAGATCGGCGAGATGAAGAGCGGCACGCCCGGCGGATGAGAGGATTCGGACGGATCGACTTGATCGAAATCAATCTGCAACGCATTCAGGGCCGCCGCGTCCCGTGATAATCGCCGATGCTCCTGATCTGAAAGGAGATGACGTGAAGACCCATTCGACCGAACAGGCTCTTTCCGGCGTGGATGGCTTTGACGACATCCTTTCGGGCGGACTGACCCGCGGGCGCGTCTTCCTGCTGGAAGGCAGTCCAGGTACGGGCAAGACCACCATCGCGATGCAGTTCCTGATCGAAGGCGCGCGGCATGGCGAACGTTGCCTTTACATCACCTTGTCCGAAACAGAGGATGAAATGCGCGACAGCGCCGCATCCCACGGCTGGACGCTGGAAGGGGTGGACCTGTTCGAGCTGGTGCCGCCCGAAAGCCTGCTGGATGAACAGCAGCGGCAAAGCCTGCTCTATTCATCGGACCTGGAACTGGGCGAAACGACCCGCCGGATCTTCGAAGCGTTCGAACGGATCCGGCCCGACCGCGTCGTGCTGGACAGCCTGTCGGAAATCCGGCTGCTGGCGCAAAGCTCGCTGCGCTACCGCCGCCAGATCCTGGCGCTCAAGCATTTCTTCTCCAAGCAGAATGCGACCGTGCTGATGCTGGACGACCTGACGGCGGAGGTTTCCGACAAGACCGTGCACAGCGTCGCCCATGGCGTCATCCGGCTGGAGGAACTGTCCCCCGGCTATGGCCCGGAACGCCGTCGGTTGCGCGTCATCAAATATCGCGGTCGGCATTTTCGCGGCGGCTTCCATGATTTCGTCATTGCGCAGGGCGGCGTCCGCGTCTTTCCCCGGCTGGTGTCGGCTGAGCACAAGACCAGCTTCCGCCGGGACATGTTGAAAAGCGATTCCGGCGAGCTCGATGCCCTGCTGGGCGGCGGGATAGAGCGCGGTTCGAGCGTACTCGTCCTCGGCCCGGCGGGCACGGGCAAGTCGCTGCTCGCCCTCACCTTCGTCACGGCAGCGGTCGCGCGGGGGGAAAAGGCGGCGATGTTCGTCTTCGACGAGGAGCTGAGCCTGCTCTTCGACCGCGCGCTCGGCCTTGGCATCGACATGCGGTCCATGGTCGAAAGCGGCGACCTGATCGTCGAGCAGGTGGACGCGGCTGAACTGTCCCCCGGCGAATTCTCCCAACGCGTGCGCAATTGCGTGGAACGACATGGGGTGATGACCGTCGTCCTCGACAGCCTGAACGGCTATCAGTCCGCCATGCCGGAGGAAAATGCGCTCGTGCTGCACATGCACGAGCTGTTGCAATATCTCAACCGGCAGGGGGCGACGACCTTCCTGACGGTCGCGCAGCACGGGCTGGTGGGCGACATGAAGACGCCAGTCGATGTCACCTATCTGGCCGACACGGTCATCCTGCTGCGCTATTTCGAAGCGCTGGGGCGTGTGCGCCGCGCCATGTCGATCATCAAGAAGCGCACCGGGTCGCATGAGGACACGATCCGCGAATTTCGCATCGGCTCCTACGGCATCCGTCTGGGCGAACCGCTGGTGGGCTTTCAGGGCGTGCTGCGCGGGGTTCCGCATTTCGTCGGCAGTGCGCCCGCGCTGCTGGAAGACGACAAGGCGTGATACCGCATCTGTCCGAACGGGCGCTCATTCTCGCTCCGGTCGGGCGCGACGCCGACATTGCGGCCTCAGTGCTGGCCGAGGCGGGATTGCGGACCCAGATCTGCCAGGATCTTTGCGCATTGTTGAGCGGCATCGACAATGGCGCCGGCTTCGCGCTGGTGACGGAGGAGGCGTTGCACAATCGCGACCTGCATCCCCTGGTCGGCTGGTTGCAGAACCAGCCCAAATGGTCGGATTTCCCGTTCATCCTGCTGACCCGCCGCGGCGGCGGGCTGGAGCGCAACCCGTCGGCGGCGCGCTATCTGGAGGTGCTGGGCAACGTCAATTTCCTGGAGAGACCCTTTCACCCCACCACGCTGATCAGCCTGGCCCGATCGGCATTGCGCGGCCGGCGCCGGCAATATGATGCCCGTGCGCGGCTGGAGGAACTGCATCGCGGCGCGGAGAAATATCGTTCCCTCTTCAATTCGATCGAAGCGGGCTTCTGCATCATAGAGATGATGTTCGACGAGGCGGGAAAGCCCGTCGACTATCTCTTTATCGAAACCAATCCCGCCTTTGCGCGCCAGACCGGCCTAAACGACGCGGTGGGCAAGAGGATGCGCTCGCTGGTGCCCGATCACGAACAGCATTGGTTCGACATTTACGGCCGGGTCGCCCGCACCGGAGAGGCCGTACGTTTCGAGGACGGGGCGGACGCGTTGGGGGGCTATTGGTACGATGTCTACGCATTCCGCGTGGGCGACCCCAAGGCACCCGTTGTCGCCGTGCTGTTCAACGACATCACCGAACGGCGCCGCATGGAGGCCGCCGTGCGGCGGAGCGAAGAGCGGTTGCGCGCGCTCAACGAGACATTGGAAGAGCGCGTGCAGCAGCGCTCGCATGAGCTGGAATTGGCGCAGGAGGCACTGCGCCAGTCGCAGAAGCTGGAATCCATGGGCCAGCTTACCGGCGGAGTCGCCCATGACTTCAACAATCTGTTGACGCCGATCGTGGGCAGCCTCGACCTGCTCCACCGGCGAGGACTGGGCACGGAGCGGGAGCGGCGACTGATCGAGGGGGCGCTGCAATCGGCCGACCGGGCGAAGATGCTGGTGCAAAGGCTGCTGGCCTTCGCGCGCCGGCAGCCTTTGCAGCCCACCGCCATCGACATAGGCGATCTGGTGCGGGACATGCGCGACCTGATCGTCAGCACGTCCGGCCCGCGCGTGCAGGTCGAACTGGCGGTGGCGGACGATCTGCCGGCGGCCCATGCCGACGCCAACCAGATCGAGATGGCTTTGCTGAATCTTACGGTGAATGCGCGCGACGCCATGCCCGACGGGGGGCAGCTTCGCATAGAGGTAAGCTGCGACAGCATCGCCGCCGACAGCCGCTTCAGGGAAGGAAGATATGTCAGGCTGTCGGTGAAGGATACCGGCGTCGGCATGGATCAGCGGACCGCCGAAAAGGCGATCGAACCCTTTTTCACGACCAAGGGCGTGGGCCAGGGGACCGGCCTTGGCCTGTCGATGGTGCACGGCCTCGCCGCGCAGCTGGGCGGCGGCCTGACCATCGACAGCACCGTTGGCCAGGGCACGACGGTCAGCCTGTGGCTGCCGACCAGCGAGAGCGCGGCGACCAGGAATATCGCCGGTCCCGACGTCGATCCGGTCAAGCTCGATCATGGGACCGCTCTGGTGGTCGATGACGAGGATCTGGTGCGCGCAAGCACCGTGCACATGCTGCGCGAACTGGGCTATGATGTGCTCGAGGCAAGTTCGGCCGAACATGCGCTGGCGATCATGAAGACCGATCCGGACATCGACATACTGGTCACCGACCATCTGATGCCGGGCACCACCGGCACCGACCTTATCGAACAGGCGCGAGCGCTGAAGCCCGAAATCCGCGCCCTGCTGATTTCGGGCTATGCGGAGAATACCGGCATCTCACCAGGGCTGCCGCGGCTGACCAAGCCCTTCAGGCAGGTCGATCTGGCCCGGAGCCTCGCCACCCTGTGAAGACCCCGTGGCGGGGAGGAACGATCACGGGGCTGGAGCGGCGGCTGTACCCGGACCCGAAGCTCACAGCGCCCGCAGCGCTCTTGCCGGCCGCACCGACATCAGCGGGATCGATCCCAGCAACCCGATGCCCAGCGTCAGCATTGCGCCCGCGCCCAGCGTGGAGAGTATCAGCAACCAGTCCGGCGCCCAGTGGAAGTCGAATACCCGCACGATCACGAACCACCCCGCCGCCAGGCCCAGCGCCAGGGCCAGCAGAGCCACGGTCCCGGCCAGCAGCGCATATTCGATCCCCTGTGCGCCCAATATCTGCCAGCGCGTCGCGCCCAGCGTCTTCAAGATCACGCCATCATAGGCGCGCGCCTGACGCGAAGCCGCGATAGCGCCGATCAGCACGGCGATCCCCGCCAGGATCGCGACCGATCCCGCCAGCACGATCGCCGCCGACATCTGTCCCAATAGGAGAGTGACCTGCGTCACCACCTCGCTCACCGCGATGATGGATATGGAGGGGAAGGCCGCCAGCAAGGCGCGCGTCATCACGCCTTGCGATCCGCCCTTCATCGTGATCGTCGCGGACAGGCTGTGCGGTGCGCTTTGCAGTGTATGGGGCGAGAAGACCATGATGTAATTGAAACCCATCGTCTGCCAATTGACCTGCCGCAGGGAGGCGATGCGCGCCTCTATCTCGCGCCCCAGCACCGAGACGGTGAGCATGTCGCCAATGCCGACGCCCATAACCTCCGCCGCCTGACGGTCCAGCGAGACAAGCGGCGGCCCGGCATAATCGCGCGGCCACCATTCGCCCTTCACCAGCTCTGAACCCTCCGGCAAGGTCTCGCTATAGGTGACGCCGCGCTCACCGCGCAGGAACCAGGCGCCCTCCGGCAACTGCTTGAGGTCCGCGACCCGCCGTCCGCCATAGGCGACGATGGTCCCTCTCAATGTCGGCACCATGTTGACCCTGGCGCCGGGCGCCTCCTTGCCGACCAGCGTCAGGAACCGATCCCTGGCCGCTATCGGAATGTCGAGCACGAACTGGTCGGGCGCGGTCCGGGGAACGGTGTTGCGTATCTCCGCGCTGAGGCTCGACTGGATCGCCGCCAGCGTCACGAACAGCGTCAGGCCCAGGCCCAGCGCCACCACCAGCGCTGAAGTCTGCGCGCCCGGCCTGTGCAGATTGGCGACGGCCAGCCGCGCCAGCGGGCGGCGCGGCGGGGGCAGGCGGCGGGCGATCCGCCGCACCAGCAGCCCGATCCCTGTCAGCAGCGTCAGCACGGCGGCGACCGCGCCCAGCATCGCCGCCGCGAACCACGGCTCCTTCGCCGTGCCGAGGGCCAGCGCAACGAGCGCAGCCCCCGCCGCGCCAACCGCAACCATGCTCGCGCGATCCAGGCCGCGCCGCCGATCCACCACATCCCGGAACAGGACGGCAGCCGGCAGGGTCCGCGCTCGCGCCAGCGGCGGAACGGTGAAGATGAAGGCGATCAGCAACCCGTAAAGCGCGCTGCTGATCAAAGGCCAGGGCGCTACGGCAAAACCGGGCTGCACCGGCAATATGTCCCGCATCGCCGTTGTCAGCGCCAGCGGCAGCACAATGCCCGTCGCCAGTCCGCACGCGATGGCAAGCAGCGCAACCGCGCCCACCTGCATCAGGTAGATGCGGGCGATGTCGGCGGACGATGCGCCCAGGATCTTCAACGTTGCAATGCCGTCCCGTTTGATCGCCAGATAGGACGCGACACCATTGCCGACGCCGATCCCGGCTATGGCGAGCGCGGCAATGCCGATCAGCGACAGGAATTGCCCCATCCGTTCCAGGAAACGGCTGGTTCCCGGCGCTGCGCCGTCGCGATCCTTGATCTCGAACCCGGCAGAGGGAAAGACGTGCTTCAACCTGTCGGCCGCGGCGCCGGCATCGCCGCCGGGCGCCATGCGGATGCGATATTTGCTCTCATACAGGCTGCCCGGCTGGATCAGTCCAGTGCGCCTGATGCCCTCCATCGACGTCAGCGCGACCGGCCCCAGGGTGAAGCCCTCCCCCACCCGGTCCGGCTCGTCCGAGATGATGTCGCGGATGCGGAAGGTCGCGGTGCCATAGCGCAGGCGGTCGCCCGGCCTAACGTCCAGCCGGTCGGCCAGCGCCTGTCCGATGACCAGTTCACCGGCGCGCATCGGCCCGGCCCGTCCGCCTTTCAGCATCAGCGTGCCATAGAGAGGATAGGCCGCGTCCACGCCCTTGAGTTCGGTCAGCACGGCGGACGGGCCCGCGCCTTCCGTCCGTTGCGTTCCCGCGCGCTGCGCCATGGCGCGCAGCCTGATCGTTTCGCTCACCACCCCGTCACGCCGGAAGGCCGCCTTCTCCGCCCTGCTCGCCTCGCGTTGCGACATCGCCACCTCAATGTCGCCGCCCAGCAGCAGCTGTCCCTTGCTCGCGATCTCGCCGGTGATCGCGGCGGTCAGGCCGCCGATCGTCGCCAGCGTCGCCACGCCCAGAAACAGGCAGACGAACAGCAACCGCAATCCCCGGAAACCGCGATGCAGGTCGCGTCGCGCTATCCGCCAGCAGGCGCCCCAATCCAAATCCGTCATGGGCGGCGATCCGCGACGATGCGCCCGTCGCGCATCTCCACGATGCGGTCGCACCGCTCCGCCAGCGCCGGATCATGGGTGATGATCACCAGCGTGGCGCCGTTCGCCGCCCGCCGGGCAAACAGCAGGTCGACGATGGCGGCGCTGGTCACACCATCCAGATTGCCGGTCGGTTCATCGGCGAAGATGATGTCCGGCGCCGGCGCGACGGCGCGGGCGATGGCCACCCGCTGCTGCTCGCCGCCGGAAAGCTGGGCCGGATAGTGATGCAGCCGGTGCCCCAGCCCCACAGCCTCCAATTCGCTCGCCGCGCGAGGGAAGGCGCTCGTGAATCCCGCCAGTTCCAGCGGCACGGCGACATTTTCCACCGCCGTCATCGTCGGCAGCAGGTGGAAGCTCTGCAACACGATGCCCACGCGCCCGCGCCTTGCCCGCGCCAGCGCGTCTTCATCCAGCGGACCATAATCGATCCCGGCAACCCGCACCTCGCCGCCGCTGGCACGCTCCAGCCCGGACAGGATCGCCATCAACGACGACTTGCCCGACCCTGACGGTCCCAGGATCGCCAGGCTTTCGCCCTGGGGAATGGACAGGTCCACGCCCTTCAAGATCAAGGTCGGCGCTTCGCGGGTGCCGAGCGAAAGGGTGACATTGCGCGCTTCAATCGCAATATGGGCATGGGTGGACGAGCCGTGCATCAGCGAAAGGAACCCCATGAAGGCGGGAAGATGGTCGATATATGTGGGCGCCATGGCGATTGTGCAATTGCTCACCGCCTGTTCGGGCCAGCCCACGGGAAACCAAGGCACGGCACAGACGGCGGAGGTCCGGAACACCGCTGCCCCGGTTGCCGACGGCAAGCTGGTCGTCGCCTTCGGAGACAGCCTCTATGCCGGCTATGGCGTGGCCCAGAATGAGAGCTTTCCCTTCCGCCTCGAACAGGCGCTGAAAGCCGGGGGGCTGGCGGTTCAGGTCCACAATGCGGGCGTGTCCGGTGAAACATCCCTGGGCGGCATGCAGCGCCTTGCCTTCACGCTGGACGGGCTGCCGCGCAAGCCCGACCTGCTGCTGCTCGACCTGGGCGGCAACGACATGCTGCGCGGCTTGCCGCCGGAGGACAGCGAGAAGAATCTGCGCGCCATATTGGACCAGCTCAAGCAGCGGCATATTCCCGTGCTGCTGACCGGCATGATGGCCGCGCCCAATATGGGCAAGGATTACGGCGCGAAGTTCGATGCCATCTATCCCCGGCTGGCGAAGGATTACGACCTGCCGCTCTACCCCTTCTTCCTGGATGGCGTGATCGGTGATCCGAAGCTGATGCAGGCCGACTCGATCCACCCCAATCCCGCCGGGGTGACCATCATCGTCGGCAAGATCGCGCCGATGGTCGCGGGCCTGCTTAAGGACGCCTAGGGAGAGACTAGGGGCAACCGGATTGGACCCAAGCCAATCCGGATTCTTCGCCCCCTTCTGCGCCCTGCCAGAGCCGGTCAGGGCCGCAGATAACCGGCGAGCCTGTCCCTGATGATCGCTTCGGCCTCTGCGACGATACGGGCGATCAGAGCATCGCAGGTCGGAATGTCGTGGATCAGCCCCTGAACCTGCCCGGCCCAGACGAGTCCGGCATCGACATCTCCGGTTTCCAGAGCGGTACGGCCCTTGGCGCCCGACACCAAGGGTCGGATATCTTCAAAGACCGCGTCTTCGCGCGTGCTGATCGAAACCACTTCGTCGGACACGCTGTTCTTTGCGACGCGGCCGGTGTTGTGGAATTTGCGAAAGATCAGATTGGTGGACCGCTCATCATTATCGACGATGAACTGCTTGATCCGCGGATGGATCGGCGCCTCCACGGTGGCGCAGAAACGCGTGCCCATGTTGATCCCCTCCGCGCCGAGCGCCAGGGCGGCGACAAGGCCGCGACCGTCGCCGAAACCACCGCTCGCGATCATCGGGATCCTGACCTTGTCGGCGGCGGCCGGGATCAGGATGAGGCCCGGAATGTCGTCCTCCCCCGGATGGCCGGCACATTCGAAGCCGTCGATCGAGATCACGTCCGCTCCCATGCGTTCTGCCGACAATGCGTGACGGACGGCCGTGCATTTGTGGATGACCTTGATCCCGTTCCCCTTGAAATCGTCTATATGCTCCTGCGGCTTATATCCTGCCGTTTCGACGATCTTCACGCCGCTGTCGATGATCGCCCTGCGATATTCGGCATAGGGGGGCGGGGACACGGACGGCAGGATGGTCAGGTTCACGCCGAACGGCTTGTCGGTCATGGCCCGGCACCGATCGATTTCGCGGCGCAGATCGTCGGGCGTGGGCTGCGTCAGCGCCGTCAGCATGCCCAAACCACCGGCATTCGACACCGCCGAGGCGAGTTCGGCCCGCCCGACCCACATCATGCCGCCCTGCACGATCGGATATTGAACACCGATCAGGTCCGTGAAACGTGTACGCATATATTCTCCCTATCCCCTGCCGTTCAGCGGCCGCGCCATTTGCCGGCACGCTTTTCGACGAACGCCTGCATGCCTTCCAGCCTGTCCTCGGTCGCCGTCAGGATCTGAAAAAGTCGCCGCTCGGTAATCAGCGCCTGGGACAGGGTCGTCTCGAAGGCGAGATTGACCATTTCCTTGTTGATCATCGCGGCCATGGGCGGCATCGCCGCGATCGCCGCGGCAGTCTTGAACGCTTCGTCGATGAGCTGGTCGGCGGGCACGACACGGGTGACCAGACCCGCCCTTTCCGCTTCCGCCGCGTCCATCATCCTGCCTGTCAGGCACATGTCCATCGCCTTGGCCTTGCCCACGGCGCGTGTCAGACGCTGTGAACCGCCCATGCCAGGCGCCACGGCCAGCTTGATTTCCGGTTGTCCGAATTTCGCCGTGTCGGCCGCAATGATGAAGTCCGCCATCATCGCAAGTTCGCATCCGCCGCCCAGTGCGAAGCCGGCCACAGCGGCAAACCATGGCTTGCGCGCCGCGGCGACATGATTTTGCCACCCGGCGAAAAAATCCTGGAGGAAGAAATCGGCGCCGGATTTCTCGACCATTTCCTTGATGTCGGCGCCGGCGGCAAACGCCTTCGCGCTGCCGGTCACGATCAGGCATCTCTGATCGGGATCCTGTTCATATTCGGCGAACGCATCCGTGAAGTCGGCCAGAACCTGGCTGTTGAGGGCATTCAGCGCATCGGGCCGGTTCAATGTCAGCAGCGTCACGGCGTCGCGTCGTTCGACCAGGATGGTCTCATAAGTCCGGGGCATGATCACAACGCCTCCACGATGGTGACATTGGCCATGCCGCCGCCTTCGCACATGGTTTGAAGGCCCCACCGCTTGCCCTGCTGTCGCAGGGCGTGGATCATCGTCGTCATGAGCTTGGTACCGCTGGCGCCAAGCGGATGGCCCAGCGCAATCGCGCCACCCCTGGCATTGAGTTTCGCGGGATCGGCGCCCAGCGCCTTGAGCCAGGCCATGGGAATGGAAGCAAATGCTTCGTTCACTTCAAAGAGATCGATATCCTCCAGCGTCATGCCGGCCCTGGCCAGGGCCTTGCGCGTCGCGGGAATGGGTTCCTCCAGCATGATGACCGGGTCCCCGGCAGTGACCGCCAGGGAATGGATGCGCGCAATAGGGGTCAACCCATGGTCCTTCACCGCCTGCGCGCTCGCCACCAGAACCCCCGATGCGCCATCGGTCATCTGGCTGGCGTTCGCCGCCGTGATGGCGCCGCCCTCGATGATCGGCTTCACCCCGGCCATGCCCTCTGGCGAGGCATCGAAGCGCACGCCTTCATCCGTGTCGAAAATCGTGCCATCGACATGCACGGGCACGATCTCTTCGCGGAAGAGGCCAGCCTTGATCGCGTCTGCCGCCCGCCTGTGGCTCTCCAGCGCGTAGCGATCCATATCCTCCCGACTGAAGCCATATTTGTCGGCTATCGCCTGGGCCCCATGAAACTGGCTGAATTCGGATACGCCGTAACGGTCCAGGATCCGGCGGCTCCAGGGCCCCTGGCCCATTCCGGCCTGGGCATGCAGCGTATAATTCGATCCCATCGGCACGCGGGTCATGCTCTCGACACCAGCGGCGATGAGCAGGTCCTGCGTGCCTGACATCACGGCCTGCGCCGCGAAATGCAGCGCCTGTTGGGAGGAGCCGCATTGCCGGTCGATCGTGACTGCAGGCACGCTGTCGGGCAGGCCGGACGCCAGCACCATGTTGCGGCCGAGGGCGAAAGACTGCTCGCCGGCCTGGCTGACGCATCCGGCGATCACATCCTCTATCGCGGCGGGATCAATGCCGGACCGCTCCACCAGCGCGTCCAGCACCATGCCGCCCAGATCGGCGGGATGCACGCCCGCCAAGGCACCCTTTCGGCGCCCTCCTGCGGTTCGCGCCGCTGCGACAATGAAGGCATCGGTCATTTACTATTCTCCTGATGGAAATTCGGCGGACGTTTTTCGACGAACGCGGCAATGCCTTCTCGGCCTTCGAACGTCCGGGCGCGGGCGGCGATCGCGCGGCTTTCCAGTTCCATCTGGGTTTCCAGAGGTCGCGTGAAGGCATCGAGCAGCAGCGCGCGCGTCGCGCCGATCGCGCCCGTCGCGGCATTGCTCAGCTCCTGCGCAATGGCATCGGCCTCGGTCGCCAGGGTTCCTTCCGCGACCACGCGGGTAATGAGGTTCATGGCCGCGGCATTCTCCGCCGAGATCCTGGGGTTGCGCAGCATCATTTCCTGCGCCTTTCGCAGGCCGACCAGCCGAGGAAGAAGCCAGGTCGTGCCCCCGTCGGGCACCATGCCGATCGCGGTGTAGGCCAGGGTGATGTGCACTGCGGGCTCCGCCAGGACAATGTCGCCCAGAAGGGCAAGGCCGACGCCCGCACCCGCCACGGGACCATTGATGGCGGTCACGACCGGCTTGTCCATGCGTGCAAGCCGGGCGATGCCCGAATGCAGACAGGCGGTAATTTCCTTCAGGAATGATGGCAGCGCATCGCCCGCCCCGTGAAATGCGGCCACATCGCCGCCGGCGCAGAACAGCCGGCCTGCCCCGCTGATCAAAACGCATCGCACGCCGTCATCCTCATCACAGAGGATGGCCGCATCCATGAAGGCGCGCGCCATCGGGATATCGATGGCGTTACCGACCGCCGGCCGGTCGAGCGTGAGGCGCATGACGGCGCCGTCCCGCTCGACCCGCAGGCCATTGTGCGTCTCGGTCATCGCGGGGCCATGCGGATGGCGCCATCCAGCCGGATGACTTCGCCATTGAGCATCGGATTGCGGATGATGCTTTCGACGAGCTGCGCATATTCGGAAGGTTTGCCGAGCCGGCTGGGATGGGGCACCTGCGCGCCCAGGGCATCCTGGACATTCTGCGGAAAGGCTTCCAGCATCGGCGTCAGGAAGATGCCGGGGGCAATCGTCATCACGCGGATCTTGAACTGGGCGAGATCGCGCGCCACCGGAAGCGTCATGCCAACAACGCCGCCCTTGGACGACGAATAGGCGGCTTGCCCGATCTGCCCGTCAAAGGCCGCGACCGACGCTGTGTTGACGATCACGCCACGCTCGCCCTCGATTTCGTCCGCGGCGGCAAGCTGGGCGGCAAATTTCGAGATCATGTTGAAAGTGCCGATCAGGTTCACTTCGATCGTCCGGCGATAGATATCAAGCGCGTGCGGCACATTTTCCTTGCCGACGGTCTTCACCGCGGGCGCGATGCCCGCGCAATTGACCAGGATGCGCGCCGTGCCATGCTTCTCGGCAGCCCGGCGCAGCCCTTCGGCGACGCTTTCGTCTTCGGCCACGTTGACCTTGAAGAAGGCGCCGCCCAGTTCCTGCGCCGCTTTCTCGCCGACCTCCTCATTCAGATCGAAAATGGCGACCTTCGCGCCTGCTGCTGCCAGCATCCGGGCCGTCGCATTGCCGAGGCCCGAAGCGCCACCAGTGACAATCGCCGGCATGTTCGTGATATCCATATTCCTACTCCTTCAATCTGCTTCGGGTCACATCAGTTCGACGGCGATCGCGGTAGCTTCACCCCCACCAATGCACAATGAAGCTATGCCACGCTTCAACCCGCGATTCTGCAATGCTGCGAGCAGCGTCGCCAATATGCGGGCACCCGATGCGCCGATTGGATGGCCGAGGGCAGTCGCGCCGCCGTTCACGTTCAGCTTGTCTGCGGGAATGGAAAGATCCCTGGCGGCGATCATGGCGACGACCGCGAAGGCTTCGTTGATCTCGAACAGATCGACGTCCCCGATGGACCAGCCCGTTTTCTCCAGCAGCTTGCGGATCGCCGGGACCGGGGCCGTGGTGAACTTTGCAGGATCGTGGGCATGCGCGGCGGTCGCGACGATCCTGGCGATCACCGGCAGGCCGTGCTGACGCGCGACACTGTCGCGCGTCAGCAACAGGGCAGCGGCACCGTCCGAAATGGATGAAGCATTGGCGGCGGTAATTGTCCCGCCTTCCAGAAATGCGGGCTTCAGCGAAGGAATCTTGTCGGGCCGTGCCTTGCCGGGCTGTTCGTCCGTATCGACAATGACGTCGCCGCCCCGGCCGGGCACGCGGACGGGCTCGATCTCATGCGCGAAAGCGCCGCTTGCGATGGCATCGGTCGCGCGGCTGAGCGAACGCAGCGCATATTCGTCCTGCTCGGCACGCGAAAACTGATATTCGCGGACGGCGTCCTCCGCAAAGGCGCCCATGGGCTTGCCCGGCGCATAGGCGTCCTCAAGGCCGTCCATCATCATCGTGTCAATGACGCGATCATGACCGATGCGCGCACCGGCGCGATGTTTTGGCAGCGCATAGGGCGCGTTGCTCATGCTTTCCATGCCGCCCGCGACAATCGCTGCCGCTGCGCCCGAAGCAAGCGCCTCCGCCGCCATGATGACCGCCTGCATGCCTGAGCCGCACATCTTGTTGACTGTCGTCGCCTCCGCTGACTGGGGCAATCCGGCGCCAAGCGCCGCCTGGCGCGCCGGAGCCTGCCCCAGGCCCGCGGGAAGGACGCAGCCCATATAGACCCGATCGATCATGGAGCGCTCCATGCCGGATCGCTCGACCGCAGCCCTGATCGCGGCAGCGCCCAGTTCCGTGGCCTTCATCCCGGACAACGCGCCCTGGAAGCCGCCCATCGGCGTGCGCGCATAGCCAAGGATCACGACGGGGTCGTCGGTCATGTTTTGTACCTCCTAGAGTGAGCGGGCGATGACCATCCGCTGAATATCGGACGTTCCCTCGTAAATCTGGCATACGCGGACATCGCGATAGATTTTTGCGACGCCGAATTCCTCAAGATAGCCGTAGCCGCCCAAGGTCTGGAGCGCGCCGGAAACGACGGTTTCGGCGGTTTCCGACGCGACCAGTTTCGCCATCGATGCCTCGGCAAGGCATGGCAGATGCCCGTCCTTCATCGACGCGGCATGCAGGACCAGCTGCCGGGCCGCCTCCAGCTTCGCCGCCAGGTCGGCCAGCCTGAAACCGACGGCCTGATGATCTATGATCGGCTTGCCGAAACTCTTGCGTTCCTTGGCATAGCCGATCGCGATGTCGAGAGCGGCCTGCGCCATGCCGATGCACTGCGCGGCAATCCCTATCCTGCCCGCTTCCAGATTGGCCAGCGCGATGCCATAGCCCGCACCTTCCGCGCCCAGCCGCAGGTCATCGGGCACGAACAGATCATCGAAGCGGATCGCGCATGTATCGGACGCGGCCTGGCCCAATTTATGTTCGACCTTGTCGACCGCATATCCCTTGCTGTCCGTAGGCACGACGAAGGCGGTGATGCCGCGCTTGCCCGCCGCCGGATCGGTCACGGCATAGACCATGGCAATACCGGCGATGCGGCCGGACGTGATGAACTGTTTCCCGCCGTTGAGGACATAGCCGCCCTCCACCTTCGTGGCCCTCGTCCGGATCGCCGACGCATCGGAACCCGCGTCGGTCTCCGTGAGGGCAAATGCGCCGATCAGGCGGCCAGCGATCAAGTCAGGGAGGAAGCGCGCCTGCTGCGCCGGCGTGCCGTCCTTCAGCAGGCCCGCGACGATCAGGCTGTTCTGGATGCTGACGATGGTCGAGAGAGCGCCGTCAGCCGCAGCGATCTCCATCAGCGCCAGTGCATAGGATATATAGTCGGCCCCTGCCCCGCCCACGGCTTCGGGCGCGGTCATGCCCATCAGGCCCAGGGTCGCCATTTCTTCAAAGAGGCTGTCCGGATAGGCTTTAGCCGATTCGAATGCGAAGCTGTTGGGCCTGATCCGGTCCTGTGCGAATGCCCGCACCGCGTCCCTGATCGCGCTCTGAGTTTCGTTCAATAGCATATATGCTCCACTGGATGGCCGGAAGGCCTATTGCAGGAAGATCGCGCCCCGCGGTTCGTCCGTTTGAACGTGTGCAGCATTGAGGATTGCGGCAATGGCCGTGGCCTTACGGAGATTTATCAAGGGGGAAGAAATGTTGCCGCGCATTGCCGTCGTGACCGGAGCGTTCGGAATATTGGGCGAGGCCGTCTGCGCCGCCCTGCTTGCCAATGGCGATCGCGTTGCCCGCGTCGATTATGCGCAGCCTCGCGCCGCTCTGGCGGGCTGTGTCGATTTTGGCGGCGTCGACCTGGCGGACGTCGATTGCGCCAATCAGACGATCGACGCGATCGTCGAAACAATGGGACCGCCCGACATCCTCATCAACGTGGCCGGCGGCTTCACCTGGGAGACGCTGGCCGACAGCACGATGGAAAGCTGGTCCCGCATGTTCTCCATGAATGCCATGACCTGCCTCAACATGACCAAGGCCGCGCTTCCCCAGTTGCGCAACCGGCCAAATGCCCGGATCATCAACATCGGATCGATGTCCGCGACATCGGCTGCGGTCGGAATGGCGACCTACGCCGCCTCCAAGACCGCTGTCCACAAGATCACCGAAGCCCTCGCGGCCGAGCTTGCCGACACATCCTGCACCGTCAATGCCGTATTGCCCAACGTGATCGACACCCCGACCAATCGCGCCGACATGCCCGACGCCGATTTTTCGAAATTCGTGCAGCCAGCGGCAATCGCAGACCTGATCCTGTTCCTCGCCTCCCCGGCGTCGCGCGGCATATCGGGCGCGCTCATTCCTGTGTCACGCGGCGGAACCGAATAACCGTCGCTGGGGGAGCGCAAGCTTTCACAGGCGATTTGCTGATACCGACCGCTTCCATGGCCGGACGCTACAGCTAAACCGCCTCCCCGCCGTCGGCGGTGATGGTCTGGCCGGTGATGAAGCCGGCCAGGCGAGAACAAAGGAATAGCGCGGTCTGGCCTATTTCTTCTGGCAGTCCCAGACGTCCCAGCGGAATCGATCTGCGCTTGCTCTCCGCGAGGCCGGGCATCGCCGCCAGAAGCCGATCATTGGTCTTGCTGGAAATCCAGCCGCAGCGCAGGCTGTTCGCCCGGACGCCATATCGGCCTTCCTCCTTGGCGATGACGGCGATCATGCGATCGAGCGCCGCCTTCGATATCGCCGAGGTGCCGCCCCGCACCTCGATCATGTCACCCTGATAGCTGCTCAGAGTCAGGAAAGCGCCACGGCTGCGCCGCAAGTGAACGATCGATTCCTGCGCCAGATGGATCGCCGCCAGGACATCGCCTTCCAGCCAGGTGCGCCACATATCCTCTGATGTCCGACCGAAGAACTCGGGCGAAAAGGACGGACCGGCCGCGTATATGATGCTGTGAAGCCCTTCGAAGTCCTCTGCCGCCCTGCTCAACGCATCGTTGACAACAGCTCGTTCGCGGGCGTCCACGGCGTAGATTCTCGCCCGTACGCCATAGCTTTCGACCATGTCCGCTACCCGCCGGGCAGCCGCCTCATCGCTGCGATAGCTGAACGCCACGGGTATGCCGGCTTGCGCGAACGCCTGGCATATCGCCGAACCCAGTCCGCCGCTTCCGCCGAGCACGAAAGCGCCGCCGGCGGGGAACATATCCGGCAGCGCTGTTGCCCGCTCCCCGCTCATAGGCCGTACCAGCCGGCATCACGGTCGAGCGGAAGGTAGGACGGATCGCGCCGTTCGCGGAACGCCGCCAGGGCTTCCTTGGAATCGGGATGGCCGCTCATCCTCTCCGTCGCCGATTGTTCGAACGCATAGCCCTCTTGAACGTCCATCCACTCGATACGATCGAGAACGCGCTTGCTGACCCGGACCGCCGTGGGGCTATATCCTGCGATCCGTCCTGCCAGGCGTTCCGCCTCGGCCAGCACGGCTTCACCGTCGCAGACCTTGATCGCGCCGCCTGCCGCGGCGAAGTCCGGCGCCGACATCGCCTCTCCCGTGAAATACATGCGCCGGACCAGCGGCTGTGGCGCAAGGCGGGCGAGGTGACGCGCCCCGCCCATCACGCCGACCGTCAGTTCGGGCAAGCCGAAGAGCGCATCCTCACCCGCCAGTACAAAGTCGCAGGACGCCGCGATCGCCAGCCCGGTGCCCAGGGCGGCACCCCTCACCACGCCTATGACGGGGACCGCGCATTCCATGATCGCGAAAAAGGCTTCGCGTACCCGCCACATGCGTTCGCGCGCGTTCGCGGGAGTCATCGACGCGAATTCGTCCAGGTCGTTACCACCGCAGAAATGCCGGCCAGCGCCGCTCAATATGATGGCCCGCACCGATTTGCAGAACGCGTCGGGATTTCTGAACAGCTCCGCGAGCTCGACATACATCGCCTGGTCCACGGCATTCACCGGGCCGCGATTCATGGTCACATACACGATGCCATCCCGATCGCCTGTCGCAATGTCCAGAAACTTCATGCACCTCTCTCCGACCGATAGAGGCAGCGGCAGTCCTGCCCTCGATCGCGCCCTAATATCCTTCGCTACTCCAGGCTTCGTCCGTTTGAGCGAATTGCAATTCCCTTTGGGAAGATAGGCCAAGCACGAAGACCGACGACAGAGAGGATGCCAGCCATGACGCATTTCAGCGGATCCCCCCAATCGGCCAAGGAGGAGTGGCGCAGATATTGGCCGGTGGTGCTGGGCGGCGCGATGGGCTATTCCTGCATAGGTCTTCAGACTTTCTGCTTCGGCCCGTTCGTGGGTGCGATCGAGCAGGAATTTGGCTGGTCGCGCGCGCAGACCATGTCCGGTTTTACGGTCATGTCAGGGGCGGCGATACTGTTCAACCTGCTGGGCGGGCTCGCGGTCGATCGCTTCGGTGCGCGGCCCGTCGCCCTTTTCGGCCAGTTGCTGCTGTGTTTGTCCTTCGCACTGCTGTCCCAGGCGGACGGAAGCATGGGCAACTGGATTGCGCTTTGGGCGCTGGTGGCACTGGCTGTTGGAATGATGCAGGGTCCGGTATGGACCAGAAGCATCGCCGCCCTGTTCGACAAAGGGAGAGGGCTGGCCATTGCCGCCGTGCTCAGCGGTTCATCCCTGACGGCGGCCCTCGCGCCGCTCATCGCGACGGCACTGATCGAAGCCTTTCAATGGCGCACAGCGTTGATCGGTACAGCCGCCATCTGGCTCGGCCTTACACTGCCCTTCTCCGTCAGCCTCTTTGCCCGGCCGACCGGCCCGGCACGATCCGCAGCTGCGCCGATGGGCACGGATCCGGCCTCTTCCCTCCCCGGCGTGACAGCGCGGGAAGCCATGCGCCAGCCGGCCTATTGGCTGATCGTCGGCGGCATGTTCAGTTTCATACTATATACGATGGCACTCGCGCCCAATCTGGTTCCCCTTCTGATGAGCAAGAATATCAGCCTTGGGGCAGCGGCGCAGATCGCGGCGCTTGTCGGCGTCGTCGGCCTGGTTGCCCGACTTTCGGTCGGGCATCTGCTCGACATCTTCCCCACCCATATCGTCGCGACCCTCATCTTCCTGTTGCCCCTGTTCGGCCTGGGGTTGATGATGCAGCACGATCCCGGCGTTGGCGTGCTTGTGATCGCGACGGCCATTTTCGGGGCTACCGTCGGCGCGGAGAATGACGTCGTCATCTATCTTGTGTCGAAATATTTCGGCATGCGCAGCTTTGGCGCACTGCTTGGCGGCATCAATTCGATCGCCGCGGTCGCCGCGACGATGGGGCCGATCGGCGCCGGCTGGATATACGACCGGACCGGCACTTACGACATGATGTTGCTGGTCCTGGGGGGGGTCATGGGTCTGGGCGCGCTTGGCATGTTCGCGCTGGGCAGGCTGCAGCCGCCGGTACCCGTTCCAACCATGTAGGGCATTCCCATCGGCGAGGAACACCGCGACCCGAACGTCCGGGCGGCGAATGCGACAGACGCAAAAAAACCGGGCGATGCAATCGCATCGCCCGGTGGTCTTGTTGATCAGAACTTGACTGACAGCGTCGCGCCATAGGTGCGCGGATCGCCCCACTTGCAAGCGGCGTAGCCGATGCTGTTGAGGTTATTGCTGCAGTAAAGCTTGTAATAATTGTTTGTGATGTTCGATCCCCACAGGGCAAGGGAGAAGTTGGATTCGAAAAGTTGATCGAACGACAGGCGCGCGCCAAGCGTATCGAAAGCAGGCGTTCCGAAAATACCCTGCACCGCCAGCCCCTTGGTTTTCGTGCGGTGGAAGTAATTCACGCTCAAACGCGTCTTGGCAAAGCTTTCGGGGATGAAGTCGGCCTCATACGTCCCAGAGAGCGTCAGCGTCTGGCGTGGAACACCCGCGAATTCCTTGCCCGAAAGGTCCACTCCACCCGCGAAATTGATGGGATTTGCCGCGTTGACCGGATTGGCAGGGTCGGTAGGCTGAGGCACGATAGAACCACTGCCATAGCGGCCGACCTGATAGGAATAGCCGGCATTCAACTCAAGCTGCGGGACCGGCTTGATCGAACCTTCCACTTCGATGCCTTTGATCGTGGCCTTGCCGACATTGAGGAGGATGAGTTCGGTGAACACGCCGCCACCAGAGCAGCCTACGTTGTCGTTGGTGCAGAACTGAAGGATATCCGACGTCTGGATATCGCGATATTTGCCGATAAATCCGGCAATGTTCAGACGATAGGGAACGCTGCCCAGGCGCCCCTGATGTTTGAGCCCCAATTCGAAGTCCGTAATCTTCTCCGGTCCGAACATGCTGAATTCAAGGACTCGGGTCGTCGGGTTCGGGCCGCCGGCCTTGAAGCCCCGTCGCGAGGCGAAATACAGGAGTGTGTCGGGCGTCGCTTGATATTCCAGCGATCCTGTCCAGGTTACAGCCTTATAGGTCCGATGGTTCGTCAAAGAGCATTCAGCGCCATTGTTCACGCCGACAGCATTGCCGAAAGTGCCGTTCAGTTCGTTGCATTGTCCTTGCGGGAACGCAGGATTCCACGACTGCACCGTCTCCGTAGACGTAGAGTAGAAACCTTCCGCCCGCATCTCTTTCTTGTCGCGGGTATAACGCGCGCCCAGCGTCAGGCGCAGACCGTCCAGCCCGATACCACTGAAATCATAGGTGCCCTGAGCGAACGCAGCCATCGATTCGGTCGAATCCCGCATCGCTCCATGCTTCTCAAAGGCCGGACCGTAGAAAGATGCGGGGCCGACGACGAAGGATGAATTGACGTCATACTGATGCTTGACGTGGGCATAGTACAAACCGGTAATCAGATTGAGATTACCCCATCTTCCGATGACCTGGAACTCATCAGAAAATGTTTTATACTGATTTCGATAATATGTGTCGTTGTTCGTAGCCTGACCTGTCACAAACCCTGGAGGTGCGCCGAACAACGTTCCGAAGTCGAAAGTCATTCCGGTAATTCCCGAAGGATCCTGAAAGTCCAGAGCCTCCTCATAGCGGGCGCCGATGATGTTCTTCAGCGTGACCGCGTCACTCAGTTCGAAGCTGGTGGTATTGGCGATCCCATAGACTTCGGAACGTGCCCCGAAGCCTGTCAGGGCAGGATAACGCGCATTGGTGAGCGTCTTACCAATGCCCGTGAAGGCGACCGAGCGGAATGGATTGCCTTGGCGCACCAAAAGACCGTTGGCCGTGTCCACAAGAGGAGTACTGCCCCCAAGGGCGCTTTGCTGCGTCACCGCCTGTTGCGTGACGCTGCGGAAGAAATTATTTGCGAGCGGCGCAGCCTCGATCAAGGAAGGCGTGGGTATTTCGTTCTTGTGGACATAATCAAATGTCGTGAGGTTTTCAAAACGATCGCCCGGTTTCACAAGAAGGGAGACACGGAAACTTTCGTTGTTTCGGTCGTTCAGATCCTTGCCACCCGGACGCAGATTCTTGAAGAATCCATCCTGCCTCTCGATTCGCCCGGCGATGCGGAGCGCCGCCACTTCGTCGATTAGGGGAATGTTGCCCATCACGGTGCCCTGGACGCGATTGTAATTGCCCATTTCCAGGTCAAAACGCGCTTCAGGATCGAATTTGGGCCGGGCGGTGGTGAAGACCATGGCGCCACCCATCGAATTCTTGCCGAAGAGCGTCCCCTGGGGACCCTTTAGCGCCTGAACATTTTCAAGGTCATAGAGAGACAGACCGCGCGTACTTTGCGCAACGCCGTTGACATATGTCACGACGTTCTCATCGGTATAGAGAACCTGACGCTGTCCGCGAATGATGAATTCGGGCAGGCTTGGATTGTTGTTGCTGGGCTTGATCTGCAGATTGGGGACACTGAACTGAAGATCGTTCACTGCAACCACGTTTCGGCGTTCCATGGACGCCGCCGTCAATGTCGTCACAGCGACCGGAATTTTCTGTTGATTTTCCTCGACCCGGCGTGCCGTCACGATGATATCTTCAAGATTGCTGGCCTGGTTGCCCGACTGCGCCTGCGCGATAGTCGACGACCCGGCCATTGCAATCGCAATACACGCAGCGGAGACGGTGTAGTGGAATGCGGGTTTTACGGCCCTCATATTCATCCTCCCATTTCTACCTCTCCATGACCCCGGAGATGGTGCAACGAATCTACCACCGGCGTTCGCCATAATTTTAGGCCGAACGGACTAGAGAGGGTTCCATCTGGTCGAATCAGATTGCCGTCATTGATTTTTTGCGTGAATTCCTGACCGAAGACAGCTTCCGATCGAATGGATTCGCTCTGGTCCGCATATAAATGGTTTGAACGGCACCCCCAGCCATGGCTTTTCGCAGGGCGGCTGTCCGGCCAATCCGCCGCGACGCGCGCGCGCGTCCGGTCTTGGCGAAAGCAAGGTCATGCTCCATGAGGATCGCATCATGCTGAATGGATGAAGCTTCGCATATCAATATATTCGGGAAGTCACCTGATGGAGGCAAGCAAAGCGATGGAGGGCAACCCAGAACAGCGGATGGGCTCTGCGCCGATCTGGCCGATGATCGCTGCATGCTTGCTTCTGGCCGCATCACTGCCGCTGTTCTGGCCAGGCATCGCCGCATATGACACTATCGTCCAGTATCGCGAGATACTGAGCCAAAGCTACACCGACTGGCATCCGCCGGTGATGGCGCGGCTCTGGTCCCTGTTCGCTTTCGCCGGGCCTAGCGCCGCGGTTCTGCTGGTCATCCAGATGGCGGCATATTGGATCGGACTGGGATTGACAGGACAGGCGGTCGGCAGCAACCGCAAGGCTGCGGCGCTGCTGGCCGTCGGTGCGTCGCCACTGCTGCTCGGCTGGCTCGCGGTCGTGATCAAGGACAGCCAGCTTGCAGGTGTGTTGACCTTGGCCACCGGCATTGTCAGCGCTTATCGATTGCGCGGCAGGCCCGTTCCCCTTTCCGCCTCGACGATCGCCATTGTCTGCCTGGCCTATGCCACGCTGGTCCGCGCGAACGGCGCCTTTTCCACAATACCCATAGCGATGCTGCTCTTGCCCCGGCCGCGCAATGACCTTGCCTGGATCGCGGCCATGATCGTGGCGATCCCGGCCGCGCTGCTTCTGTCCCAGCCGGTCAATCATGTCCTGCTTGGCGCGCGCGACAGCGGCGTGCGCAGCAGCCAGCCGATATATGACCTTGCCGCGATAGCCGTCCGGACGGACGACCCGTCCTTCGGCCTTCCGCGTCCGTCCATCCGGGTGCTGCAGGCGCATCATTGCGTCAAGCCGCTGTTCTGGGATCCTCTCGACGAAAATGCCACATGCGCCGCCGCCATCCGTCCCTGGAGCCACGCATCGCTCGGCCAGCTCTTCCGCCAATTTTCCAGAGCGCTGGCGACACATCCCGCCGCCTATGCCGCCCATCGGCTCGCGCATCTGAATTCGACCGAGCGCTGGCTCGTGCCATTGCACTGGCCCCTGGCAGCGCCGCCGATGCGATCGGAACCCAATGATCTGGGCTTCGCCGACCCCTCACCCATTGCGATGCAATGGCAGAAGGCCGCAGGATGGATGACGGACGTTCCCCTGGCGTGGCCGATCCTCTGGACCGTGGCTGCCATCTGGGGATTGTGGAACGCCTGGCATCGATCGGCGGATGCACGGCGCGACCTTGCAACGGCGCTGTTCCTCTCCGCGCTCTTTCAGGAGGCGAGCTTCGTCCTGATCAGCATTTCGTCCGACCTGCGCTATCACCTCTGGGTCATGCTGGCGACGGCGCTGGGGTGGATCATCCTTTGGCAGCCGGGGAAAGCCCTGCACGCAAGGAGGCTGGCTTTGCTGACGATGGCATTTCTTCTCGTCTCGGGCGCCATGGCGCGCGCCACCCTCCCATTGCCGCCGACGCGCTATCACGACCTCATGAACTGACGTCCGAAGCACTTTCCAAGCGGCCAGACCCGACCGCTGTTCAGAAGGCAGCGGGTCAGGCCGGTTGCCGTTCGCGCTCTATCCACAGCAGTGAGAGAGGCAAGAGCAGCAGCATGAACAAGGTTGCGGAGATGATGCCGCCGACGATGACGCACGCAAAGGGACGCTGCGTCTCGGACCCTATCCCCGTCGACAGCGCCGCAGGCAGCAGGCCCAGCCCCGCCATCAGGGCCGTCATCAATATCGGCCGCAGGCGGTCGATCGCACCCTCCACCACGGCCATGCCAAAGGCGTCGCCATTTTCAAATCTGTGGGTAATATGCTCCAGCATCACCACGCCATTCTGGACGGAGATGCCAGCGACAGCGATGAATCCGACAGCCGCGGATACCGACATATGAAGGCCTGCGAGCGCGAGCGCCGCAACGCCCCCGATGGCGGTGAAAGGAACCATCGCAAGGATCAGCAGGGCCGATCGCACCGAACGGAACGCACCGAAAAGCAGGATGAAGATGCCAAAGAGCGCGATGGGAACGATCATTTCCAGCCGCTTCATGGCGCGCTGCTGATTTTCGAACTGGCCGCCCCAAACCATCCGGTAGCCGGCGGGCAGTTTCACCTGCTCGGCCACCGCCTTTTGTGCATCCGCCACGAAGCCGCCCTGGTCGCGACCGTCGACATTCGCCTTCACCGCGACGTTGCGACTGCCATTTTCGCGGCTGATGCGGGACGCGCCCATTTCAACGCTGATATGCGCAACCTCGCCCAGCGAGATGGTGCCGCCCGCCGGCAGCGGAATTTGCAGCTGGGCGACATCGTCGATCGCATTGCGCTGGTCCGCCGCAAAGCGCACGACAATGTCGAAATTCCGGTCGCCTTCATAGGCTGAACCGACCGTCGCGCCGCCGAACGCCGTCGCGATCGCCTTGTTGGCATCATCGGAATTCAGGCCGTACCGGGCCATGGCATCCCGATCCAGCACGGCGCGCACTTCGGTCTGGCCGCCGATCTTCACGGCATCGACATCCGAAGCGCCAGGCACGGCCGCAACCACGCGCGCTGTCTTTTCGCCAAGCGCTTCCAGGATGTTGAGGTCGGTGCCGATGATCTTGATGGAGATTTCGCCCTTCACGCCGGACAGGCTTTCCTCGACACTGTCCTCGATCACCTGGCTGAAATTGGTCGGCACGCCGGGTATGGCGGCGATCTTCCTGCGCATGTCGTCCTCCAGCGCCGCCTTGGTCGGGAATTGCGGACGCCATGTGTTCCGTGGCTTGAGGTCGATCAGCATCTGCATGCTGGACGGCCCCTTGGGGTCGGTACCGTCGTCAGGGCGCCCGGTTTCCGAACCTACATGGGCGACT
>Ga0207678_10000849_pt1 | contig 28043 bp, 26 predicted proteins | sample KBSC63metaG_FD_184319 | JGI IMG/M metagenome (GOLD analysis project Ga0207678, IMG submission 184319) | Corn rhizosphere microbial communities from Kellogg Biological Station, Michigan, USA - KBS C6-3 metaG (SPAdes) (version 2) | ecosystem: Host-associated > Plants > Roots > Rhizosphere > Soil ... | reverse complement strand
GCCGGCTGGCGTGCAAGTGACGGTACCGGAGAGCGTGACACCCGACGGCAACGCGTCGGCAACGGTGAGCTGCGTCGCGTTCGCGCCGCCGGTGTTCTTCACCGTCACCGTGTAGGTGGCCGTGCCGCCCGGCGTATAGGTCGTGCTGCCGTCATCCTTCGTCAGCGCCAGCACCACGCCCGGAACCACCGTGTCGGTGTCGGTCGCGCTGTTGTTGCCCTGGGTCGGGTCGGTCACGATGCCTGGCGGCGTCACCGTCGCGGTGTTGGCGATCGCGCCGCCGGCGAAGTTCGGTGCGACCTGTGCCGTCACCGTGTAGGTGACCGTGCTGCCGACGTTGATGTTGATCGTGTCGCTGATCGCGCCGCTGCCCGAAGGCGCGCCGCAACTGGCGCCGGCCGTCGCGCTGCACGTCCAGTTGGTGAACGTCATGCCGCTCGGCTGCGCATCGGCCACCGTCGCGCCGATCACGTTGTTCGGACCGGCGTTGCTGACGGTGACCGTGTACGTCGTCGACGTGCCGGTCGCGACGGTGGTCACGCCGTCGGTCTTCGTGATCGCAAGGTCGGCCGTGCCGGTTGCCTGCAGCGTCGCCGTCGCCGGCGCGCTGTTGCTGACGCCTTGCAGCGATGTGAGTGCGCCGGCCGGAATCGTATTGATCAAGTTGCCCGCGGCCGTACCGACGACATTGACCTTCAGCGTGCAGGTCGAATTGACGTTGATGTTGGCGTTCGACAAGGATACGGTCGATGCACCGGCCACGGCCGAGATCACTCCGCTCGAACAGCCGGCGCCGGTGAACGACGCGGCCGGCGTGGCCGCGACCGTCATGCCGAGCGGCAACGTGTCGGTCAATGCCACTTGCGACATCGAGATGTTGGAAGGATTGGTATTGATGAAATTGATCGCGAGCTGGCTGGTAGTGCCGACAGGAACCGTGGCCGGCGTGAACGTCTTGTTGACCGTGACGTTCGCGCTGTTGACGGTCAGGGTTGCGGTCGCCTGCCCGGCGAGATAGCCACCGGTACCGCTCGGCGTCGTGCTGTTCGTCACGCCCTGATCGGTGGTGGCGGTGTTCGCAGCGATGGTGTTGGTCAAGATGCCGGCCGGCGTGCCGAGCGGCACGCTGACGTTGACGGTGATCGTGCAGGCCGCTCCGACATCCAGGTTGATGCCGGAGAACGAGATCGTCGAACCGCCCGCGGGCGCCGTGACGGTCGATCCGGCATTGCACGTCGTCGCCAGCGCGGACGGCGTCGCGATGACCATGCCTGCCGGCAAGGTGTCGCTGTCCGCGATGCCCGTCAGCGGATTGCCGCCGAGGTCACCGGTCGCCTTTCGGTGCGTGACGGTCAGCGTCAGCGCTGACGTACCGCCCGGGCTCACCGTGATGGGGGAGAACGATTTTTGGAGAAGCAGCGGCGTGTAGATCGCAATCGGGAAGGTGATCGGCGCGGTATTGCTGCCCGCGCTGGTGATGAGCGCACCGGCAGGAATCGTGTTGGTGTGGGTGCCGAGAGCAGCCGCCGTCAGCGGAACATACAGACCCGCCGTGACCGTACAGGCCCCCGGCGTCGTTCCGTCGGAGGCCGGGATCGTGCCGCCCGCGAGCGAGATGACCGTGCCGCCGACCGGCGCGGTGACCGAGCCGCCGACGCAGGTCGTCGCCGGCGGCGTGCCCGCGTCGATGATGAAGCCGGCGCCCATCTTGGACAAATCATCGGTGAGCGACGTCACCGTGATCGGCGACAGCGTCGTGTTGTTGAGCGTGATCGTCACCGAGTGCGTCGAGCCGGCGTAGGTCAGCAGATTGCCCGCGTAGTTCTGGTTGCTGATGACCTTGTTCGAACCGAACAGCGGGTCGTTCGGAAGCACTTTGACGACGCCCGATGCTGCCGGGTAGGCGACGCCGCCGAAACTGCCGGCGGGAATCGTGTTGGTCAGATTGACGGCGGCGGTGCGGTTCGTCGTGACGACGACATCGAACGTGACCGTGCACGTGATCGAAGCGGACGCATTCGGCGCCACCGATGCCAAGGAGCCCCCCGAGAGCTGCACGCTGCTCGATCCCGCCACGGCGGTCACGGTGCCGCCGCAGGTCGTGGACGCATTCGGTACGGGCGCCACCGTCATCGTGTCGTTCGCATTGCTCGGCAGCGCGTCGGTAAACGTGATCGGCGACAGCGTCGAATAGTTGAAGTTGTTGATCGTCAGCGTCACCGTCGAAATGCCGCCGCTGATGACGGACGTCGGCGAAAACGCCTTGTCGATGCGCGCGCCGGTCTGCACGTTGATATTGGACGTGAACGGGTTGGCGTTCGTGATGCCCTGGTCGTCGGTGATCGAACTCGCGACGACATTGATCGCGGCCGAGCTATAGAAGAGAACGTTCGGCTGCGCGGCGATGATGTCGAACTTGATCGTGCAGGTGCCGCTGGCCGGAATCGTGCCGCCCGACAGCGTGAGGCCGGTTCCGCTGACGTTGACGGTGCCGCTTCCGCAGGTCGTGCTCGTGTTGGCCGGAGATGCGAAGGCCAGAACGGGTTGCGCCAGCGTCAACGGCAACGCGACGTTCGTCAGCGGGAACGTGTTCGCGTTGGTGAGCGTCAGCGTGATCGTTTCGGGTCCGCCGTTGCCTTTCAGGCGGCCGCCAAACGGTGCCGTGAACGCACCGGCCCAGGTTCCGGTAATCGGCTGCAGGGCCAGCACGGCGAGCGTCGCCGAGGCCGCGGAGCCATTGCTGCCCTGCGAGCTCGTCACCGCACCCGCGGCAATCGTGTTCGTGTAGTTGCCGAGCGCGGCAGCCGTGACCGTGACGGTGACCGTGCACGATCCGGCGTTGGCGGGAATCGTGCCGCCGCTGAGCGCAACGCTGCCGGAGCCGACCGCTGCCGTCACCGTGCCTCCGCAGGTGGTGGCAGCATTGTTCGGCGACGCGATGACGAGCCCGGACGGGAACGTGTCGGTGAACGCCGCTGCGGTCGCTGCGACCGTGCCGGTGTTGCCGAGGGTGATCGTCAGCGTCGACGTGCCGCCCACCGTCATCGACGACGGCGAGAAGGTCTTGTTGACCGTGACGGCGGCCTGCGCAGCAGGCGCTGCGAGCACGAACGCGGCCAGAAGGTATCGGCCAAGCCAATGGCGTGCACCGCGGCCCCGTGGAGGATTCGCATGGCGGTCGTCGCGACCTGCCGACGATGCCCAAGAAACCGACGTCTCGAGCTTCGGACCGTCTGCGGCCCCTGTTCTCTCGCGCATGCGCATGCACTCACCCCTTCGAAAGTTTCGGACCGCAACGGTCCGTGGCGGTGCCGAAGCACCACCTTGAAAAAATCTGTCTTACCCCTGGACGCAGTGAGCTTCCGCCGCGGGCAGGCCGACAACGCAACACCCCACATCGCTTCAGCGCGCGGCGGTTCGCGCAGAAGTGTCAATCGTAGAAAAAAATAACATAGTCAATTTGTGAAAAAGAAGAAGGGTAAACTTAAGTTCATCGTAAAGACGTCTGCACAATCGGCAGTACGCTGTCGATTCCTCGCATCCACTCACGCTGGTCGCTTTTACTCATCAATACTCACGAATTCTCACGCTCAATCACGCCAACTCACGTTGACTCACGCGCTCGCGATCGATGCTCGGACTGGCTGATGCGAAGACAACCTTCCGTCGCGACTCCATCCGCACAGGAACGCGCTGGACGACGGCACGCCCTTGGAGGCCGACCTCGATCGTCCCGGCAGCTTCGTCGGCTGATCGGCGCAGTGGATTGAAGGCCGGCGCCGAAGACGTCTGCGTCGCTGCGATTCCTACGGCTCGCACCCTTCGATCAACCGCGCCGCGATCTCCGGTTCGTCGAGCATCGGCCGGTACATCCACACCATCTGCAGGTCGAACGCAAAGTGCAGCACGATGGGGAGCAGCAGCCCGCCGGAGAGAAGCGCAATCGCGCCGAGGATCGAGCCGGCCAGCGTGGTTCTGACGATGCCGGCGACACCTTGGTAGGCGTGCGCGAATCCGAAGAACAGCGCGGCCATGAGCCATGCGGCCACGGAGCCGAACGGCATCGCCGCCGCGAGCGAACCCGAAAAGTAGTGCGGCACGAAACCGCGATAGAGGATCTCTTCGCACACGCCCGCCGCAAGGCTCACGAGGATCCACCAGCGACGTTCGCGCATCGTCACAGGAAGCGCGAAGCGGAGCGGCTGCAGCGCCTTGGCGATCTTCAGACGCACCCCCTGGCTCATCGCAGCCTTGAGTCCCTGCCCGAGCGTGAGGCACGCATAAGCCGCGGCCAATGCAGCCGCGCCGAGGAACAGGGTGGGATGCGCGCTGCGCCACGACGCGACCGACTCGCGACCTGCCGGCAGGGACAGGTCGACCGGATAGGCCAGCACGACCGCCACGAGGGCGAGCGCGCACAAGACGACGATGTTGATGCGATACCACGCCGTGCGGCGATCGGAATTCGTGAACTGCTTCAACCGGCGGTCGTAGCGCGCCTCGAGGATCGGGACGGCCACGAGCAGCGCGATCGCGAATAGGTGCTGGATCCAGGAGACGAGAGGCATGGTGTCGGTGCCAATATGTGAATGTGAATTTACATTCGCATACTCCTGGAGCATTGTCTAGACTTGTCGCATGACCTCCGACAAGCCTCACCAGCAGGAACGCAGTCGCGCAACGGCGCAACGCCTCCTCGCCGCGACGATCCGCGTCATCGCGGACTCGGGCCTGGAAGCGGCCACCGTGCCGAAGATCGCCGCGCTCGCCAAGGTCGCGCCCGCCAGCGTGTATCGCCGCTACCAGGACAAGGACGCGCTCATCCGCGCGGCCTTCCTGCACGCGTTGGAGCAGAGCAAGGCGAACAATCGCGAGCGCCTGAAGGGAGCCTTGCTGAAGCCGACGCTGGAAGCGACGGCGTTGCAGCTGATGAAGGTGCTGTTCGGGCAGTACCAGCGGCACCCGCTGCTGATCCGGTCTCTCTCGCGCTACCTCGATTCGACCGACGACCGCGATTTCGCCCGCCGCGCCCGTTCGATCATGGCGGCGAACGTGGACGAAGTCGTCGCGGTACTGCTGCATCATCGCGACGAGATCGCACGAGTGGACCCCGAACGCGCGCTCCGCTTCGCGCTGCTCGATGCGATGTGTTCGATCGAGGCGTTCGCGCTCGACGCGAACTCGCTGTGGCACAGCTTTCGCGGATTTTCTGCCGATGTGCTGGCGACGGAACTCGCAGCCGGATTCGTCGCCTATCTCTCCCGCACGGCCGAACCCCGGCGGCCCAAACGATCGAGAACGAAACGCTGAAGCCGGCGCCGTCGGATGGGCTCGCATGGGCGCGCTCGACGCGTGCCATCGACCGCATGCTCGATTCAGGGGCCATCTGGTCCATTGTGATCAAGTCTTTCCGCTTGCGATGACCCATGGCCATTGGGCGGGCCAACTGGGCGCGCGGATCGGCTTGTGTCGATACGGCGTGAATCGCGCATCTGTCCGAGCCGCCTTTCTAAGCCCCTCGCTTGGCTACCTTCGCGTTCCTCAGCATCCGATCGATCCGGTTGCGCGCGTACGCGTAGGTCTCGCCTGAAATCGTCTCCAACAGCGGAGTGATCTCGCCCTCGAACCAGGCCCAGAAGTTCTCGGTGGCGAGGGCATCGACCTGCCCGGCGATCTCAGCTTCGATGTGATCGAGGTGCGCGGCAACGGCTGCTTGATGCAAGGACACGAGTGGCCTGGGATGCGTTGTACTGAAGCAGCATGCTCGCAGCGACCTGAATGGCCTTGCCAACGCGCGCGCCGACGCGGAATCGAGCGGGATCGCCTATCGCGACATCTCATCCATGCACGAGCGCATGTCCTAGGATCATGGCGCCGGCGTGTCGTCGTATTCCGACACGATCAGGGTCGCCGTCGATTGGCAGATCGGACACCGCACACGCGCGGCCCCCAGGCCATCGGCACGACGACGCGCGCGCGCTCCTCTCTGCAATGCGCGCAGTACGCGATCACGGGCTGCAGCTGATGCAGGTCGTCGCGGATGAATTTCACATGGGTGAACGATTCTTGCACTCGAACCTCTCGTCTGGGCGCACGAAAGGACGCACGAATCGGGCCAGCAACGCACGCGCGGATACATACGCGAACTAAATCCTCCCACGTATTCATTTTCGCTGGGCACTGTCGCTCCTCGGGTGTATATGTATCCGCGTATACCGCCCTTCCCTGCCCTCAGACGCGACGAGCGCTCGCGATCACGAGTAGCCCGCCACTGATCTCCTCCGATCAGTCACTTCGTTTCCCGGTAGCCGAACCGCAAGCCTGCACGATCTGCAGGGCTTTCCGTGAAGGCATCCCATGTCTCGCAAGCTCTCTCCCGTAGGATCGATCTATGGCGACCTGACCGTCGTCGCATCGCAAGTTCAGCGCGCGTGCGCTCAAACCCCTCTGATCTGGGCCGACGATCTCGGCGATGTCTTTGCTTCGCCGATCAGCGAGGAGAACGTCGGCACTCACAGCATCGTCGGCATCTTCACGTTCGGCGCGTCGATCGAGGGCATTCGCGACGATCTTCAGGCGATGCGTCGCGAGCGTGCCCGTCATTGGATCGTCGATTGACGGCGCGGGTCTGCCACTACGTGATCATGTCCGATGGACAATGGGCGGTCCGCTTCGATCATGTCTTCCACGCAGAGAAATACGTGACATTGAGCGACGCGATCGTCGCTGCGCGTCAGCATGCGTCCGACCGATGGGAGTTGTATAGCCGGCCCAGTGGCGTGATCTTCGAGTCGCCAGACGGCAGCGACATCGAAGATCAGATGTTCGGTTAGATCTGGAGAGGGGCCGGAACGTCGCAGCGCCTCTGAGACATGGAGCGCGTACAGTCCACGCGTTTCCTGTCTTTCGACGCAGCGAGCGCCCTCGATCAGTGCAGCTCGCCGCCGGTTGCATTCCGCACCGGCCACTTCGTTCTCGGCAGCACACCTTCCTCCCGGCGCGATCTCGCAGGGTTGTCGAAAGGCTCAACCATGAAACCGGCCTCCATCGAGATTGGCGCGCCTGGACCTGCGCCGCAAACATTCGCCACCGTCAGTACGACGAGTGGATTGCAAGCCCTGCACCATGCGATTGGGACGGAGCAGAGGCGCACGACGTTCCAGATCGTGCCCATGGCGCAGACGCCTGGCGGCCATGCGCGCTACGAACTGCAAGCGGACTCCCCGAACCTCGGAGCTGCCATCGATACGGTGCGATCCTTGCTCGACTCGTTCACGAGTGCCGCGGCTAGAGGCCTGCTGCGTGACTTCGAGTTCACCCGAAGCGTCGATATGCTCCACAGAATCCCGGGGAATCTCGTCTATGCGTTGCCGCCGCATCTACCTCAGGGCGAGCTGGCGCTATCGCATCTGAGCGGGGCCGAAGCGTGAACGACAGCATCAACAAGGCGATAGAAGCGGGATTCCGAAAGGTCGACACGGACCGCGAGAAGCTGGCCGCCGCCGAGACGAAGAAGCGGGACGACCAGACCTGGTTCGATCAGTTCGTCGTCGACACCCTCACGCCGCATTTCAAGGCATGGGCAGACATCGCGCGGGATCGACTGGGTACGACGTTTGCGATCAGCGGAAAGCACGGGGGAAACGTCCATCACATGATCGGCGTGAACACGCGCGACATTCCCACGTCCAATCCGAACGATGACGGATCGCAGACCACGCATTTCTCCGTGGCAATGAACAGGCACGGGACCGAGCTCGAGGTGTCGACGCGATTGGCCGGATTCTCCGACGGCCCCTTCACGGTGCCTCTGCGCGCACCGTTCGCGACGGTCGAAGAGCACTTCACGAAATGGGTGACCGCGGTTTCCGAAAATTGTCGGCGGCGCCAGTAGACAGCGCACGCGCATGCGAACTGTCGGATATGGCGCACGCGACGCGTCGGCGCCGATTCCTACCCCGGCGCCGCGCTCCGACATCAGCCGCTCCGGCAAAAAGAAAGCGGCACCAGGCCGCTTTCGTTTGCAGAGTATCGGCGATGGCTACAGCGAGCTACCGAATGCCTTCACCTGCTCGTGCGCCTCGTCCTTGGCGATGCCGTAGCGCTCCTGCAGTCGGCCGGCCAGGTATTCGCCGTTGCCTTCGGCGATCTTGAGATCGTCTTCGGTCAGCTTGCCCCATTTCGTCTTGAGCTTGCCGGCCAGTTGTTTCCATTGACCCTTGATCTTGTCTTCGTTCATGGCGTGTCCTCGTTCGTGGCTGGAGTCGATGCGGTTCAGCGCTTGCTCTTGAGCCCGGTCGCATCGACGTCCTTGACGCCCTTGACCGTTTCCGCAGCGATCACGGCTTTCTTGACGGCCACGTGCGTCGCCTGCGTACCGCTCAACGTGACGACGCCGTCCACCGTCTTCACGCTGATATCCATGCTCGTCACGCCATCGGTGGTCGCCAGCTCCGATTTCACCTTGGTCGTGATCCAGGTGTCGGTCACGGGCTGATCGGATTTCGTCGCGTCCATGCTGTCCGCGATGGGCGCTTCCGCGGCCTGCAGCGATACGCATCCCAGCGTGAGGACCGAAGCGAGCAGGAAGGTGGGGATCGAGAAGTTCGTAGCGTTCATGCGTGTCTCCGTAGGTAACACGCGCCGGCTAGCGAATGTAACGGCGCGGTGGCCGTGTTCGATGATGGTGACGCCAGGTGTCGGAGCCTCGCATGAACGACAGGAAATGGCTGCGGCCTGCGGTTCATCGAGCGGTGGCTGTGCGCGGCGAACAATCCCTCCATCGATGGGCCACAGCGCAGCAGACATCGATCTCGATCACTCCGTCCTGCGAACGCGCTGCTGCGGGACTACGGGACCTGTCACCATGGCGGAAGAGCAGCGTGCAGTTCTGCAGACGGTGTCCCAGCCCGGCCGCCCTCTCCGCGTTCGTCTGGCCACGATCGCACGATGCCTGGTCGCCCTGACGGCGATTGCGTTCGCTGCGGTGTGCTACATCGCCAGCGACATCCTCACGACGCTCGCGCTCGCCCTCCTCCTCTCGCTGCTGCTGTCACCGTTGGTGACGGCGCTGGAGCGCCTCAAGTTGCCGCGCGCGTTGGCGAGCGGTGTCGTCGTGCTGCTGGCCGTCGGCATCGCCGTCGTCGCCGTCGTCGCGTTGTCCCAGCCGATGCGGGAGTGGGCGAACAAGGCCCCCGCCGCGATTCAGTCGGTGAAGCAGCGCATCCACAAGCTGCAAGGCTCGGTCGAACAAGTCACGAAGTCCGCCGAGTCGCTCACTTCGCTGGAATCCACGCTGCGACCACCACCCGCCGGCGAAACCTCATCCACAGGCAGCGTGCTGCGCAACGTACTCGCGGCGACGCCGCACGCCCTCGAAACACTGGCGTCGGTGATTCTTCTCATGTACTTCTTTTTATCGTCGGGCGACAACTTCCTGCGAAGGCTGGTGGAGGTCGCGCCCGGCATGACCGAGAAGCGCACGGTCGTCACCATCGCGCGCGACATCCAACGCGAAATGTCGCGTTACCTGTTCACGATCACGCTGATCAACCTCGGCCTCGGCACGGCGACGGCCATTGCCTGCGCGCTGCTCGGCGTTCCGAACGCCATTCTGTGGGGAGCATTGGCGTGTCTGCTGAACTTCGCGCCCTACGTGGGAGCGGCCATCACGATCCTGGTCCTCACGGTCGTCGGCCTGACCACGTTCGATTCGGTGGGTCATGCGCTGGCCGTGCCCATCACCTTTCTCGTGCTCGCCACGATCGAAGGGCAACTCGTCACGCCGACGATCATCGGGCGCCGGCTCGCCGTCAATCCGGTCGTGGTCTTCGTCTGGCTGCTGATCTGGGGCGCGCTTTGGGGCATCAGCGGCCTCCTTCTCGCGGGGCCGCTGCTGGCGTGCTTCCGCATCGTCTGTCAGCACACGGCCGCGCTGCGACCGATCTACGTGCTCATCGGCGAAACCAAGATCGACAACGACGAATGACCACTTGCTCATGCGCGGTTGCGCATGCAGCCGGCGGCCTCGCGGCCTTCACGCGGCAGGGATACACCGCCCTCGGCCACGACGATGCCGAGTAGCCGTCACGACCCACATATGCAGATAAACTGCACAGACAAACTTTACAGTTAAACTGTCTATCTGATACGCTGTGTCTCATGGCCGCCGCATCGAATAATCGCCAAGCCGCACGCGCCTCCGCCCTGGCGCAGGACCTTCGTGCTCAATTGGGCAAGTTGAAGCGCCGGCTGCGTGAACAGTCGCAGGTCGGCGATCTGACGCCTTCCCAGGTGTCGGTGCTGCTTCGCCTCGAGAAGGACGGCCCCGCCACCGCGTCGAGCCTTGCCCGGGCGGAGGCCATGCGCCCGCAATCGATGGCTTCGGTCGTCGCCGCGCTGGAGAGCGCAGGTCTGGTGAGTGGCGCGCCGGACCCATCGGATGGGCGACAGACCCTTCTCTCGCTCACCGATGCCTGCCGCCAATGGGCCAAGGAAGGACGCGCGGCGCGACAGGATTGGCTGACCCGCATGCTCCAGGCGCGGCTTTCGCCGCAGGAACAAGACCAGCTTGCCGCTTCCGTCGAGCTGCTCAAGCGGCTCGTCGACGACTGAACGCGTGGCGCGGCGCTCGCGCCTGATCGATATGCGTCGTCATCTTCAAGAGGACATGCCCATGGCGCTCACCACGCTCGACCCGAACACCGCCCTGATCGTCGTCGACCTGCAGAAGGGCATCATCGGCCTGCCTGCCATCCATCCCATCAGCGATGTCATCGAGCGCGCTCGCGCGTTGGCCGATGCCTTTCGCGAACGTGGCCTGCCTGTCGCGCTCGTCAACGTCGCTGGCGGAGCGCCAGGTCGGACGGCACAGCCGCGTCAAACGCTGAACCGGCCCGAAGGCTGGGCCGACCTCATCCCTGAACTCAATCGGCAACCGAGCGACATCGTCGTGACGAAGCGAACGTGGGGCGCGTTCGCAAGCACCGATCTCGACGCGACGTTGAAAGCGCGCGGCGTCACTCAAGTGGTGGTCGTGGGCGTGGCTACCGCAACAGGCGTCGAAGCCACCGCGCGCCAGGCCTACGAGCAAGGGTTCAATGTCGCGCTCGCCACCGACGCCATGACCGACACGCGGCCCGAAGCGCACGCCTACAGCATCGAGCATGTCTTCCCGCGGCTCGGCGAGGTCGGCACGAGCCGGGAGATCATCGATCTGCTGTCGACGAGGAGCGCCTGAGATGCCGTCGCTTCCGCTCGTGTCCTACTTCTTCGGCGGCGTGTTTCTGGCGAACGCGATCCCTCACTTCGTCAGCGGCATGATGGGCCGGCCTTTTCAGAGCCCGTTCGCCCATCCGCGAGGCGAGGGGCTGTCTTCGTCGACCGTCAACGTGCTCTGGGGTTTCGTCAATCTCGTCATCGGCTATGTCCTCGTCTGCCGCATGGGCAACTTCGAATTGAGGAACACAGGCGACGTGCTTGCCTGCGGCGCCGGCGTGCTCGCGATCGCGCTTTTCAGCGCCCGGCACTTCGGTCGCTTTCACGGCGGCAACCAGCCCGAGCAATCATGAAGGCTCCCTTCGCCGGCGTCTTTCGGTCGCTGCGGGGGTTCAACTATCGGGTCTGGGCTGCGGGCGCCTTCGTCTCCAACATCGGCACCTGGGTGCAGCGAACGGCCCAGGACTGGCTCGTGTTCACCCAGCTCACCGATCACGACGCCTCCGCTGTCGGCCTGGTCATGGCGCTGCAGTTCGGGCCGCAGCTGCTGCTTCTGCCATGGACGGGTTTCGTCGCCGATCATTTCAACCAGCGAAAGCTCCTGATCGCCACTCAGGCGACGATGGGCGGTCTCGCGCTGGCATTGGGGATTCTCACCATCACCGGCGTCGTACAACTCTGGCACGTCTACGTCTTCGCCTTCCTGTTCGGCAGTGCGGCGGCGTTCGATGCTCCCGTCCGGCAGACATTCGTCGCCGAATTGGTCGGGGACGAAGACTTGCACAATGCGGTGGCGCTCAATTCGACCTCGTTCAATGCGGCGCGGATGATCGGCCCGGCCGTCTCGGGCTTGGTCATTGCCGCGATCGGGACCGGCTGGTCCTTCCTGATGAACGGCGCTTCTTTCGTCGCTGTGCTGATCTCCCTCGCCTTCCTGCGCATCGCCGAGCTTCGCCCCAACGCCCGCGCGCAGCGCGCCAAGGGCAGCTTCACCGAAGGGTTCCGCTACGTGTGGGGCCGCCCGGATCTCAAGGCGATCCTGGTCATGCTGTTCCTGGTCGGAACCTTCGGCCTCAACTTCCCGATCTTCATCTCGACGATGGCCATCGGTGTTTTCCATGCAGACGCCCGCGGCTATGGCCTGCTGTCGTCGATCATGGCGATCGGGACGATGGCGGGCGCCTTGTTGGGCGCCCAGCGCAACAAGCCTCGGTTCGACCTGCTGCTGATCGGCGCTGGCGTATTCGGTTTCGGCTGCACGCTGGCGGCGTTCGCACCGAGCTATTGGTTTTTCGCCGCCGCGCTCGTCGTCATCGGCGTGGCTGCCCTGACTCTTACGAACACGACGAACAGCCTGATGCAACTGTCGACCGAGCCGGCCATGCGAGGACGCGTGATGGCGCTGCGCGTCGCCGTTGCGCTCGGAGGCACGCCCATCGGAGCGCCGATCGTCGGATGGGTGGCGAACAGGTGCGGCCCTCGCTGGGCCCTCGGCATCGGCGCTACTTCGGGCTTTGCAGCGGCGCTCGTAGCCGTCTACGTGTCGGCTCGCGAGGGGCGACGCCAGGGCGCGGACCGATTGTTGAGCGACGCCCGGAAGTGACGTCAGGTCGCATCGCGATTTTCGTTCGCTGACGGGTATGGCGCCTCTACAACGAACGTGCTCGGGCTGGCCGCCGACGCGAGCAAGGGCGCCCCAGCTTTCTGACGCCTGAGCCGGCGCGCTCGATCGAACGCAATGGTGGCCTTGCCTCCCGGTGGCGGACATCGGTGCGGTCGATCGTTCTATCGAGGGTCGCGCTCGCGGGGCGCGACATCCTGGCTATCACGCCGTCCCCACTCAGCGCCTCGAGGCGACAGCTCAATGAAAATCTTTTCGATCGCACTGACACTCGGTCTACTCGTCGTGGCAAGCGACGTGCGCGCGGACCGGCCACCCGGCAACCAAGTGATGATTCGCCCGACGCACGACCGCTACGCCGTGACGCTCATGTTGTCCCTTTCTGGATCAACGGCGTGCGGGCCGAACTATGGAGCGATGGCGTTGTTGGGGCCGGGCGGCGGCATCATCCAAGACCCTTTCATCGTGCCGCCGTCGTCGGTGTTCGTGGCCACCGATTTCGAATGGGAGGCGACGCCGGTGCTGTTCGATCAACCGTTCTCGTCGGATGACGACGTTGTCCTGGTGCCCGTTCTCTATCGATCGCGCTTCCAGGGGAATGTCGTGGATCAAAAGCTTGCCGTCGGGCACCGATCGCTCGAAACAGGCATGGGATGGCACGAGAATCTGCCCGTGTGCGTGGGCGCCAAAAGAAGAAATGGGACCGGTGAGGCCGGGCTCGAGTGGGTCTACATACAAGGTTTCGTCGACGACCTGAAAGTTCCGTAGCGGCGATTTATCTCGACAGGGTTCGTTGGTGCCCCGGCGCCTGTCTGCCGCGCGCGAATCGCCACAATTTTGTTTTTTTGTTACGGCGGCTATTCTCGCGTTGACATCGAAGACACGCCGGAGCAAGGTTTCGGCGTCGCTGTGGATGCAGCGATCGGGATTGGCGTCCCGAATAGATAGACGCGGAAGCGCCCATCGTCGACGTCGGCGCTTTTTTCATGCCCGCATTCGGCGTGGCACGTGCTGCAGCTTGTGACGGGCGGCGCGGGAGAGCCTTCGGGCTCGCCGGTCCTATCTACGGTACGCCAATCTCGCGTCGTCCGTCCCCTCGATTGGCGTCGAGTGGGCGGACTTGGTCTCTTAGATAGGGAGTCGATCATGTCCAAGCAGTCCCCGGCCGCGCGCGCGGCAACTTCAAGCAAGCCCGAAGCCGTCAGCTCTTCAGCTCGCCTCAATGCGATCGGCAGCTACATGCGTCTTCGCGATTGGTCGTTCGCGGTGATCGACTTGATGGAGGTGGCCGGACGATCGATGAGCGGCCGCGATCGCGTCGAGATTGGCGATCAGACGCTGATGGAGTCATCTGCTCTGCTGCGGAATTTGTTGCGGCAGATTGATGAGCAGGTTGAAGTGATCAGAGAAGCGCAAAGCTGAAGGCGGCGCCCTTTCGCCGAAGCCTAACCGCGGTTCGCCAATGATGCCCCGCAGCCCGCTCGTACCATTCTTTGATGAGGTCTTACCTGATGGCCGATGAAATTCAGTTGACTACCGTGCCCGCCGGATCGGTCAGGTACCGATTCGTGTCGGTTCATCGCGTGGCGGGCTTCTCAAAGTTACAAACCAAATCAACACAGCAAACAATCTCGGAGCTCCAAATCGATCTTGGGATCGAGGGGGTCTCAGCGATGCTCACCATTGACCCAACTGCGGCACTAGCTCAAATCGACCGGGGCACGGCTTTCGCGCACCTATTACTGTGCGGCTTAGGCGGACACCGCGAGTCCGAGGACATACTTTCGGCCGTTGAAGATCGGGCACAAGAAATCGCACTGGAACGGCTCAGTAAGCACGGATCTCCAAGCATTTATCTAGTTTTGGAAGCTCAAGGCGTAGCCTTTACAACTCCCACAACGACCGCACGCGACCTTGGTCGGGCGCTTCTCGCCTTTGACGCGGTAGACAAGGACGCACTGAAGGAGAAACATCAATTCATCGTAACGACCGCACTAACCGCGGTCGCGCTTACTGTTAGAAAGTCGATTGATATCTCAAAAGTAGTCGATGGAATTGCGTTGACGTTACCTGACGAGCGTCCACTTTACTCATTGACGGCCTCCATGGGAGCGGTCGGACTGACTGTTGCGCGAGTCGCGACCGATGAAGATGCCCGCGACATTAAGGAAATGATCACGGCCATCATTCAGAACAAAAATTTAAACTCACCCTCTCGACTCCTCGCCGATGCACTGCGCTCAACTACCGATCGTTTGGAATCATTCATTTTGTCTTGGGCAGCTTTGGAGATGGTTATCCGCAAGCATACGGCCGGCTGTGAATCGGGTGAATGGTTACACCGAGTAGCTGTTGCAGATCGCGACTCCGCAGCAGCTCTTCATCAAACATACATCGACGGGTGCCACCAAAATTATTCCCTTGCCCAGAAGGCCCAGATGTTCGCGTTCACACACGAGATGGGGGCTGGCGAAGATCTAGCTGCGGAAATTGTGCGCATACGAAAAAATTTTCGTGAACCGCTTTATCATGAAGGCACGGTTGCAAATACGCTGCCAGTTGAATCCGTTATCGCGTTGGCGCTGCGAGCCGTTGGGGCAGTAATTAATATCGTCCACATCGATGCGATTGATGGGCTCGTCCCGTCGCGCAAGCGTCTCGGACGCGACTCAGTCCACCGACCAGCCCGCCCCTACCCCTCCCGAAACCTCTGCCGATACCGCGCCGGCGTATGCCCCACCCGCCGGCTGAACATCCGCACGAACGTGCTCGCGTCCTCGTACCCCGTGCGCTCGGTGATCGCCGAAACGCTTAGCGTGGTGGACACCAGCAGGTGCTTGGCGGCTTCGATGCGCATGCGCCGCAGGTAGCAGAGCGGCGACTCGCCGCATTCGGATTTGAATCGGCGCAGCAGCGTGCGCGAGCTGACGCTGAACGCGTCCGCGAGGCGATCCAGGCGGTATCGCTCCGACAAGCGCTGTCGCAGCCAGTGTCGCACGGCGTCGGAGAATGTGCCGTGCGAGCGCTCGATCATCAGGGCGTCGGCGAAGGGCGCCTGGGTTTTTCGCTGCGCGTCGAGGAACGTCATGCGCGAGATCATCTGCCCGACTTTGTCGCGCCCGCTCGCGCGCAGCAGATGCACCGCCAGGTCGAAGCCGGAACTGAAGGCGCCCGTGGTGATGATGCCGCCGTCCTCGACGAACATGGCCTCTGGATCCACGATGACCGACGGGTAGCTTCGCGCGAGCTCCGGCGCGAACAGCCAGGCGGTCGTCGCGTGCCGTCCGTCGAGCACGCCGGCTTCGGCGAGCACGAAGGCGCCGACGCAGATCGCCGCGACCGGAATGCCACGCCGAAACGCCGCGGCGACGAAGTCGGTCTGGCGGCGCAGCGCGCGCAGGCGCGCGGGAAGCTCGGCGATGCGCCCGAATTCGAAGCCGGGGACCACCAGCAGATCCGGTCGCCGATGCGGACGGTGCAGCCCGATGCGAATGCCGCCGGCGGCCACCACGGAGCGACCCGCGACGCCGATCATGCGCACGTCGAAGCGCAATCGCGTATCGCCGAGCACGGCGTGCGCCAGGCGCTCGGCGACGAGCAGGGAGTCGCCGAAGCCGAACAGTTCGGCGCCCAGGCAACCGGGATACGCGAGCATCGCAATCTTCACGGGCGCGAAACCTGGCCAGATCGCATTTGGCCAGATTGGCATAGAAACGGGCGATGTCGCCACTGGGAGCGAAGCGGCCGCGCGCGCAGATTCATGTTCCGGCGAAAAAGGAGGTCTGCTCTATGATCACGAACACGAATCTGTCCGTCGTACTCGCTGTTGCCCTCGGCGCCGCTGCAGCCGATCGCGCCGCGGCGTCTGCCCAAGCATCGGCGAAAGCGGTGGTGGAAGCGCGCTTCGCAGCGGTGAGGCGCCACGATGTCGATGCGATCGTCGCCTTGTATGCGAAGGACGCCGTCGAAACCTCGCCCGCCTTCTGCCACGGTCGCAGCGGACCCGAGGGCGCGCGGCAAACGTATTCCGAGTTGTTTCAGGCCTTCCCGAACATCACCGACGATGTGGTCGCCTACGTCGTCGACGGCGACCACGTCGCCGTGCAGTTCATGGCACGCAGCCGCAAGCCCGACGGCACGCTCGCTTTCGAAGTGCCGCTGGCGAACTTCCTGACCGTCGAGCACGGTCGCATCACGCGCGACGAAACGTATTTCGATACGAAAGGGCGGCCGTGCGGGTGAGACACACTCCCCGGAGAGCACGCGTCAGTCGATCGGCTTGTTCCGGGCTTAGATTCAAACCTAGGTCGGGTAGAGAAGAAACGACAACGAAAAGGAGGCATGGGATACTCGAATTCGGGAGCGTGGGATCCTCTCGCAACCGCTGCCGGCAAACAGGCGCAGTGTAATGAGGCCGACGTGTACAAACGCGCCGGGGACGTTGTGCACACAAACGGTCGGCCAATCCGAGGCCCGAGCACCGCCACATCATGAAGCCTTCTCTCGCAAGCGCCCTCACTCAATTGGCAGCGGCTCTGGCTTCTGCTCTCGCCCTCACGGGCAGCTCGGCCGAAGCAGCGACGAGAGTGGTGACCAACTGCCTCGGCGATGACACGCCGGGCTCGCTGCAATACGAGGCTGTACACGCGGTCGGCGGCGACACCATCGATTTGACACAGCTTGCATGCAGCAAGATCTCGATGCAGAACGGGATATCCGTGAACAAGGATTTATCGTTCGTCGGGCCTGGATCGGGGGCGTTCGTAGTCGAAGGAAATCACCTGGGGTCCGTATTCGCCGAATACGGCTACTACGATTTGCATCTGCAGGGTTTGACGATTACCGGAGGAACCGGGCAACGCTATCAGCGGGGTGGCGGATGCATCTATTCCGAAAGCAGTGTCGAACTCGACGATGTGGTCGTGACAGGCTGCTCGGACCGAGGATCTACGGCGTGCGGCGGCGGGCTTTTGGCGAAGGATGCCTCGATCGTCGACAGCAAGATACTCGGCAACTCGACGTTCGGAACCGTTTTTGGCGGCGGCGGCGGCGTTTGCATACTCGGCGGCGACTTGCAGATGACTCGCAGCACCATTAGCGGAAACTCGGCGCTATCGGAAGAAGGTACGCGTTACATCAGCCAAGGCGGAGGCATCTTCGTCAGTTCGAACTACGAGACCGCGGCCATCAGTTATTCGGAGATATCCGACAACACGGCCGCTCAGGGAGGCGGTCTGTCGATCATTTCCGGCATCCCCAACAACGGATCCGTGACGATCGTCGATAGCACCGTCTCCGGAAATTCCGCTACTGAAACGGCCGGGGGCATCTACTCGATGCACAAGGTAAACTTGGTCGCCAGCACCATCGCCTTCAACACGTCGTCCACGAGAATTCATGCTCCTGGGCACGTTACTTACGCAGGCCTCGCGGTTTACGGCTCGATGGTCTATCTGTCGGGCGCCATCATTGCCAACAACGTCGGCGAGCAACGCCCCTCCGACTTCAGCATGTTCGGTGGGTTCTCCTACATCACGGGCGACTCGAATATCGTCGTAGCCACCAACATCAGACTACCGGTCGGAACATCGTCCGATGATCCGCAACTGCTCCCTCTAGCGAACAATGGGGGACCGACAAGAACTCACGCGCTGCAGGAGACGAGCCCAGCCATCGACCGCGGCCCCAAACAGACAACCCAGAATTACGATCAGCGAGGCCCAGGTTACCCGCGAATCGTAGGTAGTGTTTCGGATATCGGTGCATTTGAGTATTCTGAGTCGATCTTCTCCGATGGGTTCGATGGGCGGTCGGCCTCCCTTACTGCCGCGCTCCAAGCAAGCTCGGCGGAGGCCCCCACGAAGCTCGCGGAAATGCTGAAACGTGCTCGCGACAACTTGCGCGTCGCCCTGCAGTTCATCGCACGCAGCCGCAAGCCCGACGGCACGCTCGCTTTCGAAGTGCCGCTGGCGAACTTCCTGACCGTGGAGCACGGCCGCATCACGCGTGACGAAACGTACTTCGATACGAAAGGACGGCCGTGCGGATGACTGGGCCGATGCTCGGCGAGGGTGAACAGAGCCGCTTTCCGTCTCGACGTCCGGCCTACATTCCGTGGAAAAGGCGAGCGCGCGAGCGCACGTCGGCGGGCATGAGGCGCGCGTTGATGCCCATGGTCTGCCGGCTGGGGTCGATGTTGACCCAATGCGTCGTCAGGCCACACATCGTGCAGCGATGGAATTCGAGGCGACGCGCGGCGCGCAGGTAGACGGTCGTCGCGTCCGGATTGGAGAGGACGCGGACTTGATCCCTTGGGTAGTACGCCCAGAGTGCGCCGAGCCGCTGGCACCAAACACAGGGGCAATCGTTGATCTCGGCCGGGTCGGTTGCCAGCTCCAACCGAACGGCTCCGCAGTCGCACTTGGCTTCCGTCACGCATTCTCCTTCGCCACGCAGCGTCGATGGCGGCGGCGCTCAAAACTAGCATCCCATCGCATCGGTAGCGTCACCACCTTGGGCAACACGGCTCGCCATCCTGGCGCGAGTGGCGCTCCGGCCGCCGGGCTGAATCCGCGTTTCAGGGGTGTTGCAACGAAGACGCGGGCACGAGGTCGACATTGGTCGATTTGCCTGCCTCCACCGACAGCTCGCGCGGCGCGTGATACGCCCCTTTCTCGGCAATCCGATACCGCCCCGCCGCCAGTGCATCCGTGCGGTAGGTGCCGTCGGCTTTGGCAACGATACCCACGATCGAACCCGAGTCGAGGTTTATCACGACGATCTGCGAGCCGGGATCGGCGGCGCCGTAAATGTAGCCTTTGGAGGGTGCTTCTACCGCGCTCGCCGTCATGGCGAACGCCAAGAGCGCACCGGTGAGTGAGACAAGTCTGGCGATACTGAGCATGGGATCTCCTCGGCGGAACCCTCTCGATGCGGATAGGGGAATAAAGGTTTACCCGGTCGATAGGGAGACATCCGATCCACTGGCCGCCAAGTCCCGCTCCCTCGTATTGATGAGGCTGCGCCAAGGCGAAGGGCGGGGAGCCGATCGACGAAGCCAAGTATGGATCGTGTCTGATGGCAAAAGGTCCGAGCCGGTGTACCTTGCGCTCCTGGCGACTCAAGCCGCCGCAACCCGTGACTGCTTTCCGGTCGCTCATGCGGACAAGGTATTCAAACCGATGAACCCCTATCAAGAGAAGGAAACGTACATGTCTTTACGCATTGCAATGTGCCTCGCGACCCTTGCGGTGGCCGGGTGCGGAACAAGGTCGTTCGTCACGACGACGAGCAATGGGACGTTCGTGGTCACCGGGTCGTCCGCGCATCTGAGCCGCGGCGCCGAAGAGAAGGCGCGCCTCGTCGAGAACGCCAATGACTATTGCAAGCGACGCGACAAGTCTGCCGTCGTGGTCGCTTCCAGCGAGAACGACGCCAAGCCCGGCAACCTTGCCGCGCCCGGCACGCTGGCTCGGGCGACTGTGGAATTTCGCTGCCAGTAACGCCAGGTTCCTCCGCCACGGAGCGGGGCTCGAACGCGATGCGGCGACCGTGCGCCGCGCGGCGGGCAGCTGCCCGCCACTTCGTGCTACCTGCGGCTGCCTAGCGGTGCGGTAAGCCCGCAGCCGCACTCCAGAATCTCCCGTTCGCTATCGTCGTAGCGAACTGCATGACCGCGCCGGATCGTCAGCGGTCACTGATGCTTCAGTTTGCCTCGATATCTCACGGGCGTCGCGCGGCTCAGGCAGCGGACCGGGCTCTCATGCGCCGACGGCAGTGAGAAACCTCTTGCGTGGCCGCCATCGACTGCCGCATACTGAACCACATGGTTCAGTGTTATCCAACTCAATTCAACGCTTCCTTCGCCGCCCTCGCCGACGCCACCCGCCGTGGCGTCCTCGACCAGCTCGCTCGCGGCGATGCCTCCATCACGGACCTCGCCGACAAGTTCGAAATGACCCTCACGGGCATGAAGAAACACGTCGGCGTACTCGAATTGGCCGGCCTCGTGACCACCGAAAAGGTCGGCCGCGTGCGCACATGCCGCATCGGCCCGCGCCGTCTCGAGGAAGAAATGGAATGGATCGCGCGTTACCGCCGGGTGTGGGACGCACGCTTCGAAGCGCTGGACGGTGTCATCGACGAACTCAAACGACAGGAGAAGGCTCGTGGCCGCAAGAAACGAAAGTGAATCTCCACGCACGACGGTAAAGAAGAAATCGGACCGCGAGGTCGTCGTCACGCGAACGTTCGACGCACCCGCTCGGCTCGTGTTCGAGGCGTGGTCCAAGCCCGAGCTTTTCAAGAAGTGGTGGGTACCCCGCTCCATGGGCATGACACTTCGTTCGTGCGAAATGGACGTGCGCACCGGCGGCACGTACCGCCTGGTGTTCGGCGACGACCCTGCGAACCCGATGGCGTTCTTCGGCAAGTATCTCGAGGTAGTGCCCAACCAGCGCATCGTCTGGACGAACGAGGAAAGCGGTGATGCGGGATCCGTCACCACCGTGACGCTCGAAGAACGCGACGGCAAGACGCTGCTCGTCCTGAGCGAGCTGTATCCCACGAAGGAAGCGCTCGACGAGGCCGGCACCGGCGCGCAGGACGCGCTCGGCGAGACGTTCGGACAACTCGACGAACTGCTCGTCGAACTATCCGCGCGTTGATTCGGTTCGCGGCGAACGCGAAGGATCACAAGGTCGATGCGACGGCCTTGGCGCAAGCCGCTCCAGCGACAACGCTTCGACGAAGCCCGGCCTTGTGCCGTGCTTCGTAGTTTCGCCGCGAAACAGTTCGCCGCAGCGGACGAACCACTCTTTCATTGCAAGCATCATTTGGCCAACCTGGCCAACCTTTGCTCGCATCCACACACGGTCACATCCCCGTTGAAGTCTTGGTGGGCCCACCAGGATTCGAACCTGGAACCAAGGGATTCGCGGATTCCGGCTGTTTCCAGTCGGCGCGGACTATCTCTTCGCCCGCAGCATCGGATGCTGGGTGGGCGCGGGACGCTCTAGCCTGTGATCAAGGGCGCTGCAGCCCTCAGGTAGTCTCTGCACCTTCCGGCGGTGTACCGCCGGCTTGGCTCAGGATTGCCGCCGGCCAGCGTCGATTCGACGCTGCCGCTGCGGTTTCCCTGAATTCATCCCGTTCTCGTCCGCGACTTTCATCGCGGCGACACCTTTCGATGAGTCCCCTGCTCTAACCGTTGAGCTATAGGCCCACGACGCGATCCTAGCAAGATGCGCCGGCTTCAGAAACCTTCCGCCCCGGCTGAACGGCGCTTGCCGTCGCTGCCGGCGCATCGAGCGGTGGCACCCGCGTCGTGTACATGCGCAAAAGCCGCAACGAATCGCGCGCCCGCCAATCTGGCATCCTATGACCCGGCCGCCGGCCAGGCTCATGGATTGCCCGCTTCGAACGGCGGGGTCCGATCCGTCCGCCGGAGGTTTCGAGTGCGCAGCGCAGATCATGTCCGCCTATCGCTTTGACCGGTACGAGCTGTTTCCGGAGTCGCGTCGGCTCATCCACGAAGGACGCGATACCGCCGTCGGCCTGCGCGTGTTCGACGTCATCACCTATCTGGTGCAGAACCGCCAGCGCGCGATCGGCCGCGACGAGTTGATCGCCGCGGTATGGGGGCGCTCCGAGGCGGGCGACGCGATGCTCGCGCAGGTGGTGCTGAAGGCGCGGCGCGCGTTCGGCGACGACGGCAATGCGCAAAACTATATTCGTACCATTCCGCGCTTCGGCTACCAGTGGGTGGCCGATACGCAGCCGTTCGACGCGGCCGAGAGCGAGCCCGCGCACGTGGCGCACGAGCGCATGGCCGCCGATGACGATGTCGCCGGCGATGTCGTCGTCTCCGACAAGGCGATCGACGCTGCGAAGGTCGCGCTGACGTCTGCTGCGGCGGCGAACGTGTCGCAGCGAGCGCGCTGGCGCTGGCCGATCGGTGCGGCGGCGGCTCTCGCGCTCGCCGTGGGGTGGGCCACCGTACACCGGCACGCATCGGTTTCGGGCGATGCTGCGCAAGCGCCGCCGGAGTCGAACGCCAACCTGATCCTGGTCCTGCCGACGCACGTGCAAAGCACGGTCGCCGAGGACGGCTGGATGCGTCTGGGCGTGATGTCGCTGAGCGCGCAGGCGCTCGGCGACATCGCCGGGCACGCGGTGGTGCCGGACGAAACTGCGCTCGCCGCAGTCGCACGCGCGGGTGCGCAAGGCGACATGGCGCATCTGCGTACCGAAACCGGCGCGTCGATCGTGATCACGTCCGAGGCCAATCGCAGCGATACCGAGTGGGTGCTCAGCGCGACCGTGTTCGGTCCGGACGGCCAGACGCAGATGGTCGGCGCGAAGGCCGCCGATCCGATCGTCGCGGCGGGCGCCCTCGCGCGAAACCTGCACGACGTGCTGGCGCCGGCCGATGCGCCGGTCGAAGGCGAAGCGCTGCCGCCCGAGGTCTCGGCGCTGAACGCGCGCATGAAGGCGGCGATCCTGGAAGGACAGAACGGCCGCGCGCTCGCGCTGTACGACACTGCGGCGCCAAGCGTGGCGGCGGCGCCGACGGCGATCCTTTTGCGCGCCGAGGCGCTGATCCAGCTCGGCCGCGCGAACGAGGCGGCGACCAGCCTGCACACGCTGGTCGACCGGGCCGCGGCGACGCCGGCGCCGCGCTGGCTCGGTGCGGCGTGGTCGGCGCTCGGCGATTGCGAGTTGTCGCTCGGCCATCCGGCGCTGGCCGAGACGCACTTCCGTCACGCGCTCGACCTGCTCGCCGGCAGCGACGACCACCGCACGACCGGGCTCGCCTGGCGCGGACTCGGCATCGCGCAGGTGCTGCGCAACGACCTCGACGACGCCGAGCAGAGCCATCTGCACGCGCGCCTGCAGCTCGAACGCGTCGGCGACCGCCAGATGCTGGCGCGCGTGATCGACTGCCTCGCCTACATCGCCGCGCACCGCGGCCGCATGGCCGAAGCGCTGTTGCTGTACGAGCAGGCCGCCACGATCGGCGCGACGATCGGTTCGAACGAGACCGAGCTCGGCTCGCAGCTGAACCTGGCGCAGTCGCACGAATACCTGCTGCACCACAGCGTGGCGCTGGAAAAACTGCGCGCGCTGCTGCCGCGCCTGAACGCGCTCGACTACCCTGCCCTGCATCGATTCGGGCTGTCGGCCTACGCCAGCGTGCTGGTCGAGACCGGCGCCTACAACGCGGCGAAACAGGAGCTGGCGCGCATGGACGCCGAGTCGGCGGCCGCGCACGACGGCGTGGTCGACGTGCGCCTGGACGAGGCGCAGAACCGCCTCGCGATCGGCGACATCGCCGGCAGCATTCGCCAGGCCGAAGACGTGCGCGCTTCGCTGAGCGGACAGAACGCGGCCGATCAGCGGCTCGAAGCGCTCGCGGTTCTGCTGCAGGCGCACATCGGCGGCGATGCGAAAGCGGCACGCACCCTGGCCGAGAACACGGCGCTATGGGAACCGGCGAACGCACTCGCGCCCGCGCGCGTGCATGCGCTGGTCGCGCTGGCGCGCTGGCATGCGCAGCAGCCGGACGACACGGCGGCCTCCGGCCTTTATCGGCAGGCGTTCGCCCTGGCGCGCGATTTCGGCACACCGATCATCTTGCGCGACGCGGCCGTGCCGTATGCCGAGTTCCAGCTGTCGCATGCCGACGCGAATGGCGCACTGGCGACCGCCAGCGTGCTCGGCCCGTATGCCGACGAGGATTTCCAGAGCGCCCTGCTGCTCGCGCGGCTGGCCGCGGCGAACCGCGATTCGGGTCTGGCGCAATCGTATTTCGTGCGCGCCCGGCGCCTTGCCGGCGAGCGCTGGACGCCGCCGCTGGCCGAGGAAGAATCCGCCGCGCTGCGCGGACCGGGCGACACGGAACCCAAGCCCGGCACCCGTACGACGGCCGCTGTCATCCAATCACAATGAAACACTAATGCTCGACTAATGCCCCAAGGACCGCGTGATCGCATGCTCGCCACAGGGCGGCACGACGACCGGCGCCCGCACGACGATTCGCGGACGAACATATCCAAGGGGACACCATGCATCTTTACGTGAACGGGCGCAGCAACGATTCGCGGCAGCACCGCGCCGGGTCGCGCGACCGGTATTTGCCCATCAACTGGGCCACGATGGCGCTGTGCGCGGCGCTCGCCATAGCGTCGGCCGGCGCCATCGCGGCACCGGCGCCGCGGGCCGTTCAGGGTGGCGGCCTCGATCTGCAAGTCACGCTCGGCACGGATCTGTCCGACGGCGCCTGCGGCACCGACACGCAGCTCGACGTGACCCGGCTCGACCAGATCAACTTCTGCTACACGGTCACCAATCATTCCAATACGACGCTGAACTACCACAGCCTGCGCGACGACGTGGTCGGCACGATGCTGAGCGCGATCCCGTACTCGCTGGCGCCGGGCGCGAGCTACCAGTACAACCGCATCATCACGGCGCGCGATACGCAGACGCCGACCTCGACCTGGTCGGCCTTCGACGTGCACCCCGGCTACGTGTTCGGCGACGGCAACGTGTCGGTACCCGATCGCGTGTTCGCCGACGGCTTCGACGCGCCGGGCACCACGCTCTACAACTGGGTCGACATCACCGGCGTCGGCACGCCGCTGAACATGGACCTCGACGACGGCACGACCGTCGTGCCGGTCGGCTTTTCGTTCTCGTACTACGGGCTGACCGCCGACCAGCTCAATGTCGGCTACAACGGCGGCATCCTGTTCGACATCAGCACGGGCTTCTTCACGCAGCAGAACGTGCCGCTGCCGGACGAAGACCTCGGCGCGGCGATCCTGCCGTACTGGACCGACATCTATTACCAGCAGCCCGGCGACGGCAACATCTATTACGCCACGCTCGGCGACGCACCGAACCGCCGCTTCGTGGTCGAGTGGTTCAACCTGCCGATCATGATCGGCGGTGTCGACCAGGACAGCGCGACGTTCGAGGTGGTCCTGTTCGAAGGCAGCAACCAGATCCTGTTCCAGTACGCCGACACCGACGTCGGCGATCCGGCGCGCGACGACGGCATCACGACGACGATCGGCCTCAACGCGCCTCCCGGCGTCGATGCGGCCCTGCAGTATTCCTACCTGACGGCGTCGGTCAGCGCGGGCACGGCGATCCTGTTCTCGCCGAGCACGCCGACGACGTTCACCTCGACCCAGCAGGTCGCGCTCGATGTCGGCGTGCCGCAGATCGCGGTCGATCCGGTCAGCTTCGACGTCAGCGCGCCGGCCGGCGGTTCGACCACGGCAACGCTCGCCATCGGCAACATCGGCAATCGCCCGCTGACCTGGAACATCAACACGTTCTCCAGCGGCGCCCGCACGCCGCCGGCGCCGCGCTTCACGCGGCCGATCGGCAACCCGGCCTTGACCAGCGCCGAGCCCGCCCCGCAGCTGCGCCATGCCAGGGCCGCCGCCGTGACGAGCGTGCCGGTGCCGCAGGCCGATGGCGTCACGGCGTACGCGATCGACCTCGGCTCCTCGACCTTGGTGTCGCTGAACGTGGAAGACGCGAGCAACGTCACCGAGATCGCCAGCATGGGCGACCTGATCCTCACGGCGGGCGCGTTCGTCGACGAGGACTTCACGCAGCTCTACACGATCGACTACTACACCTACCACCTGCTCGCGGTCGATACGCGCACCGGCGCGACGACGCTGATCGGCACCGCACCGCTCGACGGCGGCGGCATCAACTGGACCAGCCTCGCGTGGGACGCCTCGACCAGCACGTTGTACGGCATGGCCTACGACCAGAGCCGCAGCGGCCTGGTGTCGTACCTGTACAAGGTCGACCCAGTCACGGCCGCGACGACGCTGGTCGGCGAGGTCACCGGCATCGGCGATCCGACCAACGGCGACCTCGTCAGCGGCATCGCGATCGACACCGACGGCACGCTGTACGGTATCGAGCTCGTCGGCGACACGTTCGTCACGATCGACAAGAACAGCGGCGAGGCGCAGGTCGTCAGTTCGCTCGGCTTCGACGCGAACTACGCGCAGAGCCTGGACTTCGACGACTACACCGGCACGCTCTACTACGCGGCGTTCAACAACAGCGACGGCGAAGCGGAGATGTACACGATCGAACCGTTCAGCGGCACGCTGACCCAGCTGTCGCCGATCGGCGCCGACCCGACGACCACGCAACTGGCGGCACTGGCGATCGCGCGGCTCGGCGGCGTGTGCGCCTATCCGAACGACGTGCCCTGGCTGACCTTCGACACCACCCGCGGTTCGACCGCCGCCGGCGGCAGCACGCCGGTCACCGTCACGTTCGACGCGACCTCGCTCGCCGCAGGCACCTACACCGGCAACATCTGCGTCGACAACAACGACCTGACGAACCGCCGCGCGGCGGTGCCGGTGACGTTCACGGTGCAGTAGGCGCGCACCTCACGCGTGCCCCCTTCCGCCCTTCGGGCACCTTCCCCCGCGATGCGGGGGAAGGGAACGCTGATTTTAAGAACGATGCACGTCAATTAACCGGATGCCGAAAGCCTGTCCCCTTCCGCACTTCTGGCCCCTTCCCCCTCGATGCGGGGGAAGGGAAAACTCGAGCGGTGGAATGGTGGGATGGAGAGGCTGAGCGTCGCTTTGCGGAAGGAAGGCTTTGCGTGAGAACGATGCGCGCCGATACCTGGTTGTTCGTTGCTGTCCCTTCCCCTGCGAAGCGGGGGAAGGTGCCCGAAGGGCGGAAGGGGGCGCTCTCCAATCTCGCGCGCACCCCCACCCGCCGTATCGAGCACTCCCACAACCACAACGAAAAACGCCCGCGACTCTCGCCGCGGGCGTTCGTGTTGGAACGGTGGGCTTGTCGGGCCCGAACGCTTACTCGAGATCGAGGAACGAGCGCAGCTGTTCCGACCGGCTCGGATGACGCAGCTTGCGCAGCGCCTTCGCTTCGATCTGACGGATGCGCTCGCGCGTCACGTCGAACTGCTTGCCGACTTCTTCCAGCGTGTGATCGGTGTTCATGTCGATGCCGAAGCGCATGCGCAGCACCTTCGCTTCGCGCGGGGTCAGGCCGGCGAGGACGTCGCGAACGGTTTCGGTGAGACCCGTGCCGGTCGCGGCTTCCACCGGCGATTCGACGTTGGTGTCTTCGATGAAATCGCCCAGATGCGAATCCTCGTCGTCGCCGATCGGGGTTTCCATCGAGATCG
>Ga0207678_10000848_pt1 | contig 28054 bp, 27 predicted proteins | sample KBSC63metaG_FD_184319 | JGI IMG/M metagenome (GOLD analysis project Ga0207678, IMG submission 184319) | Corn rhizosphere microbial communities from Kellogg Biological Station, Michigan, USA - KBS C6-3 metaG (SPAdes) (version 2) | ecosystem: Host-associated > Plants > Roots > Rhizosphere > Soil ... | reverse complement strand
GCCTGACTCCGGCAATCGTGACCTGGGCGGCTTGGCTGGTCGTCCGGCTCTTGACCGCGTGGGGTTTCTGGCGTTCGTGCCGGCGCTCGTCTTCGGCGTCTACCCGGCCGGGTTTCGCCCGCATCGGTGCCGCGCCGGCCGTGTTCGCGTTGTCGGGTGCCGTGGTGCGCCTCCTCTCCGCGGTAGGAAATCCGCCTGGCGGGTACCAGCCAGATCATGAAACTGACCTCCACCGTGCTCGGCACGCCGGAGCCCCGTGCGCTCGCCGAGTTCTATTCGAAGCTCCTCGGCTGGCCGATCCGCACCGACGAACCGGAGTGGGTGACGCTGCGCCCGGACGACGGCAGCGCGGGGTTGTCGTTCCAGCTGGAGACCGGACACGTCCCGCCGGTGTGGCCACCGGCCGACGGCGCCCAGCAGATGCAGCTGCACCTCGACATCGAGGTCGAAGACCTCGAGGACGCCACGGCGGCGGCGACCACGGCGGGCGCTGTCGTCGCGGGCTTCCAGCCGCAGGACGACGTCCGCGTCTGCTTCGATCCGGCCGGCCACCCGTTCTGCCTCTGGACGCGCACGGGGTGACGTCGAACCGGGCGGTGGCGGCCGCCGAGGTCGACCGCCCTGCCGGCCCAGGACCAGAGGCGGAACGGCGGGCGCTGACGACCGCCGCTGCCCGGTCCCAACGGCACCCATTGCGGCTCGAGAGGCAGATCGAGGTTCTCGGCCAGAGGCGGTCGCCGCGGCCCACGGTCCCGCCGCCGCGCCAGCGCCGGCCGAGAACCCCCGAGCCGCCCATAGATCCGCAAAAGGCGACGCTGAGCCGAGCATGGCGGTCGCCGCGGGGCACGGCGCGGCCGGCCGAAACGTCGAGCTGCCTCTGGAGCCGCAGAACTTGCGCCGCGGCCGCCCAGGTCGACGGCCCCCGGTGGGTCGTGGGCGCTGCTCGACGACCTCGGTCTGGCGCGGTTCCCGCTGTTCCGCGTGATCCGTGCGGACCTTCTCGTGGGGTTCGGCCGACCGGAAGACGCGACGGCGGCGACCACGGCGGGCGCTGGTCCACGCGAGCTGGACGGACCTTCTCACGTGGGTGGGCCGACCGAGGAGGCGGGCGCGGCGTACACGGCGGCCATCGAGCTCACGCGAAACGCCGCGGAGCGGGCGCCGTCGAAACGGAACCCCAGAGCAGGCGCTACCGGAACAGAACCCCGGAGCAGGCACCGCCGGAACAGAGCCGCGAAGCAGGCGCCCGACAGAACAGAACAGCGGAGCGGGCGCTGCCAGGACGGGAGCCCAAGGCGTGCCGTCAGCGGAGCGGGCGCTGCCAGGACGGGAGCGCGGCGCGGGCCGCTGGTGGGTGGTTGGGGTGACGCCCCGCGTTCGAACGGTCACAGGATCCGCTATGTTCGGCTGAGGTCCTGTTCTCGGCGAACGGAGTTGAGTCCTGTGGGGGTGCACCGGATCTGGCACCACGGACTGGTCCCCACCGAGGGGAAACGCCCCCTGGACGCGTTGCGCAGCAGGCTGATGAGCCGTCAGCGGCAGCATGATGACTACACGGTCGCCGACCTCGGGTCGTCCGATGACGGCGGTTCGCGCCGGTGTGATCTGAAGTTCGCGTACGCGGGCGGTGAAGGCCGCTACTCCGTTCAGGTATTGCTTTCGCTGTGCTACCGGGCCGGCGAGGATCGGGTGATGTGGCTGCTGGCCGCGGCTTGCACGCGGCCGTGGCGTAGCTGTCACGAAGCGCCGGCGCAGCGGATCGGGCTGGAGGAGCTGGGCGCCAGCGGGAGTGACGAGATCCCGATCGAAACGCCGGTGCTGGCGATGCGTGGCTGGTCGCGCAAGGAGTGCGACCACCTCGCCGACCTGCTGGCCGAGGCGCTGGTCGCGCCGTGGCGCTCTTCGGCGGTGCTGGTGCTCACCGAGCCGCCGACGGTGCCGGTGGAGGGCTGGCCCGGGCTGGTCAACGTCTTCGACGTCGACGATCGGTTCCGCCACACCCTCAACCGGCACCTTCCGCTCGGGTGCGCGGTGCCGCAGGGCGCGCGGCTGTACGTGCCGCCGTGCGACCAGCTCCCGGACTTCGTCGAAACCGCCAGTCCGGTTTCCGGCGAGGCGCTGCAGGGCGCGATCACGCGGCTCATCCAGACACGCGGCCGGACGCCGCTGCCCGAGGAGTGGGCGGAGGTGCCGAGCGTGCGGGCCTGGTACGAGGCCGATCCGTTCGCTTCGCCGGAGCGCGAGCCGGACGCCGAGCTGGTCGAGAAGCTCGACCGGGCCGAGCGGGAGCTGGCCGAGGCGCGCGGCGTGATCACGATCCTGCGCAAGAAAGCCAAGGCCCACGCCGAGGAACGGGACCGGCACGCCTGCGAGGTGAAGACGCTCCGCCGCCGCCTCGAGGACGCGTGTGCCTCCGACGTCGCCTGCCTGCGCGAGCAGCTCGCGCAACTGCAGGCGGAGGTGGACGACTACGCGCGGGCGTTCGAGGAGACCGAGACCGAGCGCGACGAGCTCAGACGCGTCAACGGGCTGCTGGCGGGCCGGCTCGCCCGCCACCACGACGCCGACGACGAAGTCGCCGCCGCCGAGCGGCCGCCGGAGGAGTTCCCCAGTTTCGCCGAGCTGCTCGGCACCGCGACGGCCTCGCTGAAACACCTCGCGATCACGGCCGAACCGGCGCCGGCCGCGATCCTCGACCACCACCCCAAAGCCGCCGCCTGGCGCCGCAAGGCCTGGGACGCGCTCCGCACCCTCGACGCGTACGCGGGGGCCCGGACGTCCTTGCTCGAGGCGGGTCAGGACCCGGGCCCCGAGCTCTCGGACGTCCTCGCGTTCGCCCGCACCGGCCAGCCGGGTTCGCTGATCAGCGCCAACATCATCGCCCTGGCCGAATCCGACACGGTGACCACGAACGAACGGCTCCGCCAGGCCCGCACGTTCCGCGTCGATCCCCGGACCAACCCGGCGGGCCGCGACTACTTCGGCGCCCACATCGCCTTGGAGCGCTTCAAATCCCCGGCCCCGCGCCTGCACTTCCTCGACGACACCGACCGCACGGGCACGGTGTACGTCGGGTACCTGGGCGCCCACCTGCCGACCTCCAAGACCAACTGAGCGAGAATCGCGCGCATGACGGAGATCGCGCACAAGCACCTGGCCTACTGCTGGATCGCCCGCGGCGACCGGGTGCTGTTCCTCCGCCGCGGGCCCGGGGTGTTCCTCGCGGGCCGGTGGGAACTGCCCGGCGGCACGGTGGAGCCAGGCGAGCGCTACGAGGACACCGCGACGCGCGAAGCGGCGGAGGAGACCGGTTTGACGGTCCGGGTCACGGACGAGCTGGCCCGCGACGCGTGGCCGGACGTGGCGGGACGAGCCCTGCGCATCCACGCTTTCGTTTACACGGTGGAAGAAGAGGGAGCCGGCGAGGTGGTGCTCAACCCCGAGGAGCACGACGACTTCGCCTGGCTGACGCGGGCGCAGGCTCGGGAACTGCCGCTGCCGGACCACTTCCGGCGGCTGCTCGATCGGTAGGGGTTTTCCTTGGCGCAGCACCGGGTTGCGGTGCTGCGGAGGTCTTCGGGTCGTGATCATGTCCTCGACAGTACCCGAACAAATGTGCGAACGTCATCGCTGAACCGGGTGAACTCGCAACCGGCTACGAGCAGCATTTTCACTTGCAGTACAACAGAAAACGCCGGGTGGGCCCGAGAGTCGGGCCCACCCGGCGGTGTTCAGCGACCGGCGGGTACCGGCTCCGCAACCGGTTCGCGCACCACCTTCGGAGGCGCCACGGCCGTCGGGGCAGGCACGAACGGCAGGTCCCCGCGCAGGACCGCTTGCGCCCGGGCGACATCGAGCTGACGGTCCCAGCGAGCGACCGCCAGTGTCGCGACGCCGTTGCCGACCAGGCTGGTCAGGGCCCGCGCCTCGGACATGAACCGGTCGATGCCGAAGATCAGGGCGAGCGCGGCCACCGGGACGTGCGGGATGGCGCTGAGCGTGGCGGCCAGCGCGATGAACCCGGATCCGGTGACCCCGGCGGCGCCCTTCGACGTGAGGAGCATGACCGCGAGCATGGTCAGCTGCTGGGTGAAGCCGAGTTCGATGCCCAGGGCCTGCGCGAGGAAGACACCGCCCATGGTCAGGTAGATCGCGGTGCCGTCGAGGTTGAAGGAGTACCCGGCGGGCAGAGTGATGCCGACGACCGGCTTGGCCGCGCCGGCGTGCTCCAGCTTGGCCATCATCCGCGGCAGGACCGGCTCGGTGGACGACGTGCCCAGCACGATGAGCAGTTCTTCCTTGATGTAGCGCAGGAACGGCAGCAGCCGGAGCCCGTTGAGCCGCATGACCGCCCCGAGGACGACCAGGACGAAGAACAGCGCCGTCAACCAGAAGGACCCGACCAGGAGGGCGAGGTGGCGCAGCGTGCCGAGGCCGTAGTTGCCGATGGTGAAGGCCATCGAGCCGAACGCGCCGATCGGGGCCAGCCGCATGATCCAGCGGATGAGCGTGAACAGCACGCCGGAGAGCTTCTCCACCCCGCGGGCCACGCCCGCGCCGGCTTCGCCACTGGCGTGCAGGCCGAATCCGAACAGCACGGAAACGAGCAGCACCGGCAGGATTTCCTTGCCGGTCAACGCGCTGACCAGGGTGGCCGGGATGATGCCGAGCAGGAAGTCGGCGAAGTTCTCGTGGGTCTGACCGGCGGCCGCGGGCAGGTGCTCGGTGGACAGCGTGGTGACGTCGACGTGCAGCCCGCTGCCGGGCCGGACGACGTTGACCACGACCAGCCCGATCACCAGGGCGATGGTCGTCAGGACCTCGAAGTAGATCAACGCCTTCATGCTGACCCGGCCGACCGCCCGCGCGTTGCCCATCATGGCGATGCCGTGCACGACGGTGCAGAAGATGATCGGCGCGATCAGCATCTTCACCAGGGCGATGAACCCGTCGCCGAGCGGCTTGAGCCCGGCGCCGGACGCGGGCCAGAGCCAGCCCACCGCGGCGCCGAGGAGCACCCCGATCAGGCACTGGATGTAGAGGTGGGACAGCAGCCGCCGGACGCGGCGCGAAGACGAGGGAGGGACAGGGTCCATGGCGGCGGCGTTGCGGCTCATGGCGAGCTTCCTTTCTACAGCGGCGCGGGGACCGGAACGTGGAGTTCCGCGCGGGCGATGCGCCGGGCGGCGCGGCGCAGCAGCACCGCAGGCGGAGAGGGGGACGTCCGGGTGGTGAGCACGCCGGCGGGTGTGCCGAGGCGCAGCGTGCCGTCGGCGGTCGGCCGGGCGGCGCGGTGGGCGAGGGTGCCCGGGGTGGCGGCGGCGGTGGCCAGCGCGACCGCGGCGGTCAGGCCGATCGCCGGGTGGGGAGCGTGCATGGAGACCATGCGCACGGCCAGGTCGTAGGAGCCCGCAGCGACCTCGATGCCGTGGGTCGTGCGGTAGGCCACGGGCGGCGCGATGACACCGACCTTGGGGACCGCGTGGCTGACCGGATCGTCCGGCCGGGCCAGCCCCATCGCGAGCGCCGCTTGACGGCGCAGCATCGTGAGCACCGGAACCACGGAGGCGAAGTCGGCCAAGGCGCCGGGACCGAAAGCCTTGGCCTCGAACAGCGCGGCAGGCGCACCCGCGTCCACAAGGGACACTTCCAGTGCACCGGCCGGCCCGGCCAGCGTGTCGATCGGACGCCCGGTGGGCAGCAGCGCACCGGTCGTCGAACCCGCCGGATCCTGGAACCCGAGCAGCACCGGCACACCGGGAGCGTCGGTTCCGGGCACCGTCGCCTCGCCTTCGTCCGGGGCGACGCCGCCGGGCGTCGGGATGGTGGCGGTGAGCCGGGCACCGGTGTTGGCGTTGACCATCCGGACGGTGGTGGTCCGCGCACCGAGGACGACCAGGCCGTGGTGCACCGCGTAGAGCGCCACGGCGGTGGCGCAGTTGCCGCAGTTGCCCGCCCATTCGACCCGCTCGTCGCCGATGCCCACCTGGGCGAAGGAGTATTCGATGTCGGTGGCGGGTTCGGTCGCGATCCGCACGATCGCGGCCTTGGACGTGGTCGAGGACGCGCCGCCGACGCCGTCGATCTGCCGGGGGTCACCCGCGTTGAAGGCCGCGCGCAGCAGGAGGTCGACGTCCACGCCGGCCGCCACGACGTCGTCGTGGTCGAAGATCCAGCACTTGCTGGTTCCCCCGCGGATCATCTCGCCCTGCAAACGCAGCACCGTGGACTCCTCTGTGGACTCGAGCGGACTCTCTGCGGTCCACCATCGACGACCGGAGCGTGAAGTACAATCTCGAAAATCTGCACGGGTATTAACTTGAGCTGAATGGTCGTGGTGAAGTGCCACTGGACGTCCGACGGGTGCTGCTGCTGGCCGAGGTGGCCCGGCGCGGCTCGGTGACCGCGACCGCCCGCGCGCTGAACTACACCCCGTCAGCGGTTTCGCAGCAGGTCAGCCGCCTGGAGGCGGAGGCGGGGCAACCGCTGCTGGAGCGGCACGCCCGCGGCGTCACGCTCACCGACGCCGGCCGCGCGCTCGTCGAGCGGGCCGAGCGCATCGAACGCGAGCTCACCGCCGCCGAAAACGAACTCGCCGACTTCGCCGGGCTGCGGGCGGGCACCCTGCGCGTCGGCACTTTCCCGACGGTCGGCGCGTCCCTGCTGCCGCCGTCGGTGATCGCCTTCAAGGAAGCCCACCCGGAAATCCGGCTGACCGTGCGGAGCAGCCGGATTGCCGGGCTGTGGCGCATGCTGGAGAACCGGGAGATCGAACTGTCCCTGATGTGGGACTACGACTGGTGCCGCATCGACCGCGACGACGCCACCGTCACCCCGCTGCTCGACGACCCGCCGGCGCTCCTGGTCGGCGACCGGCACCCGCTCGCCCGCCGCCGGAGCGCCGCGCTCGCCCAGCTCGCGGAGGACGCCTGGATCACGCGCGCCGACAACCACCCGGTGGCCGAAGCGCTCACCCGCAGCTGCCGGGCCGCCGGGTTCGAACCGCAGATCGCCTACGAGGCCCACGACTACCAAGAAGCCCAGGCGATGGTGGCCGCCGGCATCGGTGTCGCGCTCGCCCCCACCCTGGCGCTGGACGGCGTCCGCCCGGGGGTGCGAGTTCTGCCGTTGCGGCCGCGGACCGCGGTGCGGCGGATCCTGCTCGTCCGGATGACCGACCACGCGCTGACGCACGCCGCGCAGGCTTTCGCCGAGCTGCTGCGACGCAGCGCTGCGTCACGTGGCTCTTCCGGGACAGCCGGGCCCTAGGGAGCCCCCGATTTCCACATTACCGGAGGGGACCGACAAAACTAGCGACGTGCCAGGTACCGCAACAGGACGCTGGCGCCATCGGTGAGCACCGAAGCCAGCTCCAGCTCCGCCGGATCGACCGGCGCGCCGTGGGAGGCCCGGCTCGCCGTTCCCGCCACCAGGAACGGCGCCACCGTCAACCGGAACTCGTCGACCAGGCCCGCCTCGATCAACGAACCGAACAGCCGCGGGCCGCCCTCACAATCGATGCGGCCCAGGCCCTCCGCCGCCAGCGTCGACACCACCCGCTCCGCCGACACCTCCTGCTCCCCCGCCACGAACACGCGCGCGCCGTTCGCGGTCCAGGCCGAACACAACTCCGAGGGCGCCGCCGAAGACGTGAAGACCAGGGTCGGGACCGCCGCCTTCGTGATCACCGGGGCGTCCGGCGGCAGGGAACGGCCCGTCGTCACCACCGCCACCGGCGCGATCGGGGCCAGGCCGAAGCGACGGCGGCGTTCGGCCGTCGCGGCGTCGGGGCGCATTCCCTCGAACCCCTCCGCCACGGCCGTTCCCGCGCCCACCAGGACCACGTCGGCCAGGTCGTTGCCGAGGCGGTAGACCACCCGGTCCGCCGGGGTCGACAGCGCCCCGGACCGGCCCTCGACCGCGATCGCGCCGTCCGTGCTCGACACGAAGTTCACCGCCAGCCAGCGGGGGTTCGCCGGGTAGCGGTACAGCTGCTCGAGGTCGCTCTCGGCCAGCTCTCGCGCAGACGGCCAGACCTCGCGGATCACTCCCATCGGACCGCCTTCGCCGGTGGGCGGGTGCCCGCGATGCTCGCTGCCATCTCCGCCACGTGACGGACCTGGCGGACGTGCTTCGTGCGGATGATCGCCACCCCGGCCGACGCCGCGAGGGCCGCCAGCGCCAGCCCACCGGGCGTTCCGTCGCCGGCCACCGAAGCCAGCACCGGCACGTCTTCCGAAGGCATCGAACGGAACTCCCCGATGTCCACCACAACGGACAGACCGGGCACGGAAGGCACCACAGGAGCGGCATAACCCGCGTTGTACCGGGCTGCGACCTCGGCCAGGTCCGCGCGCGCCAGGATCAGGTCGGCGCCCGCTTCGCAGCAGGCCGCGGCGACCGACGGGTCCGCGGTGTCCACCCCGATGACGAGGCCGGGAAAAGTCTCGCGCGCCTGCGCGACGAGAGATCCCGGGAAACTCACGAGATCGGCGCCGTCGGCAACCGCGGAGCGGGCCGCGGGGAGCGACTCGACCGCGGCCAGCACCAGCGCGCGGTCCCTGCTCAACCGGCGGCCCCGGAAGACGAGGTCGGGGGTCTTCATCGCACTCTCCCTGCTGGACGTCCTTCGCGATGATAAGCGAGGTCCGGCAGGTGAGCGTTCTTCGCCGTCAGGTGGCGGGGCATCGTCGCCGGGCCACCCGACTCGACGGGCTGTGACATCCGGGGCTTCGCCCCGCGCCGGGGGCTCCGCCACCCGGAACCCCCGAAAAACGGCTGTTCAGGAGGCGATGGCCTCGTTGATCGCCAGCAGCTCCTGAGCGGTGCGCGTGGCGGTGAACTCGATGACGTCGTACCGGGCGAGCCGCTGGACCACGAACGGGTCGCTGGCCAGCACGGCGTCGAGCTTGCCGCGCAGCACCGAGCGGACCAGGATCACGTGGTCAGCCGGCCCGTTGCCCTTTCCGCAAACCAGGAAGAGTCCTTTCGTGAATTGTTTGCGCACCCAGTCCGAATGGTCCGGAAGCGCGTAGTCGACTTCTGTTTCGGGCGCTGTATAGGTCAGCAGTGCGATGTACATGTTCGCAGGATAGAACGCTTTTGCCACTACCGCATCCGCCTGCCGAGTGGCCCCCGGCACGCCTTCCGTCAATATTCCGTCAAGAACCATGGAATTCCTTTACCGGTGCTTTTTCGACATACTCACCGATTGCCGTACGCCCGTCGTCGTACGTCGTGGTGTCGCCGCCGGGCCGACGCGGCGACCCGGCCCGCGGCGCGAGACTCCACACCATGAACCCACTGACCCGGATCTGGCACGACGGGCGACGCGCCGAGCGGATCGCCTACGCCGTCGGCGCGGCGCTGTTCCTGAGCGGCGTCGCGCACGCACTCGTGCTCATCGCCACCGGCGGCTCGTGGCTGGGCCCGCTGTCGATGCGCAAGGCCGTCACGTTCGGCCTGTCCTTCGGGCTGACGCTCGCGTCGGTCGCGTGGGCGACGTCCTTCCTCACCATGCGCCCCCGCCTGCGCAACGTCCTGCTCGGTGCGTTCACCGCCGCGAGCGTCACCGAGGTCGCGCTGGTCGGCATGCAGGCGTGGCGCGGGGTCCCTTCGCACTTCAACTTCGAGACGCCGTTCGACAACGTCGTTTCGATGACGCTCGCCGCGGGCGGTGGCGTGCTCGTCCTGACGGTCATCGGCTTCACGGCCACCGCGCTCGTCGAGCCCGGCCCGGACGCGCCGAGCCTGCGCCTGGCCGTCCAGGCCGGGCTGGTCGTGCTGATCGTCGCGCTGGCCACGGGCGCGGTGATGATCGCGCGCGGCGTCGTCGCGGCCCGCAGCGGCGACCCGCAACTGGCTTACGCGACGGCCGGATCCCTCAAGCCGCTGCACGCGGTCGCCATGCACGCGATCCTCGTGCTGCCTGCGCTGGCCTGGCTCCTGCGCCTCACCGGTCACCCCGAAGCGCACCGGCTGCGCGTGGTCAAGACCGCCGTCGCCGCCGACGCCGTGCTCACCGCCGTGATCGGTGTCGAGTCCTTCACCGGTGTCGACCCGCTGGCCGCGCCACTGCCGCTCACGCTGCTGTCCGCGCTGGCCGCGGCCGTACTGGCGGGTACCGGAATCCACGCGCTGTCCGGCATTGAACCGGCCGTCCGATTCGTACGTGTCCTCAACGGGAAAGCAAGGGGCCGGTAAAGCGGCGGACGGAGAACACGCGTGCGGCACGGTATGACCCCCCACGGCCTTTTCCAGCAGAACAAGGCCCACAGCCCGTCGTTCTTCTCCGTGGCCAGGGCGATGGGCCAGCACGCCGACGACCTCGCGGACTTCTGCATCCCCTGCAACCCGTACTTCCCGACCGACGAGATGTTCGGCCAGCTCGAACGCAACCTCCGCACGATCCTCAAGTTCTACCCGAGCGACGCGGGCGCGATCACCGCGCAGCTGGCGAGCGTGCTGCGGCTCAACCCGTCGACGATCTCGCTGGCCAACGGTTCGACCGAGCTGATCACCTGGATCGACCAGCTGCTGGTCGACTCCAGCGTCGCCGTGCCGATCCCGACGTTCGGCCGCTGGACCGACCAGCCGATGGAGACCGGCAAGCGCGTCGACATGTTCCTGCTGAAGGAAGCGGACGGCTTCGAACTGCGGGTGGACGAGTACATCGACTTCATCAAGCGCCGCGGCTCCCGGGTCGCGGTGCTGTGCAACCCGAACAACCCCGACGGCGGCTACCTGCCGCGCCGCGAGGTGATCCGGTTCATGGACGCCCTCGAAGACCTCGACCTGGTGGTGATCGACGAGTCCTTCATCGACTTCGTCGAAGTCGAGCGGAACCCGTCGGTGGCCGCCGAAGCCGTCGTGCGGCCGAACGTGATCGTGCTGAAGAGCCTCGGCAAGAACTTCGGACTGCACGGGATCCGGTTCGGCTACCAGGTTTCGAACCCCGCGCTGACGCGCAAACTCTCGGCCGCGCTCCCGAAGTGGAACCTGAACTCGCTGGCCGAGACCGTGATCTTCATGCTCGCCGAGCACCGCGCGGAGTACGAGGACAGCCTGAAGAAGCTGGCGCTCGACCGGTTCATGATGCATTCGCAGCTCGGGCAGTTCGCGGAGCTGACGGTGTTCCCTTCCCAGGCGAACTTCCTGCTGGTCAAGCTGCCCGCTTCGGTCGACGGCGCCGAGCTGTGCGACTACCTGCTCGCCGAGCACCACCTGCTGGTGCGCCAGTGCGGCAACAAGATCGGCATGACCAGCCAGTTCATGCGCTTCGGGGTGCGGCCGGACACCGAGGTCGAGCGGCTGGCCGAGGGACTGCGCGGCGTGGAGCGGCTCGGCGGCGGGCGGCACACGACGCCGGCCATCGAGCTGGTCTCGCACTCCCGCGAGCACTCCCGCGAGCCGGAACGGTCGATCAGCTGAGCACCTGGGCGATGGCCGACTTCCAGGCGAACACCCGGCCGTTCGCCGAACTCGACCGCGCCGGTCGCACGCGCCGCCTGCGCCGGCTCGCCGAAGCGGCCTTGACCGCCTACGCCGTGCCGGTGGCCCGCCTGACCCCGCTGGCCCACGGGCACAACACGACGTTCCGCGTCGACGGCGCGGACGGCCACCGGTACGTGCTGCGGGTGCAGCGGCCGGACGGGCCCGGCGTTGCGCAGGTGCGGGCCGAGATGGCCTGGCTCACGACGCTGCGCCGCGAAACCGACCTCGTCGTCCCGCAGCCGGTGCCGACGCGCGCGCGGGACCTCGTCACCGTCGTCGCGGACCCGGCGGTGCCCGAGCCGCGCACCTGCGTGCTCTGCCACTGGGTCGAGGGCCGGTTCGTCGAGGAGCGGCTCACCGCACCGCAGCTGTACGCGGTGGGTGAGTTCACCGCGCGGCTGCACCTGCACGGCGCGCGGATGAACGGCCTCGACCGCGGGCGCGTCGACGACCTGACCGAGTTCGGCCGCACGCAGGTCGACGGCTTCTCCGCGGCGGTCGTCGAACGGGCCGTCGCCGCGGCAGGCGGCGACGAACGGATCCGCCGGGCGGTGGCGCGCGCCCGCGCGGTGCGGGCCGAGCTGGGGTACGGCGCCGACGTCTTCGGCCTGGTCCACGGCGACCTGCACCAGGAGAACTACCTGCTGCACCGCGGCCGCGCGCACGCGATCGACTTCGACGACTGCGGGTACGGGCACTACGCCTACGACCTCGCCGTGGCCCTCGACGCCCTCCGGCGCCTCCCCCAGCGCGAAGAGCTGAAGGAGGCGCTCCTGGACGGCTACCGGTCCGTGCGCCCGGCCGAGGCGACGACGGACCAGGGGGTGCTGGCCGCCTTCGCCGGGCTGCGGCGGGTCCAGCTGCGGCTGCGCTGAGCGCTACAGGCCGTCGTTACAATTGCTACATGGCCGGACGATCGAGCAACGCCACCAGTACCCGCGACCGCCTGCTGCTGGCCGCCGGCCAGCTCCTGCACGAGGCCGGCGACGGGCCGGTGTCGACGCGGGCGATCTGCGAGCGCGCCGGCGTCCGGGCCCCCACGCTGTACCACCACTTCGGCAGCAAGCAGGGCCTGCTCGACGCGGTCGTCAACTACGGCTTCACCCAGTACGTGCAGGCCCCGGAACCGGACGGCGACCCGGTGGACCGGATCCGCACGGGCTGGGACAGGCACGTCGAGTACGGCCTCGAGCACCCGGCGTTCTACGTGCTGCTCTACGGCCAGATCGAGCCGGGCGTCCCGTGCAACCTCACCTCGAGCGCCGAAGCGATGCTGCTGGAGCTCTTCACGCCGTTGGCGCGCGACGGCCGCCTGCGCGTCGAGGCGGCCGAGGCCGCGCGCCAGTTCGCCGCGGCCAACAGCGGCGTGACGCTCAGCCTGATCGCCCAGCCCGAGGACAGCCGGGACCTGGCCATGTCGACGCAGGTCAGGGAGTCGGTCCTGGCCGGCCTGCTCGCCGACCGCCCGGCCGAAGGCTCGTCCGTGGGCGCGCTCGCTGTCGCTTTGTCGACCGCGCTCGAGGACGACACCGACGCCCTGACCGCCACCGAACGCCAGATGCTGCGGGAGTGGCTGCACCGTCTCGCCCACTGACAGCCGTCGCTACATTTGCTACATTGATGTCTATGACAAATGTAGTCAACCAGTTCGGCGTGTTCCTGGCTCCGCACCGCGACGACGTGACCCGCAAGGAACAGGCGATCGCGGCGGACCGGCTGGGCTACGGCGCGGTCTGGCTGGGCACCGGCCGCAACTCGGTCGGCGACCTCGCGTTCGTCCAGGACGTCCTTGCCTCGACCGAGCGGATCACCGTGGCGACCGCGATCGTCAACATGTGGGTCGACGAGCCGGAAACGCTCGCCGCGTCCTACCACCGGCTCGCGGACCGCTACGGAAGCCGGTTGCTGCTCGGCATCGGCGTCGGCCACCCGGAATCCGTCACCGGGTACCGCAGCCCGTACGCCAAGATCGTCGACTACCTCGACCGGCTCGACGCGGCGGGAGTCCCGGCCGAAGCCCGGGTGCTCGCCGCGCTCGGCGACCGCGTGCTGGAGCTGGCCGCCGAGCGCACGGCAGGCGCGCACCCGTACCTGGTGCCGGTCGCGCACACCCGGCACGCCCGGGCGATCCTGGGCGAAGGCAAACTGCTGGCCCCGGAACAGAAAGTCGTCCTCGACGACGACAGCGCGGCCGCGCGCGCCATCGGGCGGCCGTACGTCCGGACCCCGTACCTCGGCCTCCGCAACTACGTGAACAACCTGCTGCGCCACGGGTACACCGAGGCCGACGTCGAAGGCGGCGGCAGCGACCGCCTGATCGACGACCTCGTCCTGCACGGCTCCCCGGAAACCGTCGCCAAGGGGCTGCAGTCCCATGTGGACGCGGGCGCCGACCACGTGGCCGTGCAGGTGCTCGGCGCGTCCCCCGAGGCGGAGCTGGAAAACCAGCGGCGACTGGCGGAGGTGCTGCTCTGATCAGCCGGGCGCGGGCAGCAGGGCGTTGAGCGCCGCGACGAGCGTGCGTTCCTCGTAGGCGAAGTGACTGTCCAACTCGGACTGAAGCCGGTCGAACTCCGCGCGGAGCCGCACCGGGTCGGCTTCCTCGTCGACGAGCCGCTGGATCTCCTCCTGCAGCCGCGCCACGACGACGTGCTCTTCGTCGAGCTTCGCCAACGTCGGTTCGAGGGCGGGGAACCGCTCGCCCAGCATGGGAAAGATGTTCGCGCCTTCCCCGGTGTGATGCCGCGTGAGGGCCGCGCAGAAGCCGGCGCACCGCAGGCTCAGCCGCCGCGGGGTGGCACAGTCCAGCTCGGCGCGCATTTCCTTCAGTTCGGCACGCAGCCAGTCGTGCACCTCGACGATCCAGTCGCCCATGCGGCGCGCGGTGTCGATCCGGTGCAGCTCGACGACGGGCAGGATCCGGGTCGTTCGCGCCTGGTACTGCGCGAACCCCGGTTCCCGCTCGATCACCTCGGCGAACAGCCGGTCGCGGTCGGGCGGGAGGGCCGCCATCGCCTCGAACGTTTCGGTGTCCGTTTCCACCGTGACCAGCGGGTTGCGCCGGATGTTGTGGTACCAGGCCGGGTGCTTCGGCGCACCCATCGCCGAGGCGATGACGACCAGGCGGCCGCCGATTTCCAAGGCACCCAAAGGAATCCGGTGCTTCCGGCCCGTGCGGGCGCCGGTCGTGGTGAGCATGATCAAGTTGCGATTTCCTTTCCGATGACGGAATCACCGGAGGCCGAGAGGCCGACACGAAAGGCACAGCTCCGCCAGGGAAAGGCGAAACGTGTCGATCTCAAGGGGGCTTGAGTAGCCACTACCTCCGTGTGTCGGCCCATCCGGGGCGCACCTGCACGCTAGCACGGCTCAACGGGCGGCGTCAGCGGCTTTCCGCGCGGCGGCGGCGGCCGCGTCGGCTTCGTCGAAGGCCGCTTTCGCCGTCTCGAACTCCTCCGTCGCCCGCCCGGCGCGTTCCTCCGCGTCGGCCAGGCGCTCGCGCAGGTCGTCGACGCGGGCGGTGGCCTGCTCGGCCGCGCGCTCGGTGCGGACCAGGTCGCGCTCGGCCACCGCCCGTTCCTTGTCCCGCTCGGCGGCTTCCTTGCGCAGCCGTTCGCGTTCCGCTCGGGCCCGGGCCCGCTCCTCTTCCTCGCGCCGGTGATCCCGCTTCGGCTTGGCCGGTTCGGCCTTGTCCACCAGCTTCTTCGGACGCTTCCCGGTGGCGGGCGGGGCGCTCGCGGCGAGGCTGAACCACTGGTCGGTGTCCTGGTGCGCCACCGACGTCAGCCGGCCGGCGAGCGCCGGCGCGGCGATGTCCGGGTCGGCCGCGACGGCCTCCAGGGTCGCTTCCACCTCGCGGGACACCGTGTCGCTCATCGACGGCAGTTCGTGGAGGATCCGCCGCACGAGTTCGCCGCGGCGCCGGGTCAGCGCCCGCAGCTCGTCACCGGCCAGGCGGGTGTGCGCGTCCCGCAGTTCGTCGCCGAGCTCGGCCAGCTCGCGCAGCTGATCGGAGTCGTCCCTGGCCAGGCCGTTGACGATCGCCGCGGCCGTGGTCGGCTTGCGAAGCTGCTGGATCCGCTTCGCCAGCTCCGCGTCTCCTTCGGCCTTCGCCGCCTTCGCCGCCGCATTGCGCGCGCTGACGAACTCCGCGAGGTCGCCCCCGTAGAGCTCGCCGGCCACCGTGTCGAAGTCCATCGTCGTCCAGCGAACCACATCGGACTGGTGCAGGCACCCGGTGAAGAGTCATCATCGGGGGATGTTCTTCGATCTGGGTGTCCGGGACTTCCTCGACCGCGCGGAAACGGTGTACCCCGACCGCGTCGCGGTGGTCGACGAGCCGAACCAGCCCGCGCCGAGCTGGGGTTCGCTCACCTACCGCGAGGTGGCGCGCCGGGCCCGCGCACAGGCGGCCAACCTCGACGCGCTGGGTGTGCCGGCCGGCGGGCGCGTCGCGATGGTGTCGCACAACGCCGCGCGGCTGCTCGTGTCGTTCTTCGGCGTGTCCGGCTGGGGCCGGATCCTGGTGCCGGTCAACTTCCGGCTGGCTCCCGCCGAGGTCAAGTACATAGTGGAGCACTCCGGGGCGGAGGTGCTGATCGTCGACCCGGAGCTCGAGCACCTGCTGGACACGGTGACGGCGAAGCACGTGTTCGTCCTCGGCCGCGACGACGAAGCCCTCTGGGCCGGCGAAGGCACGCCCCGGCCGTGGGACGGCGACGAGTCGGCCACCGCGACCATCAACTACACCTCGGGGACGACCGCGCGGCCGAAGGGCGTGCAACTCACCCACCGCAACATCTGGCTGAACGCGGCGGTGTTCGGCCTGCACACGACGTTGAGCGACAACGACGTCCTGCTGCACACCCTGCCGATGTTCCACTGCAACGGCTGGGGCATGCCGTACGCGGTGACCGGCCTCGGCGGCCGGCACATCGTGCTGCGGAAGGTCGACGGCACCGAGATCCTGCGGCGCATCGACGAGCACGGCGTCACCATCCTCTGCGCCGCGCCCGCGGTGGTCACGGCGGCACTGGACGGCGCCGCGAGCTGGGACGGCGAGATCCCCGGCCGCGACCGGGTCCGGATCGTCGTGGCCGGTGCGCCACCGCCGACGCGCACGATCGAGCGGGTCCGGGCGGAGCTGGGCTGGGAGTTCATCCAGATCTACGGGCTCACCGAGACCGCGCCGCTGCTGACGGTCAACCGGATGCGCAGCGAGTGGGCGGACCTCGACCCGCACGAGCAGGCGCGGTTGCTGGGCCGCGCGGGGACGCCGGCGCTGGGCGTCCGGATCGCCGTCGACACCGACGGCGAGGTGCTCGCGCAGTCGAACCACAACCTCGACGGCTACTGGGAGAACCCTTCGGAAACCGCCCGGGTCACCGAGGGCGGCTGGTTCCACACGGGCGACGGCGGTTCGTTCGAGGACGGCTACCTGACGATCGCGGACCGCAAGAAGGACGTGATCATCTCCGGCGGCGAGAACGTGTCGTCGATCGAGGTGGAGGACGCGCTGAACTCGCACCCGGCGATCCGCGAGGCCGCGGTGATCGGCATCCCGGACGAGAAGTGGGGCGAGCTGGTGACGGCGCTGGTCGTGGTCGAGGGCGACGTGACGGCCGAGGAGCTGATCCGGCACTGCCGGGGTTACCTCGCCGGGTACAAGTGCCCCAAGCGGATCGAGTTCCTCGCCGAGCTGCCCCGGACCGCGACCGGCAAGATCCAGAAGTTCAAGCTGCGGGAGCCGTTCTGGCAGGGGCAGTCGCGGCAGGTCAACTGAGCTTCGCCGGGATGGCGAGGCAGGGGACGAGGGCCACCAGCATCAGGCCGATGCTCCAGAGGAACGCGCCGTGGAAACCGGACGCGGCCGCGACGGTCGCGAGCAGCGCCGTGCCCACAGCGCCGCCGAGCTGCTGGACGAGCCGGACGATCGCGGAACCGGCCGGGACCTGCTCGCGTGCCAGGCCGCGGAACGCTCCGGCGGTGATGGCGATGTTGACCGCGCTGAGCGCACCGCCGCGGACGACCAGCGCGCCGCCCAGGAGCACCCAGCCGGTGTGCGCGCCGGCCACCGCGAACGGGACGGTCGCCGCGGCACACAGCAGGACGCCGACGGTGGCGATGGGCCGGGTTCCGACGCGGTCCACGACACCGCCGGTCCAGCGGGTCAGCAGCGAGCCGACGCCCTGCAGGGCCAGCACCGCCCCGGCGGTCAGCGCGGTGAGGCCGCGCTGTTGCTGGAAGAAGAGCGGGAGCAGGAAGAGTGCGCCGTAGAGCGCGGCTCCGGTGAGGAAGAGGGTGGCGGTCGCCGAGCCGAACGCCTTGTCCGCGAGCAGCCGGACCGGGATGGCCGAGCGCGTCCCGCGGGCGAGGCTCCAGGCCACGAACCCGGCGGTCAGGAGCGCACCGGCGAGCAACGGCGGCCAGAAGACCGCGGTGTTGCCGAGCGCGTAGAGCAGGGCCGCGGTCCCGAGGCCGAGCAGGAGCACGCCGGGGACGTCGAGCTGCTTGCCGGCCTGCGCGGGCGTGTGCGGCACGAAGCGGACGGCCAGCAGGATCGCGGCCACGCAGAGGGGCAGGTTGATCGCGAACACCCACCGCCAGCTGACTTCGTCGACGACCAGGCCGCCGACGAGCGGGCCGGCGATCGGCGCCACCGTGCCGGCCAGCATCACGATCGTGAGCACGCGGCCGGTCTTCGCCGGTCCGGCCGCCCGGACCAGGATCGTCTGCAGGACGGGCAGCATGATCCCGGCCCCGGCGCCCTGCAGGGCGCGGAAGGCGACGAGCGAACCGAAGTCCCAGGCCAGCGCGCACGTGCCGGACCCGAGCAGGAACAGCGCGAGCCCGGCGATCCACAGCCGCTTCGTCCCGAAGCGGTCGGAAGCCCACGCGGTGACCGGCACCGTCACGGCCAGGGCGAGCAGGTAGGCGGTGGTGACCCATGGGATCGCCGCCGGACCGGCGTGGACGTCGGCGCTCATGGCGGGCAGCGCGACGTTGACCACCGTGGTGTCGACCAACGGGGCGAGCGCGCCGGCCACCACGACCAGGGCCAGCCGGAGCAACGGCCATTCCATGATCCACTCCTTAAGAGACACGTGTATCTTATAACCGTTAAGATACACGTGTATCCTCAGTCGGGTGGAACCTCGGACCCGCCGTCGCGGCCAGGAGCTGGACGACGCCCTCCTCGACGCCGCCTGGGAGCACCTCCAGCGCGAGGGCTACGCGGCGTTCACCATCGACGCCGTGGCCCGGGCGGCCGGCACGAGCCGCGCGGTGATCTACCGCCGCTGGCCCGGCCGCGCCGCGCTCGTGCACGCCGCCGTCCGCGCCCGCACGGGGACCGTCGTCGAGCACGTCCCCGACACCGGCAGCCTCGCCGGCGACGTGCTCGCCCTCGTGCGCGAACTCGCCGAGCGCGTCGAACAGATCGGCGTCGACGTCGCCACGGGCCTGCTGAGCGAGCTGGACGAAGTGCCCGAGGACGTCAAGCTGATCGTCCCCGGGGTGTTCGAGCAGGTCATCGACCGGGCGCGGGCCCGAGGCGAACTCGGCGGCTCACCCGTCCCCGACGCGGTGCTCGCGATGCCGGGCGCGCTCATCCGGTACCGCACGATCGTGGAGCGCGCCGTCCCCTCCGGCCAGGCCCTCGACGAGATCGCGAACCAGCTCTTCCTGCCGCTCGTCCGGCACCACGCCTCGGCTTAGCGGACCAGCCGGAAGAACGTCCGCACTTCGTCGGCGAACAGTTCGGGCTGCTCGTACGCGGCGAAGTGGCCACCCCGCTCGAGCTCGTTCCAGTGCCGGATGTCGGTGTACCGCTTCTCCGCCCACCGGCGCGACGGGCGCGGCATCTCCTTCGGGAAGATCGAACAGCCCGTCGGCACGTCCACCGTGTCGTCCGTCGCCTCCGAGAACCACTTCTGGACCTTGCGGATGCTCTCCCAGTACAACCGCGCCGAGGACGCCGCCGTGCCGGTGAGCCAGTACAGCGTGATGTCGTCGAGCAGCTCGTCGCGCGTGAACGGGAAGCCGTCGGACCAGGCGTGGAACTTCTCCACCAGCCAGCCGCACAGCCCCGCCGGCGAGTCGAGCAGGCTGTAGCCGATCGTCTGCGGACGGGTCGACTGCAGCACCGAGTACCCGTCTTCCCAGCGTTGCGCCTGCTCCAACGCGTCCAGCGCGGCTCGCTCGGACGGCGTCAGGTCGTCGAAAGTCGCCGGGTCCGGCGCCGCGATCGGCGGGTTCAGGTGGATGCCCGCCAGGTGCGCCGCGTCCTGCTGGGCCAGCGACGTCGTGATCGACGTCCCCCAGTCGCCGCCCTGGGCGCCGTAGCGCGCGTAACCCAAGCGGGCCATCAGTTCCGCCCACGCTGCCGCGATCCGCTCGATGCCCCAGCCCGGCTCCGGCGGCTTGTCACCGAAGCCGTAGCCCGGCAGCGACGGGACCACCAGGTGGAACTCCGCGGAAAGCGGCTCGATCACCTTGCCGAACTCGAGGAACGAGCCGGGCCAGCCGTGGGTGAGGATCAGCGGGAGCGCATCCGCCCGCGGCGACCGCACGTGCAGGAAGTGAATGCCCAGTCCGTCGATTTCGGTGCGGTACTGCGGAAACCGGTTCAGCCGCGCTTCCGTGCGGCGCCAGTCGTACTCCGTCGCCCAGTATTCGCACAGCGAACGCAGGTACGCGAGCGGCGTGCCCTGGCTCCAGTCGTCCGCGGTTTCGGCCTCGGGCCAGCGCGTCTGCCGCAGCCGCGCGCGCAGGTCCTCGAGGTCGGCCTGGGGGACCTCGATCCGGAACGGCGTGATCACGACGGCACGTAGGTCAGTTGCACGACGCCGTTGCCGAAGGTCGCCGATTTCTTGAGCTCCAGCGGGAACGACGGCCCCTCCTCGGGGAACAGCCGCTTCCCTCGGCCCACGACGACCGGGTACAGCAGCAGGTTCAGCTCGTCGACCAGGCCTTCGGACAGCAGCCACCGCACCGCCGTCGGGCTGCCGCTGGTCATGATGTCCCCGCCGGGCGAGGCCTTCAGCGTCCGGACCGCCTCGGCCGGGTCGCCGGTGAGCAGCGTCGAGTTGTTCCAGCCGGCTTCGGACAACGTCGACGAAAGCACGTATTTGGGCACGTTGTTCATGAACTCGGCACCTTCGTCGTCCTCGACGGTCCGGCCGGGCCACGCCTCGGCGAACCCTTCGTAGGTGACGCGCCCGAGCAACATCGCGTCGGCGGCAGCCATGCCACTGCCGACGGCCAGGCCGATTTCGTCGCTCCAGTACCGCAACGACCACTTGTCCGGCGCTTCGACCACGCCGTCGAGGGAAATGAACAGGTTCGCGACGATCTTGCGCATGGAGCCCACTATAAACCGGTGAAACGGTCAGGACCGTCCACTCGCGACGATCCGGCTGTCCGCCTCCGCCCGGGCCCGCTCCTCCTCCGTCGCGGGTTCCAGGCGCGCCGGAACATCCTTGTGGTGCGGGGTACCGGCGATCGGGTCGCGGTCCAGCGCGTCCGTCAGCAGGTTGATCCGCGGGCCGCTGACCACCCGGCGGCCGTCGGCGGCCGGGTGGGCCATGCCGTAGCCGTGCGGCAACGCGAGCTGGCCCGGCCGCAGCGCGGGATCGGCCTCGGCACGGACGACCACCCGCCCCGCCGCCGTCACGACGGCCACCCAGTCGCCGGGAGAAGCACCGATCGACGCCAGTTCTTCGGGCCGCGCACGCAAAGCGCCGTCCGGATCCGTGCGTCGCCAGCGCGGGTCACGCAGGATCTGGTTCGCGTTGTGCGCCCGCCGCTGCCCGTTGAGCAGCGAAAACGGGTACACCGGATCGGGCCGTTCGGCGGCCGGGTCCAGTGCGGCCAGCCAATCCAGCAGTTCCGGCACGGCCAGCCGGACGCGCTCGCGGCGCATCAGGCTCCACACCTCGTCCTGCTCGTGCGCGGAAAACGGCGTCGGACCGGCCAAGACGCGCTCGAAGAGCTCTTCGCCCAGCTGCGGGCCGGTGGCGGAGCTGCCCAGCGCGCGCTGCACCGGCACGGTCATCGTCTTCGCCGCGCGGTGGCAGCCCGCCCACAGCGGCGCGATCGACGCCGCGCCGCCGGGCAGCGACGCACCCAGGGTGCGATAAAGCAGCACCGGCAGGATCGCCGCGCGCTCGGGCATCGCCTGGATCAGCGCACCGAGCCCCGCCTGCAGCTCCGAACGCGGCCCGGCGGCCAGCTCGGCGAGGACGTCGGACGGCGGCAGCACGCCGAGGGCGTCGAAGAGCCGCGCGTAGATCTCGGCCTCGACGAGCGTGCCCGGCAGCGGGTCCAGCAACGGCCGCCGGAGCTGGAAGTAGTTCGTCGGCCACTCGAAGGTGAAGAGCGTGAACTCCCACTTCTCGTGCTGGGACGCCGCGGGCAGCACGTAGTCCGCCAGCGCGGCCGTCTCGGTGTAGGCGACGTCGACGACCACGGACAGCTCGGCGGCCTCCAGGGCGCGTTCGACGTCCCGAGTCCCGGCGAAGGTGTTGGCCGGGTTCGAAGATTCGACCCACACCGCGCGGACGTGGTTCGGGTGGTCGGCGAGAACCTCCTCGGCGAGGGTGTTCGCCGGCAGCAGGCCGCCGATGTACTCGAAGCCGGTGATCTCGGAGCGCTGCCCGGTCGTGGTGCCCCACAACGGCAGCAGCCACGAGTGCAGGTTGTTCGTGCCGCGCCTGCCGAAGTGCCCGGTGACCAGGTACAGCAGCTTCTCGAGGTAGCTGTTGAGCGTCGAGTGCCGCCCCTGCTGGATGCCCAGCTCGACGCGCACGGTCATCGCCTCGGCCGCGAGGATCAGCTCGACCGCCCGCTCGACGTCCACACGGGACACTTCGGCGTGCGCGATCCACTCGTCCACCGGCACTTTCGCCAGGACGGCGGCGACCTCGTCGAAGCCTTCGGTGCGTTCGGCGAGGAATCGCTCGTCCACGCCACCCCGTTCGAGCAGCAGTGCCAGGATCGCGCCCAGCAGGTAGGCGTCGGTGCCCGGGCGAAGCGGGAGGTGCAGATCGGCCATTTCCGCGGTCTCGGTGCGCCGCGGGTCGATCACGATCATCCGGCGGTCCGGGTCGTTCTTGAGCGTGTTGAGCGCCTGCCGGGCGTTGCTGAAGCCGTGCGCCTGCCAGGGGTTGCAGCCGAGCACGACCAGCAGGTCGCAGTGTTCGACGTCCTCGGCGGTGTGCACGATCGTCGAGCCGAACAGGTGCCCGTTGACCCAGAAGTCGCCGGTCTTCTCCTGCGACAGCGCGTTGAAGTGCCGCGTCGAGTTCATCCACTTCAGCAGCGCCGAGCCGTACGCGCCGCCGGAGTGGTTGCCCTGGCCACCGCCGCCGACGTAGGCGAACGAGCCGGGCCGTCCGGCCGCGGTGTCGGCGTCCCGGATCGCGTGCAGCTTCGCGGCGATCTCGGTGAGCGCGGTGTCCCAGCCGACCGGCTCGTGCGTGCCGTCGGGACGCCGCCGCAAGGGCGTCGTCAGGCGGTCTTCGTGGTCGCCGTACCAGGTCAGGCGCTGTGCCTTCTGGCAGAGGTACCCGGCGGAGCGGGGATGCGCCTTGTCGCCGCGGACGCGGGTGATCTTCCGGCCGTCGAGCTGCACCTCCAGCCCGCAGTTGAGGTAGCAGAGGCTGCACGCGGTGCGGTGCCAGTCGCCGGTCACATCAGCTCCAATGCACGGCCGAGCGTCGCGAGACGCGCTTCGAGCGTTTCGCCGGCCGGGTACAGCCGGACGGTGTCGATGCCGGCGTCACGCCAGACGCGCAACCGTCCGCGCACCATTTCTTCGGTGCCGATCAGCGTCGTGCCGAGCACCATTTCGTCGGTGACCAGCGCGGCGGCACCGTCGCGGTCACCGGCTTGCCAGCGCTCGCGGACCTCGGCGGCGACGTCCGCCCAGCCCTGACGGCTGTAGGCGTTGTTGTAGAAGTTCGTGGTGGCCGAGCCCATCCCGCCGAGGCTGAAGGCGAGCTCCTTCTTGCGGCTGCCGACCAAGGTGCGCAGCTCGGCTTCGTTGTCCGCGAAGGCGACTTCGGCGCCTTGGCAGACGTCGATCTCCTCGCGCTTCCTGCCCGCCTTCGCGAGTCCGGCGTCGAGATGCTCGAAGTACGCGTCGGCGCCTTCGGGCACGAAGCTGGTGCCGAGCCAGCCGTCGGCGACCTCGCCGGTGAGCTCCAGCAGCTTCGGGGACAGCGTCGCCAGGTAGATCGGGATGTCCGGGTTCGGCGCGGTGGACAGCCGCATCGGACGTGCTTCGCCGGGCAGCGGGATCTCGAACGCCTTGCCGGCGAACGAGATCTTCTCCCCCGCGAACGCCTGGCGGATGATCTCGACGGTTTCCCGCATGCGCGTCAGCGGTTTCGCGAAGGGGACGCCGTGCAGGCCTTCGATCACCTGCGGTCCGGACGCCCCCAGCCCGAGCGCGAACCGGCCGCCGGAGAGGTCGGCGAGGGTGAGCGCGGCCTGCGCGATCGCGACCGGCGTGCGCGTGCCCAGCTGGACGATGCCCGAGCCGAGCCGGATCCGGTCGGTGCGCGCGGCCAGGTAGCCGAGCGCGGACGGCGCGTCCGAGCCCCAGGCTTCGGCGACCCAGCAGACGTCGAGGCCGAGTTTCTCCGCCTCCAGCACGAAGTCCAGCGTCGCCCGGGTGTCCTTGGAGAACTCGACAGTCGTCGCGGTCTTCATCGGTTTTCGATCCGGGCCTTGATCGCGGCGAGGGTGCCCGTCATCGCCGTCTCGAACTCCCGCATGCGGACGAAGACGATCTTCTGTTCCTTCTCCGGCATCCGGTCGATGGCGAACGACAGCCCGGACCGGCCGGGCCCCATCCGCATCCACTGGCTCAGCCGGGTGCCACCGCCGTCGGGCTCGAGGGTGAACTTCCAGACGGCGCTGGGCTCCTCGGGGTCCTGCACGGCCCACGCGAACACCCGCGGCGCTTCGCATTCCACGACGTACGAGGTCGTCTCCCACTCGCCGAACGCGTCGTGCTTGCTGCGGCCGAGGAACTTGCGGCCGACTTCGCACCACTCGACGGACTGGAGTTCCGGGCTCATCTCGGGCATCAGCGAGATGTCCGAGACAACGGGCCAGACGTCCTCGGGTGCGGCGTCGATCCAGGTCGAAACCTCGGCCGTCGGCAGGTCGGCGTACCGCGCACCCGTCCACTCCATCGTGGTCGCCTTTCTCTCGGTGACCACGATAGTTGCGTAGATAGACTGACTCTGTCAATCACTCCTGGCGGGCGAAGCGCTCCTCGACGTCCGGCCGCTGCGCCAGCCGGGGCGGGAAGCCGGGGCCGCGGCGCATCCGGGTGTCGTCCGGCGTCATCGGTTCCCGGCATTCGGCGCAGACGATTTCGGCGTGCGTGTCGTGGCCGCAGGCGAGGTGGTGCACGGTGATCGGCGGGCCGGCCTCGGTGGCCAGCCACTTGTCGCCCCAGCGGGTCATGGCGAGCAGCACCGGGTAGAAGTCGCGGCCCTTTTCGGTGAGCACGTAGTCGTAGCGCACCGGCTCGGTCTGGTAGGGCACCTTCTCCAGCAGCCCCTCGTCGACCAGCCGCTTGAGCCGATCGGCCAGGGTGTTGCGCGCGATGCCGAGCGCCTGCTGGAACTCGTCGAAGCGGCGCACGCCGTAGAAGGCGTCCCGAAGCACCAGCGGCGTCCACCAGTCACCGAGCAGATCCATGGTGCGCGCGATCGAGCACGGCCACTGCGCGAACGATGTCCGTTTCATGCGGCCGAGGGTACGCCGTTGCCGAGAAAGACCCAGCAGGTCAGCCGGACTGTTTCGGGGTCGGGCGTCTGGTTGTGCACAGTTCGGCCGGGGTGTGGACAACCGGTCCGCCGGCGGGGCTGGTCCCCGATTTCCGTCGGGCCGCCTCGATACGCTGGAAGCGGGGGCAGCCCCCAGGGAGGGCGGGCCGCGCGCTGCCCCCGGCGTGAGCATCTTCCCCGAAGTCAGACCAGGTGCCCGGTGGTCACGTCGACGTGGCCGGGCACCTCGTCGTGCGCGTCGCCGACGGAAAGCGTCCCCGCCGGCTCGACCAGAAGCACGCTCGCGCCCGCCTTCGACGACGGCTTGTGGAACGTGCCCTTCGGCACCACGAAGACCTGCCCGCGGCCGAGCGTGACGACGCGTTCGTCCGGGTCGCGCAGGCCGATCTCGATCTCGCCGTCGAGGACGAGGAAGAACTCGTCGGTGTGCTCGTGGACGTGCCAGACGTGCTCGCCGTCGAACCGCGCGAGGCGGATGTCGTAGTCGTTGACGCGGGTGACGATCCGCGGGCTCCAGGCGGCGTCGAAGCTCGCGAGGACTTCGTTGAGGTCGATCGGGTTCATGCGGTCCATGCTCGACCTGGTGTTTCGCCGGCGCGAGTGCTAGGAATCGCACATGCCGCAAGAATTCTCGCACCGGGTCGTCGCGATCGTCACCGAGCAGTCGAACCCGTTCGAGATGGGCGTGGCGACCGAGCTGTTCGGCCTCCGCCGCCCCGAACTCGACCGGCCCTGGTACGACTTCACGCTCTGCGCGGCAACACCGGACGTGCGGATGAACCTCGGCATGTTCACGCTGTCCGGCGTCGCGGGGCTCGAGGCCGCCGAGACGGCGGACACCCTGATCGTGCCGGCCCGCCCGGACACCGACGTCCCGACGGCCCCGGCGATCATCGCGGCGATCCGCCGGGCAGCCGGCCGCGGAGCCCGCCTGATCAGCTTCTGCACCGGAGCACTCGCCCTCGCCGAAGCGGGCGTGCTCGACGGCAAGCGGGCGACCACCCACTGGCGGTGGGCCGCTTCGCTGGCGTCACGGTTCCCCGAAGTCCGCTGGGAACCGGACGTGCTGTTCATCGACGAGGGAAACATCCTGACGGCGGCGGGCAGCGCGGCCTCGCTGGACCTGGGCCTGCACATCATCCACCGCGACCACGGCGCGGAAGTCGTCAACGCGGTCAGCCGCCGCCTGGTGTTCACCGGCCACCGCGACGGCGGCCAGCGCCAGTTCATCGCCCGGCCGGTGCCCGAGGTCCCGGAGACGTCGCTGGCCCCGGTCCTGGCGTGGGCGCTGGAGCGGCTGGACCAACCGTTGACGGTCACAGACTTGGCGACGCGTGCGGCCACCAGCCCGGCGACGCTGCATCGCAGGTTCCGCGCGGAACTGGGAACGACACCGCTGGCGTGGCTGACGACGGAACGGGTGTCACTGGCCTGCCGCCTGATCGAGCGTGGTGAGCTGCGGTTGGACCGGGTGGCAGCATTGAGCGGCTTCGGAACGGCGGCGAACCTGAGGTTGCAGCTGCGTCGTCACACCGGGCTCAGCCCGAGCGCCTACCGCCGCCGCTTCGGCCCGGCGGCGTGAGGCGCGTTATCAGCTCGCGGGCTTCGGGACGGCACAGCTCACCGGTGAAGGCCAGCAATCGGGCAGCCGAGATCCGAATGTGAACCGGAGCTTGATCGTCGTGGGCGATTTCCCGGACGACGATCGCCGCAGCCTCGTAGTGGTCGCGATGCAGTTTCGCAGCAGCCCAGGCGCTCCGGCATCGGATGACCGAGCTGAAGCTCCGATCGCGGGCCAGCTCGAGCAGGCCGAGCGCAGCATCGTGCGGCTGGAACGTCCCGATCGCTGCCCAGATCTGGATCCGTACCGGCGGAGCCTCGGCTGCCAACAGCCGGCGCAACAGCGTGAGCGCCGATCCTCTCAGATCTGGCCGCTGCAGCCCCAGCGCTCGAGCAGTTTCCCGCCGCACCATCGCCGGCAATGCTTCGTCCGCCATCATCTCCGCCAGTGCCGCTGTCCCGAGCGCGTGTCCCCGGACCCCGAGTTCGGCGAGGTCGTCCGCGGCCCACCACCGCAGTCTCGGGTGACACTGTGGATCAGCGGCCATGGCCTGGAAGAGCTCAGCGGCGGCGGCTCGGTCTTCGCTGCCGAAGTCGGACAACCACCTCGCGGCGAATCTCCGGACGGCCCACTGTTCACGCTGATCGTCACGGATCGCCCGGACGTCGTCCGGACGCCTCAACTCCACGAGGACCCGAAGCCGAAGGTAGCGCGCGATCCGGTCGTCGGTGAGGAGGTCCGCCATTTGCGTCCGCACCTCCTCGGGCAGCTCCGAGGCCACGTCGGCGATCACGAGCCCGGCGTGCGCCCGATCCCGCCCGCGGCAGCTCGCGTCGGCCAGCACCGCGCGAGCTTCAGCGAGAACACGTTCGCGCCACGCCGGAGACAGCAAAGCCAGCTCTTGCCGCGCGCGACGAGTGGCCACATGCCCGCGAGCCACTTTCTCGAGCATTGCAACGGCCTTCGAGAGATGTCCCGGCGAAAGCGCGCTGAACGCGATTGCCACTTCAATGGCCTCCGCGGCCGCAGTCTCCGGACCTGCGAGCTGATCGACCAGTTCTTGTTCCGCCTCCAAGGCCGACACTCGGTCACGCCACTGGTTCACGTCACCCGCCCAGCTGTCCGGTGACGTAAGCCGGTCCAGCACGAGACCGCGTTCGGCGGCTCGCCGGTCCTTCCCCGTCAGGTCCCTCAC
>Ga0207678_10000846_pt1 | contig 28056 bp, 34 predicted proteins | sample KBSC63metaG_FD_184319 | JGI IMG/M metagenome (GOLD analysis project Ga0207678, IMG submission 184319) | Corn rhizosphere microbial communities from Kellogg Biological Station, Michigan, USA - KBS C6-3 metaG (SPAdes) (version 2) | ecosystem: Host-associated > Plants > Roots > Rhizosphere > Soil ... | reverse complement strand
CCACCTCGTTCCCGCCCTGCTCGACGCCGGCGCCCAGGTCCGCGCGCTGACCCGCGACCCGGCGAAGGCCCGGATCGACCCGCGCGCCGAGGTGGTTCGCGGCGACCTCGACACCTCGGACCTGCCCGCGCTCCTCGACGGCGCGGACCGCGTGTTCGTGCTGACCCAGGGCCACAGCGCCGACCGCGAGGCCGCCGTCGCGCGGGCCGCGGCCCAGACCGGCGCCACCCACCTCGTCAAGCTGTCCACCACGGGTGTCCACTTCGGGCAGCAGGACCCGATCACCCTCGCCCACGCCGAAGCCGAGCAGGCCGTCCGCGAAGCCGGGCCGGCGTGGACGATCCTGCGACCCGGTGCCTTCATGGACAACCGGTTCTCCTGGATCGGCTCGATCCGCGAGGAAAGCACCGTGTACGTGCCCGACACCGATCCGCCGTCCGCGCTGATCCACGTCCGGGACATCGCCGCGGTCGCGACGCTCGTCCTGACGACGTCCGGCCACGAAGGCGCGACCTACGGGCTCACCGGCGGGGAGGCCCTCACCGCCGAGCAGCAGGTCGCCATCCTGGCCGAAGCTCTCGGCCGTCCGCTGAAGTACGTCGAAGAAACCGAAAACGCCGCGAAGGAGCGCCTGATCCGGATGTACAGCTGGCCCGCGAAGGCCATCGACGGTCTCTTCGCCCTCAAGCGCGAGTCCGCCCCGTACGAACGCGTCGTCTTCGACACCGTCGAGCGGCTGCTCGGCCGCCCGCCGCTGACCTTCGCGGCCTGGGCACGGGAGAACGCGTCCGCGTACCATCACGAGGAGTGACGATGGGGAGGTGAGGTGGGATGAGCAACCTGCGCGTCCTCGTCGTGGACGACCATCCCCTGTTCCGGATCGGCGTGGGCACGCTGCTCGCCGCCGAACCCGGGATCGAGGTCGTCGGCGAGGCCGCGAGCGGTGCCGACGCGGTGACCGCCGCCGAGGCGCTGAGCCCGGACGTCGTGGTGATGGACCTGCACCTGCCCGACCTGTCCGGGATCCAGGCGACCCGCCACATCGTGGCCGCGAACCCGGGCACCGGCGTGCTGATGCTGACGATGGCCGACGAAAGCGAGTCGGTCTTCGCGGCGATGCGCGCCGGTGCCCGGGGTTACCTGCTCAAGGACGCCGAGCCGGACGAGATCGTCCGCGCCGTCCAGGCGGTCGCCCGGCGGGAGGCGATCTTCGGCCCGGACATCGCGAACCGCGTGCTGGCCTTCTTCAACCAGCCGCCCGCCAGCGAACCGGTGTTCCCGGAGCTGACCGGACGCGAACGCGAAGTGCTCGCCCTGATCGCCGCCGGCCACAGCAACAGCGTCATCGCGAGCACGTTGTGCCTGAGCCCCAAGACGGTCCGCAACCACATCTCGAACGTCTTCGCCAAGCTCCACGTGGCCGACCGGGCCGAGGCGATCGTCCGGGCCAGGGACGCGGGCCTCGGCCGGTCTGTGACAAGCGGGGCTTCGCCCCGGGCCGGGGGCTCCGCCACCCGGACCCCCAAACCGAAGTCCTGAAAAGGCGCCCGTCCGGGCAACATCGGGACGCCGGTCCCATGCGCCCGGGACACCCGTGCGGGCAGGCTGGGCAGCCTGCACCGTTCGAGGGGAATGGGGAACGATGTTCGAAACCGACCGGACCCCGGTGGTGGTCCGCGCCACCGATCCGATCCTGCACAACGGCGTCTGCCTGACGCTGCGTTCGCGCGACGACGTCCGGGTGGTCGACGGCGACGCGAGCGACCCGGCCGTGGTCGCCCTGCTGGTCGCCGACCGGCTCGACGAAAACATGACGCAGCTGCTGTCCGCGCTGCACCACCAGGGCTTCACCCGGATCGTGCTGATCGCGGGCGAAGTCGACGACAACGAGATCCTCAACGCGGTCGAGCACGGGGTCTGCGCGGTCGCCCGCCGCGCGGACGCCGGACCGGACGTGCTCGTCCGCCTGATCAAGGCCGCCGCGGCCGGGGAGGGCGCGCTGCCGCCCGACCTGCTCGGGCGGCTGCTCAACCGGGTTTCGCGGCTGCAGCGCCAGGTGCTCCAGCCGCGCGGCCTGCGGCTGGGCGGCATGAGCGACCGGGAGACCGAGGTGCTCAAGCTCGTCGCGGCGGGGTACTCGACGCAGGAGATCGCCGACGAGCTGTGCTACTCGCAGCGCACGGTGAAGAGCATCCTCCACGACGTGACCAACCGGTTCCAGCTGCGGAACCGGTCGCACGCGGTCGCCTACGCGTTGCGGGAGGGGCTGATCTGAGCTGACGGCCGGGCGCGTCGCCTACCGGGGGACGCGCTCGGCCGGCCAGCGCACCTCGGGGACGTCGCTCGGCCGCGGCACCTTGAGGAACAGGCTGAACACCGCCGGACGGCGGTTCGACAGCTCCAGGCGGCCACCGTCGGCCTCGACCAGTGCCCGCGCCAGCGCCAGGCCGACGCCGGTCGAGCCACCACCGGAGAAGCCGCGCTCGAAGATGTGGGGCGCGAGCTCGTCGGGGACGCCGGGGCCGGTGTCGCTCACCTCGATCACCACCGTGCCCTCGGCGTCGCCGCGGCGGGCGATGAGGGACACCGTGCCCGAGCCGTGGCGCAGGGCGTTGTCGAGCAGCACGCCGACGACCTCGCGGAGCCGTCCCGGAGTGGCCCTGGCCATCAAGCCGTCGGCCACCCGCGTCCGCAGGTTCCGTCCCTCGGAGCGGAGCAGCTCGCGCCACTCCTGCGCCATTTCCGGCAGCTGGTGCGGCAGGTCCATCGGTTCCGCGCCGACCTCGCGTGCCGCGCGGGCCGCCGCCAGCAGCTCGTCCAGCGCCTCGGCGAGCCGGTCGGCCTGCTCCTGCGCCGCCTTCGACTCGTCGGCCACTTCGTCGTCCGCGTGCACCGTGAGCGGTTCCAGGCGCAGCTGCAGCGCCGTGAGCCGGCTGCGCAGCTGGTGCGAAACGTCCCCGACGAGCTGGCGTTCCCGCTGCACGAGCTGGGCCAGCGCGGTCCCCGACGCGTCCAGCGCTTCGGCGACCATGTCGAGCTCGCCGACGCCGTAGCGGCTCGGGTCGGGCCGGAAGTCGCCGCCGCCCAGCCGGGCCGCGCGTTCGGCCACGTGCCGCAGCGGCTTCGCGAGCCGTCTGGCGGTCGCGATCGCCACCACCGCACCGGTGCCGATCGACAGCAGCACCAGCAGCACGACGACCAGCGTCACCGTCGTCTGCCGCTCGTGCATCGGGCCGGCCGGGACGGCGATCTCCACCTTGCCGTCCCGGGCCAGGTCGGCCGTTTCGGTGACGGTGTCGTCGCCCGGGGAGCTCCCGTACCGCTTTTCTTCCTGGCCGCTGGTCCGCACGGTGAGCAGCCCGTTCGCCGGGACCGCCGCGCGCACCTGGTCGAGGTCGATCTCCTGGCCGTTGGCGATCTCGGTGTCCAGGATCGCCGCCGCCGCGCGGGCGTTCTCCGCGAGCGTCTCGCGGTAGCTCGACTCGATCTGCCAGCTCGCCACGATCCCCAGCGGGATGCCGAGGACCGCCGCGGTGACGGCGACGGCCAGCAGGATGGCCAGCAGGATGCGGCGGCGCACGGCTTATTCGGCGTTGAAGCGGAAGCCGACGCCGCGGACGGTCGCGATCCGCCGTTCGCCGTCGTGGGTCTTGCTGGTCCGGCCGGCCGCCTCGTCGGCGGCGATGGCGAGCTTCCGGCGCAGCCACGACATGTGCATGTCGAGCGTCTTGGACGTCTTCGATTCGAGGTCGTTCCAGACCTCGGCGAGGATTTCGTCGCGGCTGACGACCTGCCCGGCGCGGGTCATGAGCACGCGCAGCAGCTCGAACTCCTTGTTGGCCAGCTGGACCTCGTGGTTGTCCACGGTGACCAGCCGGGCGCCGAGGTCCATCCGCACCCCGCCGGCGTCCAGCACCTCGGGCACCCGGCGGCGCAGCAGCGCGCGGATCCGGGCGAGCAGTTCGGCGAGCCGGAACGGCTTGGCGACGTAGTCGTCGGCGCCCGCGTCGAGGCCGACGACGAAGTCGACCTCGTCGGTGCGGGCGGTGAGCATCAGGACGGGCAGCTCGGTGCCGTTGGCACGCAGACGGCGGCAGACCTCCAGGCCGTCCATCCCGGGCAGACCGAGGTCCAGCACGAGCAGGTCGACGCGCTGGGCGGCGGTGGCGTCGAGCACCGAAGGGCCGTCGGTGACGACGTGGATCTCGTATCCCTCGCGTTCGAGGGCGCGGGAGAGCGGTTCGGCGATGGCCGGATCGTCTTCGGCAAGTAGGACCATGCTCACCTGGCCAACTCTACGGCTCGGGGGCGTGAAAACATCGTGACCGTGCCTGGCTACGAAGATGATCTGGCTCTCGCCACCCGGCTGGCCGATGCCGCCGACGCGATCACGTCGGCGCGGTTCCGCGCTTTGGACCTGGCGGTGGAGCGCAAACCCGACCGCACCCCGGTGACCGACGCGGACACCGCGGTGGAGGACGCGATCCGGGCCCTGCTGGCTTCGGAGCGTCCCGGCGACGCGGTGCTCGGCGAGGAGCGCGGCGGCTCGGCGGCGACCGGCCGGGCGTGGGTGCTCGACCCGATCGACGGGACCAAGAACTTCCTCCGCGGAGTACCCGTTTGGGCGACCCTCATCGCGCTCGTTTCGGACGGTGACCCGGTGGTCGGCCTGATCAGCGCGCCCCTGCTGGGCCGCCGCTGGTGGGCGGCTTCGGGCTCCGGAGCGTTCTCTTCGGACAGCGCCGGAACACGGCGGCTGTCGGTTTCCGGCGTTTCGTCCCTTTCGGACGCTTATCTGTCCACAACGGACCTGAACTCGTGGTCGGAGTACCACTCGCGCTCGAAGTACCTGGACTTGGTGGACGCGTGCTGGGAGACGCGCGCGTTCGGCGACTTCTGGCACCACGTGCTGGTGGCCGAGGGCGCGCTGGACGTGGCGGCGGAGTGCATCGTCAACCCGTGGGACGTCGCGGCCGCGCAGGTGATCGTGACGGAGGCGGGTGGCCGGTTCAGCGACCTGGACGGGGTCGGGCGGTACGACAACGGGAGCGCGTTGTCGACGAACGGCCGCCTCCACGACGAGGCGTTGGCGATCCTGAAGCGCTGAGCGGTCAGGAACCCGGGAGCAGGCCGACGGCGCCGCGGGCGACCTGCGCCCAGGCCAGCCGCCCGAACAGGTAGTGGCACGCCACCTGCTCACTGGTGAACCGCGCCCAGTCGTAGCGGTTGCCCTGCTCGCGCCAGAACACCTCCCACGCCTCGTCCTCGCCCTGCATCAGGCACCAGGCGTTGTCGACCTCGGCGCCGAGCGAGACGACCTCCGGCGGCACGCCCAGCACGCCGAGCCACCGCTGGATCGACTGGGTGTTCATCAGTCCTCTTCCCCCTTGGCCTCGGCGAGGTAGCCGAGGGTCACCAGTTCGTCGGCCGCCAGCAGGGCACGGTACCGGGTGCCGCCACCGACCTGGCCGAACCAGTTCGCGGTCTCCGAGCGCCACATCGGCACCTTGCGCACCACGACGTACCGGCGGTATTCGGCGTCCAGGAACGCGGGCGGCAGCGAGCGTTCCGCGAACGGCGTCCCGTCGGCGAAAAGCACCCGCCCGTAAGCCGGGCCGAAGCGGTCGAGGACCGTGTCGGCCGGGACCATCACCGGCTCCGGCCAGTCCACGCTGCCCTCGGGGAACTGCTCGCCGGGCGGCCACGCGTATTCGGGGCCGAGCTCGCTGTGCCCGACCACGAACCGGCGGATCCACACCGCCTGCGTCGCCCGCGCGTACGGCACGTACCCCTCTTTCAGGTGCCGCGGCACCGGCCGCGACGGCGCGGTCGGCGACCGGCGGAAGCCCGCGGTGACGTTGGTCAGGGCCTGGTCGTCGAAGATCAGCCGGGCGTCCGGGTGGTCGTTCGGCGCGAAGCCGTCCGGGTCCTCGGGCAGTGGCAGCTGACGCGCCGGCTTGTCCATCGCCACCGGCAGGTGCCCGATCGGGAACATGTGCACCAGGAACAGCGCGACGATGCTTTCCCGTTCCGTGCGCGGCGAACCGAGCGGCGGCAGCGGCGCGGGCGAGCCGGGGTTCGGCGGCGGGCCCGCGACCGGCGGCGGCCCGGCCACCGGTGGGGGCGGCAGTGGAGCCGGCGTCGGCGGGGGCGGCGGGGGCGGGGGCAGCTGGAACGGCGGCAGCAGCGGTGACACCGCGTGCGGCCACGCCGCGGGGTTGCCCGAGGGCGGCGTCGGCGCCTCTTCGAAGGCGCCCGAATCCGCGAGGCCGTACCCGGGCAGCTGCACCGGCCCGGTGTCGAGGTCGGCCTCGACCGGTTCGGAGCCCGCCTCGGAAGGCTCGGTCACACCCATCCTCCGGCTCGTCGGTGCCCTGGGGCACACGCTGTTCGACGCGGCCGCGGCGCTGCCGGTCCCCCTTGATACCGCACCCCATCCCCCAGGGCGCGACGAGGTCGCTTTCTCTTCGGGGGCTCCGGGTGGCGGAGCCCCCGGCCCGGGGCGAAGCCCCGGACGTCTCAGCTCACTGCTTCTTTTCGGGGGCTCCGGGTGGCGGAGCCCCCGCCCCGGGGCGAAGCCCCGGTGGGCACAGTGCGGCGACCACGCGGGACGGGCTCGGGCGGCCGAGCTGTCCCGCCATCCACGCGCTGGCCGCCACCAGCGCGTCCAAGTCGACGCCGGTGGCCACCCCGAGGCCCTCCAGCATCCACACCAGGTCCTCGGTCGCCAGGTTCCCGGTGGCCGATTCGGCGTACGGGCAGCCGCCGAGCCCGCCCGCCGAAGAGTCCACAGTTGACACTCCACATCGGAGCGCGGCCAGCGTGTTGGCGAGAGCCTGGCCGTAGGTGTCGTGGAAGTGCACGGCCAAAGTACCGACGTCGCCGAACAACCCGACCAGGTTTTCGACCTGCCCGGCCGTCGCGACGCCGATGGTGTCGCCCAGCGAAAGCTGCGAGCACCCCATGTCCAGCAGGCGGCGACCGGCCGCGGCGACCTGCTTCGCCGGCACAACGCCTTCCCACGGGTCGCCGAAGCACATCGAGAGGTACCCGCGCACGTCGAGGCCCGCCTCGCGAGCGCGCGTGACGACCGGCTCGAACATCGCGAACTGCTCGTCCAGCGACGAATTGAGGTTCTTGCGCGCGAACGTCTCCGTCGCGCTGGCGAAGATCGCGATGTGCTCGACGCCGGCGTCCAGGGCCCGGTTCAGGCCCTTCTCGTTCGGCACCAGCACCGGGTACCGGACGCCTTCGCGGCGGTCGAGCCGGGCCAGCAACTGCTCGGCGTCGGCCAGCTGCGGCACCCACTTCGGGTGGACGAAGCTGGTGGCCTCCAGCGTGGTGAGCCCGGCACCCGCGAGCCGGTCGAGGAACTCCAGCTTGACCTCGACCGGGACGATCGCCTTCTCGTTCTGCAGCCCGTCGCGCGGGCCGACCTCCCAGATCGTGACCGAGTCCGGCAGCTCGCCCGCCGAGGGGACCTGCTCGGGCAGGCCCAGTTCGCGCGTGCCCATCAGCGGCGTCTTTCGCCGCGCGGCGGGTGCCCGCCGCCCTGGGGCGGCAGGGGCGTGGTCTGCTGCGGCACACCCGGCCGGTAGTCGTCGTGCGGGTTGTCGTTGACCTCGCGGTAGATGACCGTGTGCACCTTTTCGACGTGCGGGATGTCCTCGAAGCGCAGCGGCTCGTCCGACGCCGACTCGATGATGAGCGTGCCGCAGCCGAAGATCCGGTCCAGCAGGCCGTGCTCGAACTGGACGCTGTTGATCCGGCCCATCGGGATGTCGATGCCGGTGCGCTTGAGGACGCCCTCGCGCGCGATCAGCCGGTCGGTCGTCACGATGAAGTGGGTGGTCCGCCAGCGCACGAGCGGGGCCAGGAACAGCCACACGACCAGCACGAGCGCCACGACCCCGATGGCGATCAGCCCGACCGAGTTCCAGGGCGAGGACGCGTCCTTGGCCAGGATCGCCAGCCACGCGCCCGCGCCCAGGGTGACCAGCAGCGCGAGCGTCGGGAAGATCAGCATCTTGAAGTGCGGGTGACTGTGCACCACGACGTGCTCTTGCTCGCTGAGCAAATCGTCCGGATAAGCCACGGCGGACGCTCCCAAGGTCGGTGCGGCGGTGTCGTCTCACCGTACCGGCGACGCGACGGGCCGGGGGCACAACGCCCCGAAGAATCAGGCCGGACGCACGTGGACCACGTCACCCGCGAAGACGGTGTGTCGCTGACCGCCCGCCACGTCGACCTGCAGCTGGCCGGCGGCGTCGATGTCGGCCGCGCGGCCGGTCAGCGCGCTGCCGTCGGGCAGCTGGACCTCGACGTCCTGGCCGAGGGTCGCGCAGTGGGCGCGGTAGTCGCCGAGCAGCCCGGCCTCGGTGAGGTCGCCGCCGGCGAGGCGCCAGCGTCGTTCGAGGTCGGCGAACCCGGTGAGCAGCGCGATCGCGACGTCGGTGCGGTCGGTGTTCGTGGCGCCCTGCTCGGCCAGCGACGTCGCGGGCAGGCCGCCCGGGCCCGGCTGGACGTCGCCGAGCGGCAGGACGTTGAGGCCGATGCCGAGCACGATCGACGGCTCGTCGCCGGCGACGGCCTCGGCGAGGATGCCGGCGCACTTGGCGCCGTCGACGAGGACGTCGTTGGGCCACTTGAGCACGGCGTCCACCCCGACGGAGGCAGCGGCGGCCCGGACGGCGAGCCCGGCGACGACCGACAGTGAGCCGAGCACCGAAAAGGGGACGCCCGGCCGGAGGGCGACGCTCAGGTAGAGGCCGGCGCCCTTCGGCGAACTCCACGAACGAGCCCGCCGGCCCACTCCCGCGGTCTGCTCTTCGGCGAGCAGAACGGTCCGGTCCGCGGCGCCGTCTTCGAGCGCTTTCCGCAGGTCGGCGTTGGTGGAGCCGGTGCGCTCGACGACGTCGATCTTCGCGTAACGATCTTGGAGCGCCGCGGCCAGCCGCCCGGCGTCGATCTCAGGCATGTGCCCACAATATGGGAGTCCCCCTAACGTGCAAGCTACTCAGTCGTTCACTAAGAGGTGCGCTCTTCTAAGTTGGAACCCGTGACGACGAAGCAGACTTCGTGGGCCCGCGGTGCGGCGCTGCGCGGCCTGGTGGCGCTGCCGCTCGTCGCCGGGCTCGTCGCGGCGGGCTGGCTGCTGGCCGACCGCTCGCCGGAACCCGCGGCCGCCCCGGCTCCCCCGCCGGTCGTGCGCGACGCGGTGCCGGGCCCGTCGGTCCTCGAAGTCAGCGCACCGGTGAAGGCGCAGGAGCCGGGCCAGGGCGCGTCCGGCCAGGGCGGCAAGACCCCGTTGCAGCAGTGGGCCGACCAGCTGTCCGGCCCCCTCGACATCCCCGCCGACGCGCTGGTCGGCTACGCGAACGGCGAACTGGCGCTCCGCAGCGAAGACCCGTCGTGCCACCTCTCGTGGGTCACCCTGGCCGGCGTCGGCTCGGCGGCGTCGAACCACGGCCGGAACGGCGGGAACCTGCTGGGCCTCTCGGCGACGCAGGCCAAGAGGTACGGCTCCGACGCGCCGGTCGCGGCCGGACGCGCGCTGTGCGCGGGCGGCACCGACCTCGGCGGCGGACCCGGCTGGTGGAAGGCGCTCGCGGCGTACCACCCGGGCAGCGAGACGGAACTGTTCCGGCAGCGCGTGCTCGGCATGGCGCAGCTGTACGCGACGCTGTCGCTCGACCCGGCGTCGGCGGATTCACCGCGGGTCCGCGCGACCCGCTTCGCGCTCGGCCAGCTCGGCCTCCCGTACGTCTGGGGCGGCAACGGCCCGGACGCGGGCGCGGCGGGCTTCGACTGCTCCGGCCTGACGAAGGCGTCGTACGACAGCGCGGGCGTCGCCCTGCCGCGGACGGCGGACAGCCAGTTCCGCGCGCTCCCGCCGGTGCCGGCCACGCAGGAGCCCCGCCTGGGCGACCTGGTGTTCTACGGCAGCCCGGCGACGCGCATCCACCACGTCGGCCTGTACCTGGGCAACGGCCTGATGATCAACGCGCCGACCGAGGGCCAGGCGATCCAGATCCACACGTACCACTCGAAGGGCGACGACTACGCGGGCGCGGGCCGTCCCGCCAACTAGGCTTTGTTGCCTCTGATGCAAGATTCGGCATCACCGGGGACCTCCGCCGTATCCGCGCCTTCAACCGCTGTCGCCTGCTGGACCAAGCGCGCCACGTCCAGCAGTTTGCGCCACCGCCGATACTCGTCACTGTCGGTGGACCGGGCCAGACGCTGTTCGGCCGCGCTGAGGCAGTTCCCGAGGTGCGCCCGCTCCTCGGCGCCGAACCCGCACTCCAGGCAGGCGCGGACGCACCGCTGCACCGCGGTTTCGAGAGCGTCGGCAGGCACGCGGGCCGGGCGATCGGCCCACAGCCGCAACCGGTACTTGGCACCAGTGGCCAGGTCGTTCTGCCGTAGGCGCAGGTGTGGGTTCGGGACACGCGGATCGGGCACACGGCGGCCGGCGCGCTTCTCGGCCCGCCGGACCTCGGCGTAAGCGGCGGCTTCGACCTGCCACCGCGCCCTCAAGTCCTCAAGCACCTCCAGCGCGCGCAGCAGCGCGTCCTCGTCGCCATGGAACGCCCCGGCCTCCAGCTCCAGGAAAGCGAGCGTGCCCTGGAAGCCGAAGGGGCAGTACAACACCACGCAAGACGACAAGGCCGACAACCGCCGGTGCAGCGGCAGGTGCGGGTCACGCACCCTGCGCGCGTTGGCGACGAAGCTCACGACCACAGCATCGAGTACGTCTTCCCGGTTCACAACCGACTTTCGCGCGGCACCACGAACTTGCCTTCCGGCCGGGTGGTTTGACGGCGCACCATCTCGGCGATCCACACGGGCGCGAACGGAGACGTGCAGCCCGGCGGCGTCGGGTAGTCCTTGAGCACCTCCAGCCGCTCCCCGATCGCGACGGCACGGGCCCGGTGCGCGGCGTGTTCGATCCCGATCTGCGCCAGGCAGCTGTTCATCGCCCACTGCAAGCGGTCCGGAGCGGCCTTCAGCTCGGCTTCGACGACGTCGAGCAGGCCGTCGAGGTCGAGCCCCTCGGGCCGCTTGACCACGCGTTCGGTGGTCAGCGCCCAGCCGGCGCTCGCGACCACCGGGTCCGGGTCGGCCGACCAGGTCAGGCGGAGCTGTTCGGCGTGCGGGCTCTTCTTCACCACGTAGTTCACGAGCCAGTCGAGCACCTTGGGAGTGCCGGCCTCGCGCACCATCGCGTCCAGCTCGTCGCGCCCGAACTCCTTCGGGCGGCAGATCAGGGTGGCCAGCAGCCGCGCGGCGCTGTCGGCCGTCGCCCAGAGCCCGCGCGCGAGCTCCTGCTGGGTTTTCAGCCGCTTCGCCAGCGCCCGCAGCTTGCCGAGGTTCACGCCGTGGTCGTCGCCGTGGTTCTCGTTCACCGCGCGGACACGGGGATCTTCGAGCGCGGCCAGCTCGGCCAGCACCTCGGTCACGTCACTCACTGCGGCACCACCAGTCCCGACTCGTAGGCGAACACCACCAGCTGCGCCCGGTCGCGGGCGCGCAGCTTCATCATGGCCCGGTTGACGTGCGTCTTCGCGGTGAGCGGGCTGATCACCATCCGTTCGGCGATCTCCTCGTTGGCCAGTCCACGCGCGACGAGCGTGACGGCTTCGCGTTCCCGGTTCGTCAGTTCCGCCAGCCCCGCGCCCGGAACGAGCGGCTGGGTGACGTACCGGTCGATCAGCTTGCGGGTGATCGACGGTGCGAGCAGGGCGTCCCCGCGAGCCGCGACGCGCACCGAGTGCAGGAAGTCCTCCGGCAGGATGTCCTTGACGAGGAACCCGGCCGCGCCCGCGCGCAGGGCTTCGAAGACGTATTCGTCCATGCCGTAGTTGGTCAGGATGACGACGTGCACCGCGGCCAGCGCCGGGTCCGCGGCGATGCGCCGGGTCGCCTCGATGCCGTCGACGCCGGGCATCTGGATGTCGACGAGCGCGATGTCCGGCCGGTGTTCCAGCGCGAGCCGGACCGCCTCGCCGCCGTCGCCGGCTTCGGCGACCACCTCGATGTCGTCCTCGACGCCGAGGAGCGCGCGGAACCCGCTGCGGATGAGCGGCTGGTCGTCGGCCAGCAGGACGCGGATCACGCCGGGTCCACCGGGAGTTCGGCCTGGACGCTGAACCCGCCTTCGCGGCGAGGCCCGGCTTCGAGCCGGCCGCCCAACGCCGTGACGCGCTCGCGCATCCCGGTCAGTCCGACGCCCGGCACACTGTCCACTGTGGCCTTTCCGTCGTCGTCGACGCGGACGACCAGTGCGCCGGGCCGGTGGTCGATCCGGACCGACGCGGTGGCCGCCGCGGCGTGCCGGGCGACGTTGGTCAGGGACTCCTGGACGATCCGGTAGGCGGTCCGGCCGACGGCGGCCGGCACGGCGTCGCTGCGGCCCTCGACGGTCAGCTGCGCGTCGAGGCCGGTCGTCCGGGCCCGGCGCACGAGGTCCGGGACGTCGTCGAGCCCGCGCGGCGGGTCCTTGTCGTCGTCGCGCAGGGCCTCCAGGGTCGCGCGCAGTTCCCGGGCCGCCTCGCGGCCGGCGTCCCGGATCGCCAGCAGCGCGTCGGGCACGTCCTCCCCTCGCTTGCGGGCGATGTGAACGGCGGCTTCGGCCTGCACCTTGATGACGGAGATCTGGTGGGTGAGCGAATCGTGCAGCTCCCGCGCGATGTGCAGCCGCTCCTCGTCGGCGCGCCGACGCGCGGTTTCCTCGCGGGTGCGCTCGGCCTCGTCGGCCCGGCGCTCGGCCTGGCGCAGCGCCTCCCCCGCCGCGCCCGCGGCGATCAGCCACGCCAGCTGGAGGACGTCCCGCGACTGCGTGAACGCTTCGCCGGTGGTGTGCAGGCCGGAAGCCAGGAGCACCAGCGGAACCGCGGCCAGCATGAGGACCGAAGCCACCACGGCGGCGATCCGGTGTCCCGCCCGGACGGCGGCGTACACGGCGAAGAGGTAGGCGACCACGGGCACTTCGAACCCGGCGGCCTGGTACGCCAGCGCGCACACCGCGGTCGCCGCCAGCACGGCGACCGGGGCGCGGCGGCGCACGGCCAGCGCCAGCCCGCCGGCCGCCAGCGCCGCGTACCCGAGCACGTCGAGGTCCGGGCTCCGGTGCTCGCCGGACAACCCGGCGGCCACCAGGGCCGCGGCCACTCCGACGGCGACCACTCCGTCCACGACGTGCGCACGCTTCACCCCTGAACCCTAGCCGGGCGCCCGCGCGGCGAAGTCCCGCGCGAGAAGCATTTCCGGGCTACTGCGTCCGCGGTAGTCCCCCGTTTCCTGCGTCACGGGCGGCAGCGCGAAGTGCCTGCCCGCACACGACGACGGGCGAGTGGTCCGGCGGACATGCTTCCGGCGTCCGATCCGGAAGAAGGAGCACCTCATGAACGTCCTCGCCGTCAGTTCCTACGACCTCACGCCGGGCCGCCTCTGGTCCCTGATCGCCGTCGTGTTCGGCGTGGCGGGTGTGGTCGCGGGCGTGCCGGCCCTGCGCCGCGGCCGGGGAGCCGTCGTGGCGCTGGCCGGCGGCCTGACGTCCGTCGTGATCGGGGGCTGGGTCGTGGCCGCGGCGAAGGGCGGCCCCGGCACCGGCTACGGGATCGTCGGCGGCTACGTGGACCTGGTGATCGGCGCGGTCGCCCTCGTCCTCGGCGGGCTGTCGATCGCTCGCTCGCGCGGTTTTGTCGGTGGTCGCCGCTAGCGTCGGGGGCATGTACGAAGTCGACTTCGCCGAGTTCCCGTCCACGTCCGCAGCAGCGTCCGGGCAGTTCTTCGAGCGCGCGTTCGGCTGGACGGTGACACCGTACGGCCCGGACTACACCGACGTCCGGGCCGAGGGCCTCACCTTCGGGTTCCAGTCGAACCGGGCCGAACAGCCGCGCGCGCCGCTGGTGACGATCCGCACGGACGACCTGGCCGCCGCCCGCGAGGCGGTGGAGACCGCGGGCGGCGTGGTGACGAAGGAACCGTTCGCCTTCCCCGGCGGGCGCCGGTTCCACTTCCGCGAGCCGGGCGGGAGCGAACTGGCGGTGTGGTCACAGGACTGACGCCGCCTGCTCGAGGTAACCGGCACGCCCACCCCCGTAGAAGGTCGTGGGGTCGGCCGGCGTGATCGGCAGGCCCAGCGCGAACCTCGTCACCAGGTCCGGATTCGCGATGAAGTGCCGCGCGTACGACACCGCATCGGCGATGCCGGCGTCGATCACCGCGTCGCCCGTCTCGCGGTCGAAACCGTTGTTCACGATCAGGAGGCCATCGAACAGTTCCCGGCAACGAGCGAAAGCCGCGAAGTCCGGCCCGCCGTCAGGTCCCCGGAGGTGCAGGTAGTCCGCGGCGAGCCCGGCAACGAGTTCGGCGTACTCGGCCCGCAGCGCATCGTCCACGGTGAACAGCCCGCCGGTCCACCACGGCGAAAGCCGGACGCCGACGCGGCCGTGCGCGGCGGCCGCGTCGACGACCTCGGCGAGCAGCCTGCGCCGGTTGGCCGGGGAGCCGCCGTAGGCGTCGGTCCGGTGGTTGAGCCGCGGGTGCAGGAACTGCGCGAGCAGGTACACGCCGTTGGCCGCGATCTCGACGCCGTCGAACCCGGCGCGGCGCGCGTTCTCGGCCGCCTTCCCGTAGTCCGCGACCGTCGCCCGGATCTCGGCCACGCTCAGTTCGCGCGGCGTGCCGGTGCGGCACCGTCCGGACGGCAGGTACACCGGCTCGTCCGGGTTCACCGCCGACGGCCCGGCCGCCCGCCCGCCGAGGAAGTCCGGGTGCGAAACGGCGCCGGTGTGCCACAGCTGCGCCACGATCCGGCCGCCGAGCCCGTGCACGACGTCCGTGACCCGCCGCCAGCCGTCGACCTGGGCTTCGGTGTACAGCCCGGGAACGCCCGAGAAGCCGATCGCCCGCTCGCTCACCCAGGTGCCCTCGGCCACGACGAGCCCGGCGCCGGCGCGCTGCGCGTAGTAGGCAGCCTGGAGGTCGCCGGGCACTCCACCGGGAACGCGCGCCCGGGTCGCCGGTGCCACGACGACCCGGTTCGGCAGGCGCCATCCGTCCAGGTGGGCAGGGGTCAGCAGGCTCATCCGGTCACCTCCGGTCGCGGGGATACGTCGAGGAGGCGACGGTGGACGCGAGCGAAAGGTGACCGATGGACGAGCTGGCGGCGGAATTCGAGGCCGAACGCGGCAGGCTGCGTGGGCTGGCCTACCGGATGCTCGGCTCGGCGGCCGAAGCGGACGACGCCGTACAGGAAGCCTGGTTGCGGCTGAACCGGGTGGACTCGGTGGACAACCTGGCGGCGTGGCTGACAACGGTCGTCTCCCGCGTCTGCCTCGACGTCCTGCGTTCACGGAAAACGCGCCGCGAGGAGCCTTTCGAGGTGTTCCCGGATCCGGTGGACGACGCCGATCCCGCCGACGAAGCCGCGCTGGCCGATTCGGTGGGCCGCGCGCTGCTCGTCGTCCTGAACGCGCTCGGCCCGGCCGAGCGGGTGGCGTTCGTGCTGCACGACCTGTTCGCGGTGCCGTTCGACCGGATCGCCCCGGTGCTCGACCGCACGCCGGTGGCGGCGAAGAAGCTGGCGAGCCGTGCGCGGCAGCGGGTCCGGGGAACCTCCCCGCTGCCGGCGGCCGACGTCGCACGGCACCGCCGGGTGGTCGGCGCGTTCCTGGCCGCGGCCCGCGGCGGCGACCTCGCCGCGTTGCTCGACGTGCTGGCCCCGGACGTCGTCCGCCGGGCCGACGCCGCCGCACTGCCGCCCGGAGCGGCGCTCGAGGCTCGTGGGGCCCGCGCGGTGGCCGAGGAGACGCAGGTGTTCGGGAAACGGGCCCGGTTCGCCGAAGCGGCACTGGTCGACGGCGCGGTCGGCGTCGTCGTCGCACCGCGCGGACGGCTGGTGCTCGCGCTGGCCGTGACGGTCGACGGCGAGCGGGTGGCGGCGTACGAGGTGATCGCCGACCCCGCCCGCCTCGCCGCGCTGCACGTCACGCTCCTCAGCGCTTGATCCGGTAGGAAAGGTGCGTCACGCCCGTGCCCTCGACGACCTCGGGGCCGGTCAGCTTGGTGGTGGCGTCGAGGTGGTCGAAGAAGCGGACGCCGGAGCCGAGCAGCACGGGGATCAGGTCGACCTGGATGCCGTCGAGCAGGCCGAGGTTGAGGCACTGCTGGGCGATCGTCGTGCTGGCGACCGCGACGTTCTTCTCGCCTGCGGTCTTCTTGGCCTGCTCGACGGCGCTTTCGAGGCCGTCGGTGACGAAGGTGAACGGCGCGTCCGGGTGCGGCCAGTCCGCGGGCTCTTCGTGGGTGACCACGAAGACCGGGACGCCCATCGGGTGTGCGCCGCCCCAGCCCTGGGTCAGGGTGAACAGGCGGCGGCCGGTGATCAGCGCGCCGACGTTCTCCATCGCGTCGCGCAGCATCTTCGCGCTGGCCTCGGAGGTCTTGAAAGTGGCCCAGTCGACGGCGGTGGGGACCTCGACGTCACCGTTGCCGAACCACTCGAACAGGTGATCGATGCGGTCTTCCGGGTCGGCCACGAAGCCGTCGAGGGACATGGACATGTTGGCGATGACGTCGGCCATGGTGAACTCCTTTTTGCTGGTCGGGGGCGGTTTGCCCCGCTGATGAGAAGTCTTCCGCGCCCGGCCTCCCGGAAGATCTGCCACCTGGCCGACATCCGGCGCCGGGTGGCCGATGCCTTGACAGTCACCCTCGACGGCGCCACGATGAACACGTGTTCATGAACGCGTGTTCACAACGGAGGGGGCGCCATGACCGGGATCGTCAACACCGCGCAGGCCGAGGCGTGGAACGGCTACGAGGGAGAGCACTGGGCGGCGCACGCCGACCGCTACGACGCCGTGAACAGCGGCTTCAACGGCTACCTGCTCGACCAGGTGGGCGCGGACGACAGCGTGCTCGACATCGGCTGCGGCAACGGCCAGCTGACCCGGCTCGCCGCGGTGCGCGCCCGGGCCGCGATCGGCGTCGACCTGTCCGGGCCGATGCTCGCGACCGCACGGGCGCGGGCTGCAGACGTGCCGAACGTGGCGTTCGAGCAGGGTGACGTCCAGGTCCACCCGTTCCCGGCGGGCGGGTTCGACCTGGCGGTCAGCCGGTTCGGGGTGATGTTCTTCGCCGACCCGGTGGCGGCGTTCGGCAACGTCCGGCGTGCTCTTCGCCCCGGCGGGCGGCTCGCGTTCCTCTGCATGACGGCCCTCGCCGGCACCGACCTCGGCCGGGTGTTCGGGGCGATGGCGGCCTACCTGCCCCAGCCGACCGGGCCGGACGGCAGCGGCCCGACGTCGTTCGCGGACCCCGACCGGACGAGGGCGGTGCTGACCGAAGCCGGCTTCGAAGACGTGGCGTGCACCCACGTCGAAGCCGGCCAGGTCTGGGGTCACGACGTCCCGGACGCGGCCCGGTTCATCGCGGACTGGGGCCCGGTGCGCCACCACCTGGGCCTGGTCGACAGCGAGACGGCGGCGCGGGCGTCCGAAGCCCTCACGGCGGCACTCGAGCCGTTCGCGGGCCCGGACGCGGTCCGCCTGCGCGGCACGGCATGGCTGGTCACGGGAAGGAGGTCCTGACGGCGGCGCCGTACGATGGCGGTGATGTCACCGAGGAAAGCCGCCGCGCAGCGCGAGGGGCAGTCGCTGCACGATCTGCTGGTCGAGACCACGCAGAAGATGATCGCCACCCACGGCACGAGCGGAATGACCGTGCGCGAAATCGCGCGCATGGCAGGCGTCGCCGACGGCGTGCTCTACAACCACTTCTCCGACAAGGAGGAGCTGGTGGCCCGGGCCTTGCTGGAGCACGTGCGCACGACGGAGGCGGAGCTGGGCGAGCTGCCGGTGGCCGGCGAAGGCACCCTCACCGGGAACCTCCGCCGCCACCTGGAGTTCGGCTTGGCCTTGCACAAGGTGCTCGTACCGGCGTTCAGCGGCCTGGTCGGGCAGCCGAGGGTGCTGGAGCGGTTCGGGGAGATCAGCGAGCGATCCGGCTACTGGCGCGACCGGCTGGTGGCCTACCTCGAGGCGGAGCGAGCACTCGGCCGCCTCCGCCCGGAGTCCGAAGTGGACGCAGCAGCGGCCCTCCTGGTCGGCTACTGCCACGCCTCGGTGATGGCGGCGCTCTTCCCGCACACGGGCCCCCTCGACCCGCCCCCGTTGGACTCGGTGGTGAGCGCGGCCCTCCACGGCATCGCCCCCAGGGATCCCGACCCGCCCCGCGAGGCCGAGCCGGGCACGGTCGCCGAGGCGTGATGCCCCGGACCAGCGCCTGCGCCTGACCAGCCGGCCCGGACACCCCAGCCTGCCCCGGGCGGCGCGATCGGGCTCCAGTCGGCTCGGGCGGGCCGATCAGCCCAGGCGGGCCTCGGTCAGCCTGATCGGCCCGGTCAGCCCAGTTAACCGCGGGCGGCCCTGCTCGCCGCAGCGGCCCCAGCCCCGGCGGCGCCACCCTGCCCACACCACCCGCCAACCCAACCCCGACCCCGCCGGCTAAACCATCGGATTTCCGCTCACCGTCGTCTCCGGGACCTCCTGCACCACGTCCCAGTGCTCGACGATCCGGCCGTCCCGGAGCCGCATCACGTCCGCGATCGCGCTGCCTCGCGAGCCGGGCGTCAGGCGCAGCAGGCTGTGCGTGCAGACGAGGTCGTCCTCGGCGATCACCCGGTGCACGTCCAGGCTGAGCTCCGGAAACCTCGCCACGAACTCGGCCAGGTACCGGGCCGAGGCCTCCGCGCCCGCCGGGGCGTGGGGGTTGTGCTGGACGTAGCCGTCGCCGGCGTACTCGGCGAAGGCGTCGGCCGGGCGCTTCTCGGTGAAGGCGAGCCGGAGGAAGGCGAGAGCGACTTCCCTGTTCTGCTTCGATTCCGTCATCGTTGTCCGTCCTTTGTGGAGTTATCGACACCAAGCCCACCATCCGCGAACCAGAAAGGGAAAGACCTGTGGACTCTGCCGCGATACTCTCCCGGTATGGACGATGTCGAGGTCCGTGAGCTGCGGTATTTCCGCGCGGTCGCCGAAGAGCTGAACTTCTCCCGCGCCGCCGAGCGGCTCGGGATGGCGCAGCCGCCGCTGTCCCGTGCGATCCGGCTGCTGGAGCGGCGGCTCGGTGTGCAGCTCTTCGAACGCACCAGCCGGCACGTCTCGCTGACACCGGCCGGGGCCGTCCTGCTCACTGAGTCGGCGAAGGCGTTGGACGCCGTCAGCGCGGCGGTGCGGCGCACGCGGCGGGCCGCGCAGCGGACGCCGGCGCTCGTCATCACCGCGAAGCCGGGCGTCGCCACCGATCTGCTGCGGCGGATCGCCGATGCGCACCCGGATCCGGTCGACATCCGGGTCAGCGGGTTCGGCGAGCAGGCGGAGATGCTGCGGGACGGCCGGGCCGATGTCGCGGTGCTCGGCTGCCAGGGCAGCAGCCACCACGGCCTGGACCTCGAGGTGCTCTTCAGCGAGCCGCGGGTGGCCGCGCTGGCGCCGGACCACGAGCTCGCCGGCCGGCCCGCGCTGACCTGCGCCGACTTCGCGGGACGGCCGACTCCGTGCTGGCCGCTCTCCTCGGCCGCGGACCGGGCGTACTGGTCCGGGCAGGACGTGACCGGCGGACCGGTGGCGCCGGGGCCGATCGTGCACGACAGCGCCCAGCTGCTGGAGACCGTCGCGCTCGGGCAGGCGGTCGCGCTGCTGCCGGCGTCGTTCGCCGAGCTGAGTTCGCGGGACGACGTCGTCTACCGGCCGGTCGTCGACGCGACGCCGTACTCGCTGGCGCTCGCCTGGCCGTCCGGGGCGCGGGATCTGCGGATCGCGCGGTTCGTGCGGACCGCCGCCGAGGTCAGCGAAGCACTACCTCGACCGGGAGCAGTCCCGGCGGGGTGACCGTGTGGATCACCGGCGGCACCCGGACGTCGTCGGCCTCGAACGCCGTCCGGAGCTGCTCGACGTCGGCGCTGGTCATCAGCTCGGCCAGCTCGTCGGCACGGGCGAGGGTGGCCGGGGCGAGCTCCACGGTGTCGTCGATCGCGCCCCAGAGGTCCCACTGGAGCATCTCGTGCTTGTTGAGCGCGGCGAGGTCCAGCACGACGTTGTGCCACGCGTACGGGATCCCGCGCAGGAACGGCACGTCGAGGTCCGGGTGGACGACCAGCCGGGCCGGGTCGATTTCGCCTGCGCGGGCCGCGATCCACGCGTCGGGGCCGGTCAGGAAGCGGTCGCGGGGGACGTCGAGGAGGTCGAATTCGACGTCGTCCACCGGGTCGAGGAAGCCGGGTGCCAGCTGGGCTTCGACCAGGCGCCAGCCGTCGGCGGTGCGGACCTCGGCAACGACGTGGTCGATGTACCAGCCGGGTATCAGGTAACTCGCGACCCCGACGCGGGCGCGGGCCGGGATGCCGTGGTGGCGCGCCATCGAGACCAGCAGCAGCGTGAAGTCGCGGCAGCAGCCGACGATCCGCTGCAGCGGCGCCCGCGGCGCGCCCGGCGGTGCCGGGTCCAGCTCGCGCAGGCGCGCCCACATGTCCGCGGCGTACCGCAGGGTGATCTCGTCGTTGCGGGCGGCCGGGAACCCGTGTTCGGTGATGGCACCCTGGCCCGAGTAGTGGAACACCAGCTCGGACGCCGCGTCGCGGAGGGCGGCGAGGTCGTCCGGGGTGGAGTCAAGCCAGTGCGCGTGCGGGCCTGGGTCACTGAAGCGGCTGTGGTTGACGTAAAAGTCGTCCATGGTCGGAAGCTAGCGAAATTTCAGGCTGATTGAACAGCCAGTTCTCCGCGGAACGTCGTCCGGTACGCGCTCGGCGACACCCCGAGCGCGGCCTGGAAGTGCTGGCGCAGCGAGGCCGCCGTGCCGAAGCCCGCTTCCGTGGCGACGCGGTCGACCGGCAGGTCCGTCTCCTCGAGGAGCTGGCGGGCGCGCTCGACCCGTTGCTGGGTCAGCCACTGCAGCGCCGAGATGCCGACCTCCTCGCGGAACCGGCGGGTGAACGTGCGCGTGCTCATCGCCTCGCGGGCGGCGAGCTCGCGCAGGGTCAACGGCCGGTGCAGGTTCTCCAGCGCCCACGCGCGCGCCGTCTTGGTCGACGACGTGCGGGGCTCGGGAACCGGCCGGCGGACGAACTGGGCCTGGCCGCCCTCGCGGTGCGGGGACACGACCGTGCCGCGGGCGACTTCGTTGGCCACCGCGGCTCCGTGGTCGCGGCGGATCATGTGCAGCACCAGGTCGATCCCGGCGGCGACGCCCGCCGAGGTCAGGACGTCGCCGTCGTCGGTGTAGAGCACGCACGGGTCGACGTCGACCTCGGGGAACCGGTCCTGGAGCTCCTCGGCCGAGCGCCAGTGGGTGGTGGCGGGGCGGCCGTCGAGCAGGCCGGCCGCGGCGAGCACGAACGCGCCGGTGCAGATCGACGCGATGCGCGCGTCCGGCGGGATGCGGCCGAGCGCGGCCTTGAGCGGCGGGGTCAGCACGCGCGCCATCGGCTCGTACTCGGCCAGTGACGCCGGGACGATCACCGTGTCGGCCTCGGCCAGCACTTCGGGGCCGCGGTCGACGGGGATGGTGACGTCCGAGTCGGTGCGCACCGGGCCGGGCTCGAGTGTGCAGGTCACGACCTCGTACAGCGGCTCGCCCGCCGCCGAGCGGGCCTGGCCGAACAGGCGGTGGACGATGCCCAGTTCCATCACGAGCATGCCGTGGCGGACCAGGACGGCGACGTGGTGACGGTTCGGGTGCACGAATTCGGCCATGGCTCGATTCTTGCACAGGTTGGCCATCGGGCCACTCGATCGAGTTCAGCGGCCGCGCGACCATCGAAGGCATGAACGTGTTGTGGGTTTTCGCGCATCCCGAGCCGCGCTCGCTGAGCGGGGTCCTCCGAGACGACGGGCTCCGGACGCTCCGGGAGCTCGGGCACGACGTCCAGGAGTCGGATCTGTACGCGATGAAGTGGAACCCGGTGGTCGACGCCGCCGACTTCGGTGCCGAAGCCGGGGACGAGCGGCTGGTCGTCGGGGCGACGTCGGCCCGGGCGCACGCGCGCGGCGAGCTGAGCCCGGACATCGTGGCCGAGCAGGAAAAACTGACGTGGGCGGACGCGGTCGTCGTGCAGTTCCCGCTGTGGTGGTACGGCTTGCCGGCCATCCTCAAGGGCTGGTTCGACCGCGTTTTCGTGAAGGGCTTCGGGTACGGCGTGCGGGCCGCGGACGGCCGCACCCTCCGCTACGGCGAAGGCCGGCTCGCGGGCAAGCGCGCGATGGTGGTGCTCACCGCGGGAGCCCGCGAGCCGGCCATGGGGCCGCGCGGGTTGAACGGAGCGCTGGACGAGGTCCTGTTCCCCCTCCACCACGGAACGCTCTTCTACGCCGGGATGTCGGTACTGCCCCCGGTCGCGGTGTACGGCGCCGACCGCGTACCGGACGAACAGTTCGCCGAAGCCCGGCAACGGCTTCGCGAGCGCCTACGGACGCTCGAGACCGAAGAGCCGATCCCGTTCCGCACCCAGAACGGCGGCGACTACGACGACGACCTGGTCCTGCGCCCCGACCGCGCGCCGGGGGTCACCGGCTTCGCCGCGCACCTCGGCCGGAACAGGTGAACCGCCGCCGGCGCCCCCGATCTCCGCCTCACCCGGGCAAAGTCAGGCGCTGGCCCAGACCGCCGTCCACCGGGAGGTCGGCTCCGGTGGTGAACGTCGCCTCGAAGGCCAGGAACAGCACGGCCGCCGCCACTTCCTCCGGCGTTGCGTGGCGCTTCAACGGGGTGATCTCGTCGCCGATCGCCTTGAACTCCGCCAGGACCTGCTCCGGTACGCCCGTCACGCCCATCGTCGGCGTGTCCGTGTAGCCCGGGCTGACCACGTTCACCCGGATGCCGCGCGGGGCCAGCTCGGCCGCGTACGTGCGGGCGAACGACCGCACCGCCGCCTTCGCCGCCGAATACAGGCCCATTCCGGCTATTCCCGCGTCCGCCGCGACCGACGTCGTGAACACGAACGCGCCACCCGGCCGGACCAGCGGGGCCAGCCGCCGGGCCGTGAAGTACGCACCCTTGGTGTTGACGTCGAACGTGCGGTCGTAGAGCTCGGGTGTGGCGTCCTCGTACGGCGTCAGCGTCGAGAACCCGACGTTCACGAAGACCAGGTCCAGCTCGCCGAGCGCGTCCGCGGCCACCGTCCCCAGCTCGTCGACGTCGGCCAAGCTGGCCGCGTCCGACGACAGCAGGTGGGCCTTGCCCGGCAGCGTTCCCGCCAGTGGTGTCACGTCGCGGCCGGTCAGGAGCACCTCCGCGCCGCCGTCGAGGAGGGCGTCGACCACCGCCCGTCCCATGCCGTGCGTGCCGCCGGTGACGACGGCCTTCTTCCCCTGGTACCTCACCGGATCTCCTCGATGACGCTGGCGATCGCGTGCGCGCCGTGGCCCGCCGCGACCGCGCGGTCGAACAGCTCCCGCAGCGCCGCGGGCACCGCCGTGCCGATGCCCTGCTCGCGGCTCGTCTCCACCAGCAGCGCGAGTCCCGCCGCGTTGATGTCCAAAGCGGACACGTCGGTGGTGTAGTCGCCGGCGGCGACCTGGTCGCCGATGCCGGGCAGGAACCCGCCCACGGCCGACTGCCACGCCGACGCCATCGGCGCGAACTGCGCCGGCGTGACGCCCTCGCTCCCGACCAGCGCCAGCGCGTGCAGGTAACCGGCCATCGTCGACCACATCATGCCGAGCAGCGCCAGGTCGTACAGCGCCGCCAGCCCGGCGTCCTCGCCGAGGAAGATCGGCTTCCCCAGCACTTCCAGCACGTCACGCTGCGCCGTGAACGTCGCTTCGGAGCCGCCGTAGAGGATCTGCGCTTCCGGCGTCCCGATGCCCTGCGGCACGGCCATGATGACGCCGTCCACGTAGCCGATTCCCTCGGACGCGGCCCACTTCGCGGCGACACGCGCCTGCTCCGGCGTCCCGGACGTGAGGTTGACGAGCACTTTCGGTGAAGCCGCTTCGAGCACCGGCTGTTGAGTGTCGTATGTGGACAGACAGCTGACGACGACGTCCGCCGCGGCCGCTTCCGCCGGCGTCGCCGCGAGCTTGGCGCCGCGATCGAGCAGCGGCCCCGCCTTGAGCGGCGACCGGTTCCACACCGAGACGTCGTGTCCCGCCCCCAAGAGCGCCCCGGCGAGGGCGGCACCCATCCGCCCCAGGCCGAGCACGCCCACCTGTTTCCTGCTTTCTCCCATGGGTTCCATGCTGCGGACGCGCTTTACACTGGGCAAGTACCGACTAATAAGTCAGGTACCCACCAAAACGTAAGGATCCTGCATGCAGCCTCGAACGTACCGCTGCGGATTGGACGCCGCCGTCGACGTGATCGGCGGCCGCTGGAAGGCGCTGATCCTCTGGGCGCTGCACGCCGAGCCGCTGCGGTTCGGCGAGCTGAAGCGGAAGGTGGCGGGGATCAGCGAGAAGATGCTGATCCAGGCCCTGCGGGAACTGGAGGCGGACGAGATCGTGCACCGCGAGGTGTTCCACGAGATCCCGCCGAAGGTCGAGTACTCGCTGACCGGCCTGGGCCAGCGGCTGAACACGGCGTTGCTGCCCCTGGGCGACTGGGGCGAGGACAACATGGCCGAGATCGCGAAACGCCGTGGCGTCACGCCGGCGCCTCCGCACACCGCTTCGGCTTGATCGCGCTGCGGCGGGGCGCCGGCGAAGCCACCCGTCTTCAGGCGGTGACCAGCTCCGCGCCGGCGAAGAACGTCTGCGCGGCCGACATCGCGTCGGCGTCCAGGAGCACGTCACCCGGGCGGCTGCCGTTGCCGAGCAGCACTCCGCCCCAGTTCATGCCCAGGTACCCGGCGCACAGTTCCAGCGTGCCGACCAGTGGCTGGGCCTCGCGCGCCGTCTCGCTCAGGACGCTCACGCCCCACAGCGTCTTGCCGCGCATCCGCGGCTTGAACTCCACCGGCAGCCGCATCCAGCCCGACCAGTAGTCGAGGTAGAGCTTCACGCTCGCCGCCACCGAGTACCAGTACACCGGCGACACGATCACAATGTCGGTCGCCGCGAACGTCGCGTCCATCAGCAGCTGCTCGTTCCCGCCCGGCGCCGGGTGCTCGCCGGCGCCGTGACGGCGGTCCTCGAACGGCGGCAGCGGCACCTCCGGCAGCCGGATCCACCGCTGCTCGACGTCTCGCGGCAGCTCCTTCGCCGCCCGCCGGGCCAGCATTTCGGTGTTGCCCCCGGCCCGTGCGGCGCCCACCAGGAACAGGAAGCTGCGATCGCTCATGTCCACCCTCTCCACGTACTTGCATGTACATATAAATACTGTCCCTGGACTATCCTGGCGTCAAGAGGAGGCCGGAAGATGACCGTCGACGAACAGGCCTGGGGCCGCGTGCTCGTGCTGCACGCCCGGATCGAGCAGGAACTCGCCAAGGCCCTGCAGCGGCGCCACGGGCTCGGCCTGTCCGAGTACCGCGCGCTCGGCAAGCTGGTCGCGGGCCCGCGCGGCGGCCTGCGCATGCAGGAGCTGGCCGACGCGATCGGCCTCAACCAGAGCTCGGTCAGCCGGATGTGCGCCCGCCTCGAAGACGCCGGGCTGACCATCCGCGACCTGTGCGAAGACGACCGCCGCGGCGTCTACTCGGTGATCACCGACGCCGGCCGCAAGCGCTACAGCGAAACCGAACCGACGTACTGCGCGGTGCTGCGGACCGCGCTCGACAAGGCCGCGAGCGACCCGGAACTCGCCGCCGCCGTCTCCGCCGTCCGCGACGCTTGACCCTGCATATTCCTCAGTGGTTATATACCGGCACAGGCAACCCACGGGAGGACGCGTGTCCGGACGAGCGAAGCTGCAGACCGACGGCGACCGCCCGGTGCTCCGGCTGGAACGCCGCCTGAACCACGCGCCCGAAAAGGTCTGGCACGCCATCACCGACCCGGCGGAACTCGAGCACTGGTTCCCCGCCGAAGTTGACGTCGAGCTGCGCGCCGGCGGCGCGATCCGGTTCACCTTCCCCGGCGAGGACAGCACGACGACCGGGCGGGTCGTCACCGCCGACCCGCCGCGCGAGTTCACCTTCGTCTGGAACGACGACACCCTGCGCTGGCTGATCTCCCCCGACGGCGACGGCAGCCTCCTGGAGTTCACGCACACCTTCGGCCGCGGCGACCCGGCGATCGCGAAGCTGGCCGGTGGCCGCACCGCCGCCGGCTGGGACGTCTGCCTCGACGCCCTCGGCGCACACCTGGCCGGGCAGGACTTCGAGCAGCCGCGGCGGTGGCACGAGCGGATGGTGTCCTATGTGGAGGAATTCGGTCTCGACGACGGCGAAGTCCTCACCGGCGGCACGATCCGCTTCCGCCGCGACCTCGGCTGGAAACCGCTCGACGAGCTCCGGCCGCTGCTGCCGGACGAACCCGGCTGGCACCTGGTCCACGATCCGCTCGAAGGCACCCGCGTCGAGTTCACCGAAGCGGCAGGCGACGACGTCCCGGCGCAGCTGGCCCGGCGGCACGAGCAGCTCGACAAGCTGTTCGCCGCCACCCACGACGTCACCCTGCCGGACTGGCCGCCCGACCGCGTCGAGGCCGTGAAGAAGCATTACGCGGAGCATCCGACCCAAGGTTGACGCGCGGGCGGAAGCGCCGCATTACGGTCGGTTCATGCGCATTCGCGTCGTCCTGGACGTCCTGGCCGTCCTCGTGCTGACCCTGGGGGCCGGCGGCAACCTCGCCGCCGGCGCGTGGTCGCTGCCGCCGTGGCTGCCCGCCTGGCTGGGCTGGACCATTCTCGTGCTGAGCGTCGGGCCGATCGTGCTGCGGCGCTGGTGGCCGCGTCCGGCGTACCTCCTGTCGCTGGTGATGACGGCGGCGGCGGTGCCGATCGGCGGGCCGGTGCTGGCGATCGCCGTCGTGGCGGCGGGCTGCGCGCTGTACACCTTCGTGGTGGCCCACGGCAGCCGCGCGACGCGGGTCGGCTTCGCGGCCGGGCTGATCGCCGTCGGCGTGGTGGGCATCGCCGTGCCGAACCCGAGCACGGCGACGACGGTCAACTTCGGCGCGTCGGCGCTGATCGTCGGGTTCGCGCTCGGCATCGCCGTCCACGGCCGCCGCGAACACGCCGCGATCGAGCGGGAAACCCATGCCCAGCAAGCGGTTTCGGCGGAACGGCTGCGGATCGCCCGCGAGATGCACGACGTCGTCGCGCACAGCATGAGCCTGATCGCGGTGAAGGCGGCGGTCGGCAACCACGTCGCCCTCGAACAGCCCGACCAGGCCCGGGACGCCTTGCGCGTCATCGAAGACACCAGCCGCGAGACCCTGGCGGAGCTGCGCCGCATGCTCGGCGTGCTGCGCGACGGCACCGGCGTCCCGGCGCTGGCGCCCGCCCCGACGCTCGACGACCTGCGCGCCCTCGCCGAACGCGCCCAGCAGGCGGGGCCCGCCGTCGATCTCGTCATCGAGGGCCTCACCGAGCTGCCGAGCGGGGTGGGCCAGTCGGTGTACCGGATCGTGCAGGAGGCACTGACCAATGTGGTCAAGCACGCGGGCGCGTCGACGTGCCGGATCCACATCACCGGCGGCGACGGCGAAGTGCGCATCGAGGTGCTCGACGACGGCCGCGGCGGCTCCGCGACCCCGGGCCACGGCTTGATCGGGATGCGCGAGCGGGTCGCGGTCTACGACGGCGAATTTTCCGCGGAACCCACCGAAACCGGCTTCCGCGTCTTCGCGCGGCTCCCCTACGAAGAAGCGGCGGTGGCCCGGTGACCCGCGTCCTGATCGCCGACGACCAGGCGCTGCTGCGCGGGAGTTTCCGGGTACTGGTCGACAGCGCACCGGGCCTCGAGGTGGTCGGCGAGGCGTCCGACGGCGCCGAAGCGGTCGCCTTGACCCGCGTCGAGCGGCCGGACGTGGTCCTCATGGACGTCCGGATGCCGGAGATGGACGGCATCGAGGCGACCCGCCGGATCTGCGCCGAAACCGACGTCCGGGTGCTGATGCTGACGACGTTCGACCTCGACGAGTACGTGTATTCGGCGCTGCGCGCGGGCGC
>Ga0207678_10000844_pt1 | contig 28136 bp, 23 predicted proteins | sample KBSC63metaG_FD_184319 | JGI IMG/M metagenome (GOLD analysis project Ga0207678, IMG submission 184319) | Corn rhizosphere microbial communities from Kellogg Biological Station, Michigan, USA - KBS C6-3 metaG (SPAdes) (version 2) | ecosystem: Host-associated > Plants > Roots > Rhizosphere > Soil ... | reverse complement strand
CCGACTTCGCAACGTCCCTGTGACGCCTTTCAACCAGAAGCCTCACGTCCTGGGCTCCTCATGGGGGTCACAGCCTGCCAGGACCCCCATGAGGAGCCCGGGACACCCGCCACCCCATCTCGGACGGCCGCCAGCCCCGCGGACCCCCACCCATCAACCGCCCGAGGCCCCAGCCCCCCTCCCGCCCTCCGACCGCTCGCCGGCGAGGCGCCAAAGTCGTACGCCTAGGTGGAGTTCGAGGCGGTCCTCGCCGGAGCGGAGGTCGACGCCGGCGATTTCTTCGATGCGGTGGAGGCGGCCGTAGAGGCTCGAGCGGTGGATGTAGAGGAGGTCGGCCGCGGCGCGGGCGTCGCCGGCGAGGTCGAGGTAGCGCTCCAGGGTCTCGATCAGGACCGGGCCTTCGTCGGCGGCGAGCAGGCGCTTGAAGGAGTCGGGGATCCGGTCGGTCGGGTCGCGGTCGCCGAGCATGCTGACCACCACCCGGTAGGCGCCGAGCTCTCCCCAGGAGGCGACCGCGCCCTCGCGGCCGATCGCCGCCGCGACCCGGCCGGCGGCGCGGGCCTGGCGGTAACCGGAGCGCAGTGCGCCCGTGGTGGCGAACTCGTCGCTGACCCCGACCAACGTGCGTCCCCCCTCCCCCGCGGCGCCGGCGGCCGCGGCCAGCGTCTGCGCCCGCCGCGTCGACTCGCCCGGCGAGGTGCAGGCGAGGGCGACGACGACCTCGCCCCCGTGCACGAGGACCAGCAGGTGGTGCGGGGCGACGGCGCGCCGGAGCTGCTCGGCGGCGTCGACCAGGCGCACCCGGACCGCGTCCGGAGCCTCCTCGCCCTCCTCGCCTGGCGGCGCCGCTACCAGCACCGCGTAGGTCGGCGCCTTGACCAGGTGGCCGGCGCGGAGCAGCTCCTCGGCGGCGAGCGTCGCGTCGCCCTCGCGGAGCCCGAGCAGCTGAGCGACCAGCTCGCGCTCCCGCCGCCGGTCGTCGCGCTCCAAGAGCCGCGCCTGGTAGAGCGCCACGGCGAACTCCTCCGCGTAGCGCTCCGCCTCCCGCAGCTGCTCGTCGGTGAGCGGCTCGGGCTCGTCGATCAGCCAGAGGTAACCGAGCGGCACGGCGTCGAAGCGCAGCGGGACGCAGACGCGGGCGGCCATCTCGAACTGGGGGTTGGCCGGCACCCGCAGCGCCTCGGTCGCCTCGTGCACACCGAGCGCTTCCAGCCACTCGGTCACCTGGCGCGGCGCCTCGCGCTGCAGGATCGAGGCGATCCGCACCGAGTCGACCCCCTCCGGATGGGAGCTGTAGGCGACCGAGCGGAAGTGACGGTCGTCGACGCCGGTCGGGCGGTCGAGCTCGGCGGCAAGCGCGTCGACCAGGGCCTGGACGTCGTCGCTCATCGTTCCGGGTGCTCGCGCACGTCGACCGCGGCCGCGCCGGGCTCGATCATCGGATAGAGCCTCTCCCCCGACTCGACCTTGACGTCGAGCACGCAGGTCTCCCCGCAGGCGAGCGCCGCGGCGAAGGCGGCGCGCAGCTCGCCCTCGCTGCGGACGGTGAAGGCACGGGCGCCGAACCCGCGGGCGACCGCGGCGATGTCGGCCTGCGGCGCCGGCCGGACCTGGGAGAGCCGCCCGTCGTAGAACATCTCCTGCCACTGGCGCACCATGCCGAGACCGCCGTTGTCGATCACCACGACGACGACCGGCAGGCGCTCGGCGACGGCGGTGCCGAGCTCCTGACAGGTCATCAGGAAGGAGCCGTCGCCGTCGACGCAGACGACGGTCGCCCCCGGCCGCGCGGCGCGGGCGCCGATCGCCGCGGGGAGCCCGAACCCCATCGTCCCGTGCCCGCCCGAGGTGAGGAAGGAGCGCGGCCGCTCGCAGGGCAGGTACTGCATCGCCCACATCTGGTGCTGGCCGACCCCGGTGGTCCAGATCACCTCCTCGTGGCCGGCGACCGCCGCGGCGAGGTGCTCGAGCACCTCCGGCCCCCGCAGCCCCGGCCCGCCCTTCGCGTAACGCAGCGGGAAGCGCTCACGCCAGCCGCGCACCAGGCGCAGCCAGGCGGCGGAGTCGGCCGGCGCGGCAAGCGCGTCGTGGGTGCGCGCGACGGCATCGCGGAGATCGCCGAGGACCGGCAGCTCGGCGTGGCGGATCTTGCCGATCTCGGCCGGGTCGACGTCGAAGTGGGCGACCTCGGCGGCGGGCGCGAACTCCTCCACCCGGCCGGTGACGCGGTCGTCGAAGCGGGCGCCGACGGCGACGATCAGGTCGGCCATGTTGAGTGCCCAGTTCGCCCACTTCCCGCCGTGCATGCCGGGGCAGCCGAAGTTCAGCGCGTGGGACTCGGGGACCACCCCTTTCGCCATCAGCGTCGTCACCACCGGGATCCCTCCCGCCGTGGCGAGTCGCTCCACCGCCGGGCCGGCCGCGGCGGCCACCGCGCCGCCGCCGACGTAGAGGACCGGGCGCTCGGCGGCTTCGATCGCCCGCGCCACGGCGAGGACGGCCTCCTCGGACGCCGGCTCCTCGTCCCGAGGTCGATTCCGTCGACCGGGCGCCCCGGCGCCGGCCGCGGCCACCCACTCGACCGGCGCCGCCTGGACGTCCTTGGGCACGTCGACGAGCACCGGTCCCGGCCGACCGGAGGCCGCCAGGCGGTAGGCCGCGCGCACGGTCTCCGCCAGCTCGGCCGCGTCACGGACGAGCCAGGACCCCTTCACCAGCGGCCGGGTGACGCCGACGATGTCGCACTCCTGGAAGGCCTGGGTGCCGATCAGGTCGGCCCGCACCTGGCCGGTGACGCAGACCAGCGGGGTCGAGTCCATCTGCGCGTCGGCGATCGGCGTCACCAGGTTGGTCGCGCCGGGGCCCGAGGTGGCGAAGACGACCCCCGGCCGCCCGGTCGCCCGCGCGTAGGCCTCCGCCATGTGGCCCGCGCCCTGCTCGTGGCAGGCGAGCACGTGGCGCAGCGACGTCCCTCGCGCCAGGGCGTCGTAGAGCGGCAGGATGGCGCCGCCGGGGATGCCGAAGCAGACCTCGGCGCCCTCCTCCTCGAGGACGCGGAGGATCGCGTCGGCCCCCGTCGTCGGGGTTGGGCGGGGCGAATCTGGGACGGCGCCGAGGGTGGCGCTCGCGGTGCTCTCCTGGATCATTGGTCGGGTTCCGATCGTCGCGTTCGGCAGGCCGCGACCCGACCGGTTCGGGTCGCGGATGGTTGAGGCGCACGGGGCGCTGACGACCGATCCCCCTAGCGGGGGATGAGAGTGCCGGCGATCACGGCGGCGCGCACGGGTGGACGCGCGCCGATGCTCTTGTGATCGAGGCAGCTCACGCGTCGAAGGTAACGGCTGCTCGATCGCGCCTCACCCCACTCCGGTCGCGCCTGCGGGCGCCGCCACCCATCAGCTGTCGTGTCGCGCCCGCGGCGGCCCCCGGGGCCATCGGCGCCGTCACGGCGTCGCCGCCTCGAACGCGTCCATCACGGCGTTCGCCGCGGTCACCGTGTCGGCCGTGCCGCCGATGTCGGGGGTCGTCGCCTCGGCCCGGCCGACGGTCGCCGAGATCGCCTCCTCGAGCGCCGCGGCGCCCAGCGGGCAGCCGTTCTCGCGCAGCAGCAGCGCCCCCGACAGGATCGTCGCCAGCGGGTTGGCGATGCCCTTGCCGGCGATGTCGGGGGCGGACCCGTGGACCGGTTCGAACACGCCCGGCACGCCGCCGCCGGGGCAGAGGTTGGCGCTCGCGGCCATCCCCAGCCCACCCTGCAGGACCGCGCCGAGGTCGGAGAGGATGTCGCCGAAGAGGTTGCTGCAGAGCAGCACCCCGAGCGAGCGCGGCCGCTCGATCATCCGCGTCGCCATCGCATCGACGAAGGCGAGCTCGAACGGCACGTCGGGGTACTCGGCGGCGCCGAGCTCGCCGATCACCTCGTCCCAGAGCGCGTAGCCGTGGCGGGAGACGTTCGACTTGGTGACCAGCGTCAACCGCTGGCCGCGCTCGCGGGCGAGCCCGAAGGCGTAACGGCCGATCCTGGTCAGCGCCCGCCGCGAGTGGACGGCGACGTCGGTCGCCACCTCGTGGGCGCCACCGGAATGGACCCGCCCGCCGATGCCCGAGTACTCGCCCTCGGTGTTCTCGCGGACGACGACGAAGTCGGTCCCGTCGAGGTCGACGACCGGGGAGTCGATGTTCTCCAGCGCCCGGATCGGGCGCAGGTTGACGTAGAGGTCGAGCTCCTTGCGCAGCGGCAGCACCAGCGACCAGACCGAGACGTCGGGCGTCAGCTGCGGATGGCCGACGGCGCCGAGCAGGATCGCGTCGTGCTCGCGGACCACCGCGGTCGCGTCGTCGGGCATCGCGGCGCCGGTCCGCAGCAGTCGCTCGCCGCCCCAGTCCAGCTCGGTCACCTCGACCTGGACGCGGTCGAGCCGCGCCGCGGCGGCGATCACCGGCAGCGAGGCGCCGACGATCTCCGGCCCGATGCCGTCGCCGGCGATCGCCGCGATCCGCAGCGTGCGTTCGTGGCCCGAGGCGTTCACAGCGCGACGCAGACGTTCTTCACGCGGGAGTAGGCGTGGAGGGCGGCGAGGCCCTTGCCACGGCCGTAGCCGCTGTTGCGCACCCCGCCGAAGGGCAGCTCCACCCCGCCCGCGACGCCGTAGGAGTTGACGTAGACCTGCCCCGCTTCGATCGCCGCGGCGACCCGGTGGGCGCGGCCGACGTCGGCGGTCCAGACCGAGGCGACGAGGCCGTAGGGGGTCGCGTTGGCGAGGCGGATGGCGGCGGCCTCGCCGGCGAAGGACTCGGCGACCAGGACCGGGCCGAACACCTCCTCGTTGAAGATCTCCGCCTCCGGGCCGGCGCCCGCGACCAGCGTCGGTTCCAGGTACCAGCCCTCCTGCCCGGACGGCCTGGCGCCGCCGACCAACGTCCGCGCCCCGCGCGCGAGCGCCCGCTTCAGCATGCCCTCGGCCCGCTCCAGCTGGGCCGCCGAGATCAGCGGCCCGAGGTCGGCGTCCTCGGTGCCGGGACCGATCGACTGCTTCGCCAGCGCCGCCGCCAGCCGTTCCAGCAGCTGGTCCTCGATCGCGGCGTCCACGAGCACCCGGGTACCCGCCGAGCAGCTCTGGCCCGCGTTCTGGATCAGCGCCTTGACGATCACCGGCACCGCCCGCTCGAGGTCGGCGTCGGCGAAGACGACGCTCGGCGACTTGCCGCCCAGCTCCAGCTCCAGCGGGATCAGCCGCTCGGCGCAGGCGTGGCCGACGACCCGGCCGGTGGCGGCCGCGCCGACGAAGGTGACGTGGGAGACGCCGGGGTTCTCGACCAGCGCCGCCCCGACCGCCCCGTGCCCGGTCACCACCTGGAGGAAGCCATCGGGGACGCCGGCTTCGAGCGCGATCTCGGCGAGCACCTGCGGCGTCATCGAGGCCAGCTCGGAGGGCTTGACGATCACCGCGTTGCCGGTCGCCAGCGCCGGGGCCGCGCAGCGGGCCGCCACCTGCAGCGGGTAGTTCCAGGGGATGATCTGGGCGCACACCCCGTGCGGCTCGCGCACGGTGTAGTCGACGAAGTCGGGGCCGAGCGGGATCGAGGTGCCCTCGAACTTGTCGACCGCGCCGGCGTAGTAGTCGAAGTACCGCGCGGTCGCGACGACGTCGGCGCGCGCCTGGGAGATCGGCTTGCCGGTGTCCCGCATCTCGAGCTCGGCGAGCTCCTCGGCCCGCTCCTCGACCCGCCGGGCGATCGCCGTCAGGGCGAGCCCGCGGGTGCGCGGCACGCGCCAGTCGCGGTTGCCGGCAAACGCCTCGGCGGCGGCCGCGACGACCGCGTCGACCTCCTCCACGGTCGCCTCGTGGACCTCGGCGAACGCCGCCCCGGTCGCCGGGTCGATCGTCTCGAAACTGCTCACAGGTCCCTCCCGGCGTCGACGTTCAGCGTGATGCCGGTCACCGACCGCGCCTCCTCGGAGGCCAGGTAGACGGCGGCGGCGGCGATGTCCTCGGGCGTGACCGCGTGGCCGAGCGGCAGCACCGAGCCGAGGTTGGCAAGCGCCTGCTCGCCGTCGGCGGCGAAGCCGAACTCCTCCAGCATCGGCGTCTCCGCCGGGCCGGGGTTGATCACGTTGACGCGGATGTCCGGCGCCAGCTCCAGGGCCAGCTCCTTGGCGAGGCCGACCACGCCGCTCTTCGCCGCCACGTAGGCGGCGAGCCCGGCGCGCGGGCGGCGGGCGGCGATCGAGGCGGTGACGATGATCGAACCGCCGCCGCCGGCCTTCATCACCGGCGCGACCGCCTTCGCGCAGAGGAAGAAGGCGGTCAGGTTGACGCCGATCAGCAGGTCCCACTCGGCCCGGTCGACCTCCGCCAGCGGCTTCACCGCCTCGGCGATGCCGGCGTTGTTGAAGAGCACGTCGACGGTCCCGAAGGCGTCGACCGCGCGGGCGACCATCGCCGCGATCGCGGCCTCGTCGCGGACGTCGACCGTCGCCGCGATCGCCGCCTCGCCGATCTCGCCGGCCGCCGCCTCGGCGCGCGCCCCGTCGAGGTCGGCGACCACGACCCTGGCGCCCTCGGCGGCGAAGCGGCGGGCGCTGGCGAGCCCCATGCCCGAGGCCGCCCCGGTCACGATCGCGACCTTGCCGGCGAGCTTGCCGTCCGTTCGTTCCACTGGCTCGCTGAGACTGTCAGGCGACATCAACCACCTCCGGGTCGGCTGGTTTCTCCTCGCCGCCACCGCGGCGGGACATTTGCAGGGCATTGGCGCCGAGCCGTGAGAACGCCACGCCGACCAGGATCACGATCCCGTAGACGATCTCGAGGTCGGCGGTGTCAAGGTGGAAGAGCGGCAGCATCGCCGACAGCACGGTCAGGGTCAGCGCCCCGGCGACCGTCCCCCAGTAGGTCCCGCGCCCGCCGAGGATCGAGGCGCCGCCGACGATCACCGCGGCGATCGAGGCGAAGAGGTAGGGGGCGCCGATGTCGATGTAGGTCGAGCCGACGTAGCCGGAGAGGACGACGCCGCCGAAGGTCGCCGCCGCGCCCGAGAGCATGTAGGTGACCAGGCGCACCCGCTTCACGTTGACGCCGGAGAGGGTGGCGACGGTGTCGCTGGCGCCGGTCGCGTAGATCCGCCTGCCGAGCGCGGTGCGCGAGAGCAGGACGCCGGCCGCGACCGCGAAGCCGAGCCAGACGAGCGCCACCACCGGGATCGGCCCGAGCCGGTCGGTGGCGATGCTTTCGGCGATCTGCGGCGCCTGGTTGCCGCTGCTGTTCAGCTGCCCGATCGACATCAGGTAGGCCTGGACCAGCCCGCCGACGGCAAGCGTCATCACGATCGGCGGCACCCGCAGCCAGGCGACGCCGTAGCCGTTGGCGAGGCCGATCGCGGCGCCGACCGCGACCACCAGCACGATGCCGAGGACGCCGCCCATCCCGTGGCTCGTCCAGTTCGACAGCTGCAGGCCGCCGAACGCCATCAGCCAGGGCACCGAGAGGTCGAGACCGCCGGCCAGGACCACCAGCGTCTGGCCGAGCGCGGCGAAGCCGATGAAGCTGGCGAAGACGAGCAGCTGGCGGATGTTGCTGGCCGAGGCGAAGCCGGAGCTGTGGATCGTCGCGATCGCGAAGAGCACCGCGCAGAGCGCGTAGGCGGCGATCGTCGTGCGTCGCTCGCGCAGATAATCGAGCACCAGGTTCACGCGCTCCTCCGCTCGGCGATCCGGTCGATCAGCGATCGCACGATCACCACCGCCAGCAGAAGGCCGGAGGAGGCGGCGACCGAGACCCAGGTTTCGAGGTTGACCTCGGAGACGATGTCGGAGATGAAGACGAGGGCGCCCGCGGCCATCATCGTCAGCCCGATGCCGCCCTTGCCGCCCATCAGGCTGGTGCCGCCGATCACCACCGCGGCGACCGAGGTGAGGATGTAGGGGTCGCCGGCGGTCGGCGTGCCGCTCGAGGCGACGCCGGCGAGGAGCACCCCGGCGATCCCGGCGCAGAGCCCCGCCAGGGCGTAGACGAAGAGCTTCACGCCGACCACCGAGGTGCCGTTCAGCCGCGCCCGCTCCTCGTCGGCGCCGACCGCGTAGATCCGCGTCCCCAGCTTGCTGGCGCGCAGGATCCGCCAGACCACGAACACCCCGGCAAGGACGAGGAACGAGTTGGGGATGCCCGCGGTCTCGCCGAAGACGAAATTGATCAGGCTCGGCGGCGGGGCGCCGCCGTCGGTCGGCAGCACCTTGAGCGCGAGGCCGTTGAAGATCGTCCAGGTGCCGAGGGTGGCGACGAAGGGCTCGAATCCGCCGACCGCGACGAGCAGTCCGTTGAGGAGGCCGGCGCAGGCGGCGAGGCCGAGGATCGCGAAGATCAGGAGCTGGTGATTGCCGCCCTGTTCGCCGACCCAGACCGCGGTCGTGGTGTTGGCGAGGACCATGATCCCGCCGACCGAGAGGTCGATCCCGCGGACCAGCACGACCAGGGTCTGGGCGGCGCCGACGAGGACCAGCGGCAGCGCCGTCTGCGCCAGATAGCCGAGTTCGGTGACCTCCAGCAGGGCGGGCTGGAGGATGAAGTCGGTGACCGCGAGGACGATCAGGATCGTCGCCGTCGTCACCGCGGTCAGCGAGAGCCCGGAGTTGGCGAGGAGCCGGCGCAGGGGCGGCACCGCGGGGCGCGCGGCGGTGGAGTCGATCGTGGTCGAGGTCACGCCCGGGCGACCTCCTCGGTGCCGACCGCGACGCGCAGGATCGACTGCTCGCTGAGGTCCTCGCGGGCGAGCTCGCCGCGCACCGAGCCCTCGACCACGACCACCACGCGGTGGCACATGTGGACGAGCTCGGAGAGGTCGGAGGAGTAGAAGAGGATCGTCGTCCCCGCCGCGGCAAGCTGCGCCATCAGGGTGAAGATCTCGGCCTTGGTGCCGACGTCGACGCCGCGCGTGCAGTCGTAGAGCAGGAGGACGGTCGGCTCGCCGACAAGCGCCTTGGCCAGCACCACCTTCTGCTGGTTGCCGCCGCTGAGCGTGCCGGCGAGGGCGCCGAGCCGATCGCTCGGGATGCCGGTGCGCGCCGCCCCCTCCCGCGCGGTCTGCCCCTCGCGCCGGCCGTCGAGGAAGCCGTGGCGGACGAGCTGGCGCAGGGCGCCGAGGGTGACGTTGGAGCGCACCGTGTGGGTGAGCAGGAGGCCCTCGCGCTGGCGGTCCTCGGGGACCAGGGCGACGCGCTCGCGGAGCGCCGCCTCGGGGCTGCGCGGGTGGAAGGGCTCGCCGCCCATCGTCGCCGTGCCGCCCGACCACGGCGTCGCGCCGGCCAGCGCCATCAGCACCTCGCGCTGCCCCTGGCCCTGGAGGCCGCCGATGCCGAGGATCTCGCCGCGCGCCGCGTCGAGGTCGAGGGGGCCGACCCGGGCGCCGACCTGGAGGCCGCGGACCGAGAGCAGCGCGTCGGTGGCGTGCGGGGCGAGCTCCGGGTAGAGGCGCTCCATCCGCCGGCCGAGCATCGTCGTGATCAGCTGCTCGTCGCTGAACTCGGCGGTGGCGCCCTCGGCCACGTCGTGGCCGCCGCGCAGCACCGTGATCCGGTCGGCGACCTCGCGGACCTCGGCGAGGCGGTGGGTGATGAAGAGGACGACGGCGCCCCGCTCGGCGGCCAGTCGGGCCTGGCGGAGGACCCAGGCGCTGTCTTCGCTGGAGAGCGCCGAGGTGGCCTCGTCGAGGATCAGGATGCGCGGCGGCTCGCGCAGGGCCTTGACGATCTCGAGCAGCTGACGGTCGCCGAGCGCGAGCGAGCCGACCGCGGCGGCGGGATCGATGCGCTCTAGCCCGAAGCCGGCGAGCAGCTCGGCGGCGCGGGCGCGGAGGCGACGGCGGCGGACGCGGCCGGCGAAGGAGGGCTCGCGGCCGAAGAGGAGGTTTTCGGCGACGGTCAGCTCGGGGATCGTGCTGAGCTCCTGGAAGGCGCTGCGGACGCCCGCCGCGGCGGCCGCGCGCGGGTGGCCGAGGCGCAGCTCGGCACCGTCGAGGGTGACGGTGCCCGCATCGGCGCGGGTGACCCCGGCGAGGATCTTGATCAGCGTCGACTTGCCGGCGCCGTTCTCGCCGAGCAGGGCGTGCACGTGGCCCTTCTGGGCGTGCATGGTCACTCCCTGCAGGGCCCGGACCGCGCCGAACCGCTTGCGCAGGCCGGTGATCTCGAGCCCGTTCCCGGCGGCCCCGCCGCCGGCCGGGGATCCACCCCGGCCGGCGTTGGAGGCCGCGGCATCTGCGATGCCTGCGGTCATTCTTCGCCGAGGACGATCGGCGGAGTCATGTTCCATTCGCCGTAGGTGATCGGGGTGATCAGCGACGGCGAATCCTTCGGGTAGTAGTTGACTTCAGGCGTCAGCGGTTCGGTTTCCTGGAGGTTTTCGAATTTGATGTCACCTTTCTTCGAGAGGAAGTTCTTCTCGAAGTACGGTTCTTCTTTTTCGTATTCTTTGCTTTCTTCGAGCAGGTCGGTGATGTGTTCGATCGCGATGCCGCTCACGAAGGCGGGGGCACCGAAGAAGAAGCAGGGCAGTTCCTCTTCTTCACACACCTGCTCGTTGCCGTTCACGTCGAGGCAGGTCATCGGCACCAGTTCGCGGCCGGCCTGCTTCAGCGCTTTGACGTCCGAGGAGCAGTAGCCACCGCTCAGGATGCCGTTGACTTCGGAGGCCTGGGCGAGATCCTGGGACACGCCTTTGAGCTCCGGGCCGGGTGCGTATTCGCTGGAGAAGGTCCCGACGATTTCGATCCCGGGGTACTTTTCGGCCAGCGTTTCCTTCCACACTTCTTCGAAGGTGGTGGAGATCGCGATGCCCGCCAGGCCGGTGTCCATCAGGATCTTGCCCTTGCCCTTGAGCACCGTGCCGAGCCAGTTGGCCATGTCCTTGGCCTGCTTTTCGTAGTCCTCGGGCAGCTTGTAGGCGCACGGCTCGGTGACCACCTGGTCGAAGCTGAAGACCAAGATGCCTTTCGCGCAGGCCTGGGCCAGCACCGGGTTCAACGCGGTCGGTGAGGCGGCGTCGACCATGATCGCGTCAGGGTCTTCGCGGATGATCGACTGCAGCGACTGGATCTGCGCCGTCGGCGTCAGTTCCACGTTCTTGATCTGCAGGTTGACCTTGCCGTTGTAGGGAGGCTGGCTCGCGATGTACTTCGCGATGTTCTCCATCTGCGGCCGCCACTCGTTACCCATGTAGTTGTTCGACAGGTAGACCGAGAATTCTTCGCCGCTTGATTCTTCAGCGCCGGATTCTTCGCCCCCGGCACCTTCGGTTTCGGCACTTGCCGTTTCGCTCGATTCCGCCGGTTCGCTCGAACTTGAGCTCGAGCTCGACGAGGAGCCGCAGCCCGCGACGACCAGGCCGGCGAGGAGCAGTACCGCCAGAGCTAACAGTGACTTACGCAACATCTCTCGACTCCCATCTCCAGGACATCTCCTTGATCAACTCCCTATCCCTTTAGTGCTGCATGTCGGTACGGCCATCTCAGGCCTGTGGTGAAAAGTCAAAGTCGTTCCACCCGTTCCCAGACACCGGAACCACCTCAACCCAGAGCGCGGCGACGCAGTGTGGACAGACGTACTGGTGCGCCTCCAGCTCCTCGTGTACATCGATCAACGGCCCGAGGTCGGCGGCGCCGAGCTCGATCGTCCCGACCAGGACGTGCCAGTCATGGCCCGGCGTCCCGAGGTCGGCGTCGCAGTGGGCGCAGTGCGCGGTCACCGCGCCGTCGCCGCCGGAGCGGAGGACCAACGACTCGCCCCAGCGCCCCTCCGGGAGCCGCGCCGGCTCCTCGTCGGCCGGCCGCCCCGTCGGCGCCGTCATGCGCCGGCGCCGGTTCGCCCGGATGTCCTCGCGGGCGGCCTCGGTGGCGGCGCGGTCGAGGTCCCCGTCGTCGGCGACGACGCCGTAGATCTCCCGCGCCACCGACGGCGAGACCGCGCCGTCGCGCAGGTCCCGGGCCACCCGCTCCGGCTCGCGCAGCAAGGGGTCGCCGTAGCCGCCGCCGTTCTGCATGCGGACGTTGACGATCTCGCCGTGCTTGACGACGAGCCCGGCGGAGACGCTCGGCAGGACCTGGTAGGCGCCGCCGGAGTCCTCCAGCGAGGTGATCGCCGCGCCGTCGCCGAGGCGCTCCAGCGCCTTGCCGCCGCGGACCATCTCGAAGCGCGCGCAGGACCCCGGCAGGCCGCCGAAGATCCCGGTCCGGTTCGGCAGCGCGATGCCGTGCGTCGCCATCACCCCGACCACCTCCTCGGTGTCGATCGGGGTCATCGCGAACTCGATCCCGTTGCCGCCGCGGTGGCGTCCGGCGCCGCCCGAGTCGGCGACCTCGCGGCGCCAGAGGTAGAGCAGCGGCTGGTTGACCTCCTGCTGCTCGACGTCCTGGGTGCCGCCGCCGAGGATCACCATCGCGCCGCCGGAGTCGACCCCGTCGCGGTCGGCGAAGGCCGGCCCGCCGAAGAGCAGCGAGTCGAGGTACATCGCCGCGAACGGCTCGCCGTACTGGTTGAGACCGCCGAACTGGGCCAGCTGCCAGGAGCCGTCGCCGGGCCCGAAGGCGAGCCCGGCATAGCGGTCGCTGAAGCTGACCATCTTCGCGATGCACCCCGCGGCGGCGTTCATCGCCACCCAGTTGGCGCCCGCGGCGCCGCCGGAGACCGGCATCGGCTCGACCGCGGTCACGCAGAGCCCGTCCTCCGCCACCACCTCGACCGGGCGCATCAGCCCGTGGTTCCAGGGCAGCTCGGAGCCGAAGAGGCAGAGCATCAGGGTGGCGACGGCGCCGACCGTCCCCGCCCGCGTCGCCATCCCGTACGCCGGCGACTGCGGGTCGGATCCGTCGTAGTCGAAGACCAGGCGGTCGCCGGTCTTCGTCATCTTGCAGTTGATCTTCACCAGCTCGACGCCGTCGGCCCCGTCGGCGCGCGGGCGGTCGAGGTAGCTGGTGTGTTCGAAGGAGCCGTCGGGAAGCTCGGCGAGCAGCTCGCGGAGGCCCCGCTCGGAGGCGTCGATCGCGCCGCCCATCACCGCCGCCACCGTCTCGCCGCCGTAGCGATCACAGAGCTCGGTGAGCCGCTCGCCGGCGACCTTCAGCCCGGCGAGGAACGCGGTGAAGTCGTTGGAGACCGTGAACGGCATCCGCGAGTTGGCGACGACGACGTCCCAGAGCTCCTGGTTGACCTCGCCCTTGCGGACGATCCGCCCGGGCGGGATGCGCAGGCCCTCGGCGTAGACCTCGGTCGCGGTCGGGCACCAGCTGCCGGCGTCGGTGCCGCCGAGGTCGACCTGGTGGGCCATGCAGCCGATCCAGGAGATCAGCTTCCCCTCGTGGAAGAACGGCGCGCAGAACTGCACGTCGTTCTGGTGCTCGGCGGCGACGTAGGGGTCGTTGATGATGAAGACGTCGCCCTCTTCGATGTCCTCGAAGCGCGAGAGGAACTCCTGGATCGCCATGTAGCCGGTGTAGATCGGGACCAGCAGGTACACGCCGATCACCGCCATCTCACCGGTGGCGGTGTAGATGCCGAAGTTGTAGTCGGTGGCGTGCACCACCGGCGACCCGGAGACGTGGATCATCGTCGCCGAGCCCTCCTCGTTGATCGACCAGAGCTTGTGGCGGATCACCTCGAAGGTGATCGGATCTACCGTCTGTTGCGCAGTGATGCTCATCGTTCCGCCCTCCCTCAGCCCTGGCTGATCACGAAGTTCCCGTAGTCGTCGACCACGGCTTGTTGGCCCTTCCCGACGACGATCGTCGTGTCCGGCATCTCGACGATCGCCAGGCCCTCGACCGCGAGGCCGGGGGCGACGTCGGCGGCGGCGAGGATGCGGGCCTCGCCCCACTCGCCGCCGTGGAAGACCCGCCGGGTGGCGCCCTCGGCGCCCGCCCCGTTCGAGGACGCGCCGCCGCCGATCGGGCTCAGCTCGGGCCGGATCGTCGGGCTCGAGGCGACCAGCCGGAAGGTCGTCATCTCCACCCCCGCCGCCTCGAAGGCCGAGCCCTCGCCGAAGCGCGCCTGGTAGGCGTCGATGAAGCGGCGGACCAGGTCGCGGACCTTGTCGGCGTCGAACGGCCCGTCCGGGACCGGCACCGAGAGGACGTGGATCTGGAAGCGGAAGCGCATCTCGACGAAGCGCTCGATCCGCGCGCCGGAGACGTCGACCCCGGAGCCGGCGAGGGCCTGGAGGGCGCGCTCCCGCAGGCGCTCGAAGCGCTCCTCGAGGTCGGCGGCGGAGATCGCCGCGGCGTAGTCCTCGGTCCCCGGCGGGCTCATGATCGGGTCGGAGATCTCCTCCGCCACGGTGTGGTCGGAGGCGGCGACGCCGAAGGCGGAGTGGACCGAGGCGGTCAGCGGGACGACGATCTCCCGCACCCCGAGCTCGGCCCCGTAGGAGGCGGCGTGGGTCGGGCCGGCGCCGCCGTAGGCGTAGAGGACGAAGTCGGACGGGTCGTAGCCCTGCTGGATCGTCGCGGTGCGGACGAGGTCGGCCATCCGCGAGTCGACGATCGTGCGGATCCCCTCCGCCGCCTGCTCGACGCTGAGGCCGAGCGGGTCGGCGATCGCGGCGCCGATCGCGGCGCGCGCCCGCTCGACGTCGAGCGTGAGCCGGCCGTCGAGGAAGTTCCCCGGGTTCAGGTAGCCGAGCACGAGGTCGGCGTCGGCGACCGTCGGGCGCTCGCCACCGCGCCCGTAGCAAGCCGGTCCCGGCACGGCGCCGGCGCTCTCCGGGCCGACTCGGAGGAGGCCGCCGGAGACGGCGGCGATCGACCCGGAGCCGGCGCCGACGGTCCGTACCGAGACCGAGGGCAGGGCGATCTCGTCACGCCCCACCCAGGTCGTGTTGGCGATGTGGGCGCGGCCGTCGAGGATCAGCCCGACCTCGAAGCTGGTGCCGCCCATGTCGGTGGCGACGATGTTGCGGTGGCCGGCGATCTCGCCGAAGTACTGGCAGGCGACGACCCCGCCGACCGGCCCCGACATCACCGTCGAGGCGGCCTCGCGGTCGATGTTCGAGGCGAGCGCCAGGCCACCGTTCGACTGCATCAGCAGCGGCTCGACCTGCAGGCCCTTGGCGCGCAGCTCGTCCTCGAGGCTGCGCACGGCGCGGGCGACGGTCGGCCGGAGGCTGGCGTTCAGCGCGGTGCCGACCGAGCGGCGGTACTCGCCCAGCCGCGGCAGCAGCTCGCTGGAGAGCGTGCAGAGCGCGCCCGGGCAGCGCTCCTCGATCAGCTCGGCGAGCCGGCGCTCGTGCTCGTCGTTCTTGAACGACCAGAGCAGGGAGACGGCGAACACCTCGGCGCCCTGCTCGCGCAGCGAGTCGATCGTCGCGATCGCGTCGGCCTCGTCCAGCGGCATCACCACGCGGCCGCGATAGTCGACGCGCTCGCTGACCTCGCCGATCAGCTGCTTCGGCACGACCAGCTCCTGCTTGACCAGCGAGCGGAAGCTCTTCACCGCCTCCTCGTCGAGCCCGAGCGACTTGAAGCCGCGCATGATCGGCAGCGTGTCGCCGAAGCCGCGGGTCTGGATCAGGCCGACCGCGGCCCGCTTGCCCTCCAGCATCGCGTTGGTCGCCACCGTGGTGCCGTGGGCGAAGAGCGAGACCCGGCCGAGCAGCTCTTCGAGCCCGACGCCCTCGCGCTCGGCGGCCAGCTCCAGCGTCGCCAGGACGCCGGCGGCCGGGTTGTCGGGGACCGACGGAGCCTTGTAGCGGCCCACGTCTCCGTCGCCGCTGATCGTGACGGTGTCGGTGAAAGTGCCGCCGATATCGCTGGCGACCAACAGCTCCTTCATTGGGCGTGTCCCTTCTTCGGCGGCATCGCTCACTCGGCGAGCCGCTTGATCGTGGTGGTGATGTGGGCGCGGGCGAGGCGCTCCGCCTCGTCGGCCTCGCCGGCGGCGATCGCCTCGGCGACCAGCTGGTGCTCGGAGACGGCAAGCGTCGCCCGCTCCTTCTCGACCGGCCCGACCGGCATGAAGACCTGGGAGGTCATCCGCACCAGCGGGATCTGCCCGGCCAGGTACTCGTTGTCGGCCAGCTCGATCACGGCGACGTGGAACTGAACGTTGCTGAGCACGTAGCCGGCGACGTGCCAGGGCTCCAGTACCGCGTGCTGGTCGGCGACCATCTTCGGCAGCGCCTGCCGCGCCTCGACGTCCTCGGAGCGGGCGGCGAGCCGGGCGGCGAGCCCGTCGATCACTTCCCGCAGCTGGTAGGCGTCGAGCAGCTTCTTGATGTCCGCCGAGACGACCCGCGCGCCCCGACCGGGCTCGCTTTTCAGCAGCCCCTCCCGTTCCAGCACCCGCAGCGCCTCGCGCAACGGGGTCCGACTCACCTGCAGTTCCTCGGCCAACTGCTCCTGACGAAGTGGCATCCCGGCCTCGTAGGTCCCGGCATAGATCCGCTCCCGCAGCTCCTGCGCGACCTCATCGACCAGGCGCACCCTGCTGCGCCACTGCACTGCTTCGCTCAAAACAACATCCCTTCCCGATTCCCATTTCGCGCCATCCTGAATCCTGTATCCAGGATGCGACGCGAGGAATCTTTCACGCCGGGGCGGCGGTGTCAAGGGGGAATCGAGATGCGGGGGTGGTTCGGAGGCGGGGGAGGGACGGGCGAGGGTGCGGAGACGGGCGGCCGTCCGAGGGCGGGGGCTCGTGGCCGGGGCGGCCGTCCGAGGTGGTCCCTGGGCTCCTCATGGGGGTCCTGGCAGGCTGTGACCCCCATGAGGCGCCCGGGACGTGAGGCTTCCGTGAGGGAGCCGTCACAGGGACGGTGCGAAATCGGACTTCCGTGACGATCCCTCATGGGACATGCCGAGATTCGAACGGTCAGGAATGCCCTGTGGTTCGAAATGGTCGTATGGCGACCATTTCGAACCACGCGGGACCCGCCGCCGGCGCCCGTCGGGGCCTTCCCCGGCTCCCCCGGCGCACCCCCGTGACGGTTCCGCGCACCATCTTCCGCTCCCCGCACACCCGCCCCTCTCGCCACGGCCACAGCCTGCCCGGGCCGTGGCGAGAGGGGCGGGTCCCTTCCCGGGCGACAGCTTGCGGGTCCCCGTCCCTTCCCGGGCGTCAGCTATCCCTGCAAAGTCGCCCGCAACTGCCCGAGGAATCTCGCCGCGTAGACGCCGTCGACGGCGCGGTGGTCCCAGCCGAGGACGAAGTTGACCATCGAGCGGATCGCGATGCTCTCGCTGCCCGCGTCGTCGGCGATGACGACGGGACGGCGGACGATGGCCTCGAGGTCGAGGATCGCGACCTGGGGGACGTCGATCACCGGGGTGGCGATCGAGGCGCCGAAGGCGCCGGGGTTGGTGATCGTGAAGGTCGCTCCTTGGACCTCCTGGGGGTCGAGCTGCTTCGCCCGGCCACGCCTGGCGAGGTCCTTGATCCGGGCCGCGAGGCCCTCGATCGAAAGGTCCTGGGCGTCCTTGATCACCGGCACGATCAGGCCGTCGTCGCCGAGCGAGACGGCGATGCCGAGGTGGACGCGCTCGAAGCGGGTGATCGTCGTCCCGTCGAGGGTCGCGTTCAGGTCGGGGAACTCGCGCAGGGTCTCGATCGTCGCGCGGGCGACCAGCGGCAGGGCGGTGACGCCAAGCTCGCGCCGGCGGGCCTCCAGCGCGGTGACGTCGCACTCGACCACGGTGTGACAGGTCGCGGCGGTCTGCTGCGAGTTCCGCATCGCGTTGCCGATCGCGATCCGCATCCGCGAGAGCGGCTGGGGATCGCCGCCGAGCTCGTCGGGTTGGGTGGGGTGGCCGTTCACGCTCGGCACCGGGGCGGGCGGCGGCGGCGGATCCGGCCGATAGGGCGAATCCGTGTGGAGCGTCGGCTCGGCCTTCGCGGCGGTCGCGACGAAGCCCTCGACGTCGCGCTTCGTCACCCTGCCGTTGCGCCCGGTGCCGACGACCTGGTCGAGGTCGATGCCGCGGTCCGCGGCGAGCCGCCGGGCGACCGGCGAGTAGAAGCGCTTCGCCTTGTCGTTGCCCGAGTCCTTGCCGTTGCCCGAGGTGCTTGCCCGGCCGTTGCCCGAGGTGCTTGCCTGGCTGTTGCCTGAGGCGGGGGGCGGGGCCTCCTCCTCCACCGTCGCCGCGACGGGCGCTGCAACGGGCGCCGACCCCTCGGCCGCGATCCGCCCCAGCGTCACGCCGACCTCGACCACCTGCCCGGCCTCGACCAGGATCTCGGCCAGCGTCCCCGCGGCGGGCGCCGGGATCTCGCTGTCGACCTTGTCGGTGGAGATTTCGCAGATCGACTCGTCGGCGGCGACGGCGTCGCCGGGCTGCTTCAGCCAGGCGATCACCTCCCCCTCGGTGATCGAGGTGCCCATCGCGGGCATCACGACCTCGACGGTCTGCTCAGTAGTCGGCGAGCTCATCGACCGCCCTCCTGATCGACTCGACGCCCGGCAGCACGGCCGCCTCGAGCGGCGGGCTGAACGGGATCGGCACGTCCGGCGTGGCGAGGCGCCGCACCGGCGCGTCGAGCAGTTCGAACCCGTGCTCGCCCACCGCCGCCGCCACCTGGGCGCCCGCGGCGCAGGTCTCGTTCGCCTCGTCGACGACGAGGAGGCGCGAGGTCTTCGCGACCGAGTCCATGACGGTCCTCAGGTCGAGCGGCACCAGCGTCCGCAGGTCGATCACCTCGACCGAGCGCCCGCTCGCCTCGGCGGCCTCGAGGGCGGCGCCGACCATCGCCCCGTAGGCGACGACGGTGAGGTCGTCACCTTCGCGCACGACCTTGGCGACCGGCTCGATCTCCTCGACCACCTCCGGGACCTCTTCCTTCGCCCGCCGGTAGAGCGACTTGTTCTCCATGAAGATGACCGGGTTGGGATCGCGGATCGCGGTGCAGAGGAGCCCGGCCGCGTCGCGCGGGGTGCTCGGCGCGAAGACCTTCAGGCCCGGCGCGTGCATGAACCAGGCCTCCGGGTTCTGCGAGTGGAACGGGCCGCCGGAGAAGCCGCCGCCGCTGGGCAGCCGGATCGTCAGCGGCACCGCGAGGCCGAGCCGGTAGTGCATCTTCGCCGCGACGTTGACGATCTGGTCGAAGCCGCAGGCGACGAAGTCGGCGAACTGCATCTCGCAGACCGGCCGCATCCCGGTGATCGCCGCGCCGACGGCGGTGCCGACGATCCCGGCCTCGGCGATCGGGGTGTCGCGGACGCGCTCGGCGCCGAACCTCTCGCCGAGGCCGTAGGTGACCTTGAACGCGCCGCCGAAGGTGCCGATGTCCTCGCCCATCAACATCACCCGCTCGTCGCGCTCCATCTCCTGCGCGAGCGCGTGGGTGATCGCCTCGAGGTAGGTCTCGACCGCCATCAGGGCTCCCGGTAGCCGGACCAGGGCGCGCGGCCGGCGCCGAGCGGCTCCGGCTCCCCGGTGGCGAAGACGCCGGTGGCGGCGCTCGCAGGGTCGGGCAGCGGCGCCGCCAGCGCCGCCTCGACCGCCGCGGCGATCCGCTCCTCGACCGCGGCCGCGACCGGCTCCGGGTCGAGGCCGTCGGCTTCGAGCGAGCTCCGGTAGCGATCGAGCGGGTCGCGCTCGGCCCACTCGGCGACCAGGTCGGCGGCGTACTCGGCGCCGTCGTGGGCACCGTGACCGTGCATCCGCATCGTCACCGCCTCGATCAGGGTCGGGCCGCCACCTTCGAGGCCGCGGGCCCGGGCGCGGTGGACGGCGGCGAAGACCGCCTCGGGGTCGTTGCCGTCGACGCTTTCGGAGGCGATCCCGTAGCCCGCCGCGCGCTCGATCGGGTCGACCTTGAACTGCTTGGTGCTCGGCGTCGAGTAGGCGAAGTGGTTGTTCTCCATCACGAAGACGACCGGCAGGGAATCGACGGCGGCCCAGTTCATCGCCTCGTGCCAGTCGCCGCGGGAGGTCGCGCCGTCGCCGAAGAAGGTGAGCGCGCAGCGGTCCTCGCGGCGCATCCGGAAGCTGAGCGCGCAACCGCAGGCGACGACCATCATGTCGGGCAGCATCGAGACCATGCCGACGACCCCGAGGCGGCGGTCGCCGAAGTGGACGTTGCCCTCGCGGCCGTGGCTGAGCTCGTTCTCCCGCCCCATGTAGTGGGCGAAGATCGAGGCCAGGTCGGTGCCGCGCACGAGGTGGGCGCCGAGGTCCCGGATCAGCGGCGAGCAGACGACATCCTCGGCGGCCAGCGCCCAGGTGGCGCCGACGCCGATCGCCTCCTGGCCGCGCCCGTCGTAGAAGGAGCCGGGGATCTTGCCCTGCTTGTAGAGCGAGAGGCCTTTCTCCTCGACCCGCCGCATCAGCAGCATGTGCTCGTAGAGGCCGAGCCGGTCCTCGGCGCTCAGCGCGGGCGCCCCCGTCGGCGCGACCCGCTCGCGATGGGCCGTCGTCGCCATCAGGCCGCGACCTCGATCCGACCCGCAAGTCGCTCCCGCGCGCAGCGCTCCGCGACGTCGACGGGCGGCTCGCCGAGGCGCTCGGCGCTCGCGAGGATCTCCTCCGGGCGCGCGCACGCGGCCGCCATCAGTGCTTCGGTCCGCTCCTCGGCCAGGCCGAGGACCTCGGCGCCGACGTGGATGATGCCGCCCGCGTTGGCGATGAAGTCGGGGACGTAGAGAACCTCCCGCGCCGCCAGCCGCGCGGCGACCTCCCGGCTCGCAAGCGGGTTGTTGGCGGCACCCGCCACGACGACGGCGCCGAGCCGGTCGGCCTCGCTCGGGCCGATGGCGCCGCCCATCGCGCAGGGGGCCAGGACGTCGAAGTCGCCGAGCAGGAAACCGTCCGTCGGCAAGGGGGTGGCCCCGGTCGCCTCGGCGACCGCGAGGCAGCGCCCAGGGTCGGCATCGGTGACGAAGACCTCGGCGCCCGCCTCGACCAGGAGGGCGACCAGCGCGCCGCCGACGTGGCCGACCCCCTGGACGCCGACCCGACAGCCCGCGAGCGAATCGCGGCCCAGCCGCAGCCGCATGCCGGCCTCGATCGCCGCCAGCACCGTCCGCGCGGTGAACGGGGACGGGTCGCCGCTGCCGCCGCCGGCCGCCGTGCCGCCCGCCACGTGTCGCGTCGCCGTGCCGATCGCGTCCATGTCGACGGGGGTGGTGCCGACGTCCTCGGCGGTGATGTAGGAACCGCCCAGCGTCTCGATCGCCTCGCCGACGACCCGCATCCGCTCGGCGCGAAGCTCCGCATCGCCCCACTCGCCGTCGTCAAGGATCATCGCCTTGCCGCCACCGAGGTCCAGGCCCGCGGCGGCGTTCTTCAGCGACATCGCCCGCGCGAGGCGCAGCACGTCCGCGATGCCCTCCTCGAGCCCCTCATAGCCGAAAAGCCGCAACCCGCCCATCGCGGGCCCGAGCGTCGTCGAGTGGACCGCGATCGCACCGATCACCCCGGTGGATCGGTCCTGAAAGACCTGCAGCCGCTCGTGCCCGAAAGGCTCTCCCTGAAGCTCGACCTCCATCGCGAGGAGGTTAGGTCGACCAGCCGGCCCCGGGACCGTCTCCGCGTCGCCAACTTCGCCCGCGCGACGCGACAGATGTCGGCCGGCGTCAGACGGCTGCCGGGGAGAGGTCGAACGGGAAGATCGCGCTCAGCGAGCGGTCGCCGATCGCCGGCGCCGCCGCGACGCTCACGCGAAGCGGACGTTGACGTTCTTCGGCTCGGCGTAGGACTGCAGCTCCTCGATCCCCTCCTCGCGGCCGACGCCGGAGTTCTTGACCCCGCCGTAGGGGGCGCTGAGGAAGTGACGGGAGGAGTCGTTGACCCAGACGTACCCCGCCTCGACGTCGCGGGCGAAGGAGTGGGCGATGCCGAGGTCGCCGGTGAAGACGCTGGCGGTGAGGCCGTAGGAGACGGAGTTGGCGATCGCGATCGCGTGCTCGTAATCACGGAACGGGATCGCGGTCAGGACCGGGCCGAAGATCTCCTCCTGTGCCAGCCGCGAGTCGGGCTCCACGCCGACGAAGAGCGTCGGCCGCACGAAGCGGTCCGCCATCCCCTCGATCGCGACCTTGTCGCCCCCGGCGACGACCCGCGCGCCCTCCTGGCGGCCGAGCTCGAGGTAGGACATGACCTTCTCGAACTGGCGCTGGTGGACGATCGCCCCGGTGTCGGTCGACTCCTCGGCGGGCGGCCCCGAGCGCATCGCCTCGAGCCGCGCGGCGAGCCGCCGGGCGAACTCGTCGTGCAGGGACTCGTGGACGAGCAGCCGCGAGGTCGAACCGCAGGACTGGCCCTGCCAGGTGAAGTTCATCCCCCGCACGGCGCCGTCGACGGCCGCGTCGAGGTCGGCGTCGGGGAAGACCGCGATCGGGTTTTTCCCGCCCAGCTCGAGCGTCACCGCCTTCACCACCTGCTCGGCCGCGCGCCGCTGGATCGAGAGCCCGATCTCGACCGAGCCGATGAACGCCAGCCGCCGGACGCCGGGATGGGCGACGAGCGCGTCGCCGGCCTCGGCGCCGAGCCCGGTGACCACGTTCACCACGCCCGCCGGGAAGCACTCCGTGATCAGCTCCGCCAGCCGCAGCGCCGAGAGCGAGGTGTGCTCGGAGGGCTTCAGCACGACCGTGTTGCCCGCCACCAGGGGCGCCGCGATCTTCGAGGCGGCGAACATCAGCGGGTGGTTGAAGGGGATGATCCGCCCGACCACGCCGAACGGCTCGCGCAGGGTGTAGTTGACCCGGTCGTGGCCGGTGGGGATCGTCTCGCCGCGCAGCTGCAGCGCCAGGCCGGCGAAATAACGCATCTGCGCGACGGCGATCCCGGCGTCGTTGCGCATCTCCTTGATCGGGCTGCCGTTGTCGGCGACGTCGATCGCCGCCAGCTCCTCGGCGTGCTCGGCCACCCGGTCGGCAAGCGCCACGAGGCAGGCGGCCCGCTCGGTCGCCGGCGTCGCCCGCCAGGCGGGGAAGGCCGCCGCCGCCGCGCCGACGGCCAGCTCGACGTCGCGCGCGTCGCCGCGCGGGAAGCGCCCCAGCAGCCCACCGCTCGCCGGATCGCGCGCCTCCAGCGTCTCCCCGGAGGCGGCCGAGCGCCACTCGCCGCCGATCAGCATCGGCCGGACGGTGGTCTCGGCCACCGCGCTCACCGCGCGACCTCCCTCCTCACGTTCCGGGGGCAGGCGCGGGCGACCTCGAGTACGCGGGCGCGGGTCTCCGCGGAGAGCGGCGCCAGCGGCGCGCGGACCTCGTCGGACCCGAGCCCGGCGTCGGCCATCATCGCCTTCAGCGGCCCCGGGTTGGTGTCGAAGAAGACCGCCTCGTTGATCCGGAAGAGCTCGCGGTGCAGCCGCAGCGCGGCGGCGTGGTCATCGGCGGCGACCAGCGCGCAGAGCTCCGCGACCGACGCCGGGAGCAGGTTGCCGATCGCGCTCATCAGGCCCGCGCCGCCGACCGCGAGGAACGGGTAGGAGTAGCTCTCGAGGCCGCAGAAGAGCCGGAAGTCATCGCCCAGCCGCAGCAGCAGGTCGGTGACCAGGTCGAGGTCGTTCGAGGCGTGCTTCAGCCCGACCACGTTGGGCGCGTCGGCGACGATCGCCTCGACCGTCGCCCCGGTCACCCCCACCCCGGCGCGTCCGGGGATGTTGTAGATGACCAGGGGCAGCTCGGTCGCCGCAGCGACGGTGACGAAGTGGCGCCGCAGGCCCTCCTGCGAGGGTTTGACGAAGGCCGGGCAGAGGACCATCACCGCGTCGGCGCCGGCCGCCTCGGCCTCGCGGGTCAAGGCGACCGTGTCGGCCTGGTTGGGGCTGCCGGTCGCGGCGACGACCGGGAAGCGCCCGGCCGCCACCGCGACCGCGCGCCGGAAGAGCTCGGCCCGCTCCTCCGCGCTGAGGCTGGTCGGCTCGCCGCTGGTGCCGGTGATGGCGACGCCGTCGCTTGCCGTGCCGACGCGCTCGACCCCGGCCTCGAACGCCTCGAAGTCGACCGCCCCGTCGGCGAACGGCGTCACCAACGGGACGATCGAGCCGCGCAGGCTCTGCGGGGCGCCGCTCACGATTCCGAGCCGACCAGGTTTTCGCGGTTGGTCTCGAACCCCTCGGTGCGGCCGAGCGCCTCGGTGCGGTCGTTCTTCAGGTTCTCGACCCAGAGCAGGCTGCCGATCGCGATCTGCAGCGGCGAGTCCTGGATCGTCAGCTCGTAGACATCGTCGCCCTCGAAGGTGGCGTGGCCGTGGTTCATCCAGCCCGGCGCCGTCAGCATCAGGTCGCCCGCGCCCCATTCGTATTTCTGGCCGCCGACGATGCTCCAGCCTCTGCCGGAGAAGATGTAGTTGACCGCCGCCGAGGTGTGGCGATGGGGCTGGTCGACGATCCCCGCCGGACGCATCGTGATCGTCGCGAAGAAGGTCGACGTGGTCCCCTGCGTGCGACCGGTCGAGCGGTCGTACATGAGGAAGAGGCGTCGGCCTTTGTACTCCTGGCCGAGCGAGCGCAGGTGCTGCAGCCGGTCGTGGATCTCCTTGTAGGGCCAGAACATCGGCGCCTGGTAGGGCGGCTCGGGGGAGATCAGCTGCTCGTAGGTGAGGAGGGCCTCGCCGTGGTCGCCGATCACCTCGCCGCGGGCGCTCATCTCCCGCTCCGCCTCGGGGTTGCCGAGCGGCTGGTTCGGATCGAGATCCTCGGTGTCCTCGTACACGTGGACGCCGAGCAGGTTTAGCAGACCGCTGTTGGAGTAGCTGAGGCGGACCTGGATCTCGTCGGTGTCGTTGACGTGCTGGTGGACGGTCCAGGGCGGCGTGTTGAAGGTGTCGTACTGGCCCCACTCGATCTCGCGGCCGCCGATGATCGACTTGCCGGAGCCCTGGATCGGGAAGTTGACGACCGAGGAGTTGTGGCGGTGCGGTTTGGTCCGCTCGCCGGGGAGCAGCACGTTGACCGAGACGCTGACCGCCGGGTAGAGGCCGCCGCTGCCGAGCAGCGCCGGGTTGACGATCTCTGAGCGGCGCGAGCCGCGGAACTCGCCTTCGGCGAGGCGGGCGATCTCGGCGTCGATCTGCGCTTTCGGGATCAGCATCGGCTTCAGCGGCCGGTACTGGTTCGGGACGCGGCCCGACTTGTCGACGAATACCGCTTTGACCGGTTCGTCCTGGTTTCCGTAGGTCATGGCTCCTGCTCCTTGTCGCTTGCTCAGTGCGTGAGTTGTGCGGTCTCGATCGTGCGCCCGGCACCCGCGAGCTTGGCCCGGCGCAGGACCTCGGCGCCGAGGGCGACGTCCGAGAGGCCGATGCCGAGTGCCTTGAAGAGGGTGATGTCGGTCTCCGTGCGCAGCTCGTCGGGGGGCGTGTCGACGATCTCCGACAGATCGCGGACGGCGTCCCAGGAGAGGTCGCCGGCCTCGACCGCGGCGCGCAGCTCGCCCGAGTCGTCGCGGGCCTGCGCCACCGAGTCGGCGGCGACGAGCGTGCAGCGGGCGACCGCGTCGACCTGCAGCTCACGCCGGCTGGGGACGATCGCGCCGACCGCGTTGACGTGGGCGCCGGCGGGCAGCCAGGCGCCCTCCAGGTAGGGGTCCGCGGAGCGGGTGATCGCGGTGATCACCTGGGCCCCGGCGACCGCCTCGGCGACGTCGCCGTGCTCGCTGACCTCGACCCCGAGCTCCTCGCGCAGGCGCGCGGCGAGCTTCGCCCGGGGCTCGGGCCGGCGGCCGAACAGGCGCACGGCGCGGATCGGGCGCACGCAGGTGACGGCCTGCGCCTGGGAGAACGATTGTTTGCCGGTGCCGAGCAGCGCCAGGGTGGCGGCCTCGGGGGCGGCCATCACCCGGGTCGCCAGGCCGGAGGTGGCGGCGGTCCGCATCTGGCCCATGGCGAAGGCCTCGACCACGGCCTGCACCGCGCCGTCGGCGATCGAGAAGACGATCAGGAGCGGCGAGGCGCCGCCGGGGGTGTACATCCAGGTCTTGGTCCCGGCCAGGCCGCGACCGGCGAGGCTGCCGCCGACCGCGTGCAGGATCGCGTCGCCCTCGCGGACGTGGGCGCGCCGCATGCTGCTCGCGAGACCCTGGGCCTGCAGCCGGTAGGCGGCGGCGAGGACGTCGATCGCGTCGTTCATCGTCAAGAGCTCGCCGACCTCGGCCTCGCCGATCCAGAGGGCCTCGGCACGCTCAGGCACGGACCGCTCCCTCCCCCAGGGGCGAGGGGACCGGCGGCTCGAGGCCCCAGGTGTTGGACATCGTCGCGTGGGCGAGGTAACGGGCGGCGACCATCAGGCAGCCGACCGCGACCTCGGGCCCGACCAGGTCCTCGAGCCGGCCGTAGGAGGCCTCGCAGCTGCCGCCGCGGGCGGCGGCGACTTCGGCAGCGAGCTCGGCCGCGGCGCGCTGCTCCGGCCCGAGGCGGTCGAGCTCCCCGGCGACGAGGGCGCGCACGGTCGCCTCCTCGATCCCGAGGGCCAGCGCCAGGCGCTCGTGCTGGACCCGCTCGTAGTCGTTGCCGGTGGCGGTCGCGACGGTTAGCGCGATCGCCTCCGTCAACGGCGCCGGCAGGGCCCCCTTGAGCGCTTCGGTGAAGGCGGTGAAGTGGGACAGCGCCCCCGGCTGGTGGGCGGCGACCTGGAAGAACTCGCCGAGGTAGCCGAGCCGCTCGACCCGCGGGCCTAGCTGCTCGCGAAGGTCGTCGGGGAGCTGCTCGAACGGGATCCGGGGGGTGCTCACAGGGGGGACGCTAAGTGGGCGACAACATAAATACAAATTGGAACATCCGGTCATTCGAATAGCTGTTTGCCTATGTATCGGAACGCGCCAAAGCGCCCTCGCCAAGGTCCAAAGCGAGTGGACTACCTCTTGTATGATCGTGCCCGTGGCTACGAAGCTGAAGCCTGCCGACCGGACTCAATTCTCTCTGCCGAAGGCGGACTGGGAGCGGTTCACCCAGCGCCTACAGCGCCCCGCCAAGGTCCCCGCAGGCCTCCGCAAGCTGTTCTCGAAGCCCAGCGTCTTCGACCAGTAGCCCCATGGGCTACACCAGCCCTGAGCCGCTGCGGGGCAAGCACGATTTCGGCGACTTTTGTTGCGGCACGGTCGATCTCGACGAATGGCTCCGCCGGTACTCACGTCATGCCGAGCATGCCGGGTCGGCCCGAACCTTCGTCTCGTGTCACTCCGGCCATGTCGTCGGCTACTACACGCTGGCCATCGGCCAGGTCAACCCGGACGACGCTACCTCGCGTCTGTTGCAAGGCCAAGCCTCCGGTCGCCCGGTCCCGGTCATCGTTCTCGCGCGCCTTGCCGTCGATCAGCGCCACCAGCGGAAAGGACTCGGCGGCGGCATGCTGGAGGACGCATTGATCGGCTGCTCCGTGATCGCCGAACATGTCGGTGTGGCGGCAGTCGTCGCCCACAGTCATGACGACGCCGCCGGGTTCTACGACAAGTTCGGTTTTGAAGAGTCGCCGCCCGACCCACTGCATCGCATCCTTCTGATGAAGGATGTCCGCGCCCTCTTGGAGGAGTTAGGTGTGTAGTTCGGCGAGGCGGCGGGGGACGGGCGGGGGTCCGGGGCGCTTGCGGCCGTCCGAGGTGGTCCTGGGCTCCTCATGGGGGTCCTGGCAGGCTGTGACCCCCATGAGGAGCCCAGGACGTGAGGCTTGCGTGAGGGAGGCGTCACAAGGACGTCGCGAAGTCGGACTTCCGTGACAGATACGTGAGCATCGGACCGTCCGGACGACCGTGACGGGGTGCCTGTGGTGACTTGGTGGCGTATAGAGCTACTTTCTCTCCACAGCAAAACCCTGAGCAATGGGAAGGCATGAAGAAGACGGGAGTAAGAGCGGAGTTCCCGGCATCTCCGTGACGGATCCCTCTTCCGTCACGGATCCGGCGCACTCCCGTGTCACCCCGGTGACGGATCCGTGGCGAGAGGGAGGGAACCCGACCGGTCAGGGATCTCCGTGGTTCGAAATCCATGTATGGCGTGGGTTTCGAACCACGGAAGGCCGGTCAGGAGTCCGCGGTGTTCGAAACTTCGGCCATGTCGAAGTAAGGAACAGCGCAGATTCCTGACCGCTCGGGGGGCCCGCCCTCGGCGCCCTTCGGTGACCGCCCCGACGCACTCCCGTGACGCCCCCGTGCACGATCCTCCGCTCTTCGCACACCCGCCCCTCTCGCCACGGCCACAGCCTGCCCGGGCCGTGGCGAGAG